>Ga0187884_10002245_pt1 | contig 16459 bp, 13 predicted proteins | sample June2016WEW_20_4_FD_132983 | JGI IMG/M metagenome (GOLD analysis project Ga0187884, IMG submission 132983) | Peatland microbial communities from SPRUCE experiment site at the Marcell Experimental Forest, Minnesota, USA - June2016WEW_20_40 | ecosystem: Environmental > Terrestrial > Soil >...
ACCGGCCCACCCGTGATCGCCGACCACATCTACTGCTACCGCCTGAAACCGTAGCGCCGGCCTACTTGTCAGCTTGCTCACCCACATCGAAATCCGCTTCCAAGCAACGCTTGTAATGCGCGGTTTCATCGCCGGAATGGGTGATAAGGCTCACTCCTTAGAAAGAACAGCTGCGCCGTCGTATCGGCAAACCTGCGTTCAGCAACAACTTACGTTACTCCTGCGGTCTGGCTGTCGGCGTGCATTTGTTCACTTGCTCACGGGAAGGAGCGATGATGGCTCTCGGCATTTCGTCTATCCCTAAACGACTGCACAAGACACTTGGCAATCTGCGTACCGGAATTGTTCTGCTGCTCCTGGTGGTGGTGGCCTCCGCGCTTGGTACCTTCATCTTGCAACGGCCGGTCACCGATCCGGAAAAGCTTGCCCAGGCGTATTCCCCAACAACACTGCTTTGGCTTGATCGGTTGTCGCTGACGGACATCTTCCACGCTTCATGGTTCCTGGTTTTGATGGGCCTCGTCAGCCTCAGCATCATCGTTATCTCTGTCGATCGCTTCCCCAACGCCTGGCGCTTTTATGCGCGGCCTTATCGCAAGACCCATGTTCATTTCCGCGGCTCGCTTCAAAAGAAAATTGAGTTGCCGATCAACAACACCGAAGACGGCCTGAACGCTGCCGAGCGCGCCTTAAAAAAATCAGGCTGGCCAGTCGAGAGCATCGCCGACAAGAGCGAACCCTCCTTGTATTCCGAACGTCATCGCTTCTCCGTAATGGCGGTCTATATCGTGCACGCCAGCCTGCTTCTCATTTTCGCCGGCGGCATCATCGACGGCGTCTTCGGATATAGCGGTTTTATGGCCCTGCAAAACGGCCAGACCAGCAACCAGATCGAACTTCGCAAAGGCGGCACCAGGCAGATCCCATTCTCCGTAAAGTGCAACGGCGCCGGACAGGAGAACTATGCCGACGGCTCGCCCAAGCGCTGGTGGTCAAAACTGGCAGTCGTGCAGAACGGTCAGGAGATTGAAGCCAAGGAAATCGTCGTTAACGATCCCTTGGTTCATCAGGGACTACGCTTCTATCAGGCGAGCTTTGGCAGCACAGGCAAACTCGCCGGCCTGAAGGTCGCTGCAACTCCGGACACGACGGGTGGTACGACGAAGCAAAGTCTTGCGATGCCGCCGCCTGGATCTCCTCGCGAGACAACGCTGCCCTTCAACCAGCCGGTGCAACTGGACGTAAACACGACGGTCACGCTCGCCGAATACATCCCCGACTTTTTCATTCGCGACAATCAGATCTTCAAGCGCTCCGATGATCCCGTGAACCCGGCGTTCCGTCTTCAGGTGAAGAATGCTGCTACCGGCGAAGACGCCAAGTTGTGGATATTCCCCGCTTACAACGCGACCGCGCAAGGCGAGAAGGCGAGCTACACCTTCGAGTATCGCGATATGGACATGGGCTACTACACCGGCCTGGAAGTTTCGCATGAGCCGGGACAGTGGCTGGTGTGGGGCGGCGTTCTGCTGATGGGCGCAGGTCTCTTCGTCGCGTTTTATCTGGTGCACATGCGGGTATGGGTTGCCGCGATCACCAACCAACAAGGCAACCTGGTTCTGTGGGTTGGCGGTCAGGCGAACAAGAACCGCGATCGTTTCGAGCAGAAGTTCGGCGAACTGGTCGACAACATTCGATCCGAGTTGGAGGGGGCGAACGTCGTACCCCGTTCCGCTAAGAAGCAAAAGCCGGAACTGACTCTGGCAGGCGTGAAGTAATAACTGACGGTAGGTTGGGCGCGCGTTCGCGCCCTGATGGAGGAAAGAAATGGCAACCCGGGCACGAGTCGTACAAATGGAGCAGCCCGCCGCTAAGGGCGGCAATCTTCTGCTCATCCTGGTAGGACTCTCGGTAACGTTTCTGCTGATTGTGGCATTGCTGGGCACGGCCAAGGCCGGCGGCATCCTGTTCAGCGAAAGCAATCTCTTATACGTCGCGCTGATTTTCTACGCAGCTGCCGGTGCGCTCTACATGGGGTTCGGCGTAACCGGCACGTCCCGCTATGTGACGTTCGCTTCGTCGGCCACCGCCATAGGACTGTTGGCAAATACTCTGGCGGTCGCGCACCGCTGGTATCAATCCGGACGTCCGCCGTTCGCCAGCATCTACGAGATGCTGTTGAGCTTTGTGTGGACCGTTGCCCTGCTGACGCTTATCGCCGAAAAGAAGTTTGGAGTGCGAATCATTGGCAGTATCACCATGCCGCTGGCAGTGGTCTGCGTGATCCTGATGCAGTTGTTGCCTTCAGAAGTCCGGCCACTGGTGCCCGCGTTGCAATCCACATGGCTCCACGTCCACGTCACCCTGGCCATGCTGGCTTACGCAACCTGCGCCGTCAGCTTCGCCCTGGCCATGATGTTCCTCATCCAAGATAACTTCCAGAACGAGAGCTTCCTGGCTTGGACCAGCGCGACTGTCGGGGCAATCTACGTGGCCATCGTCGCCACGCGCTTCGAGCACGGCGGACTATCTGTTACCGCATGGGACGCCAGCACGAAATCCGACATGTTCCTCGGTAGAGGCATGCGCCTGTTCGTCACCGTACCGGATTTGGGCTGGTTATTCCTGATCGGCGCAGTCGCTGCGATTGCTCCATTGGCTTTGTACTTCATCGGGCGCTGGAGGAAAGACGCGTCGGTTTTCGGGATTGCTAACGGCGCCATCTTCGTCAGCATCCTGTTGCAGGTTGTTGTCCTGGCAGCGTTCGCGCTTCGTGTACGCAATGCCAGTTACCCGTCACCCGACCAGGATGGATTCTTCCCGACCAGCCTGGCCGCAAGCCCCTTCTTACTTGGTGGGATGGTGGCGGGTATCTTCGCTTCCTTGTTGTACCTGATGTTGCTGTGGAGACGCAGCGATCTGGAAGCTTTGCTGCCTTCGGAAGAAGCGCTGGACCGCATCACGTACAAGACGATTTGCATCGCCTTCCCACTGTTGACCTTCATGATTGCCACTGGCGCCTACTGGGCTAATCGTACCTGGGGATCGTACTGGAGTTGGGATCCCAAAGAAACTTGGGCGGCAATTACCTGGCTGGTCTATGCCGGCTATCTACATATGCGGATCACACGCGGATGGCGCGGACGTAGGGCCGCGTACTTCGCCATCCTGGGATTTGGCGTCGTGATCTTCACGTTCCTCGGCGTCACGTATCTGCTTCCCGGCTTACACGCGTACGCATGAGGCGCCAGGGCTGATCGCAGCGGGCTGAGGAAAAGAAGGCCCCAAAGAATCAGTTCCGTTTCGCTCGGCCCTGGATTAAACAGCACGTGACAACAGAAAAGACTGACAAACTATGAGCGCTTCCGCAACAGCCCGAATGTCTGACAACGCCATCGCTGATGGAACTGGTGCGATCGCGAAGGCCGCCTCAATCGCCCGGAAACGTCATATCAACTGGGTACTGAAAGCCATTCTGCCCATCGCAGCGGTGGTGCTGAATGGACTCCTGCTCTTCATTCTGGTGTCCTTGTCGCTAGCTGCGGGCGAGCGGCATGTCGTTATCACTGTGGCCACCGCAGGGGCCATCGTCATCTGCGCAGCCGTGATCGTGGTTTTTGCGGTGTCGGTTCGCCGACCTATGATCGAGTTACAGGACAAAATTGCACGTGTGCGCCTCGGCGACCTGAAGGCTTCCGTCAGCTTTGCCGAGCGCAACGATGAGATTGGCGACCTAGGCCGCGACTTCAATGAGATGGTCGCGCAACTGAAGGCCAGTCGCGAAGAGATCCAGCATTTACACCAGACGCAGATGTCGCGTGCCGAACACTTCGCAACTTTGGGAGAACTCGCTACCGGGCTCGCGCATGAGATTCGTAACCCCTTGGCGGGAATTGCAGGAGTAATCGAAATCGTGAGCCGCGATCTTCCTCCCGACAGCGCCGCGCGCTCCGTCATCAAAGACGCTAAAGAAGAAGCTCTCCAGATCAACCGCATCCTGACCGAGCTGCTGGAGACCGCGAGACCGAAGCCGCCGCAATTCCAGATCAGGGACATCGCCAGCACCGCCGAGCACGCAGTAATGTTTGCGCGGCAGCAGGCAATCACCAAGCGCATCATGATTGAGCTGAATCTCACCGACGATATTCCGCCAGTCGATCACGATCCCAACCAAATCAATCAGGTGCTGTTGAACCTGCTGCTGAATGCGATTCAGGCAATGGAGAAACCGGGCACGATTCATGTCTCGCTGCGACGCGACCACGAAGATGCGCTGATCACTGTCGCCGACGAAGGTAAAGGTATTCTGCCCGAGAACCTGTCCAACATCTTCCGGCCGTTCTTCACCACCAAGGGACATGGCACCGGCTTGGGGCTATCGCTGGCACGCAGGATTGTCGAAACCCACGGTGGAACTATTCGTGTGCGGAGCGAAGTCGGCAAAGGGACGCAGTTTGAGGTACGCTTGCCGATCGTTAGAATCACCGCCCCTCAGGCATAGCTCACTCGCTCACCGGCGGCGACACGCGACTTTCTCCGATTACTTCCTGCTAACGCCGGCTTCTCACCTTCGACTTCTTCTTCGACTTTAACGTTCCACAGATACATTGCCGCGTAAGCGCGCCAGGGCCGCCACATCTCGGCTCGCGGTTCCAGTTCCCGCCCGTTCGCGAGGTGCAAGGCCCGCACAAGAGCAATATCGCCAGTCGGAAACGCGTCAGGCTCCCGGAGAGCGCGCATGGCGATGTATTGTGCTGTCCATGCGCCAATACCTGGAATTTTCTGAAGCCCCGCAAGAAAGATATCGGAATCCATAATTCCGTCGAAGCTGATCTTGCGGCCGGAAACGGCCCGTGCCAAAGAACAAATAGTTGTGGCCCGCGCCTTCGTCAATCCGGCACGAGTAAGGTCAGCATCCGCGAGAACTTCCGCCGCTGGAAACAGGTAAGTCAATCCATCACTGGGCGAGAACGGTTTGCCGAACAGCTTCACGATCCTGCCGGCAAGAGTGGTAGCTCCCTTAACTGTGATTTGCTGGCCGAGGATGGCCCTGGTAGCGAGTTCGAATCCATCCCACGATCCGGGCACGCGCAATCCAGGCGCGATCTGTATTCGCTTCGCGAGGTCGGAATCATTCGTCAAGGTCCGCGCTATATCCATCCAATCGGCATTGAGATCGAACATCGCGCGTATACGTTCGACGATGAAAAACAGCGCGCGCGGATCACCAAACTGAATCCTCGCCACTAGGGACGTGCCGCCTTCGTCAGGTGAAATTTCGAAATATCCGGCCGTCTCGTTCAGCAGGATCGATCGGCGATAACATTTTGCGTCAACGAACTCGACGCCCGGCATCGCGCGCGCCTTCAGAAATGCCAGCATTCCGGCCCAGTGATATGGCGGTCTAAAACGCAGATGGAACCGGTACTGATTTTTCTCCTGCACGGCAGCCTGCCTGCCTACGCGCCGAATCTGCGTTGGCGTGCGGTGATAGGTCATGTGAATGGCTGCATTGAAGCGCCGCACACAACCGAAGCCGGAGGCGATGGCAATCTGCCCCATCGGCAGACTCGTCTCATCGATCAACTTTTTCGCGAAATGCAAGCGCCGCGTCTGCGCCACGGAACTTGGGGTTGCGCCCAGATGGCGCAGGAAGAGACGTCGCAAATGTCGCGAGCCGATGCCGAGCCGTGCTGCCAGTGCATCGACGCCACCGTCCTCCAATCCACTCTCGTCAATCAAGCGCAAAGCGCGGGCCACCGTGCTGGGCGTTCCCAGCCACGCCGGTGTCCCAGGTGAGCACTCCGGCCGGCAACGAAGGCAAGGGCGAAACCCTGCTTCCGACGCGGCGGCGGCGCTGGAGAAGTAATGAACATTGCTCTCTTTCGCCGTGCGCGCAGGACAAATCGGACGACAGTACACACCGCTGGTGCGCACACCGATGAAGAACTTGCCATCGAAGCGCGCATCGCGCGAAATCCTTGCACGCGAACAGACTCGCCAATTCAGAACCATATCGCTGAGATGATAGCCGATCGTGCCGAACCGGTTAGACGTTTTCGGACCTGTCTCGATTAGCCCGAATTCCACATCCCTTCCCAGCTTCATAACGTTCACCTGCCCAATGAAACGGCGTCCGCAAACGTCCAATGCAAGCGAAAGACAAGTCCGAGGACGTCCAATCCGCTTGGCACACGCGGACTATGGTGATCGAAACGGATGGCCGCCTCCGAACTCCCTGCTTCGGAGACATGCTAGCCAACAATTCGAGGCGAGAAACCCGCAGTGCTGCATTCGGTCCTGCGTCGCCAAACAACAACGTCCAAGGAGACAAAATGAACTGCACGATATGGAAGTCCGCAATCGCCGGCACGCTGTTGGTTGCGTTGGCGTCGCCAACCTGGCTTACAGCGCAGGGTCAACCTGATCATCACGGACCAACTCACTACTACGTCATCAGCCTGGGCGCACCTTTAGGTGGATCGGCGAGCGGCGCCGCGGCCATCAACGATCTGGGATGGATCGCGGGCGATTCCAATGTAACCGGAGATCAAGCGCAGAATGCGGTGCTGTGGCTTTACGGTTATCCGATCAACCTCGGCACTCTCGGAGGACCTAACAGCGCTGTGCTTTGGCCCGGGCTAAACAATGAAGGCCAGGTGGTTGGTATCTCCGATACTGCAGCGACTGATCCTAATGGTGAAAGCTGGAGCTGCGGAGCGTTCTTTCCAGCTTCGCACACCGGCCATACATGCCTGGCATTTTTTGGGCAGCGAGGGCACATGACGCCGCTCCCGACACTGGGCGGGAACAATGGTTTTGGCACCGGCATCAACAATCGCGGCCAGGCCGTGGGATGGGCGGAGAACACCGTGCACGACCCGACCTGCACTCCCCCGCAGGTTCTGCAATTTGAGGCGGTCATGTGGGGACCGCAAAATCAGGTCCAGATGCTGCCGCCGTACTCAACCGATCCTGACGGAGCAGCGACTAGCATCAATGACCATGGTCAGGTTGTCGGCATCTCGGGTATCTGCCAAAACGCTGTGGGCAATCGCACCGCGATTCACGCGCTGTTGTGGCAGAACGGCACGCCGACCGACCTCGGCAACCTTGGAGGCACGGCGTGGAACACCCCAATGGCTCTCAACAATCACGGTCAGATTGTCGGCTTCTCGGACCTGACCGGCGACGACAATGGAAACAATCCGAACTTCCACGCGTTCCTCTGGACCAGCCCCGGACCTATGCAGGACCTGAACACATTAACCGGAGACGCCATTAGCGAAGCGCTGGGAATTAATGAGCAAGGACAGATTGTCGGCGCGTCTTATGCGGCAGGGTTCGCAAATCCGCGAGCCTTCATCTACCAGGATGGCAAGATGACCGACCTGAACTCGCTGGTTCAGTCCAATTCGCCGCTGTATCTGCAGGCGGCGCAGGAGATCAACGACTCAGGTGTGATTGTGGGACAAGGCTGCGTACCGGGCAATTGCTCGGGCACCAGCCCCAGCATAGCGTTCGTCGCAATTCCTCGTGGCGACGCAAACGACGGGGTGAGTTCATCGGCTGAGGCACCAACAACTCCCTCGAATGTGGGCGCGGCTCCCAAGCAGTTACTGCAGCGATTGGGACTCGCCGGCATCGCGGGTCTGACGAGTGCGCAGAAATAACGGCCGTGCCGTTTGGACGAGGGTGGACAATCTCCGCCCTCGTTTTGCATTGCTCTCTCTTTTAAGGTCTCGAACGCAATTCGCGAGATCGCTGGCGAGCTGCGGTAAATGTCTGTGGTAAGGCCATCATGGTTGCGGAATACCTGGCGGCGGTTAGACGGGGGGATAGACTTTGCACCGCCAGGGATTCCGCTGCGCCACCGTAATTGCCCAACTACCAGGTTGCGAGCGAGAGCACGTCTGTTCAAGATTACTCAACTTCCATCTAGCGCTGCAGCTGCGACCGCTAGTAAGTGAGTGATGGTCTGGAGCAGTATTTCCGGTTGGTCGCCTTTTGCCAGGAATCCATCTATAAACTCCAGGCCAGCGGGCATCTCAGCGGCAGCCGAGACGATGGGAATGGGAATCTGGGGCTTTCGTTCCTTCATTTCTCTAGCGATTTCTGTTCCTGTCTTGCCACGTAGGAAATGATCAGCAATTACTAAATCAACGGCATTCTGTTTGGAAAGTTCGAAACCATCTTCAGCCGAGCTGGCCGTGAGTACGGCATAACCCTTCCCCGCCCTGTACACGCAGTGCGATTTCGGCATCGTCAATACACAGGATGCGAGGACGTTTGGCAGTGGGAACTGATGGAGTCGAGTTCATGGACTGTTTTCTATCCGCCCGCGTAGAGATGCGGGGCGTGTGGTTTGCCGGTCTAGGCACCGGCCAGTTTGTGAATGGCAGATAAGTTCTGGACCGACAGCGTCGAGCCATGCAGCGTGGCGATGCCTTCCCGTCGGAAAGTGGCGAGAGTACGAGTTACGGTCTCACGCGACATGCCGATGATTTGCGCGATCTCATCGTGGGTTAGCGCCACCTTAGTTCCCTTGGCTGTGGCTATACCGGAACCCTCTTGCGACCACTCCAGAATGAGGCGGGCAATCCGGCTGGAGGATGAACTCATGGTAAACGAGCGGAGTTGCTGGTATGCGCGTTGACAGTCGTGGCTCATCCAAGTTGCAACTTGCATGCAGGCATCGCCATGATCCGTAATGAATTTCAGGAAGTCGCTCCGCTTCACAAAGTTCAGCTGGCAGGGTTGGCCGGTTTCTGCCGTCGTTTCGTACGGAATTCCTGAGACGATCGCACTCAAGCCCAAGACTTCCCCGGCTTGGGCAATTTTCAATATCAGCGTCTGGCCGTCCTGTGAACTGGTCGACAGCTTCACACGGCCCTTACACAGCATGTAAATGCCGCGACACGCCTGCCCTTCCACAAACAGAGTTGCGCCGGCAGGAAATGCAATGGTGAACTTAATGAGTTGAAAAGCTTCCATCACGGATTTTGGCAGGTGACAAAAGAAACCCTCAGAACATAGATTGCAGGAAAGACAGTCTTCGACGAGGGCCATCCCGTAAGGTGACTGCATTGTGTCCTTCCTGTCGTAATACCCACTTGTTAGAGAATCTCCGGCGATGGATGGAGGGAAATTGATTCTGCTCTGAGGATAGGCCGACTGCCTAGAGATCCTGCCCTTATGATTAAAAAGAATACAAGTTTCAGGTACCACGAATCTGGCCACTTTTGCTCACAAGTGTAATTATTGTGAGTTGGAAAAAACGAGGCAATTGCACTTGAGCGGACCTATGCGGTCGACCAGCAACGAATTACCCTTAAGACGAGAACACCCACTCAAGGCCAAGGCTCAGCTAAGTTGACTTGGGACAGGTGCAGTCAGCCAATCATCAGCCCCTCGGCGTGAGCTTGTAAGCCTTGGGGTGTGTTGTTCAGAAACCTAATCAGCCCTCTATGTCGCCACTGCATCATGCAATGCTAGTATCCAACGGCAGAGAGCTTGAGTGCTAAGGTCTAGCTACAACATTTATCGATGACTGGGTCAAATCTTACCTCGAAACGAGGGCTCGTTAAGCTAATATGCTGTCTGTGAGCCGCTTTTTCTCGTGCAAATGGTGGGATGTGCCAAGCGCCTCTCGGAGGGTTCTGCGCATGGTAGCGAGGATTTTTCCCGGAGCAGGCTAAAGCCATTGCCGCGCGCGAAGAGCCAGGGCTGCTAGAGTCGCGCTTCCAACATAAATGCATTTGCTTTTTCATGTAGCTGCCGAATGCAGTGGAACTGCCAGGGCTTCTTAAAGTGAGGATATCGCCGTGATTGCAAAATATCGGATCTGCGCCCAACTGTGCTGCTTCTTGCTATGTTCTTATGCAACGCACTCGTTTGCTCAACAGAGCGTCCAAGCCCTGCCCCCAGGCGCGGCAACCGAGAGTCCTTCGAACACCGCAAGCCGCCATATCACCCTCGACGTAGTGGTAGCGGACCAAGCCGGGCAGGCCGTCCGTGGTCTCCAGCAATCCAATTTCACGGTGCTGGACGACAAGCAACCGCAACCGCTGACCTCATTTCGCTCGGTGGAGAACCCGACTGCCAAACCTGATCCGCCGGTTGAGGTCATTCTGGTGGTTGATGAAGTAAACACGTCGTTCCATGACGTCGCGATTGTCCGGCAACAAGCGGCACAGTTTCTGGGTCAAAACGGTGGCAAGCTCGAATGGCCGGTATCGCTTGTATTCTTCACCGTTTCAGGAGCTGTCGGAGGCACGCCTTCGCAGGACGGTAATGCTTTGATAGCGGAACTCAATCAGCGTGCGACGGCCCTCCGAGGAGCCACCCGGTCGCAAGGTCTACACGGCGCGGTGGAGCGGATCAATCTGTCCCTCCGCACCTTGGGACAGCTCATCGATTACCAAATTCCACGGCCAGGACGCAAGCTCGTAATCTGGATTAGTACCGGCTGGAGCCTGCTTTCTACACCACGTGTGGAACTGAGTTCCAAAGATCAGCAAGGGCTCTTCGCCTCGATTGTTGGCATTTCAACCGGAATGCGAAACGCTCGCATCACCCTTTACAATGTCAATCCGATTGGCAGCGGGGGCGGGGTTTTGAAGTCTTACTACAAGGACTTCGTGAAAGGAGTGAAGACGCCGAATCAAGTCCGTACCGGAAACTTGGCTCTACAGGTTCTTGCATACCAAAGCGGTGGCTTGGTTCTGAACAGCAGCAACGACTTAGCTGGTGAGATCGCAACTTGCGTTCATGACGCAAATGCCTTCTACCTCCTGACTTTCGAAGGTGCAATCGCTGACGGCCCAAACGATTATCATGCGCTCGAAGTTACGACAGACCGACCCGGACTAGAGGTGCGAGCCCGCACCGGGTATTATGCACAACCGGATCATGTCCGTGCCCCTTAAGTTAATGCGCTGAGAGACGCCGTATCCCGGGCGGTACGAGGGAGATGTCCGGTCGAGTTTCGTCCCATCGTGAAGCTGTCCAACACATTAAGAGTGGTAGCAGATCAGCGTCAATCAGGTTCACATGCGAATCGCGAATGGCATACATTTTACGGACGGCCCGACGAGAGCCTGAGAAATGCTTGTTGTAAGCTCGACCTAACTCTCCACGGCGGTTAACCGCTGCTAAATGCCCACTACAAGTAACCAATCGCTACAAGTACCCAGGCGCGGCGGCGTAGGATCTTCTTTCCAGATAGCTCCTGTCGTCTTTTACGCTGCCTGCGGTTCAGTGGCCGCCAATACGCCGCGGTAAAGCTCCTCGTACTCCCGTGCCATCCTTCTTGCGGCGAAGCAGCGCTCGACGCGCTCGCGACAGGCTTGCCGGGATATGCGACGGATGTCATTGGCCGCTGCTGCCATATCGTCTAGGCTGCCAACGATAATTCCGGTCTCACCATCGGCGACGATTTCCGGGAAGGCTCCGCGCCGGAATGCCACGACCGGCGTACCACACGCCATTGCTTCCATCGCTACCAGCGAACTGGTCTCCTCGATCGTGCTGGTCAGCAGCAACGCGCGCGCGCGACAAAGCAACTCCAACTTCTGCCGGTGCTGCGGCGTGTCGATTAAGCGGACACTCGAGCCCTCGAAGATATGCGGACGGATTTCACGGTCAAAGTAGTCCTGGTGATAACGAAAGGGATAAACCTGTCCGGCAATGACGAGCGGCAGACCGGCCTTCCGCGCTGCAGCAATCGCCAGGTGCGGCGCCTTCTCTTCGCAAATTCTTCCCATCCATAAGAGACAGTCATCTTGGATGGAGGTAAACGGAAAATCCTGAACGGCAATGCCATTCTCAACTACGCATGGCGGATTCGGCAGATCCGCGAAGGTCGACGTCTGCGATTGCGAGACGCAATTGAAATGAAGATTCGAGGGCGTGTTGCGAAACCATTCTTCGCGATAAAAGGATCGCGGCAGGTGTAGCGTCGCGAAGACCGGAACCGGGCAGTCTGCGGCATGGCGAAAGAAGCTTCCGCTTTTATCGTGAATTAAGTCGAACTCCTGCGGATGTTTCTCAAGATACTCGAGAATGCCGGCGCTGTGTTCACGCTCTCGCTGTTCGTATTGATCGGGGCCGTCGACGGGCTTGCCCGTTACGAGCAGCCGTCCGTTGACTTGCGAGCCACCAACGGCAGCAACCGTCGTTCGATGCCCTGCGGCCGCGATTTCCCGTTCGACCGCGAGCAGGATCTGCTCGGCGCCACCGGCGCTCTCCGGCGTTACCGGCAGGAGAGGATACGCGACGTATAGGATCGAAAACTGGTCTCGCATGGTAACTTTGCCGCCGGTTGAGCGGGCTTTTAAATGAAGCCAAATCTGCAAAGCTGGTCTGAAAGCCAGCTCTAGCCAAGCTTGCCGCCGGCTAAAGTCGGCTCGTTCTGCTATAGACCTCCGATGCTGCAGTTTGAAGGTGTGACCTTCGGAAGTAACTTTGGCAACAACGGCCTGCCGTCACCGTTAACTGGCGCGATGTGTTGCGACCCTCTGCAGAAATTCTGCGAACGCCGCGCTAACTTCCTGCGCGGTCATCTTCCACTCCCACCTCTCATAGTTCGTCTTGCCCTCGTGCGGCGGACCGCTATAGTCATAGGCAATCTGCGGACGCACAATTTCGCGCGCCACGTCGAACTTCTGCAGGAAATCCCCCTGCGAGGAATACGCCGCGCACATCTCACGCTTGCGTTCCTGCTCAACATTTGTTGGGGCAACGTCAATGGAGTCGGCGCTCGCCTCGATGAACTCCTGAAACGCGCCCGAGCCATCCACATTTCGGTGATACAGCGCCGCCTCCCAGCACGGAATGGATGCCAGCTTCGACAGCTGCGCTGCCAACACGCTGCAGGAGTCGTGGTCAGGATGCCCTCCTTCATACGCCAGCGTCAGCAGCCCGGTGACCATGCGTCGCGCCACGATGTCGGCCAGCAGTTCGTACGCAGTGCGCAGATTGCGAAACAACTCCTGATCGACCAGTTCTTCCCCGCCCGGCATGTCTGCCAGGAACACTACGTCCTTCACGCCGGCGATGTGCAGAGATTTCAGAGCTTCCTGCCTACGCAGCGCTGCATAAGCCTCGCGAGAGCCATGCTTCTGCCAGAAATACGGATCGACGGGCGAACCGTTGGTCGCAAACACCACCAACGGCTCGCGCATGCGCTGCAGCAGCGCGCCGAAGGCAAGACATTCGTCGTCAGGATGGGCTGCCAGGACCAGCGTGCGTCCAAGAATATCGTCGAGCCAGGCCATAGTCTTTCGATGCGCGATTCGGCTTTGCGGGTTGAGAGTTACTGCAAGTGCTATCGATGACCAGTTATACTGCCCGCCATGCACGAACTCCAATCGGAAATTGAGCGCCTGTACGCGATGGGCTCGAAAGCAGCACAGGAACCGAGGGCGACCGCGACCTTCATACACTTCCGCGACGCGCTGACGGCGGGCCAGATCCGCGCGGCCGAGAAGGTTGACGGCCGATGGCGGACGAATACCTGGGTGAAAGAGGGCATCCTGCTCGGCTTCCGCATCGGCAATCTGACCGAAAGTGGCGACCCGCACGTGCTTTCCTTTGTCGATAAGGACACGTATCCCACGCGACACTTCGCCGCCAGCGAACAGATACGGGTGATTCCTGGTGGCTCGTCGGTACGCAGCGGAGCGTATGTCGCATCCTCAGTGGTTTGCATGCCGCCAATGTTTATTAATGTCGGCGCATATGTTGACGAAGGAACGATGGTCGACTCGCACGCACTGGTCGGCTCGTGCGCGCAGGTCGGCAAACGCGTACACATCAGCGCGGCGGCTCAAATTGGTGGCGTGCTTGAACCGATCAACGCCTCCCCGGTCATCATCGAGGACGACGTGCTGGTGGGCGGCAACTGCGGCATCTATGAAGGCACGCAGGTCGGCGCACGCGCGGTACTGGGTTCAGGCGTGATCCTGACGCGTTCGACGCCGCTATTCGATACGGTGAGGGGTGAGATCTATCGCGCCGCTGACGGCGAACCGCTGCGCGTTCCTGAAGACGCAGTCGTCGTGCCCGGCGCGCGTGCCATTATTAAGGGCAAAGGTGCCGAGTGGGGGCTCTCGCTCTACACGCCGGTCATCGTGAAATATCGCGATGAAAAGACCAATCGCGGCGTCGAGTTAGAGGACCTGCTGCGGTGATGCCTTCCGCACACGGATCCAGTGGTGCCATCGCGGCAAGCCTCCAGCTGTTCCCCGTTCTGCGCTGGATTGTGCTGGCCGCTTGCGTTGCCTACGGCTTCAGACGTCGTACTCTCACCACCTGGATCTTCATCGCCATGCTGCTGGGCGCGGAGATCGGACACGACTTCCCGAACTTTGCCACTCACCTGCGCGTGCTGGCGTTCATCTTTCTACGGCTGATCAAGACCATCATCGCGCCGCTCCTGTTCGGAACGCTGGTGGTCGGGATTGCCGGTCATTCCAATCTGCGGCAGGTCGGACGGCTGGGCCTGCGGTCCATCATCTTCTTTGAAGTCGTGACGACCATCGCAATCTTCCTCGGCCTAGGCGCGATTAACCTCAGCAAGGCTGGCGTGGGCGTGCAACTGCCGGCGGCTACGAGTGCGGACACCTCTTCTGTCGGGAAGCTCAGCGCCGAAGACACAATCCTGCATGTCTTCCCGGAGAACATCGCCAAATCCGTGGCCGACGGCGCGGTATTGCAGGTGGTGGTCTTCAGCTTGATCTTCGCCGTAGCGCTGGCGATGCTGAGCGAAGAGAAGCGACGGCCCATGCTAGCCTTCTGCGAGAGCTTGAGCGAGACGATGTTCAAGTTCACGAACATCGTGATGTACATGGCGCCGCTCGGAGTGGGCGCAGCCGTCGCCTACACTGTGGGACATACCGGACTGGGCGTGCTGGGCAGCCTGCTGAAGCTCCTGCTCACGCTGTACGCGACGCTGGTTGTCTTCATCCTTGGCGTCCTGTTGCCAATCGCCCTGATCTTCCGTGTTCCGCTGAAAGCATTTTTGAAAGCCGTCGCCGAGCCGGTCACGATTGCCTTTGGAACCGCCAGTTCCGAGGCCGCTCTGCCGCGTGCAATGGAGGCGATGGAGGCGATCGGCGTCCCGCGCCAAATTGTTGCCTTCGTCATTCCGACAGGCTACAGCTTCAATCTGACGGGAAGCTCGCTGTACTTATCCGTCGCCGCCATCTTCGTGGCGCAGGTCTCCGGCATTCATCTCACGTTCGGGCAGCAGCTCATGATTATGCTGACGCTGATGCTGACCAGCAAAGGCGTCGCCGGCGTCTCGCGCGCCGCGCTGGTGATTCTGCTGGCCACCGCAAGTTCCACCGGATTGCCCACCGAGCCTGTGTTCCTCCTATTGGGCGTCGATCAGTTGCTCGATATGGGACGCACCGCGGTAAACGTTCTCGGCAACTGCCTGGCCGCCGTCGTGATGGCTAAGTGGGAGGGCAACTTCCCGGCTGAAGCGCCTTCCGCGGTCGTGGCGGACGCGATACAGTAGAACGCATCTTCGGAGCCGCACAAGGTCCATGACTACCAGCCCTGCGAACCACGCTCCCACCGAAAGCCATCTTCACGACGCTGACGCTTCCGACCATCCCTTTCGTCAGCGCAGTCACGAGGTCTCGCGCATCGAGGCATTCAGCGATGTGGTCTTCGGCTTCTCGCTAACCTTGCTGGTGGTTTCGCTGGAGGTACCGCACACCTTCACGGAGCTGCTGGCCGACATGCGCGGCTTCCTCCCGTTCGCTATCAGTTTCGCAATCTTCGCCCTGGTCTGGTGGCAGCACCACAATTTCTTCCGCCGCTACGGTTTGGATGACGGTATTACCGCGACTCTGAACTTCGTGCTGCTGTTCGTCATGCTGTTCTACACCTATCCGCTGAAGTTCCTGTTCACCGGCATGTTCAGTCAGGTGATTGGCAGCGAGACCGTAACGGGGCCCGCGGGCAAGCCAGTGCAATGGATTGAAGCCCAGCAGGGTTCCATGCTGATGATCATCTATGGATTGGGCTACGCGACGGTCTACCTGGTGTTTGTGCTGCTCTATTGGAATGCGCTGCGGCAGCGGCGGCAATTAGATCTGAATCGCTTCGAAGTCTTCGACACCTATACCAGCATGATGGAAAGCGGTCTACAGTCGGGGTTGGGCGGGCTCTGCGCATTGCTGGCCGCCCTTCTTCCCGGCAACACGGCCGGAATGGCGGGCTTCATCTTCTTCCTCATCGCGCCGGGCATGACGATCATCGGGATGGTTCGCGGCAAAGGACGACGCCGGCTCATCGCCAGCGCTTAGAGGTTACTGGCCGACAGCGGGATGGCACTTTTCGCACGGCGTGTCTGCAGATGCTTCTGGCGGAAATGTTTAATCGCACGCTCGCCCCAAACCTTCACGAAGTAGTAATTCAGGCCCGCGCCGATTGCTGAACTGACAAT
>Ga0187884_10002250_pt1 | contig 16434 bp, 14 predicted proteins | sample June2016WEW_20_4_FD_132983 | JGI IMG/M metagenome (GOLD analysis project Ga0187884, IMG submission 132983) | Peatland microbial communities from SPRUCE experiment site at the Marcell Experimental Forest, Minnesota, USA - June2016WEW_20_40 | ecosystem: Environmental > Terrestrial > Soil >...
GCTCGGCAGAATGCGGAGAAGTACGGCAAAATCCGCAAACAGGACGCAAACAAAACGGTGGTGGCGAGTGAGCCATCCCTTTCCAATCCTGGCACGCGGAAGCCTTCGCTCGGGCGCCATAGGCACAATTGTTCTATTGCGCCCACCAGCAGAAAGCTGGGGTCGCCATCGATTTGGTTTCGTGACGGCTTCCCCGTTGCGATTGCCGAACGGCACAGACTGGTAGACGCTCCAGCGTGTAAGGACACGCCCATGCCGGGCATCCTCAGCATTTACCGGCCTACATACCAAGAGCACCTTGGCTGTTTCAAGACCGGATTGCAGCGTCTGGAGAAGTCCAGATACCTGGACTCGGGATTTTGCGTTAGTTCTTCGGATCGCGGCGAGACCGACGACGCTTCGTTACACGGACGTCCTATCGGAGGCGCCACCGCTGGTCGGCTTAGGCTGTGTCCAGAGACCTGGACAGGTGAATATCGTCGAGCGCGAGCGTTGATCAGATTCGGGGTACGCGTGCGATTTCTCGCGATTGACGCTGATTCAGGGAAGTCCAGATGCCTGGACCTTTACCCGGCCGGCGGTATCGGTAATTTGGAGAAGTCCAGGACCTGGACTCGGTAATTAGAGAGATCGTGTGGAGGTTGATTATGGGCCGACTAGATTGGAGCGCAATTCGCTTAGTCGCTGAGAGCATCAGCTATGGCGGTCGCAGCCGTTGGAACATGTTGAAAATCCCCGAACTCAGCTTCGGGCAGGCTCGGGAAGCAATTAGTGAATTAGAGCGGAAGGGAATGGTTTCTGTCACCGGCGATCGCGTTGAACCGACCGAAGCCTTCGGCAGCTGGTTTGCAGACCTGCGACGGCAGGAAGACGCACGTACCACCCGCGGACCGGTCGAGCTGCCTGCAGCCGTCTCACAGCAGGCAATTCCTCCCGGGGATATTCCAGCCACCCGGACTCTTGGAGGGATCAGGAAGAAGCCAAGTACAGCGGCCCTGGCTGTGCGCATTTTGGAAAAGCTGGCCCGCCGGCAGTTGAAATATTTCGACGTAGGACGCCCAATATCAGCCAAGATGCCGATGAAACAATTGCGCCGATCGCTCAACGCTTACCGCTTCAACAATTGGGATCAGGCGGTCCGTCTCTGTGAGCAGCTCCGCGCAGTAAAAGTTGATCCCGGTGGCCTCGCGACACTCCTGCAGGTGCCCGCCCGACTTTTTCCGCCGCCCCCGCCGGCAAAGCGCAAGAGCGCAGGGCGCATTCGGAGCGCGCGGGAGCTTGAGCAACGGCGCGAATGGTTCAAGAAAAATGTCCTGGGAAATGATGAGGATGGAGAGACAGCGGCAGACGATCCCTTCGCCGATATACGAGACGACGTCAAGGCCTGGTTACTCCCGCACGGCTCTAAGTAACTGCAGTCGCACCCGTTGTCACGGGTGCTGGGGCCACTGCTGAAGTCGTTGCCGATCATCCAGCCCCGCGGCTACGTTGCATCAGTTGTCTGACACGGGGGCCGCCCGCGCGCGGTTGAACACAAGCATGCCGGACAGCCGGCTCCGGCTTCGATACTCTATACGCGTCCAGCGGTGAGGCCGGCGAACGTATTGATAATGCGGTCAAACTGGGCGCCCGCTATAGCTTGCACCGCGCCTACGAACCCCAACACCGCCCCCCTAGAAAGCTGGCCTCCGCCACTGCGAATCGTTGACGAAGGGGAACTGGCCTGGGAGTGAAGTCCAGGTGCCTGGACTCCGTGCCAGTCCGGGCCTCTGGACTCAGCAATTAGCGTTTGCTCATCCTTGGGCCGGTGCTTTCGAGCCAAACAATCTACCCTAGTTGCGGTTAGCAGGAATGATCGGTAGCACAATATGTGACGGGTGCTGCGGATCGGCATAAATCGAGTTTTCTGCGATGCGCCAGCGCCGGTTATCATTCAGCGGCTCACCTGTGTTCGGGTTCACATCGAAGCGCGGAAAATTGCTGCTCGAAATATCCAGACGGATTCGATGGCCGCGCATGAAAACGAGCGAGGTTGGATACATCTCGATCGTAAACTCGTAGGGTTGGCCCGGCGTGAGCAGTTCGGCCTTGCCAGGCCCCTTGCGATATCGCGCGCGGACAATGCTGTCGCCGATGTTAAGATCGACGCCAGCCGGGAAGTCCATGCTCGGCGGATAAACGTCAATAAGTTTGGCAGTGAAATCAGTGTCGGGCGAATTCGAGGCAGCCCATAACTTCACGATGAGCCTGCCGGTTACCTCCACGTCGTTCGTCAAAGGCGGCGTTTGGAAGACGAGAACGTCATTCCGGGCCGAAAGTGGCCTTGAATCTTGGCACAACCAGAACGTCGTGCGGCACCGTTGGTCCGCCGCACCCTGGGCCATCAACGTTCCTTGCGACGACACATTCCCACCAAGCGTCGGTACAGGATTTCGCGGATCGAAGGAGTAAACCATGGGTGGCTGGTTTGACGGCATGTCCGTAGAAAGTGAACCGTCCTGATGTAGATAGTACGGAGTTGACACCGTGCGCGCGAGCGGCCACTCCTGTTCGTCCCGCCAGTGTCCCCCGACAAACAGGCGACCTTCTGGCGTCTTGTGCCCGTCGCCGCCCCCCATGACATAAATCCTGACGGGAGCTTCCCGGGTGATTCCGTTATCCACGCCTTTGAGCCAATGGTCGAACCATCGGGCTCGCCACGCGTCAAAATTGAGCACCGCATCTGGAGTGAACTGAGCCATTCCGGCGAAGCTGCGGGTTTGGCCACCGTGTGTCCAGGGTCCGATGATGAGACGCTGAAGGCTTTTCTTCGTTTTCTTCAACTCGACATAATTCATGTTGGCGACAGGAGTACCCCACGAGTCATACCAACCTGTGACGTGATACACCGGAATGTCCTTATACTCGGCAAGGTGATCCACGACGCTGGAGCCAGCATTCTTCCAGAAATCGTCATAATCGCCATGCTTCATGGCTTCGATCAACCATGCCTCGTAGTCAGGCGCGAACTTGAGTGGGGTAGTTCCGGGCCGAAGCGGCAGCCCGCGGACATATTGCTCGACATGATTGCCCATGTCGATAAGCTCTTTCACGGCCGCGGGATCTACGGTGGCGCGAGCGGCGGCTAGCGGTGCGTTGGTGGTTCCGGTAGCGTTCCCCATCGTAAACACCCAGTTGAAAAAGCGCAGCTCAAATGCGCCGTTATGGCGCACCCCGTACTGGCCGAAATCCGACATGGCATCGACCGGGATCATCGCTTTGACGAAAGGAGCGCCGGCAATGGCTAGGGCGTGCTGAGTGGCCCCAGCATAAGATGTGCCAATCGTGCCGATACTTCCATCGGACCACGGTTGGGCACCGACCCATTTCGCGGTGTCAAAGCCGTCGTTCGGGTCATCCTGGATTCCCCGCCAGTGGCCGCCAGACTTGTAGCGTCCCCGCACATCCTGCCGGACGACGACATATCCACGCGGCACAAAGTAGTCCGACGGCGTTGGGTCTATATACCCGGCGGAATTGGGAACCCCGCCATCTTTGTTATAGGGGGTACGTTCCATGATAGTGGGGAATTTGCCGTCAATGGGCACGCCGTTTCGCCCCGGGCGGTAAATGTCGGTTGCCAGCGTAACGCCGTCCCGCATCGGGATCATCACGTTCTTCGAGACGATGATTTCGTAGCGAGGTTCAGTTTGTGCGTGAAGCCGGGTGCCGGGGCTGGGCAGCAGCATCACAATTGACAGGCCAAGGAACATCGTCAGGCTGAAATGATTTCGCTTCATCATGGTCTCTCGAGGAATTTCCTTTTTGAGCTTTGAATCGCTCGCATTGTATCGCTCAAAGGCTAATTGGCAACGCCAAAGCCGCAGTCGCCGATGAAAACTTGGCAATGCCGTTCCATTTAGGTATTTGCCGCGCAGTCGAGATCGGTCGCCGATACTGCCCAGCCACCAGCGTTCCGGATCTGAGCCACCGCAGATTTCGCTTCGCGGGAACGCTCACCTGGAACGCTCACGATGATAAACCTTCACTTGGACTGACTCGGCTTTCTCAATGTCTAATACGTTCAATAGCCCAACGCGGCTCCTGCCGGACGGCGGTTATCATTGGCGCCATAGACGAAGCCGGCACGCACATTGCCAGAAAAGCCAGCGCCAGTACCGAACGAGCGGGTGCCTTGCACAGGCGCTCCGATTGTGCCCATCTCGACGAGTTCCGCCGCACCCCACGGCGCCTGCTCGGTCAGCTTGTAACCCATACCTTCCAGAATCTTCATGGTATCCGGGGAGAGGCCATAGGGTTCATAGAACACCTCGTCCGGAAGCCACTGATGATGAATGCGCGGTGCATCCACTGCCTCCTGCGGAGCCATGCCGTAATCGAGAACGTTCAAGATGGTTTCGAGAGTGATGGTAATAATTCGCGAGCCACCTGGGCTACCGACCACGAGGAAGGTCTTGCCGTCCTTGGTAACCAGGGTGGGGGACATGGAGGAGAGAGGCCTCTTGCCAGGCGCAATGGAATTCGCTTTGCCCTGAACCAGTCCGAAAAGATTCGGCACGCCGGGCTTGACCGTGAAATCGTCCATCTCGTTATTGAGCAAGAAGCCGGTGCCGGGCGCAACTACGGTCGACCCGAACGAGTCGTTAATGGTGTAGGTGACGGAGACGGCATTCCCCTCGGTGTCAACCACCGAATAATGCGTCGTCTCTGTTTTCTCGTGTGGTTCGATACCCGGCTGAACCGCCTTGGATGGCGTTGCCTTCTCCGGATCTATCCTGGCGCGAATGGCAGTTGCATAGTCCTTGGACAGCAGCCGATCGAGCGGGTTTTTCACGAATGCCGGGTCGCCCAGATACGTGTTGCGATCCAGAAAAGCATGGCGCATGGCTTCTACCATCAGGTGAACTGATTGGGCCGAGCGAAAGCCCAGCGCCTTCATGTCGTAGCCTTCTAGAATATTGAGGATTTCGCAAATCGTGGTGCCACCCGAACTCGGGGGCGGTGAAGAGATCAGAGCGTATCCCCGGTAGCTGCAAGTCAGGGGCGGACCTTCGGTCACCTTGTAGTTGGCGAAATCATTGGCCGTCAAGATGCCGCCATTGGCCTTGCTTGCATGTTCCACGGCCTGGGCGATTGGCCCTTTGTAGAAGGCGTCAGGACCCTGTCTGGCGATCAACTCCAGCGTGGACGCCAGATCTTTCTGCACCAATCGATCTCCCGGCTGGAACGGCTTGCCATCGGGCCGAAGGAAAATCTTCGCAGCCGCGGGATCCTTACTGAGCCGATCGACCTTGGTATCGAGGATATCGGTATCGCCACGATTCAAAATGAACCCTCCGCGCGCCAGCTTAATGGCCGGGGCCATCACCTTGGAGCGGGGCAGCCTGCCGTATTCGGCTAAAGCGCGATCGAGTCCCATAACCGTGCCGGGAACGCCGGCTGCCAAATAACCGTACAGGCTCAGATCCTTGATGGGGTTGCCTTGCGCATCAAGATACATGCGCTCCGTCGAAGCTGCCGGCGCCATCTCGCGGAAATTGAGGAAGGTGTTGCGTCCATCGGCGAGGTGAATCGTCATGAAGCCACCACCACCGATGTTGCCGCAGCAAGGGTTCACTACGGCCAGAGCGTATCCAACCGCGACTGCAGCATCGACTGCGTTCCCTCCCTCTTGCAGGATGCGGGTGCCAACCTCGGATGCGTAACGCTGGGAAGATACCACCATGCCGTGCTGGGCTTCGACTGCGGGTTGGGAAGCCGCCTGCGCCAGCACCGCAGAGCCTAGTGTTACCAGCGCCAGCGCACGCAACAGATCCTTGACTTTGTTCATAGTAGTGTCTCCTATGTGGTCGAAACTCTGAATTGCCCGAATTGTACTGCTCGTGAGCGGTTTTACAAGGCCATGCTATATCTGCGAATTAAGAGCGGAGCATTGCCGTATCATTTTGGGCTTTGCCGCAGTAATTTACGGCGTGGCCGTGCGGCACTGCATTTCAGGGGAACAACCCGACTCAATCAATCCGCAGACGTAATCCGCCGCCTTATCGTAGCCATGCTGATCAATGTAATGACCAATCTGTTCGTAGCTGAACCGCGAGCCAAGGTAGATTTGCAAATAATTCGCGCCGAGCCCAAAACGCGGCGCAAGCTGCTTGGCTAGCTCTCCCGTTTTGCGTTGAGCCTGTCCACTCCAGTGCCAATCGGAATCCGACAGGAAGGCGATTACATGTTCTGGTCGGACATCGTCCGGGGTATACTCCAGCCCTGTATTTCCAATACGCAAATAGTGATTTACCACTGCTACACTCTTTACGCCTTGCTCCAAGGTGACATCATCGACGCCATGAATAGCGGCCACGGAGAGCATGAGCTTCCGATCCACCTTCCTGGCGGCGAGTTCCCGTAACATCCATGAATGGTGATCCTCGTGCTTCGCGATGAAAGGATCTTCCACCTTAATGAGGTTGAAATCGTCGTCGAACTTGTAGATAAACCGCTTCATCGCATCGTGAATAAGAATCGTCGCGAACAGCAGATCGCGGTCAATCCTAATCGAGCGGGCATCGTAAATATCTGCCCACGCGTCAGCGTACTCGAGATTTTGCAAGGTATGCAGAGCCAAACCGCCAAAATGCCTGTGATGCGCACCCGAGCCGGGAGCGACCGGGAATAGCCAATTGCTGACAGGAATGTAGCCATACTTGGTGATTGGCTTCTCCATGGTCAACACCGTACTGGCAATCGCCAGCCATTCCGGGTTGCTAATCAAATTCAGATACTTGCTCTCGATTGTCTGATACGCCTCAAATCCTTTGTAGGCCGCCAGTTCCTCTGGAATAATTGAAAAGGGTTGCGGCATGATTTTCTATTCCCTCCGGCGATTATTTTGAAACCAGCGATTCGGCTTGATTAGGCATGCCCATCATTGACATCCCACCGATCATCTCCTTGCCGCCCCACACCACTAATCCGCCGATGATGTAGGAGGCAATGTAAATGTACATTGCGACGCCCAACCCCATGGAATTAGCGATGAACCCAGCGACAATCGGAGTCGTAAATGCGCCAACTTCAGCTCCCATGATCCCGAAGCCGCTGGCTGCGGCGGTCAAGTTCGGAGGAACGCAATCCGTCATCCACGCCAGGATCGTTGGATAGAGTCCCGTGATGAAGAAACCGGAGATAGCTGCCCAAAGCAACGTGCCGCTCACGGTTGAAGACCTCAGTACGCCAAACCATGTAAGACCGGCGAGGCAAAAGAATAAGCAAATTCCAGCACGCCTGCCGAGTTTATCCGACACATAACCGGATGCTATGGAACCGAAAGTCCCGGCAATCAGCATAACCGCCAGCAGCGAACCGGAGGCCACGAAGGAGTAGCCTTTGACTTCCTTGAAGTAGAGCGGCGTAAAGGTGTTGATAGACCAATAACCAAAATTCGCGATGAACTGCAAACTGAAAATGATCCAGGCGTTCCGAACTTTCAGAACATCTTTGAACACACCCTTCTGCTTTCCACCTGCCTGCAACGATTCCGCATAAGCGGGGGTGTCTTCTCTTTTCACGCTCGGTATGAACTTCCAGAAAAACCAGGCGGCGAGCAGCGTGGGAATGAGCATAAACATCCATGGAGAGCGCCAGCCAAACTTTGCACCCATGAAGGTCGCAAAGAAGATTCCCGTCATGCTGCCCAGCGTCCAACCCGTAGAATACAATGCCATCGCCTTCCCGCGATTGGCTTTTGAGAACACCGAGGATACATACCCAACTGCGGTTGAGTAAAAAGACCCTTCAAATAAGCCGGTTGTAAAACGCGCGGCGGCCAGCCACGCAGCCGAGGGCACTAATCCGGTAAGCACCGTAGTGATGCCGAACCCAACCATGCTCGGAACAATGACTTTCTTGTGCCCGAGCTTATCTGCCCAATAACCGCCGGGAACCGGTGTGATGGAATAGCCAATAAAAAACGCCGTGGTAAGGAAACCCACGCCGAGGTACCCGAGGTTCATCTCTTTGCGGATAAGCGGAATCAGAGGTGCTAAGAGTGATCTGTCCGCGAAGTTAAGAAACCATCCCAACCAGCACCCAAATAATACGAGTTTTGCCTGCCGACCAATCTTCCCCACCTCATTGAGTAGCATGCTTATTTCCTCCGCGTTTACTTCAGCTGAGATTTTGTTTGCCGAATGCATCGGCCATTGCGACTGGCCATTATCTCGGTGATTCCGGCCACATGGGAACAACCGTCAAGCTGCCACCGTCACGGCAGAGATGCTGCTCTCTCGATTTCGTCCTCCGTATAGGCGGCGAAAATGAAGGGTTGAGCTTCCAGGAACTCTTTGATCTGGGACAGGCTTAACCCCAGCTCCCGCAGTCGGGCTTTGTTGATAAACACCTGGGTATTCGCAGCATCGAAGTTAGCGACAACGGCATTGCGCTCCGGATCGAACTTCTTGTTGACGAGCTCAATGAAGTCTTTATCAAAATACCGCTTGCGAGGCGCTTGCGGTTCGGAAGGCATGCCGTGATCGGCGGTGATGACGACCAGAAACTGATTGGCGCCGACCTTTTTTTCCAATGCCTGGATGACGCGCGCCACTTGACGGTCCTGTTCGGCCAGAGTCGCTTCCAGCTCCGCCGAGTCCGGTCCGTACTGGTGACCGACATAATCCGGCGCCTTCATATTGGCGAACACGAGGCTGGTGAACTCGCCTGTCCCCACAGGTTCATTCTCGATCGTTGAGATCAGGGCGTCCGCCTGGAACTTCGGGAACAGCGCGGAGCGGCTCACTCCTACGGGGTTGGCGATGTCGTGCCCCATCCACTTCCCTTGAACCGACTCCCAAAGCTGCCGTGATTTTTGATTCTTCAAGTACTCCGGCAGTTTGTAGCAGCTCGAATTCGTCTCCCACGATCCGTCCCCGGAATAACTCGTCAAGATTATGGGCCGCGCATTGAACAGACAGGCGCCGTGTCCACCCAGCCCAGCAGCCGCCTCAAAGCTGCCGCCCTGAACAATGATCGCCGCTTGTCCGTCAGTTTTGAGATTCCAAATATCGGCTAGCGTCAAGGCCATAAGCGTGTTCGGCGCGTTGCTGCCGTAGGGGTTCTGGGACTTGGCATTGAGACGGTCGAAGAAACTGTTAAGCACGATCCCATGTACTCGCGGATCGGTGCCCGTGCCGATGCTGGCATGGCCGAGAGTGGTGACCGTGGGCAGGAAATTAACGCGGGTGTTATTGAACCATGCGCCTTCATGGCGCAGTCGGGTCAAAGTCGGCAATACTGCGCTGTGCCGCTCGAAGTAGTCCTGCCGCATGCCGTCCAGCACAATCAGTAAAATTGTGCGCGGCCTACCAGCGGTTGGATTCACAGCCTCTGAAAGTGGCCGACCTGAGACGGTCGATGGCAAAGGTAGTTTTAGCAATGCAGCCAATGTCGGAACAATATCCTGCTGGATCGTGGCACGGCTGTAAGAGCCTTGCCGGACAAAGGGAGGGCCGAAAAACAGTAACGGAATGTTACGGTCATAGTCCCAAGGGCTGCCGTGCATAAAGCTAACAAGCGGAGCATTTGTCCTGGTCAGGATCTCTCCCTGTTGGGGCACCAGCATGATTTGTCCGCTGCGGCCGGGATAATAGGCGCGGGCGAACATCTTGAGAAAATCTTGCTTCAGGTCGGCCGGCTTCTTTTGTGCGTCTGCGGCCTGAGACAGCGGAACGAACAAAAAGAACGACAGAGAGAGAACAAGCAGACGGGCAATCCTGTTGTCGGTTCTCCCGGTCAATGTCTTCATGAGCTCCTCCAAATCAATATGGCGGAAATTTGAGCACTCTCGACTATGAGGAAAAGCTCCTTGCGACCTGATTTTAGGGCGCTTGGAAACCTGTGCCTTGTTCTGCTGAGGAACGATGGAAGAATACACGGGTCTACTCGGAAGTCAACACTTTCGATCGAGGCCTTCTCACTTGCTTGCCGGGGGCGACAGTTCCGTTTTGGGCTACTGATACCGGTAAGTTGGCTTGGCTCCAGTCAACTCCCGGTTTGCCCGTATTTCGGCGCGTGCTTGTTCGCCAAATTTCACACGGTCCGTTATCCACTGCACTCGAATTGACGCGATCGATGCAAAGATGCCGAAGGTTACCGCCATCTAGGCCGAAGCCGCTTTGACGATGTTGAAAACCGAACCCTTGGAGATGCCGAACTCATCGGCGATCTGGGACAGACTGACCCCCTGTCTGCGGCGATGGATGACCTTATCACGGTTGACAACGACCTTTGGCCTACCACCTACATGGCCGGCCTTCCTGGCCCTGGCAAGGCCCGCCAACGTGCGTTCGGAAATCCGGATGCGTTCCTGCCGCGCGATGCAGGCGAGGATGGCCAGAACACCATCTCGAAATGGCCCAAGGGAATCGAGGTACATTTCGGTGAAGCTGCCCCATGCGACTCCGTATGCGTTCAACCGCTGCAGATATTCCGGCGTCTTTAGCACTCCTTCCCGGCTGAACCTGTCCAGCGACCAGAACATCACGCAATCAAACTCGCGACGTGACGCAGCTTCAAACATTGCGAGGAATTGCTCCCGGTCGGAGCGCTTGCCAGAAGCGCGATCAACGAACTCCTCAACAATTACCCAGGGTCGTTGCGTGATCGGCGTTTTCCATGCCTGGTAGTTTGACTTATCGATCAGGAGCACTGGCACTCTGATCGTCTTCGGCACAGGTTCCCCTCTTATCTGGAGAAGCCTGACCGCAAGTGGGTGTGGGTACGAACGGTGGTCGGCAGAACGGTGCGCGTTCCCGTCGCCCAGACGAAAGAGGTTGAACAGGTGAAGTCTGCAACGGCACCTGGAACGGTGTAGCCTCTACCCGGCGCTGGTCATTCACGGGGTCTGAATCGAGAACCGTGGAAGACGACGATTCGCCAATTACCTTTCTCTTTTATCACCACCAAGGTGTGAACACCTGCATACGGCGTGAGCGGCGAACCGCTGGCTTGCGAGCCAGCTATCTTCCATTCATCTTCCACAGCCGCGATTTGTGGTGAAAAGAATCTGATCTTCTTCACTGTGTATTCGCGGTTGGCATCACTGAGCCGTCTTGCAAATGACTTCTCAAAGAGCTGTTCGATTTCTTTGCGTCCGTGGACGCTTACACCAGCCGGGCCTGTAAAGTCTGCGTCTTCGGTGAAGCACATCGCGGCAGCACGAGCATCGCGGCTTTTAAAAGCGTGGCTGCACGATGTCAAAGTCTGTTTGATCGCAGTGGCTTCAGCGTCAGGATTTGATGGTTGCTGAGCGGCAACGGTGACCGAAAGAAGGAACAGGACAACGAGACAGGACACCAGCACGACCAACCGCTTCAGCATTGCATTCCCCCTCGCAGAGATGGCGAAGAGTACCCATCGTAGCGCCGGTTTCTCCGATCGTGCTATTGTAGCCGACTTGAGCTCTTCACTTGGGCTTGTCCTTGAACAGCGCCGCGATGCTATTAAGAAGGTTCGGCAACAGCGCGACATTGTTACTACTGTTCTTCAGAAGTATCCTTCCTACTTTACTCATGTCTTGAACGACGTGCTTTAGTCGTTCTTGCCCTACCTCGCCTGGACGAAAAGGCGGGTGTGGGAAAACGGTACAAAAACAGCCTGAACGGCATGATTCTAGAACTCAATGTGCTCCACAACGTGCCGTGGTCTGCCCATTCATCCTGAGTTAATGGCAATACGGAAATTGGCGATCCGAACGGCCAAACTTTAGCGAAAGGTTGCCCAAGCGCCCGGACTGCCGTTTAAGTGGCTAATGCGGCCGCGTGCTGCTGGAGGCGTCGAGTTGCCCCGGGGCTAAGCGCTCGGAATACGGTTCCGACCGACAGGCCCGTTTCCTTCGAGATTGCCGCAAACGAGGCGCCTTTGTCCCGAAGCTTCGCCAGATACCCCGCATCAACTTCGACCCGCGGCCGACCGAATTTCACGCCACGGCGGCGTGCCGCTTGTTGGCCAGATTTCACACGGTCGGTGATCAGGCTGCGCTCGAATTCCGCGATCGATGCGAAGATGCCGAAAGTTAGACGGCCAGTCGGCGTGCTGGTGTCAACGCCTTCATATAGCGAAATGAAGTCAATTCCGAGGGCGTCAAATTCAGCCAGTGCATTTACCAGCTGCCGGAGCGAACGCGCAAAGCGGTCGTATCTGTAAACCACAACCGCATCGAACTTCCGGCGTCGTGCGTCGGCCATCATCCGGTTCAGCCCGGGGCGAGATTCTCTGGATCCGCTGATACCTGAGTCAGAATATTCTCCGACGATCGTAAACCCCCGGCGTTCGCAGTATGCGTGGAGCTCTTCAAGCTGCATGCGGACAGTTTGGTCCGTGGTAGAAACTCGACTGTAGATCGCGCATTTCATTTTGTGCCTTCACGTTTCTTTGGTGGCCGACCACCAAGTTTTCCATTTGAGCGGGATGCCTTGGCCTTGGCTTTCGACCGCTTGGCGCCCAAGCAGGCCGGGCAGATCAGTTCAACATTATGAATAGGGCACTTGTATTTCATAACCTATCGGCTAGGTTTATAAACCTAACAGATAGGTTTGTCAAGCATGAAATCCCGCATTCCAAAAGTATCCTTGCGCGACCCGTTGTAAGTTGCTGATTTGGCTGGGCTGATTTTGGGCGAATTCACGTTCCAGAAATTCAAACCTTTGGAACGCGCGCCACGGCTATTTGGCCTAGGGTTCTGAATTTCCATGACGATCGGAAACAAGGCCTGTAGCCGGCTTTGCTTTTTTGGGGTCACCCTGGTAACGGGTCCTCTTTTTCTTCGTGAGGTAGGGGTATGGGGAGGCCCCCTCGACCGGCTCAGCTGCCCTTGGGTTGACCTAGACACCGGGGCGCAACTGCGTAAGGGGCTGAACACAAGCATGCCTGACAGCCTCCCCCGACGTCGACAGTCTGTAGTGTCCAGCCATCTCCGGAGCATAATTTTACGATCAAAGCGAGCGAAATTGCTCATTCGTGGGTTTCTGGAAATGATATTGTTTTCGCGGATTGCTGTTTGTGCCGACGAGCACGAAGAGCGCTAGCAATGAAGGTGCAGAGGAGGTTCAAGAACATGAACATTTTCGGACATGCCGCAGGGTTTCCAAGGCCTCACTTGGGAAAGCAGATTTTGGTTCCCCTGTTGTCATTGGTTCTGTTGTTCGCGACTTGGCCTCAGAACCTGTTGGCCTATCAAGATACGCAAGTCCCGATGCCGCCCGCGCCGCCAGCGCCGGCCTACACGCAACAGACTCCCGAGCAGTTGCAGCAGTTGGTCGCTCCGATTGCGCTGTATCCGGATTCGCTGGTAGCGCAGATCCTGGCGGCGTCCACGTTTCCCGAGCAAGTCGTCGAGGCCGACCGATGGGTGCAGGCGCATCCTGATTTGACGGGCGACGCTTTGGGTCAAGCTGTCGACCAACAACCCTGGGACCCGAGCGTCAAAGCGCTCGCTGCATTTCCGTCCGTGCTTGGAAACATGGACAAGAACCTGTCCTGGACATCCTCTCTAGGCGACGCCTATTACAACCAGCAAGAGGATGTGATGAACGCCATCCAGGTGATGCGCCGGCGAGCCGAAGAAGCGGGCAATCTTAAGAGCATGCCGCAGCAGACTGTAACCACGCAGGACTCGACGATCGTCATTCAACCTGCTAACCCCGAGGTCGTTTACGTCCCCGCCTATGATCCGTGGATAGTCTACGGAGGGCCAATCGTGGCGTGGCCGGGCTGGTACCCGTATCCGGGCATCTGGTTTGGCGGTCCGTATCTCTCATTCGGAATCGGCTTCGGAATCGGTTGGTTCGGACATTTTGGGTGGGGCTGGCCCCATTGGGGATTCGATTGGCATCACGGATACGCAATTTATAACCACAACAGGTACTACTCCCGGAGCCGGACGTTTTACAACCGGAATACTTTCTACCGAGGAGCAGGCGCGCGCGGCGGAGTTTACAACCGTCCCGGCGCGACGACTCATCCTTTCAGCGGAAACACCCAGGCTGCTCGAGGATACGCTGAACCCCGCGGTCAGAGCGGCGTCCACTCGGGCGCATTCAGCGGCTACGACCACGGCGGACAAGCGAGGAGCTTTTCGTCGCGCGGAAGTGCCAGCTTAGGTGGCGGAACAGCGCGTGGCAGCGGGGGAGCACCGCGTGGCGGCGGAGGCGGAGCTCGTGGTGGCGGCCGTCGGTAATCGAGATTTCGTTGTGTTCCTGTTAAATGAAATTTAGAAATGGAGAAGTCATATGCGGCAAACGAAGCTGAACTTCGACAAATCTTTTTGGGCCACTCTTTCTAAATTAGCCGCAGTCACGATTCTTCTGATGGGGTGTTTTTCCGCCCGTTCCATAGCGCAGCAGCAGGGTCAAAAAACATTTTCATCGCCGGAAGACGCAAGCAACGCACTCGTCACGGCAGCCCAGAGTAATGACGAAAAAGCAATGCTCGAGATCCTCGGGCCAGACGAAAAGCAAATCGTCTCTTCGGGAGACGAAGCTGAAGACGCCCACAACCGCGCTAATTTCGTAAAGAAATATCAGGAAATGCATCGTTTAGTGAAAGAACCGGACGGAACCATTACCTTGTATATCGGCGCGGAGAATTGGCCCACACCCATACCGATCGTGAACAAAGGTAATTTGTGGTATTTCGACACCGCGGCGGGCAAGAAAGAGATTTTGTACAGGCGAATTGGCCGGAATGAACTATCGGCTGTTCGCGTTTGCCAGGAGCTGGTGGCGGCGGAAAAGGAATACCACTCCACACACAACGAGTACGCCCAGAAAATCTACAGCGACGAAGGGCAGCACAATGGCCTTTATTGGAAAGCTACTCATGGCGAAGGCGAGAGCCCAATCGGGCCGCTAGTGGCGGCGGCGGTTAAAGGCTATACCAAAAACCAAGCCGGCGCCCCGACTCCTTACCGCGGTTACTACTACCGCATGCTAACGAGTCAGGGGAAAAATGGCCCGGGCGGTGCGAAAAGTTACATCGTAAACGGCAAAATGACTGCGGGTTTCGCTTTCGTGGCCTATCCAGCGGAATACAGGTCGTCTGGGGTGATGACATTCATCGTGAACGAGGATGGAGTGGTGTATCAGAAGGATCTCGGGAAGAGGACCGATGTTCTCGCTAAAGCTTTGAAGGAATACAACCCCAATTCCACTTGGCGAAAGACTGAAGTCCAGCAGGAAGAGGCTGCTGGCGAGCAGAAAACCCGGTAACCGGAAGGCAGACTACTGAAGCGCGACCGCCGCAAAATCATTCGGTACCGTGGGTAGAGTGTGACCGACGGTAAGTACGCCAGGTGCATGGGTGTGAAGTCCAGATGTCTGGACCCCTGGCAGGTCCGGCGGTGATTTTAGGGAGAGGTCCAGATGTCTGGACTCCTATTTGTCTAATAAACAATCGATTGCTGACCAGCAGGCGCGGAGCGATTAAGTGGTTTGTTTTTCGTTGCTGAATAGCGGCACTCCCGCTACCGTTTTTTGACCGCCCCTGGCATTGGTCTAGGCCGGTGCGGCATCCCCGCGTTAAGGGCCTTGTTAGCGCGGTTATCTGTTCGGTGAATGTTCTTCCCCCGCACGCGGTGCCATGTGAAAAGTTAGTCGACGATCGCCTGATAGACGAGGGCGTTGATCATTTCTCGATACTTCCAGCGAATCGTTCCTGGCGAATTTGCCATCCATACCACCACCAATTCCTCACGCGGGTCGGGAACGCGGGGATCACTCCAGAGAACGGCAGGGATGTGCTGCTGATCGTATTGCACCTTGGTCATTGCCGTCAGCCGCTCCATGAATACGGCTCCCGCCATCGGCCCCATGCCCCCGAGTACACCCAGCAACTTCGCCTCGAATCTGTCCGCCATCGCTGCGCCTCCGACAATTTGTTAAGAGCATATCTGGCAATTACGGTAAAAAAGTGAGGCTGCCCTGCCCTCAAACGCTGGGCCGCATCCTCATCAGCGTACGAGGCCACGATCTCTTCCCACGGCAGAACATTGACAATAAAGTCGCTGACCTGTTCCATGCGGCTGTAGCTGCGGCGCGATGGCCTGACCATTGCCAGGTAGATTGGCCTTATACCAAACCTCACCGGTCATCCCTCATCCAATAGTCATCACGTTGGGCTTACCGTCGCTTCCGCTGGTGACAAGCAGCAGTTCCTCATCGCTCACACGCTGCATCGTCTGGCCAAAGTAATCCGTGTACGACGCTAAGACTTTCACCATATCCGTTCGCGCAGTGGCGCGAGCGTGGGCACATGAATGCCATGACACTAGAAGTGGTCTCATAAACTCTGTCGCAGTTAGACTGGCATGATGAAGTGTGTGGCGGTGGATTCGACGAGCATTGCTGCGATCGGCTATGACCGGGGGAAACGCGAGTTGGGGATCGA
>Ga0187884_10002252_pt1 | contig 16414 bp, 9 predicted proteins | sample June2016WEW_20_4_FD_132983 | JGI IMG/M metagenome (GOLD analysis project Ga0187884, IMG submission 132983) | Peatland microbial communities from SPRUCE experiment site at the Marcell Experimental Forest, Minnesota, USA - June2016WEW_20_40 | ecosystem: Environmental > Terrestrial > Soil >...
TCAGGTGGGGATGGGACGTACCGGACGCTTTCTCTGCGGCGAGCACTGGAGTCTCGAGCCTGACATCGTCACGCTCTCCAAGTCACTGGGCGGCGGCTACATCCCCGTCAGCGCCACCATCACGCGTCGCAGCATCCATGACGCCACCTTCAGCCGCTTGGAGCGCTGCCAGGTGCATTCGACGACCTTTGGGCAGAATGAGCTGGCCATGGCGGCCGGTCTAGCCACTCTTTATGTCTTGGATGAAGAACGGCTGATCGAGCGCGCTGCAACCATGGGAGCCAAGCTTCTAAAAAGGCTGGCGGCCTTGCAGGAACGCTACGAGATGATCGCGGACGTGCGCGGCAAGGGTCTGATGATCGGGATTGAGTTCAAAGCGCCGCGATCGCTGGGGCTGCGTGCCGCCTGGACGGCCGCCGAGACGGCTCAGAGAGGCTTGTTCGCCCAGTTGGTAGTGATGGCCCTGATGCGCGATCATCGGATTCTGACCCAGGTGGGTGGTCCCGACATCAACATCATCAAACTGCTCCCGCCGCTCATCATCGGTGACGAGGAAGTGGAGATGATTGCCTCATCATTTGATGCTGTGATGGCCGAGGCGGCGGACATTAGGGGGCGCGTGTGGGCCCAGAGCGTGCAACTGATCAAGCATGCCGTGGCCGGCTAAACCTGATGCTCCCTCACGTGCGAGCGCTTTGGAGTGCGGCAGCTTGCTGCCGCTTTTGCGTCTCGAGCTTGCTCGAGGTGCTGCCGGAAGCACGCTTTCGGCAAAGGAAAGCGGCAGCAAGCTGCCGCACTCCGAAAGCCTGGAAGAAATTGGAGAGACAATGCGCACCTTTGTGACCGGAGGCACAGGGTTTGTCGGCAGCGCTGTGGTGAGGCGACTGCTTGAGGCCGGGCACGAGGTAAGGGCCCTGGTGCGTCCTAGGGCGGACACGCGGCAACTGGACGGCCTGCCCATGGAGCGAGTGGAGGGTGACTTGCGAGACGGCGAGAGCCTGCGCCGAGGGATGGCAGGCTGTGGCTGGGTCTTCCACGTTGCGGCCCTCTATAGCTACTGGGGGTACCATTGGAACGACTTCTACCAGGCCAATGTGGAAGGCACGCGTCAGGTGCTGGAAGTTGCCCGCCAGGAAAGCATCGAGCGCATCGTTTACACTAGTTCGATCACCGCTCTGGGCATCCACGAGGACGGCTCTCCTGCTACCGAGGATACACCTAGTACACTAGCCGATCGGATCGGTCCGTATCAACGCTCCAAGTTCCTCGCCGAGGAGGTAGCTCGAAACTTCGCGCGTCAAGGCCTGCCGGTGGTCATCGTCAATCCCAGCTCACCGGTAGGGTTCGGCGATCACAAGCCCACGCCCACCGGCCAGATCATCGTGGACTTCCTGAATGGGCGCATTTTCGGTTATGTGGATACCGGCCTGAACATCATCGATGTCGAAGATGTGGCGGCAGGTCACCTGCTGGCCGCAGAACGGGGGCAGGTAGGCGAGCGATACATCCTGGGTGGAGAAAACCTCACACTCAAGCAAATCCTCGACCTGCTCGCCGAAGTCTCCGGAAGGCCCCAGGTGCACCTCCGCATTCCACACTGGGTAGCGCAGTGCTGGGCCTACGTAGACGTGACGATGGCGAGGTTGAACCCACACCGAATACCCGCGGCCACTCCGGACAAGGTACGCCTGGCGCGCCGGCACGAGTTCTTTGATCCAGGGAAGGCAGTACGAGAACTTGGACTCCCACAGACCCCGGCCCGCGTGGCACTGCGCAAAGCAGTCGAGTGGTACCGGGCCCACGGCTATGCGCCATAGGCATTAACAGCGCCTCGACCGCCAAAACACGCAGGCTTTGGTTGGGCGAAACCCTTGTGGCAAAGCCCGCTGCTACTACGCTAGGTCCGATTCCATCGACACGGTCCGAGCGCAGCGGAGCGAAGAATCTCGCCGCGGACAGCAAGGAACTCGAATCAAAAGAGTGGCGGAGGGAGAGGGATTCGAACCCTCGAGCCCCTTTCGGGGCTAACGGTTTTCAAGACCGCCGGTTTCAACCACTCACCCATCCCTCCTCTATGACTTACAGCCAGTCTTTCACTCACTGTAGCAGATATTGTAACGGGTTGCTGTTGGTTTTGCACTTTTTCAAAGGCCAATCTAACCGCTTTTTCGCTGGGGTGAATATACCTCTCCCTGACTTTGACCGTGCTATGACCCATGATCTTCTTTATCGCGAAAGCATCCACTTCAGGCTGACCCGGCATCGTTCCGAACGAGTGACGCAGTGAGTGTATGAGGAATTGCCGCTCCCAATTGAAGTTGAACTAGCAAAAGAAAGAATGTTGCAAGCCCAAGGTGCCCTAGAGAGCTACGTTCAAAGTTGTACGCACGATATCGAACAACATAAACAACTAGCCGATGCCTTGAGAATGGCCATAAATGAATTCCTCGACCAGTTGTCCACGTTACTCCCTTAGCCCCAATTGAATTGCCATAACAATTTTCCTAATTTCAGACTGACCCACTACCGTCGGTTCCCTAGTCTCGCGTTTTCTTGTCCGCCGCTTTGCCACTCACCGACCACGGGACCCCCGAAGAGGCCTCAGTGTGGGCCGACGAGTACCGGCACGACCACCGAGAGACCGGCCCATGGCACTATATCGACATCCCCCTGGCGGATTCCAGGATCGACTTGGCCCGCGAGTGCCCTAACGGTGATTGCGTGATCGCCAAGACGGAACAATTCCTCGCCGTCCTGAAAGACCCGAACGCTGACAAAGACGCTAAGGCACAGGCCCTCAAATTCGTGATTCATTTCATCGGCGACTTGCACCAGCCGTTGCATGATGAAGACAACAGCGACAAGGGCGGCAACACGCGGCACGTGATCTTTGAAGCAGCGCTGCCCGGGTTCGGAACCAAGCTCGGATTCTAAACAACGCGGAAAATAGGGAAGTGAACATAGGGTCGGAACAGTGGCAATGCCTTCCGGTAAGATCAATGGTTTCAATCTGAACGGGATTTTTGGTACGGACAGTATGGATAAGTGGAGGGCCAAGAACGCTTCCCACTCTTGCACACCCCCGGCTGCGGTGGCGGAATAATTCAAACTCCCACCGCGCTGCTCTAACACTCTCCGCGGTACAAAATGGCGGGCAGTTCACCGCCCCCGAACCCCCTCCGGAGTTGCATCTCCACTCCACGCCTTCGCCCCGGTCTGTGTCAATTTTTGGGCGGCATCGTCCCAGTGCAGGTGCGTGATCTGGCAGTCGCCTTTCTCGTACGCATATGTCTGCCCATCATCATTGTAGAGCGTGAAATCCCCATCCGCCCCCGAATAAACCCTCACACGCGCGATGCTCTGCTTGTCATGCGTGCTCTCGACGGCGCTCCCCAGCGGCACAATCGAACCCGCCTTTACAAAAAGTGGAATCGTCTCGATCGGCGCACTCACTTGGATCGTCTGCCCACCCTCGAACCGCTTGTTTGTCCAGTAGTCGTACCATGCCGTTCCCGCAGGCAGATAGACGCTTTTCGTGGTTTGTCCTTGAGACGTTACCGGGGCAACCAGAAAGGCAGGTCCGAACATATACTCATCACCAATCTCCGCCACCTTCAGGTCGTTTGGAAAATCCATAAACAGTCCGCGCATAAACGGAGCCCCGGTCTCGTGCGTGTAGTACCCAAGCGAGTAGAGATACGGCATCAATTCGTACCGCAGCCGAAGATATTTCTCCAGGATCGGCTCGGCCTGTTTGCCGTAAGACCATACCTCATTATGCGGCCGTGTACCATGCGTTCTAAAGTTCGGCTGAAAGACCCCATATTCGTACCACCGCACATACAACTCTGGATAGTCATCATAGCCTCCGACATTGTCACGCGCATCGGAGGGATCGAGCAGCGGTGTATGCGCAGGCACATGGAACTTCGGCAGAGACTGCCATCCGCCGATATCGTTTCCCCAGTACGCAATTCCCGAAGCGGTTACGTCCAGACCTGTGGGAATTTGCCGCCTCAGCGCGTCCCAGGTGGGGAAAATATCGGAGGACCAGAAGATTGCTCCGTTATGCTGTGCGCCGAGAAATGCATCGCGCGAGAGGATCAGGGCTCGCCTGTCCGGCATGTCCTTACGTATCCCATTGTAAAATGCCGCAGTGTGGAACAGCGGATACACGTTGAAATACTGCGTTCCCGGCCCAATCTTGAAGTAGCTCCCATTGGGAGGCAAATCCGGCTCGGTCTCATCAGCCCAGAAGGAATCGAACCCTTTGCTTGCGATATCGTCGCGCACCACACCCCAGTACCACTTCGCGGCGTCGGAGTTGGTTGTATCGATGTCCGATCCCTGACTGTCATAGGGCAGCCCGTCCTCCGGCGTGCCATCCTGGTGGTGCAGGAACCACCCGTTCTGCTTCACCGTGTCGTAGTAGCGCGTCCCCGGCTTGAAACGCGGCCATATGCTGATCATCGTCTCGATGTTCATTGCATGAAGCTGGCGATTCATGTCTGCCGGATCCGGCCACGCCTCCTTGATGAAGTCCATTTGGCCCATAGCAGTGTAATAAAACCAATCCAGCACCAGCATATCGATCGGCAAATGACGCTCACGATATCCCCTGGCCACAGCCAGCATTTCCGCCTGTGTCGAATACCGCTGCTTGCACTGGATCAACCCGTACGCCCACTTTGGCAGCATTGGCGTATCCCCTGTCAGCAGCCGATACCCGGCATAGATCTCGTCCGTCGTCGCGCCCGCCACGACAAAGAATGAAACCCTTTGCCCCACCTGTGACATCCACTTTGTCTGTTCATCGAATCCAGCTAGAATTGTTGTCTTCGATGGATTATCCCAGAGCAGACCATATCCTTTGTTCGTTACCAAGAAAGGAACACAGAAACTGGGGCCGCCCGCCGACTCATAGTCCGCCCAGCACTCGACCTTATGCCCCCGGTGGTCAAGATACCCCTCCTGATTCTCTCCCAGCCCGTAATAATGTTCATCGTCGGGCGACGTGAACCTGGCGCCCACCCGATAGAACTGCGGATCTTCTGGCCCGCGGTCATAGTTGAGCTGGCGATCGCCGTCCTTATCGTTCAATTCCCCCATTTCCCAGCCCTGCATGTCCAGCAAAGGCTTGCCGTCCGCGGCCGTGATCCTCATGTACGGTTCCCGGCCAGGACCATTGAAGTTTTTCCTCGGACCTTTCCAGAACGAACCGTCAGGCCTCTTCTGGCGAGGTGCCGGCATCGCAAGGAAAACCGTCATCCGAGCCGATCTATATGTGTCTCCTGCCGCCGTCGCATCATGTGTCCACCCAGCCCCGGCAGGCTCTGCCACAATCCCATATCCTGGCCTCGCCACCGCCTGATCCTTTAGCGTACTCATGGTCACGCGCATGATGTTCGGCGCGTAGGGCTCAAGGACAATTGTGCTGCCATCCCGCTCAAGAATTACCTCGGCCTTCTCGGCGTGGAGAGAAACACCCCCGCACAGAGCTGCCAACGCCCATAACAGAATTCCGCCTCGACTCACAATCGACGTCATCTCTGAATTTCCTCCTCACGCAAGCAGCGGAAAGCCCCCAGAATCTGCTACACGAGCAACTCCATGACTGAAGAGCAGTCTTGAAGGGCGAATAATAGCCCGATCGATCACGGTGCGTGCACTGAAATTGCCTTACCCTGGTAGTGAACAACCCTGTCAGGTTTGCCTTCGACCGTTTCTCCTACGCCGTGGTCCGGCGATACCCAGACAATGTCCAATGGGAACTCTTGGGGCATACCAGGGTACTGGCCCTCGCGGTCCCCGATAGTGAGTGTTTTGTCTGCCTCTGACCAGCGTAGCGGGATGAGCGCGCGTGCTCCCTTCTCGTAGTTGTAAGTGTCGCCCTCATCTTCGTACAGTTCGAAGTTGCCGTCGGCCCCGGGGAAGATGCGGAGTTCAATGGGACCAGCCGGCTTCTCATCTGCGTACTCGATTTCAGGTCCGAGCGGAACAATGGAGCCCGCGCGGACGAATAGGGGAATGCGATCCAAAGGAGCTTCTGCCTCAACTTCCCGCCCTCCCTTCAGGGATGCGCCGGACCAAAAGTCGTACCACTGCGGGGCATCCGGCAAATAGACGGTGCGATGCATCGCATCCTGTTTCATTACTGGGCTGACCAGAATTGAGGGCCCGAACATAAACTGATCTCCAATATTCCAGGTTTTCGGATCGGTGCGCCAATCCATAATCAGCGGCCTTTGTATGGTGTAGTCCTGATTTGTCACTCGCCAGGCGAGCGAGTAGATGTAGGGCATTAAGCGATAGCGGAGCTTGTCGTAGTGGATCAGAATTGGCTCAACCTTGTCGTAAGCCCACATCTCATTCTGTGCCCTGTGTCCGTGGGTCCGGAAAACGGGACAGAAAACTCCAAACTCAAACCAGCGCGCATAGAGCTCCTGGTACACAGGGTCATTTGGAGGCCGATCATACGGCTGCCAATATCCGCCAATGTCGGTTGTCCAATAGGGGTATCCAGAAAGCGCGAAGTTCAGACCCGCTGCCACTTGATGGTTCAGTCCCCAGTATGTGCTATATACATCGCCGGACCAGACTGTTGCCCCGACGCGTTGCTGGCCTACAAAGGCGGACCGCGTCAGCAAAAAGACCCGCTTCTGGTCTGTCGCAGCCTTCCAATGCTGCTGCACTCCATTGGTGTGCATGAAGGGGAAGATGTTCGTATAGCGCGCACCGCTGCCGATGGCGAGTTGCTTATCGCGAAGAATCGCGTCTCCCATGTGCGGCCAGTATTCTTCGGGTTCCGCGCTATCCAGCCAAAAAGCATCCCAACCTTGGGAAAAAAGCTTGCCCGCTAGATACTCCCAATACAGATCGCGTGCCTTCGCATTGGTAGCGTCATAGACGTGAGTGTTCGGCAGGTCCAAGTGCTGGGCAGAGAGTTCCTGAAAGGTTTGGGATTTTGCATCGAACAGGCCCCATACTGAGATCATCGCATGAACGTGTTCGGCATGCAGAGTCTTAAGTTCGCCCGGAACATCGGGATAATTGGAATTGAAGATCGGATCGCCTTCAGTCTTCCACCAGAACCAATCCTGCACGATCGCATCCAGAGGGATATGCTCTTCGCGATAGCGATGAGCAATTTCAAGGATCTCGTCCTGAGACATATAGCGGTCCTTCGATTGGAAGAAACCATAGGCCCATTTTGGAAGCATGGGCGTGTGGCCGGTCAGGCTGCGATATTGGTGGACGATTTGGTCCATCTCAGGCCCATAGATCACGTAGTAGTCGACCGAGTCACCAGCCAACGAGTTGAAGTGGAACTCCAGTGGAAACCGGTTATCTGCATATGTAAATGAAGCAGAGTTCCAGAGCAGCGCATAGCCCTTACTCGAAACCAGAAAGGGGATGGCGACATCGGTATTGTTCTGCCCGAGTTCGACCGTGCTGCCGCGGTAATTAAACATTCCACTCTGGTGTTGGCCTAAACCATAGAAACCCTCGGTGGCATCTGGCCGAAAGCGATCCGTCACGTGGTAGATTCTTTCCCCGTTCACTTGATCGGGCTCATAGGTACGAGGCACGGAGTCGCTCTCCCGCAGCAGGGTTGCTCCCCCAATGCTGCTGTATCGCAGGTTTCCTCGTGCAAGAGAGAACTCCACCTTCAAAGTCGCCGTCGTCAAGGTCGCTGTATCACTGGCCTCTGAAAACTGGAACCGCGCGCCGGGGCAGGATTGCTTTGGATCCAGTATCCAAGGCTGATCGTGGCTGATAGAGTCCAGCGGCTTTGGGCTCGCCACGACGTGGATTACAGAATCGCCGCAAACCGAAAGGTGGAGATTCTCGTCTCCAATCTTTGCCATCAGGCCATCTCCGGCCCGGGCGGCCGTGATTGGAGGCAGAGGCGGCAATGCCCCAAGTTGAGCCGTTAGTTGTGACGGACGCGCCATCAAACAGAAAAGCACGAAGGAGGCGGTCCACCCAAGCCTGTCAACCCGAAAAGAACTGATGATTACCATTATCCCTGCCTCCATCTGAGTATGTCCCTCGTGGGTTGCCGGGAAACCCTCGCCCACGATATCGGTTCCATGGGCGCCCACAAAACACTGAGTATCTCAGGTTGCAACTCGCGGCCCACAGAGAAGTCCACTTTATTCTTTTAACCTTTCCCACGATCCGAGCCGTTGCAAATTCTTAAGTGTTACAGAACACTAGCATTCTCGTTTTCCCTGACGCGTACTCAGGCCACGGCCCCACGCTGCGGCATAGGCAAGAAGACGCAGCGGAGACGAACTTCCCGCCACTTATCCATTTCAAATTAAATTAGGAGAAGTGATGGAAAGGACGTGGTTAAAAGAGGGACACGCCGCTACCCATCACTTCTCCCAGAGGCGCGCCTAGCTCAGAAAATGGCGCGTATGTGTATTTGCAGACTGCGCGGAGGTAATTGATTCGTCGAGTGCCCAAATAGAGAACTGGATAAATCTGAATTCACTCCGATAAGATTGACGCGATTGAACAAATTGAAGACCTCGCCTCTTGCCTCGAGTTTCAACTTCTCCCCGGAGAACCAGGGAACAGAGAAGAATTTCTCGAAGGTGAAGTTAAGGTTGTTAAATCCGGGCTGGTTGAATGTATTTCGACCGAGGTTCCCTTCCTGTCCCAGAGCTGGCGCCGGAAATGCAGACGCAGCAAACAGTCCGTTCAGGAAGTTTTTCTTGGATTGACCGCTCAGGTGGTTACCGAAACTGGGTGCGTTCGGCACATCGTAGGTAGATCCGTCCGCATTGTAGTCGCCTCCCAAATTACCGATGACGTTACCGCTGGAGTCGAAGACCGGATCAAAAGGCGCGCTTGTGTAGACCGTGAAGGGCAACCCTGTCTGTAGTATCCACACGCCGCCAAACTGCCATCCGCCCAGAACGTTTCTCGCTAAGGGAGAGTTCCACGGGTTTGGCACCGTCCAAGTGCCATCGGCCGAGAATTGTTGTCGTATGTCAAAGTCGGCCCGGCCACGCTGTGCCTTAAAATTGTCTGCCTGGATTATTGGAGTGCCCTGACCACCGGTGCCGCTTGTTATGCCTGTGATTGCTCCGGAGTCTAACGACTGCGCAGTGCTGTAAACATCCAGCGCCTTCCCATAGGTGTAGACCCCGCGTAACGCCAGCCCATGGGAAGTGCGACGCGTTAGCGATGCGGAGACATAGTTGCCTATAGAATTGCCGTTGGAAGTGCCGTACTCAACATCCGCAAAGCTCGGACTGAGATACTTCAGAGACCCTTTGTTGACGATTAAGTCGCCCGCAAAGCGGTTAATGTCCTGATATATCGGGAGGTGATGAGCAGCCGACCCGGAGTAGTTCACCTCAAGAAGGAGATCACTTTGCAATTGCCGCTGCACGCTAAGCGACCAGTCTTCGACCTGAGTGAGTTTATAGTTGGGATCAACTCCTCCGATACTCGCTCTCTCGCCAACGATTCCACCATGCGAGTCAAATGTGATATTGGGTGGGATCACTACAGGGCAGGCTTGATTGTAACCCGATGGAGGGCTGCAAAGCTGAAACGTAGGCGTAGCTGCCCCCGAACGCACGTCAAAGGACGGGTGGTAAATATAGGGCAGGTTGCCTGCTGTTATGTCTGTGATGTGGAGGTAGGGCGGTTGATCTGAAAACATGCCAAAACCGCCTCGCACCGCAGTCCGGCCGTTTCCGCGAACATCCCAGGAAAATCCTACGCGTGGGGTTATGCCCCATACACTATGGTCCAGCACGTCGCTCCGCCCACTTGTGGCTGCCGCGATGCTAGCGTTGGCCATCTGCTCATCCCGGCTTGCACCTTGTCCCATCGTGAGTAGAGTCAATTTTGGACTAAGGATGGAAAACAGATGAACCTGCTCATCGTACCGGAGACCAAGATTCAACGTAAATGTTCGCTTGACCTTCCAGTCGTCCTGAATAAAGAATGCGTCGTAGAATTCACGGTACACCCGGTAATAGCCCGAAGCCTGGCCTGTTGTAAGGTTGATCGGGGTGGCCGATTCCGAGACTGCCTCGTCCTGGATAAAGTCGAGCAAATTGTTGAAGTTGTAGGTTGGGCGATTAAACGCACTGTTTTGATCGTCGTATTCGCGTATATTGAACATGTCAGTGCCAAACTTAAGTGTGTGCGTTCTCACAGTTGCCGTCATGACATCGTGCCAGCCGAGTGTGGTTTGGGTAAAGTTCCCAGCTCCCCAATTGCTAAATCCCTGCAATCCATTTACGTTGATATAGGGTATAGCAAAGGTAGGAGCTGCCTGATCCGAGCCAAATGGACGGATGATATTTGCGCCTGCTTCATTCAGGAGACGCGAGGAGAATGTGTGTGTCCAGTCAAGGTTGACAAAATCGGACGAGTTCTGGTAAGGGTCGTTCAGCGCAGGTCGCGGTGTTGTACCTTGTGTTGTATCATAGGTCCGCATTACGTCCGCGTAGAGGCGATCCTTTCCCGTGAGATAGTCGTCAACTCGAAAACTCCACTGGTATCCGTTCTTTGGGATGGAATAGCTAATATTCGCAGTGCCCACCGCATCCAAAGTGGCAGGGATATTCGGCGGCGCCGGGTAATATCCTGCGTTTAAGCTTTCGACCTGGCTGACCGTCAGAATGCCGGTGGTTGGGAAGTGTTGGGGCGGAGCCGTCTTAAGGATTTGATTGGCTAAGTTGTTTGGGAAATTAGTCTGAACATAGTTATCGAAATCCTGCGTCTCGGCTGTGACTTGGTAGGAACTGCTGAAACTGGAGCGAAGCACATCGATAGCGCCATACACAAACAGCTTGTTCTTGATAATCGGCCCCCCCAGAGTGGCGCTGTACTCGTTGCGCTGGAACGTCGGAACCGTAGATTGAAATTCGGTGCGTGCAGACAGCGCATCATTCAGGAAATAGTAATCGACGGTTCCATGTAACTTGTTCGAGCCTGAATTGGTATAAACTTGGACAGTCGCGCCGCCATTTCTTCCTTTTTGGGCATCAAAATTGTTTGTTAAAACGTCCATGGATTGCACGATTTCGGGATTGGGGGAGATGGAGCTTCCGCCGCCGCGGGACGGCGTATTAGTGTACGCGCCATCGATCATGTAGCCGTTTTGTTCCTGGCGCAGTCCGGCGGCATTGATGTTGACGGCGTATTCATTGGTATAGTTGTCGTTGCCTGCAGTTTCCACCCCGGCTCCCGTTATTCCCGGCGCCAGAGCCGTCAGGACGAAGACGTTTTGGCCTGTAAGCGGCGTCTGCTCCACGGTGCTTTCCGCAACGGTAGCTCCGGTTTTCGCTGAGACCAGGTTGACTGTCTCCACCGCGGCTTCAACAGTGAGATTTGTGGATACTGCTCCCACCACCAGTGTGGGCGCAAGGGTTCGGATCTCCCCGACCTGAAGGGTAAGGCCCTTCTGCTCCCAGGTCTTGAAGCCGCTCATTTCGATGTGCACTGTGTAAGTCGATGCGGCTATACTGTCGATGCGGAAATAACCAGCCTGGTTGGTGGTGATGGTTTTTACTATCCCAAGCCGGGTATCCGTAATGGTGACCGTAGCTCCCGGGATTAGAGCCCCGGATGGATCTTGTACCGTGCCCTCAATTCCGCTCGAATAAGGACTCGAGAATTGAGCAAATGCCGATAATCCCCACAGGCTCAACACGAGCATGACGAGGATGGAAATTCTTGTCGCAGACTTCACGCTGGTCATGGACCCTCCTTTACAAAGATCGAGATTCTGGTTCACACGCACGTCATTCTGAGGGCGCTTTGTAATCCTTCTTGCTCTTTCAGACCCAACGCAAAAGTAAAGTCCGGCAAATATTCAGTTGTCTGTAACCTATTGGTCTGCGGACTGCAGGAAGCAGTTTTCCAGGAAAGACTGCTTATTTAAGTGGAGTTCCCCTCCGGCTTGCAGGGGTCCTCCACCGTCCATCGCCGCCAGAGAGACCAAATCAAAACACTTTCCCGACGCCTGGGTGGCTGTGCAGCAATTTTCCGTCAAGCTTGTTGCCGCCACGATTGTATGCGCTTGCATCCCGTGTTATGCTAGGAAGGTCCGGGATGCATGTCAATGCCCAGTTTGCGCCACAGCGGGAAACACGTCGGCAGGGATATTTAATGCCGTGGGGCATTGGGGCTTGGCCCGACATGGGCGCGTAAAATCCTGGCATCTTCGCGGATGCGCGGGTGCAGATCACGATCATGTGAAAAGCGGCGGGATCTGCCGGCATGAGGAGGGACGCGGGGCCGCGGCGTTCATACAAACCTCAAGAGAGGTCCGCTCTATTTCAGAGGCACGGGTTGCTGCTCTACCAGCCTGAATCGCTTCCTGTCAGTTTCCTGCTTAAGTGCGGCCTGCTGCAAATCTGAGAGACGCTTTAGCAGCGCTTGGATTTCGTCGCTCTCTGCACTCTGTCCGGAGTGCCGCAACGCAATGATGAGGTGATACACCGCGGTCCGGTCAGAGGGGGCATATTGCAGCGCAAGCCGGCATTGTTCAATCGCAAGGCTGTACTGGCCAGAACGCGTGTACAGGCCCGCGAGGATATCCCTTGCTTCTACCAAATCCGGTTTTAGTTTCACGGCTAGCAGTGCAGATCTCATTGCTTCTCCAGATTCTTCACTATCTATGGCAGATCCCTGATTTGCAAGCAACCTGGCGAGCAGGCAATGCAGTAAGGGGCTATCTGGATGAGCTTTCAACTGCGAACGTACCTCCAATAATGCTTTGTCGGAATGAACGGAATGATTCCTTGCTAGTTCCGCAAGGTCCATGGCATACGAACTTAGACTCTGCGCTGAATCAAGGTGCTCGGCCGTATTGAAATCGGCTCCCGCCGTATCGTACTGCGCAAGTTGCGCATAAAGCAAGCCGCGCGAGATATATAAAGATGGATCGTCCGAAATGCGCTGCAGACCAGCATTGATCATATCAATCCCAACCTGAAAGGACTCGTGATCCAGACAGAGCGTAGCAAAAGCATTATAGTAGTTTGCATTCGCCGGGCTCAGGACGATCGCCTGCCGAAGAAGGGACACTGCTTTAGGAGTATTGCCCACAGCCTCATATGCCTCGGATGCCAGGCTCAAGAGGTCCGGGTCCGACGGGTCCGCCGCGAGTAAAGGGTCAAGTACTTTGAGGGCAGCCTCATCCTGCTTCGTTTCGACCAGTACTACCGCGAGATCATATTTTGGATAAGTGCGCTGTGGAAGTAGTGCAGCAAGCTGTTCAAATACGGAGATCGCTTTCTGAGGTTGTCTCGTTTGCACGAAACAATAACCATATGCTTCCAGCGAGTCAGGATGAGTCCCGATCACTTTCGCGCTGAGAAGAAAATGGTCAATCGCAGCCTGGCAATTTCCCTGTCTTTCCTCAAGGATGGCGAGCATTTCGTGCGCGGTCTCATCTTTCGGATCAGCTTTCAATATCTTTTCGAGTAGCGGGATGGCGCGTTTATCCTGTGCCTGATAGAGGAGTTGCACTTCGCCTTTCAGAGCTGCAGCGTAGTTCGGAGAGAGACTCAGTGCCTTTTCAAAGGCATTTAGCGCATCATGGCTGCTGCCCTCGATCGAAAGTACAATCCCTTCCAATGTCCAAAGTCGGAAGTCGTTGGGCGTCTCATGCAAGGCGGATCTGGTAATCTGTAAAGCTTGGTCGTACTGCTGAGAACGAATCAACGATTCTATCGACGCAATAGACACCTTGGTTTGTTGCCCTTGAGCAGCGAAAGATGCACCCAAGATGAAAAGCACCACGCACCTGGTACGAAACATAGAACCGCCGATCCCCATGCGTAAACGCTCAGAACAGTGCAAAAGTAAGGTCTCCTTCTCTACTGAGCAATTTCCGTTGGCGCTTCCGTGATTCAATTGCCTGGAGGGGGCAGCGCAAGCGTTTTCTTCATAGCTTGCCCTTCGACAATCTCATAGATCGCGTCTCCCGCAACGTTGCGGAACTCCTGCTCCAGTCCGCTGGGCCATTGGACTTTGACTTTGCTCATCACGGCGTCGCGGCCCAACCCGAAATGGAGGCGCGCGTCATTCGTTGAGTTGTAACTTCCTCCCCCGCGGACTTCGTCAATCTGAGTCATTCTGGATGTGTAGACGGTGACGCGCGCGCCGACCGCAGCACGATTGCTCTTGGTGCCGATGAGACGAAACAGAGCGCGATGGTTGGCGTTGCGCGTTTCGTTGAGAAACAAGGAAGGCGGACCGCCGGCATTGAAGACGACTACGTCGAGATTGCCATCGTTGTTGACGTCGCCAAATGCGGTGCCACGGCGCGACTCTAGGGGGCCATCGTTGAGCCCGGCGCGATCCGCAATTTCGTCGAAAGTCCCGTTTCCCAGGTTGCGGAACAACTGCATCGGCTCGCGATACTTGACTTCCTTTTCGAGCGCATCCATCAAGGATGAAAAGTTGCCGTTGGCAATGAGGATGTCGGGCCAGCCATCGTTGTCGAAATCGCCGAAGCCAACGCCCCACTTTACGGGAGCGATGGTCGGAGGGGCAATTTTGGCTTCCATGGTCATGTCCGTGAAGCCTTCCGGGTCATTTCGATAGAGGCTGGCGGGCTGTTTGCTGTAGCGGGTCACTACCAAGTCGAGCTTGCCATCGCGATCGAAATCGCCGAAATCCGCGGCCATGTTGCCCAAGGTCTCTCCGTTGTGTCCCAGACCGGTGCCCGAGACAACTCCGATTTCTTCAAATGTGCCGTCGCGCTTGTTGTGATAGAGGAAATTCTGGCCAGCGTCGTTCGTGACGAAGAGGTCGGGCCAACCATCGTTGTCGTAATCGCCCCAAACAACGCCCATACCATGAAGCTTGCGGGGATTGTCGACGCCCGCTTTTTGAGACACATCCTCGAAGGTGCCGTCGCCACGATTGCGGAACAGATAATCAGTTTCACCTGGCATTTCGTCGGGCATCTGGATGATGACGGACCTGTAGCCGGTGGCGTCGGGGTCGGGCGGTGGCAAGTGGTGGAGATCGGTGTCAACGTAGCGAGCTACAAACAGGTCGAGATATCCATCTCGATCGTAGTCAGCCCAAGCCGCACCGGTGCTGAACCCACCGACTTCGAGGCCTGCCTTTTCGGTTACATCCTCGAATTTGCAGCCGCCGAGATTGTGGTACAGCACGTTGTGGCCATAGCCGGTGACATACAGGTCCGGCAAGCTATCGTTATCGAAGTCTCCCACAGCGATGGCCATTCCCCAACCGCGCGTTGTGAGGCCGGCAGACTCGGTCACATCGGTGAAGTGAATATTCCCGGAATCCGAATCCTGATGGTAGAGGGTGATCATCGGATCGCCGCCGCGAAGATATTGCTCGATGGTGGAGTCGTTCACGACAGCGATGTCGAGTTTGCCGTCATTGTCGCAATCGAAGAGGGCGATGCCGCCGCCACCCATGGTTTCCACTAGATAGCGGCGCTCGGACGAGGAGCGTGGAATGGTCGTGAGTCCTGCCTGCGCAGCAATGTCGCGAAAGTGCATGGGAGCCTTGGAGGACGTGATTGAGATTGTTTGGCCAGTACTGCGTTCGGTGCGGGGCGACGGCAGTGTAGAGGACGGGAGCTGGGCGAGACAGAGGGAAGCCGCCAGAATACCCAGGACGACGATCCAGTGTTTTCGCATGCGCAAGCGCCGGCAAGCCGGCCCTATCGGGTTCGCGTTCACGCTATGAACAGATTGAGCCAGGATTTCCATTTTGCCTTCCCGGCCACGAGCCAGTATACTCCCCGTCGCCTCCGTTGGGCCGTTTTTCCATCCTTCTTGGAGTCGAAGTATCCCCAGCCCCGCTCGCGAGGTACATGGCGCCCCAGCACAACCCCCAGGGCCGAAAGCACGGGAAGGGTTTTCGGGTCGGCTTTCAATATCTCTTGGTAAGTCTTGGCAGCCTCATCCAATCTGCCTTGCGTCTCCAGTTCCTGCGCCTTTTGAAATTGTTGTTCGAGTCCACGCGACTGCGGGAAGGCTGTAGCCGGCTGGAGCAGAAGTCGCGAACAACGCCGGAAGCGTCTCGAGCAGAAGATTCTGCTTCACGCGCCTTTTCTTGCGCTTGCACATTTCCAGCTCTTTGCGGAAACGAAACTCACGCCATGTGCGGGCAGACCTAAACCGCCATAATGCCAGGACTCACCTTTAGCGTCCGATAAGCCTCAGGCTAGTTGAAGCGCTTACCACCCGGCTCGGCAGCCCTGGAAAGAGTCCGAAAGCGTTCCGGCGGACAGCGGACAGCTTGCCTAAAGGTGCGGGTGAAGGACTTAACGCTCCCGAACCCCGCCGCAGTCCCAACGTTGCAACATGGCAGATCAGTTTCAAGCAGCAATCGTTTGGCGTGCTCTATCCGATTGCGCGTAATCTCACTGAGAATAGACCTGCCA
>Ga0187884_10002253_pt1 | contig 16413 bp, 14 predicted proteins | sample June2016WEW_20_4_FD_132983 | JGI IMG/M metagenome (GOLD analysis project Ga0187884, IMG submission 132983) | Peatland microbial communities from SPRUCE experiment site at the Marcell Experimental Forest, Minnesota, USA - June2016WEW_20_40 | ecosystem: Environmental > Terrestrial > Soil >...
CGGGTTCCTCAACCACGGGTTCCTCAACCACGGGTTCCTCAACCACGGGCAGGCCCGCCTCCGCGGCGTGGCCGAAGTCGTCGTCGATGGCGGTCACCTCGCGGTGCGCCGCCTGCAGCAGGGAGGCGGCCACGGACGACCGGTAGCCGGCCTGGCAGTGCACCCACAGCTCCCCGCCGGGGATCTCGCCCAGCCGCCCGGCCAGCTCGTGCAGCGGGATGTGCAGGGCGCCGTCCACGTGGCCGGCCGCCCATTCCAGGCGCCGCCGGACGTCCAGCACCGTCACCGGGCGCGCGCGCCGGGCCGCAGCCAGCGCGGCGAAGTCAGCGACCGGGAAGCTGGCCAGCGGCTCCCCCGCCGCCCAGTCTTCCGGCTTGCCGGTGGCGATGGCGACGGGCCGGTCAATGCCGATCCGGGCCAGCTGCCGCTGGGCCGCGGCGACCTGCTCGGCCGTCTCCCCGAGCAGCGTCACCGGGGTGCCCGCCGGGAGGAGCCAGCCCAGCTGGGCCGCCAGCGTGTCACCCAGCTCGAAGCCGAGCGAGCCGGCCAGGTGCCCGGCCGCGAAGATGCGCCGCGAGCGCAGGTCCACCAGCCACTCCCCGGCGGCCAGCCGGCGGCGCAGCTCCGCGGGGCCGGCCTGGTCGGGCAGCGACAGGTCCGGCGCGGCCGGGCCGGCGGCGTTGCCCGGGCCCATCCGCGCGTAGTACGCCGGGTAGGCGTCCAGGCCGGCCAGCAGGCCCGCGACGAACCGATCCTCGCTGAGGGTCAGCGCCGGGTTGCGGGCCTTCTCCTGGCCGATCGTCGACGCGCCCTCGCTGGCCGCCTGGCTGGCCGCGCAGAAGCTGCCGAACCCGTGCGTGGGCAGTACCGTGACCTGGTCGGGCAGGGCCGCGGCCAGCCGGGCCGCCGACGCGTGCTGGGCCCGGGCCAGCTCCGCCGCGTGCGCCGCGCCGAGCAGGTCGGTGCGCCCGGTCGCGCCGAACAGCAGCGACCCGCCGGTGAAGACCGCGACAGGATCCCCGGCGCCATTGGCCAGCACGTACGCCACATGCGTGAACGTATGCCCCGGAGTGGCCAGCACCCGGACCCGGGCGTCGGGCGTGATCTCGAGCATGTCTCCGTCCGAGACCGGGACGCGGTCGAAGGCGACCTGATCCGCGGCGCTGACGTGGTACGCGGCCCCCGTCTCCCGGGCCAGGGCCAGTCCCCCGCTCAGGTAGTCGTTGTGCAGGTGGGTCTCGAACACGTGGGTGATCTGGACCCCACGGTCGCCGGCCAGGGCCAGGACCCGGTCGATGTCCCGTTGCGGATCGACCACCAGCGCTACGGTGCCATCGGTGGCCAGGTAACTGCGGTCCCCCAGGGACGGGGTCTCGACCTGATGTATCTCGATCATGCCGCTCCCGTCTGCTCAGGACCGCCCGGCTAGCTCCGATTCCGCGTCCGGCTCCGCCACCCCTGCTCGGGCGTCCCGGCGAGCCACTTCGCCCCGGACCAGCGGGATCAGCTCCCGGCCGTAGTCAGTGGCGTCGTTAAGCGGGTCATACCCGCGAATGAGCAGCGTGGTCACGCCGAGTTCCACATAATCGAGCAACGCCTGGGCGACCGTGTCCGGCGTCCCGACCAGGGCGGTGGAGTTGCCGGCCGCTCCGCTGGCCCGGGCCGTGGCCGTCCACAGCGCGCGGTCGTGCAGGTCGCCCCGGGCCGCGGCGGCCAGCAGCCGCTGCGAGCCGGTGTTCTCCGGCTGCCCGTTCGTGCCGGGCCAGCCCCGGCGCTGGGCCGCATGCGACGCGGGGTTCTCGATGGCGTCCAGGATGCGGTGCGCCCGCGCCCAGGCGAGGTCCTCGGTGGCCCCCAGGATCGGCCGGAACGACACGCTGATCCCGGGTGCGGGACGGCCCGCGGCGGCGGCCGCGGCCCGGACCGAGGCGATCTGCTCCGAGGTCTCCTTAAGCGGTTCGCCCCACAGCGCGAAGGTGTCCGCGTGCCTCCCGCCGACCTGGTAGGCGGCGGCGGAGGAGCCGCCGAAGAACAGCGGGATGCCGGCCGGGCGCGCCGGCCGCACCCCGGGACGGTAGCCCTCGAAGCGGTAGAACCGGCCGTCGAAGCTGATCGCCTCCGCCAGCGTCCAGGACCGCCGGAGAATCTCCAGGTACTCGTCCGTCCGCGCGTACCGCTCGTCCTTGGCCAGGTAGTCACCGTCGCGACGCTGCTCCTCGTCGTTCCCGCCGGTGATGACGTGCACGGCCACCCGGCCGCCGGAGAACTGGTCCAGGGTGGCGAACTGCCGGGCCGCCAGGGTGGGGAACACGAACCCGGGCCGGTGGGCGATCAGCAGGCCGAGCCGCTGCGTCTGCGCCGCGACGTGGGCCGCCACCTGGGTGCCCTCGGGCCAGGATGAGCCGTAGCCGATGAGCACCCGGTCGAAGCCCGCGTCCTCGTGCGCCTGGGCGTGCCGGCGCGTGAAGTCCGGATCCAGCAGCGGCGTGGTCTGCGGCCGCGACTCCGACCCGTCGTTGGTGTGGATCATCCCGATGAACTCGACCGGCATTAACTGGCTCCCCTGGTTGTGGTGGTCGTCGTGGTCTCGCTGAGGGCTGCGGCCAGGGCCGACCGGCCGGCCGCGCTGAGGATGGAGTCGTCCTGCGGAGTGTGCACCCGGGCGCAGAGCACGTCCCTGTAGTGCCGTTCCAGCGGGTTCTTCCTGGTCAGGGCGTTGTTTCCGACGAGCTCGACCGCCTGCCCGACCGCGCCGATGGCGGCCCTGGTCGCGATGAGCTTGGCGATCGCGGGATGGCCGGCCACCGACTCGTCGCCCGCGTCGACCCGGAGCGCCAGCGCGTCGACCAGGTCGTCCGCCCCGGTCAGGGCGGCCTCGATCTCCCCGACCGCGGTCTGGAAGCGCGGCAGCGTGGCCAGCGGCCTGCCCAGCGCGCTGGGCGTCCGCTCCCCCAGGAAGCCGACCAGCCAGTCGCGGGCCGCCGCCGCCACGCCCAGGTACAGGGCGGCCAGCCCGAGCGAGTTCCAGGCCAGGAACGCGGGGTCCATCGCCGCGGGGAACGCGGGATCGTGCAGCCCGGCCGTGGCGCCGGGCGGCACCGGCGTATCCGTGAAGATCACATCGTCGCTGCGGCTGGCCCGCAGGCCCAGATGATCCCAGGTCCGCTCGATGCGGATGCCCGGGGAGTCCGCCCGCACCAGGAAGCTGCCGACCCGGGCAGGCTCCTCGTCGGTGCGGGCCCAGACCATCATCCAGCGCAGCCCGGACGCCCCGGTCGAGAAGATCTTCCGGCCGCTCAGCAGCCAGGTGCCGGAGTCCCACCGGGCCGCGGTGGCGGGCAGCCCGCCACGCGCGGGAGTGCCGAGTTCCGGTTCCACCCGCAGCGCGTTGATCAGCACCGGACGGGTCGCGGATTCGTCCAGGATCTCCTCGTAGATCCGTTGCGGCCACGTCGGTTGGCGCGCCTGCATCGCGTGGGTGAGCAACGTCATGGCCGTAATCAAGGCCACAGACGGGTCGCCTCGGCCCAGGGCCCGCAGGATGTCCACGGCGGTGGCCAGGCCGGCGCCCGCGCCGCCGTAACGCTCGGCGACGCTGGCCGTGAGCAGCCCGGCGGCGTGCACCCGGCTGATGCCGTCGGCCGGGAAGGAGCCGTCCCGGTCGTGCTCGGCGGCCCGCTCGGCCAGGGCGGCGGTGACCTCCGGCAGGGCCGCCAGCTGGGGCGGCCGGACAAAGGAGAACCGGGACTGGCAGGTCATGGTGGTCATGCGGACAGGGCACCCTCGGCCGCGCCGGGTGCGCCCACCGGGGTCCGGGCCGCTTCCTCGCGCAGCAGCGGGACCAGTTCCCGGCCCCACTCCACCACGTCAGCCAGCGGGTCGAACCCCCGGATGAGCACGGTGTCCACGCCCACCCGGCGGTAAGCCATCAGCGCGTCCGCGACCTGCCGCGCGGTGCCGACCAGCGCGGTCGAGTTGCCGCCCGGCCCGGTCAGCCGGGTCACCCCGTACCAGAGCCGGTCGTCATGCACCTCCCGCTCGGCCGCCTGCTGCTGGAGCCGCTCCGAGCCGACCGAGGAGGATTCCCGGAAGCCGAAGATACGGCGGGCGGGCCCCGGGGTCTCCGGCGCCTGGACGCCCTGCACTTGCTGCTGGCCCGGGGCTCCGGCGACCCGCTGCTCGGTGGCCGCCCTGATCTGCTCGGCGCGCTGCCACGCCGCCTCCTCGGTGCTGGCCACGATCGGCCGGACCGACAGGCTGAACCTGACCTCCCGGCCGTGCCGGGCCGCTTCCGCGCGGATCCGCGCGATCCGCTCGGCGATCTGGCCGACCGGCTCGCCCCACAGCATGTACACGTCCGCGTGCTCGGCACCCACGCTGATAGCGGCCGGTGACGCGCCGCCGAAGTACAGCGGGATGGCGTCCGCCGTGGCGGGCTTGACGTAGCTGAACGCGCCGCGGACCCGGTAGAACTCGCCGTCGTGATCGAACGGCTCGGTGGCGGTGAGCTCACGGCGCAGCAGGCCCATGAACTCGGCGGTCCGGGCGTAACGCCGGTCATGGTCGGCGAAGTCGCCGTCCCGCTTCTGGTCCAGTTCGTCGCCGCCGGTGATGTGGTGGATGGCCACCCGGCCGCCGCCGGTCAGCTGGTCCAGCGTGGCCAGTTTCCGGGCTACCAGCGTCGGGGCGACGAAGCCGGGCCGGTGGGCGATGAGTACCTTGAGCAGGGTCGTGGCGTTCAGCACGTGAGCCGCGACCGCGAACCCGTCCGGGCCGGTGGCATGGTAGCCGATCAGCACCCGGTCGAACCCGGCGGCCTCATGGGCCTGGGCGAAGCGGGCCAGGTAGCCGGGATCGACCGGCGGGCCGTCGAAGGACCCCCGGGACTCGGAGACTTCCTTCGTGCCCACCATGCCGATGATTTCCGTGGTCAAGGGTCAGCTCCTATCAGCGGGCGCTCGCGAGCGGGGCAGGATCGGCCTGCTCGCGCACCAGGCTCACGAGCGTGCCGTAGTCCCGCGCGTCGGCGAGCGGGGTGAAGCCGCGGATCAGCAGGGTGCTCACGCCGAGATCGGCGTACCGCAGCAGCGCCTGGGCCACCTGCTCGTAGCTGCCGACCAGGGCGGTGGAGTTGCCAGCCGCCCCGGTCACCTTCGCGATGGGGGTCCACAGCCGCTCGTCGTGCACGTCACCCTGGGCCGCGAATTCCAGCAGCCGCTGCGAGCCGTGCTGCTGGGAGTGATCGAGGTTGAAGAACTTGCGCGCGCCGCGGGCCCGCTCCTTGGTGAGTTCCAGGATGTCCGCGGCCCGCTGCCACGCCTGCGTCTCGGTCGCGGCCGGGATCGGCCGCAGGCTCACGCTGAACCGGGGGGCCCGCCCGAACGGGGCGGCTGCCGCCCGCACCTGGTCGATCCGCTCCTGGATGCCGGCCAGCGGCTCGCCCCAGAACGCGTACACGTCCGCGTGCTTGCCGCCCACCCGGATCGCGTCCGCCGATGCGCCGCCAAAATAGACCGGGATCCGGCCGAGCGGCGGCCGCACTCCCGACAGGCCGCCCTTCACGTGGTAGAACTCCCCGGCGTAGTCGAACGGGTTGGCGGACGTCCATTCCAGGCGGAGGACGTCGAGGAACTCGTCGGTCCGGCGGTAGCGGGTCACCTTGTCGGCCAGGTCCCCGTCCCGGGCCTGGTCCGCGTCGTCGCCGCCGGTGATGACATGCAGCGCGACCCGGCCGGGGTGGAAGGCGTCCAGCGTGGCGAACTTCCGGGCCGCGTAGGTAGGGGCGACGAATCCGGGCCGGTGCGCCAGCAGCACCCCGAGCCGCTGGGTGCGGGCCAGCACCTGGTCGGCCACCGTGAAGCCGTCCGGCGACGCGGACGAGTGCGCGATCAGCACCCGGTCGAAGCCCGCCTCCTCGTGCGCCCGTGCCAGTTCTTCCAGGTAGCGGGGCTGGACCGGGCCGGTCCGCTCCGGGTCGGCATAGTCGGGGGCGATCTCGGTTTCGCTGTGCGGGGCGGTGGCGGCGATGCCGATGAATTCGATGGTCATCGTCCCTCCCGGGGCGCGGCGGGGCGGCCCGGGAGGGCAGCAGCAGAGCGAGGGGGCATGCCTCGGATGCAAGCACACCGGCCGCCTCTATGTCAATAACTCCTATCGTTTTTATAGGAATTAGGCAGCCGTGTCTTCCTTCCCCGGTCTCTCGCCGGGATTACCCTGCGTCCGGGGCGGCGTCCCCGGTCCGGTCCACCGGCGACCAGAGGCTTTCCAGGTTGACCACGATGCCCTCCTGGCTGCTCCGGGCGATGATCACGAGCGCCTCGTCGTCGCCCGGGTTCTCTTCCCGGTGCGGCACGTACGGCGGCACGAAGATGTAGTCCCCGGGCTCGGTCTCCAGCCTGACCTCGCGGTTCCCGTCCGCGAACACGAACGCGGGGTGCCCGGACACCACGTAGATCGCGGTCTCCGCGTGCCCGTGATGATGGTCACCGGACTTGGTCACCGGGGCTACGTGGGTCTGGCCCATCCAGAGCTTGGACGAGCCGGAGGATTTGCCGGAGATGGCTTCCAGGCGGGTCATCCCGCTGGTCTGGCCGGTATCACCGCGCACATCGCTGCCGCGGATGTGCACGAGCGGCGCATGCCACAGGTCGTCAGTCATGGGGGCTCCCAGGTTCTTCCCGCTGGCCGGAATCGGCCTGCTGACGGGCAGGGCCAGTGTAAACAGCCCGTGGGCGCAGGGGCGTGCTCGCGGTGTACTCCTCCATCGCGTGGGCCAGCCAGCCCGCCGTCCTGGCCACCGCGAAGATGGCTTCGCCCGCGCCCCGGATCATCCCCGCGCAGCTGGCCAGCACGGCCAGTGCGAAGTCGATGTTCGGCTCCGGCAGGGCCCGCCGGTGCATCTCGGCCAGCACGGCGTCCACCACGGCCAGCCGGGGTGACGCCGGGACCGCCCTCCTGACCATGGCCAGGAGCAGCCCGGCCCGGGGATCACCGCCGCGGTAGACGAAGTGGCCGAAGCCGGGAACCCGCTCACCGCGGCGGAGCAGCTCGCCCACCACGCGGGGCGCGGCCGCCGCGTCCTGGGCCGCGGCCAGCATGGTCTCCGCGCCCAGGGACGCGCCGCCGTGCAGGGCCCCCCCGACCGCGCCCAGCCCGGTGGCCACCACGGCGTACGGGTCGGCCCGGACCGACGCGGCGACCCGCGCGGCCAGGGTGGACGCGGCCAGCTCGTGGTCGGCGAGCAGGACGAGCGCAGCCCGGAGCGCGTCCAGCAGGCCAGGCGGAGGGTCGTCGGGGCAGAGCCTGGGCCACAGCCGGGCCGGGATCCCGCCGGCGGCTGCATGCCCGTGCCGGGCCGTGATCGCGGCGGCCGCGGCGCCGGGCCCGGCGGAAGGCCCGCCGGGGGGCCCGCCGGGCCCGGCGGGGGGCAGGCACTCCACCAGGCCCGCGATGATGCCACGGCCCGCGGTGGCCACGGCCGGCGGATCGAACTGGAGCCGCAGCGGATCCGCGGCGGCCAGCGCCGGGACGATCACCTGCAGCCGTTCCAGCGGGAAGGTGCCCGTCGGGAGCGCAGCCTGCGCCGCCGTCCCGGCCGCGACCGCGGCGGGCGTCGCCTGCCACTCGCCTGCAGCCGCCTGCCAGCCCGCTGCGCCCTCCCCAGCCGGGCCCGCCTGGGACGCCGGGCGCGGCTGGGACGCCGGGCGCGGCTGCCCGAGCCACAGCAACTCGCAGACGTTCTCGAATTCCCAGTCCCGGGCCAGGTCCAGCGCGTCCAGCCCGCGGAACCACAGCCGGTCCCCGGCGATCTCGGTCACGCCCGACTCGATCACCAGCCCGGCCAGGCCCGGCGGCCGCCGGGGCCGCCCCCGACGGGCCAGCTCCTCGACCTCCCCCGGATCGAACAGGCTGCCGTGACCCGGGCCGCCGCCCCGGCTGCCGCTCGCGGCGCCCATACCGCCCATACCGCCCGTGCCGCCGATGCCACCGGCGGCGCCCGTGGCGCCGGTGCCACCGGCGGTGCTGCTGGCCCGGCGGCGGGTGAGCACGCCCCGGCTGACGTAGGAGTACAGCGTGGCCTGCTTGATCCCGAGCCGCCGGGCCGCCTCCGCCGCGCTGATCCAGTCCGTCTCCGCCATCCCGCCCTCTCCAAGCGCCCCAGTCCTGGCCGCCCTCAGCCGGCTCCAGCCGGCTCCAGCCGGGCCCAGCCGGGCCCAGCCGGGCCCAGCCGGGCCCAGCCGGGCCGAGCCGGGCCCAGCCGGGCCGAAACCTAGTCTCGTCGCAGCCCGGCGGCCACCCCGCTGGCGACCCGACCGCCGGACCCGTTCGTTATCTGTTCGGATCACCCCCAGAAAATGGGGGCTAATCCGAACAGATAGCCGGCCGGGACGGCGTGGGGGCGGCGCTGCGGCCTTACCCTAGTTGATTTTAATCAATGTTGATGACACTCGACAGAAATGCCAGTGTGTCGACTCGGAGCCCGCGCCGCGGGTCACCGACCCGACCGCAGCGCGCAGTCCCGGAGGATGCCGATGCCCGCGATCCACTTCCTTGACGTGACCAACCGGGACGGCGTGCAGACCGCCCGCACCGGCCTGTCCAAGTTCGGCAAGATCATGGTCAACTTCTACCTGGGCAAACTCGGTGTGGCCCAGTCCGAGCTGGGTTTCCCGTTCCTGTTCCACGAGGTGCCCTACATCCGGGCCAGCGTGGCGCTGGCCGAGGCGGGCGCGTTCGGCGGGCTGCGGCTGTCCGGCTGGTGCCGCGCCGTGCCGGGTGACGTGGAGGCGGCCGTCCCGCTCGGGCTGCGGCACTACAACCTGTCCATCTCCACCTCGGACCAGATGATCGCGCATAAGTTCCGCGGCAAGCTGGACCGGGATTCCGTGATCTCGGAGATGGTGGCGTCGGTGCGGGCCGCGCGGGATGGCGGGGCGCAGACCATCGGCGTGAACGCCGAGGACGGATCGCGCACCGACGATGGGTTCCTGCTGGAGTTCGCGACCGCGGCCCGGGAGGCCGGGGCGGACCGGGTACGGTACTGCGACACGATCGGCGGCGACACCCCGGACCGGATCCGCGAGCGCTTCGCCAAGCTGGCCGCGGCGATCCGGATCCCGGTCGAGACGCACTGCCATAACGACCTGGGCATGGCGGTCGCCAACTCGGTCTCCGGCGCCCTGGGGGATCTCGACGCGGGCCAGGACGCCTGGGTCAACACCTGCATCAATGGCATCGGCGAGCGGGCCGGCAACGCCGACCTGCTGTCCTGCATCCTCGCGTTCAGCCACGGCTTCGGGGTGGCGGGAAAGGCCCCGATCGGCGATCCGCTCGACCTGTCGTGGGCCCGGCGGTTCGGCTTGTGGGCGAGCTACGCGTTCGGCCAGCCGCTCCCGCAGAATCAGCCGGGCGTGGGCCGCAACGCGTTCGCGCACGAGTCCGGCATCCACGCCGACGGCGCGCTCAAGGACCGGGCGAACTACGAGCTGTATGACGACGACACCCTGGGGCCGTTCCCGGACGACTGGTTCACCAGGGCGGGCCGGGTGGTTCTGACCGGCGAGTACGGGGGGAAAGCGGGCTTCCGGCACGTAATCGAAGGGCTCGGCATCGAGGTCGCCGACGGGGACGAGGACCTGGCGTTCTCGCTGGTGCAGATCTGCGCGTCGGCCAGCGGCAAGCCGCTGACCGACGACGAGCTCCGCCTCATCGGGAGCTACCCCCACCAGCTCGCGCTGCTGTTCCCGGGGTTGCTGGGCTGACTTGCCGGGCTGACTTACTGGGCAGGCCGGGGTCAGCCGCCGATCTGGCGCCGGCGGCGGATCTCCTTCAGCCGCCGCCGCTGCGACGGGTCGAGCATCAGGTACATGCCCGTCGGGATGCCGATCGCCAGGACGATCACACCGATCGCGAGCCATGGGCTGACTATGAACAAGATGAGGCCGAGGATGATCCCGGCAATGGCGAACTTCATCCGACCTGACAACGTCTGCCTCCTCAGGCGGCGTGGATGCGATTCCAGGCTGGCCCGCCCCCGGCGAATCCGGGGCCGGCCAACCGCGGCACATCCGCGCCTGTAAGTGAAACGCCAGCCGGCCCGCACGTAGTTCCGCACCAGCCGGTTCTGCGCATGTTTCCAGGCCGCGCCCAGGTTCCCGGCCTCCCGGTTCACGGGCGCCGCTGCGGCCGGCCAGGATGGCCGCAGCGACCAGGAGGCTCCCATGACCATATCGCTGCCGATCGATCCCGATGCTAACGAGTTGCTTTCCCGCGACCCGCTCGCGCTGCTCATCGGCATGCTGCTGGACCAGCAGGTGCCGTTGGAGAAGGCGTTCAGCGGGCCGCGTGACCTGGTGCGGCGGTTGGGCCACGAGCCCACCGCCCAGCAGCTGGCCGACTACGAACCCGACGCGCTGGCCGCCGTGTTCAGCGAGAGGCCCGCCCTGCACCGCTATCCCCGGGCCATGGCGGCCCGGACCCAGGACCTCGCCCGGCTGATCGTGGACCGCTACGACGGCGAGCCGGCGCGGCTGTGGACCACCGCGGACACCGGCCAGGAACTGGTCCGCCGGATCGCCGGGCTGCCCGGGTTCGGCGCGACCAAGGCGCAGATCTTCGGGGCCCTGCTGGCCAAGCAGCTGGGGGTACGGCCGCCCGGCTGGCAGGAGGCCACCGGCCCGTTCGGCCAGGAAGGCTCCCGGGTCTCGGTGGCCGACATCACCGACCGCGAATCCCTCGCCGAGGTCCGCGCCTACAAGCAGCAGCGCAAAGCCGCCGCGAAAGAGGCCCGCTGATGGCCGGGACCGCGCAGGTGTTCGTGCTGCACGAGGGGTACGCCCGCGAAGGAGACGACGCGGACAGGGTGGGCAGCACGGTCACTCTGATCGTGGACGGCGCCCGGGTGATCGTGGTCGATCCCGGCATGGTGTCCGGGAGGGACGCCCTGCTCGGCGCGCTGGCCGCCCGCGGGCCAGACCCGGCCGCGGTCACCGACGTGGTGTTCAGCCACCATCACCCCGATCACACGGTCAACGCAGCCCTGTTCCCGGCCGCGGTCATCCACGACCACTGGGCCAGCTACGACGGCGACCGCTGGATCAGCCGCGAGCCCGGGGACTTCGCCCTCACCCCGTCGGTCCGCCTCATCGCCACGCCGGGGCACACCGCGGAGGACATCACGACGCTGGCGGCCACCCCGCAGGACGTGTACGCCTGCACACACGCCTGGTGGGGGCCGGACGGCCCGGCCGAGGACCCGCTCGGCACCGACCAGGCCGCGCTGCGGCAAAGCCGGGCGCGCATCCTCGAGGTGGCCACGGTGATCGTGCCCGGCCACGGCCCCGCCTTCCGCCCCGGCCCGGACACCCCGCGCTAGCCCGGCGCGCCCATGATCCTGGGCGCTTACTGCGAGATAGCAGCATCGATTGCCCAAGATCACGGGACGGGCGGCACGCCCGCGGGCCTCAGACAGCGTCACCCTTGAGCGAGAACGCCGCCAGCCGCCGGATGGCCAGCCCCAGCGCGACCACGGTGACCAGCACGCCCATGACCGCGGCGGTGGCCACCCCGAGGTGGGCGTTGAGGTTCCCGTTGCGGGCGATGGAGTTCGCGATGCCCAGCGAGTACTGCTCGACCGACAGGACCCGGACCCCGCTGACCACGTTGCTCAGCAGCGATTCCCAGACCAGCAGGTACAGCAGGCCCACGGCGATGGCCCGGATGGTGAGCGCGGAGATCATCACGAACACCGCGTTGTAGATGACCGAGCCGGCCAGCGCGCCCGCGAACAGCCCCGCCGCCAGCCTGCCCGGACCGCCGGCGGCGATCAGCCCGGCCAGGAATTCTGGCACCGCCGCGAACAGCATGGTCAGCGCGGTAGCCACGGCGAACTTGCTGAGGATCACGGTGGACCGGGGCACCGGGGTGGCCAGCAGGTGCACCACGCTGCCGTCGTCGATCTCCGCGCCGAGCACGCTGGTCCCGATGATCAGCGCGGTCAGCGGCAGCACCACGGCCAGCCCGAAGCTGCCCAGGATGGCGCTCGGCCAGTCGCCGTGCGCATGCCCGGCCTTCAGCAGCGCGGTGACCAGCACCAGGATCAGCGGCGGGAGCGCGAACAGGATCGCGCGCTTGCGGCCGATCGTGGCGCGCAGGGTGATCGAGGCCACCGTCCTGGCCTGCACGGAACTGGCCAGCACGGAACTGGCCTGCACGGAACTGGCCTGATCGGGCAGCATCTCAGGTTTCCACTAGGTAGGCGAACACGCTTTCCAGCGACTCATCCTCGGGCAGCAGCTCGCGGAGCTGGATGCCGTGCTCGCGGGTGAGCCCGGCGATCTCCCGGCTGAACGCGCCGTAGTCCGAGGCCTTGACCTGCAGGCCGCCGCCGTTCATCTCCACCCCGGTCACGGACGGCCGGCCGATCAGCGCCGCGCCCAGCCGCCGGTCGTCGGAGGTGCGCAGCAGGAACACGTGCGGGCGGCTGGTCATCAGCCGCCGGATGGCCCGGAAATCCCCGGACGCGGCCAGCCGCCCGGCCACGATGACCTGGATGGTGCCGGACAGCCGCTCAACTTCCTCCAGGATGTGCGAGCTGAACAGGATGGTGCGGCCCTCATCGCCGAGGGTTTCCAGCAGGTCCATCATGTGCAGCCGCTGCCGCGGGTCCATCCCGTTGAACGGCTCGTCGAGCAGCAGCAGCTCCGGATCGTGCACCAGCGCCGCCGCGACCTTGATCCGCTGCCGCATGCCCTTGGAGTAGGTCGCGATCTTCCGCTCCTGCGCGGCCGCCATCTCCACGATGCCGATGGCGCGCTCCGCGCTGCGGTCCGGATCGGGCAGCTTGTGCAGCCGCGCGGTGGCCCGGACGAACTCCAGGCCGGTGAGGAACGGGTAGACCGCGGGACGCTCGGGCACCAGGCCGAGGGTCCGGTAAAGGCCCGGGTTGCGCCAGCTGGGCGCGCCGCCGACGGTCAGCTCGCCGCGGGACGGCGCCAGGAAGCCGGAGATCAGATGCAGCAGGGTGGACTTCCCGGCACCGTTCGGGCCGAGCAGGCCGGTGACACCAGGGCCGATGGTCATGGTGACGTCGTTGATCGCGACCACGTTCCCGTACCACCGGGACACGTTCCGCAGCTCGATGGTGCTCACGCTATGCCTGCCTTCCGGTACCGGGCGGCCAGGGCGCCGGCCGCGGCCGCCAGCAGCAGCACGAACATCACGCCGTACAGCGGCCCGTAGCCACCCGGCGGCGGGACCGGCCCGGGCGAGGTGCCGCCGAGCCACTGGCGCAGCCCGTCCAGCACGGTGAAGGGGCTGACCAGGCCGGATAGCCGCGCCCCCGCGTCGGCCATCCCGGCTCCGCCGGTCACTGGTCCCCGCCCGGTCGCGACCCCGTGCAGCAGCCCGGCCAGCGCCCAGCTGAGGAAGAAACAGATCGCGATGCTGCCCGTCGCGTACGCGCGGCGGGCGCTGAACGAGGCGAGCATGAGCCCGATCGCGGCCAGCAGCACGGCCCAGGCCAGCCCGACCAGCAAGCCGGGAATCAGCGCCCTGGTCTGGTGCCAGATCGCGGCCCCGCCGTGCGCCTGGCTGACCGAGCCCAGGTAGAGCAGCAGGAGCGGGATCTCCAGCAGGGCCAGGCAGGCCAGGATGAACGCGCCCAGCTTGGCTAGCGGGTAGTCGAGCCGGTGCAGCGGCCGCGAGAAGTACAGCGGCAGCACATGGCTGCGCAGGTCCCGCGACACCAGCTCGGGGGCCTGGGCCGCGACGAACACGATCATGACGAGCACCCGGAGCTGGAACACGTAGGTGTCGTAGTAGACGATCTGGCCGCCGCCCCGGGCTATCGCGACCGTGTTGACCACCGCGGGCAGGCACATCAGCGTGAAGGCGATGACCGGGATGATCTTGGCTTTGGCGCCTCGGCCGATCCCGAACGCGGACCGCAGGCTGTGCCAGCCGAGCGCCCGGATGATGGCGGCCCGGCCCAGCCGCGGTCCCTGGTAGTGCCGGTAGCCGATGTCGTGGATGACGCCGGCCCCGGCCGCGGGCGGCCCGCTTTGCGTGGTCACGCTCCTCCTTCCCGTCCTGCGGGGTTGTCCTGGCCCGCGCCGTCGCGGAACAGTTCCTCGACCCGGCGCCTGCGCTGCTCCAGCCGGTTCAGCGGCAGGCCCAGGTCCGCCACGGCGTCACGGACAAGGTCATAGGTGTCGCCGGATGCGATCTGGACCAGGAGCGCCCTCTCGTCGCGGCGCGGCTGCAGCCCCCGGGCGGCCAGCGCGGCTTCCAGCTCCGCGGTGCCCTCGTCCACCTCCACCAGTAGCACCTGGCTCACCTGGGTGAAGCTGGTCATCGTGTCGGCCCGGAGCAGCCGCCCGCTGTCGATGACCACCAGGTGGTCGCAGATCTGCTCGATCTCGCCGAGCAAATGCGAGGACACCACGATCGAGATGCCGAACTCGGTGCCGATCCGGCTGACCAGGTCCAGCATCGCGGCCCGGCCCGCCGGGTCCAGGCCGATGGTGGGCTCGTCCAGCAGCAGCAGCTGCGGGTCACCGACCAGGGCCTGGGCCAGCTTGACCCGCTGCTTCATGCCGGTGGAGTAGGTGCCGATCTGCCGGTACCGCTCCTCGTACAGGCCGACGTGGCGGAGGGATTCGGCCGCCCGCTCCTTGGCCGCGGTCGGCGGCAGCCCGGACATCCGGCCCAGGTGGGTGACGAACTCGGTCGCGGTGACGTCCGGCGGCAGGCAGTCGTGCTCGGGCATGTACCCGCACCGCGCCCGGATCCGTTCCGCGTCCCGGGCGCAGTCCAGGCCGAGCACGGCCGCCTGCCCGCTGGTCGGGGTGAGCAGCCCGAGCAGGATCTTGATCAGGGTGGACTTGCCCGCGCCGTTCGCCCCGACCAGCCCGGTGATACCGGCCCCGACCCGCACGGACAGCTGGTCCAGGGCGGTCACCGCGCCCGGGTACCGCTTGGTGAGGGCTGAGGTTTCAATAACCGCCGCAACGAAGCCCGGCCCGGGGCCGGTCCCGCCAGGCGGCGGCCCCGCCCGCAGCGGCCCGTGCTGAAGCGGCCCAAACTGCGCAGGCACTGGCGCGGTCACGTGTCTCGTGCTCCCTTGGTCGGGTCGTCCTGGTGGGGTCCCAGCCTGGTGGACGGGCCGGGGCCGCGTCATCATGCCGGGGAATGGCTTTCGCCGTCAGGCCACGGCCTGACCTGGGCGGTACCGTACCCTGGATCAGCCCGCCAGCGTACGACCGCGGGCGGACGCCCCAGGGCACCCTGCGGCGTTACCGTTAGCTGGTGAGCGGAGCAACCGGACCCTCCCGGGGCGCGCGGCTGAGGCGGCGGTTCTGGATAGCGCTGGACTACGCCACGGCGGTCATCTGCGGCGTGCTGGTCTTCGCGTCTTTCTTCCACGCCACCGTGGGCAGCCGGTCCCTGTTCGGGGTGCTGTCCCCGCGGGACGCCCCGCTCGCCGCCGTGCTGGCGATCGCCCTGGCCGTGCCGGTCACCATCCGGCGCCGGGTCCCGGTCCGGGCCCTGGTCATCGTGCTGGCCGCCTGCGTGGTGACCCTGGCTGCCGGCGGGGAGATCACCCGTGGCCCGTTCCTCCCGATGGCGCTGGTGCTGTTCGTGGTCGCGTCTACCTGCCGCCGGGGTATCGCGCTGGCCGGCCTCGGCGCCGCGCTGACCCTGCTGGTTGTGCAGGGCGTGGTGCTGGACTTCGACGGGCAGGGACCCGGCGACGCGGTCGCCGTCGCCCTGGTGCTGACCATCTTGTGGATGGTCGGCTACCTGGTGCAGCAGCGGCGGACCCACATGGCGGCGGTCCGGGACCGGGCGGCCAGCGACGCGGTGACCCGGGAGCGGCTGCGGATCGCCCGGGAACTGCACGATGTGGTGGCGCACAGCATGACCGTGGTCACCGTGCAGGCCGGGTTTGGTGAGTACGTGTTCGACAGCCAGCCCGATGAGGCCCGGGCGGCGCTGGGCGCGATCCAGGCGGTGAGCCGGGAGGCGCTGGGTGAGATGCAGCGGATGCTGTGCGTGCTGCGCCAGACGGACGGGGACATCGCGGCGGCCGACGCCGAACTGGCCGCCCGCGAGCCTGCAGCGACCGGGCTCGCCGGGAACGGGACGCCAGTGGCCGGGCCGGCGGCCGGGGCCGGGTCCGGCACGGACGAGACCAGCGTTCCCGCGGACCGGCCCAGGTCACCTCGGTTCCGCCCCACCGCGCCGCTGGCCCCCGCCCCCGGGCTGGCGAACCTGGACCGGCTGGTGGAACGGACCGCGGGCGCCGGAGTCACGGTGACCGTCGAGCGGATCGGCGAGCCGCGCAGCCTGCCCGCCAGCCTCGACCTGTCCGCGTTCCGCATCGTGCAGGAGTCGCTGACCAATGTAGTCAAG
>Ga0187884_10002255_pt1 | contig 16398 bp, 16 predicted proteins | sample June2016WEW_20_4_FD_132983 | JGI IMG/M metagenome (GOLD analysis project Ga0187884, IMG submission 132983) | Peatland microbial communities from SPRUCE experiment site at the Marcell Experimental Forest, Minnesota, USA - June2016WEW_20_40 | ecosystem: Environmental > Terrestrial > Soil >...
CCCGGCAACCGCTCCAGCCGGAAGCAACCGGGGCAGGCATGGAGGCGACGAAATGTCTGAAGCCCTCGGATAGCTGTCACGAATGGGTGACAGCGCGAGTGTGCGGGCCGCAACGCGAGTGAACGCCGAGCAATCCTCGAAAAGGTCGATGTGCAGGCCGACCCGATAGGGGTTTCGGCGAAGGCTGATACGGCTGGGCGAGAAGGGCGAAGACTACGCCCGGCCGCTGCACCGGGGTAGTGGCGGCAGCACGTACACAAGGAAAGCGCACGCAACACGGGAAGCCCCAAAGCGTGGTCAGGGATGACCAACCAGACGCCCGCGAGGGACAGGCTGGGCGCTCTGGGGTGGCGGAGAGGTTCGTAGTACCGCTGAAGCCGGGTAACGCCGATGGAGGGAAGGGACCTCAGTTCAAGACAGACGCAAGACGTAGTGAGGGACCTGGAGATTGGGCAACCTATCAACTCCGAACAGCGTTCAGAAACTGCAGACGGCGTTGCACGCGAAAGCGAAGGCAGAGCCCGGCTATCGGTTCTACGCCCTCTACGACAAGATCAGCCGCGAAGACATTCTGGCGCATGCCTATGCCCAGTGCCGCTCCAACAAGGGCGCGCCGGGCGTGGATGGTCAGGACTTCGAGGACATCGAGACGTATGGGGTGCAGCGATGGCTTGGCGAACTGGCGCTTGCGCTCAGGCAGGAGACTTACCAACCGGACCCTATCAGACGAGTGTTCATACCGAAGGCCAACGGCAAACTCAGGCCGCTGGGCATCTCAACCTTGCGGGATCGAGTCTGCATGACAGCAGCGATGCTGGTGCTGGAACCGATCTTCGAAGCCGATCTTCCACCGGAATTATACGCCTACCGTCCCGGGCGAAACGCCCAACAGGCGGTGGTCGAGGTGGAAGAGCTGCTGTTTCGCGGCCACCCGGAAGTCGTAGACGCGGACCTCGCGGACTACTTCGGGAGCATTCCGCATGCCGAGCTTTTGAAGTCGGTATCGCGCCGGATCGTGGATCGGCGCGTGCTGCATCTGATCAAGATGTGGCTGGACTGCCCCGTGGAAGAAACCGACGATCGAGGACGGAAGACACGCACGACCGAGGCGCGAGACAAGCGGCGCGGCATTCCGCAGGGCTCACCCATCTCGCCGCTGCTGGCGAATATCTACATGCGCCGGTTCGTGCTGGGATGGAAGATGTTCGGGCTTGAGGGAAGCCTCGGCACTCGCCTCGTGACCTACGCCGACGACCTCGTGATCTTGTGCAGAAAGGGCAAAGCCGAAGCGGCATTGCAACGACTGCGCGAGATAATGGGCAAGCTGAGGCTGACGGTGAACGAGGAGAAGACACGCATCTGCAAAGTGCCGGAAGGGGAGTTCGACTTCCTGGGATACACGTTCGGGCGGATGTTTTCGGCGAAGACCGGCCAGGCTCGCCTGGGCTGCACATTCGGGAAAATCAACTATCGCAGCCTGGAGGCGCGTGGTGCGCGCCGAGCGCGCTACGTCGCCGTCCCCTGGCCGTCAGGATGGCCGTCTACCTCAGTGCGCCGCAGGCATGCAATTCGGCGCCCAGATCGACGCCGTCGACAAAATGAATCGCCTGCATGCCAACCGCGCGCGCCGCAACGACGTTGCGCTCGGAATCATCGATGAACAAAACTTTCTGCGCCGGAAGGTCGAACCGCTTCAGGAACAATTCGAATATGCGCCGGTCGGGTTTGACCAAGCCCTCCCGGCCCGACACGATGATCCCATCGAACCAATCGAGGAAGGGATATTGGCCGCGAGCGATCTCGAATTTCTCGTTGCAGAAGTTCGTGATCGAATAGAGCTTGTCACCCCGGTTCCGCAGGCGGCCGAGCAGCGCGACGTTTTCATGGATCGGCCCGCCGAGCGTCTCGATCCAACGCTCGTCGAAGAGGCGCAACTCGCCGGCATATTGCGGATACGCGGCAATGCGGGCGTCAAGCGCTGGCTGAAATGATCGCGCGCGGTCGGTCTCTATGATCCAATCCATTGCACAGGCGGTCGCGAGAAATGCTTCCATCGCGTCTTCGTCGGCGAATACCCTTCGAAACAAATTACGCGGATTCCAACGCAGGAGCACATTCCCGATGTCGAAGACGACGACCATCAATTCGTGCTTTCGGGTTCGTCGTAAGCGTTCGGATCGATGAATCCGCACCCCGGTAAGCGAGGGTTATCATGACTCAGTCGCGCCGGAAACGGATACTGACGCTAGAAGCTGATCCATCACGTCAAGGAGATTCAGCTCCTTGTCCGGTCCCAAAAACCGAGTGGGCGCGGATCGCTGTGCAGACAGCCAAGCGCCATTCGAAAATCCTTGAAAGATGTCCGCAATGATTCGCGAGAGTTGCAAGCGATTGTAATTCATGCATAAAGCCGTTCGTACCAGAGATCTACCAAACAGGAGCGGACGTGGCTAAAGCCGTTGCACGGAGTAAGAAGGCGCCAGTCAGGCGACCGTGGTCGAAAGATGATGTCCGCCTTCTCAAGGGTATGGCTCGCAAGGAGCCCGCCGCAAAGATTGCGAAAGCTCTCAAGCGAACAGAGGGGGCAACGCGTCAAAAGGCGAAGGGCGTCGGCATCTCGCTCAGCATGATACGCAAAAAGCGAGCACCCGCGAAAAAGCGCTGAGATGTCGCGCGAACCGGCAAACCGGTTCGCGCCCAATCAGTTTCCAATGTTCACGTCACGCCAGCCGCTCGACGACTAACTGCGCTTGGTCGAGAGCAATTCTCGTCAGCCATTGAAGGACAATCCTTTGAATACGACAGAACTCGTAGACGCCGTCGCTGAAGCCAATGACATTTCCAAGGCCAAGGCAAAGGAAGTCGTCAATTCGATTCTTGCGGCGATCATCGAAGCCGCCAAACGTGGCGACGAAGTCGCTATCAACGGATTCGGCCGCTTCTACGTCAAGGAGCGCCCCGCTCGCGAAGGGCGCAACCCGAGAACCGGTGAAGCGCTGAAAGTTCCCGCTTCAAAGTCGCTCGGCTTCAAGATGTCAAAGCCCGTCGGCGCAACGCTGAAAGCTTGATGGCGCCATAAGATAGAACATGGCGGCGCGCCCGCTCAATCTGGTTGCGGCATGAATTCCTGCTCGGGCCACTGATCCTTCCCCGCGAGTTGCGGCGGGGCGCCGATCAGATCGCCTTCTTCGGAGATGGAATCGTCGGCGCACATCTGGTTTCTCAACCCGACTTTCCAGACGCCGCCGTCCAGCTTCATCCAATATTCGTGTTCGACGCTGGCCGGGTATTGGAAGCATTCACTACCCGACGCCTTCTTCCACACCTGTTGATCGATCGGGGCGCCATTGGGTCGCTCCGGGTGGACGACGACATAGGCAAAGCCGGCGGCGACGCGCAGCGTCTCGACCTTGAAAACGATTGGCGCGCCGAACAAGTCTTCGTAGAGCGGCCGCAGGGCGTTCATGATCGCGGCGCGCACCGGCGAGCCCGCAGGTGGCGTTGAAACATCTGCACGAGATATTTTCGGCGGCGTCGGCAGCGGCTTCGGGTTGACGAGCTGTTCGATCCGGTCGCTGGTCCATGGCGTCGCCTGGATGCGCCGCGCATGATGGCGAGAGGCTCCCACCTTAATCAGCATTTGGCTGTTCCAGAACGTTTCCAGAGCCGCCAGCGCCCTTCCGTCAGGTCTAGGCTTCCTCCAGCCTACAGCGTGGTTCCCGGCCCTGCGCGGCCGTCCCTGCGCGCTTGAACTACGCTGCTGTCGATAATGTGTGTGAATCGTCTCCGGAGATTGACCCCTCCTATTTCAATCACTTCAAAGGATTGCCGCGCTGATCGGCGCTCGGACCCCTCGCCTAATTACAACCGCGATGCGTCGTAGCGTTTTTCTCAGGCCCGTTGACGCAAATGCGGTGGGGGATCAGTCTCGGGTTCCTCTTCGCTGTAGGAGTCGGACGATGAGCGTGTCTTCTGCATTGAGAGAGCTTGGGCTTCGGCGCACCGGCCTCCAACATATGGATGAATTCCACCGTCAAATCGACGCTGAGAATAATGATCGAGGCGCGGCGATTCTTGCTGCGACCTTTCTGGAAGGTGCGCTGGAATATGCGATCAACCGCAGGACGACCAAGGCCACTGCAAACCTCACAAATTTATTTGACAACAACGGGCCGCCTGACCATTTTGCCGCGAAACTGTTGATAGCGGATAAGCTTGGTATTTTAGGCCCTATAGCAAGGAAGAATCTTGAGGCAATTAAACATATCCGCAATACGTTTGCACATACTGCTATACACATAAATTTCTCGACAAAAGAGATTGCTGATGCGTGTAAGGTGTTAGTTCTACCTCCAGGCGCAAGGACGTTACGACATTCCATACCGTTCTCTACGCCGCGATACAAGTATATATCGACATGCGAAATCGCCGCAGTAGCGCTTATAGACTACGGGTCGCGCTGTCTGCGCTACCGCTCCGACGGTCTGAAACCAAGCTCAATGGTTCCCGTGATGCCCGCGCCGTTGCCGTAAATATGTCGATACGAGATGGGGAACAAGCGTCGGGATCATCCCGAACGTTTGGCTTATGCGCCGTTCTGCTTCTTCAGCTTCTTCACCCGATGCTTTTGGTAGTCGAGTACGGCTGCGGCGAGGGGATTCTTTCGATGCATTCGGACATGCGTCATCGAGATGATTATGGCGTTTTCAGTTTCCTCGGAAAGGATATGGCACATGATGCCTCCTTCATCGCCGGCGTAGGAAATTTGCGAGACGATTTGCTGCGCCTTGACAACGGCGGGGGGTTGTTGCGTCCGCAGGTGCGCAATTACGTGCGGCGTCAATTCAACTTCGAACGGCAGCAGCGCCTTGAGCGCGTCCACAAGTTCGCGAGTCTTCTCCGGCTTGTCGAGCATGGCTGCCCTCAAAGGTCACTGAGTGTGACCGCGTCAGCGGACTCTTAGCGGGAGAGGATGGCTCAACCAAGCCATTCCCTGAACGTCGCACAAGATTACTTCTCCGACGTGACGACGCCCTGGATCAAAACAGACGCCCGGTACGCGGATGATTCGTCAGTAATGGGGGGGATTCCGGTCATTCATGTCCGCTGAGCCTTTGACGCCTCTGCGCCACGAGCTGCGGTTCGGCCAGTCAGTGTGGAGTCACGCTGAGCAACTCCGCGATCCGCGGTGGCGGGACGGGTCCGCTGAACAAATATCCCGGCATCTCGTCGCAATTGTTTTCGCGCAAGAACGGCGCTCGCGCGTCGGTTTCAACGCCCTCCGCGTCGACGTCAGCTCCGGTTCAAGATATTTGGCCTCTAGCCCGCTCCCTCGCTGCGCCATGGGTCCGAACCGTCCTCAGCCGAAAGTCGTCACGTCTCCGCCCGCAACGGCTTGAGCAGCGCTTCTCGAGCGGCGTTCAGCTCCTTGGAAAAATACGCCGATCCGCCCAGGTCCGGGTGCACGCGTTTCATCAGGCGGTTATAGGCTACATGTATGTCGTGTTCGCTCGCACCTGCCCTTATTCCGAGGATTTCCAGGGCTTGAGCGACGCTCATGTCGGCGGACGCCACATAATGGCGACGGTCATGTTCCTCCTGCCGCCTATGTCGCTCTCGCTCTGCGGCTTCCCTTTGTCGTTCGTGTTCCTCTTGCCGCCGCCTATGTTGCGCTCGATCGGCGGCTTCCCGCTGCTGTTCCTGTTGCTCCTGCTCGTGCCTCCGGCCGTCTCTCGCATCGGCCCAGCCTCCAAACAAGCGTGAGAACAGCCCCCGATTTCTGGCGAGCGCAGCCTGAGCGGATGCGTCTCCCCGGTCGACGGCCAGCTTGAAAAGGCGCGCCGCTTCGCGATGGTCCTGCCGCAGGCCGCCGCGGCCTTGCTCAAAGAAGACCCCGAAGTGGTACTGCGCGGCGGCGTGGCCCTGGTCGGCGGCTAGCTTGTAAAGGCGCGCCGCTTCGCGATCGTCCTGCGGCAAGCCGCCGCGGCCCTGCTCAAAATAGACCCCGAGGTGGCATTGCGCCTCCGCCAATCCCTGGTCTGCGGCGAGCTTGAAAAGGCGCGCGGCCTCACCCTCGTTCTGCGGCAGCCCGCCGCCGCCCTCCTCGTTGAACGCCCCGAGGGCGTATTGCGCCACGGCGTTTCCCAGGTTGGCGGCATATATATAGCAGCGCGCGGCCTCGTGGTCGTCCTTGGCCAGCCCGCCGCGCCCCTTCGAATAGAATTGCCCGAGATTGCCGAGCGCGGCGGCGTGACCCTGCTCCGCGGCGAGCCTAAAAAGGCGCGCGGCCTCGTCATCGTCCTGCGGCAAGCCGCCGCGGCCTACCGCGAAGAAGACCCCGAGGTTGTATTGCGCTGTCGCCAATCCCTGGTCTGCGGCGAGCTTGAAAAGGCGCGCCGCCTCGCGATCGTCTCTCGTCAGCCCGCCACGGCCCTGCGCATAGAAAATCCCGAGGCCGCACTGCGCCGCGGCGTCTCCCCGGTCGGCGGCTAGCTTGTAAGCGTGAAGGTCCGCGCGTTCGTCGGACATCGCCTTTTCCTTATTAACAACGTGCTTATGGAATGGATCGCGGATTTCCAAAATTCCCGGAGTTAGCCCGCTTGGCATCGGGCTGTGCGCGGGCGCCAAGTCATAAGCTCACAACCCCTAATTTCTTGTATCTGCAAGGCCGAGCAAGACTTCGCGTTCCATCGTTGGATGCACCCGATGAAAATGATTTCCCCCTGGTTTGTGTTTCAGCTTCCGAATGGGGCCCTCCCATAGACGAGCCTAGGCCACTGAAATAGTAAATGAATCGTGCGTGGAGGCCCCGCTGGACGCAAGGGGTTTTTCTCTGGGTTCACGCATGTGCCCAGGCGCTTTGGTCGTGTCCGGCCTCATAGTGCGGCAGTTCACACGCCGCAGGCCTGTATCGAAGCACACGGATCGGGTCCAAATCGGCGCCGCGCGCTCAAGGCGCTGCGATTTCTGGTTTTCCCGACCCCGTCTCATTGACCGTTGGATCGCGATCTCAGCGCGCCACCGTTCTCGCCAATGGCGCCTTTCTCGGGTAGCCGGACGGAGCTGCCTCACCACGCCGCTTGCGGGTCGCCCATTCAGAGACAACGCCCGCAAGCATCCACGGTAACTTAACGTCTTTGGATTACATGCATCTTTTGGTTGCATCGGCGCAGGGGCTTTCCGACGGCCGTTACTGCTTGGGGAACAGTTCGTCATGAGATGGACCGGTCACGATGAGAACGACAGATAGGGCTCGATCAAAGTTGGAGCCGGGTCCTTTGGAGCTGGGTTCTGAAGAAAAGACACACCTGAAAGCGCGCCAAGAGGCTGCGCCGGCAAGCGAGGTCGGATCAACGGAAACCCCGCGCACGCTACCGGCGACGCTCCAGTGCCTTGAGCGAAGCCACCGCGAGCCTGAACGGGGGAAGATCCTGGCCCAGGCTCTCGCCCAAACGACCGAGGCGATCCTGATCTTGGACAAGAAGCTTTGCGTCAATTACGCCAACGCCGCCTTCTGCCGGCAGGTCGGCCATGCCGCAGAGGACTTGGTGGGTAAGCCAGTTGCGCGGCTCGGCCAGCCACCATTTCCGGGGATGCCGGGGGATCACGTCGCCTTCGAGGCGTGGATGCGCGACCGGGGATCTGTCAGCGGCGAGGCGGTGGCGCCAGGAGAGAACGGCATTGCGATCCCTGCTTACGTGACCATTGCTCCGATCTCGGACGCTCAAGGCGATATAATTGCTTACGTAGTGACACAAAGCGATCTGCGCCAAGCCAAGCAGGCCGAAGCTCGGCTGCGCGAAAGGGAACGGACGTTCCGAGCTATCACCGCCGCCGCGCAGGACGCCATCCTCCTGCTTGATAGTGCCGGCCGCATTGTCTTGTGGAACGAAGCGGCCAGCCGCCTTTTTGGCTATACCGCGGAGGAAGCGCTTGGCCAGAATGCTCATCTGTTCGTGGCGCCTGCCCGCTATCACGACGCTCACGCTGCGGCGTGGCCCCGGTTCGCCAAAGATGGTCAGGGAGCAGCGGTTGGCAAGGTGCTGGAGCTTGAAGCGCAGCGCAAGGACGGGGCCGAATTCCCCGTTGAACTCTCCGTCTCAGCCGTAAAGCTGAGCGGGGAGTGGCATGCCGTGGGTATTGTACGCGACATCACCGAGCGCAAGCGCGCGGAGGAAGCGTTGAAACGCACCAACCGTGCGTTGCGAACGATCAGCGCGGGCAACATGGTGTTAATTCATAGCACGAACGAGCCGCAGCTTCTGGACGATATGTGCCAAACAGTCGTTGAGCTAGGCGGTTACCGTCTCGCCTGGATCGGGTTCGCAGAACATGACGAGGACAAGGGCCTGCGGCAGGTGGCCAGCGCAGGCCATGAGGCGGGCTGCCTCAATTCGCCGCGGATAAGCTGGGCCGACAATGAGTTCGGCCAGAACCCCGCTGGCCGAGCGGTGCGTTTTGGCACGCCGCAGATCGCCAAGGACATTCTTGCGAATTCACAACATGCCCCCTACCGTGAGCATGCGCTCGAATATGGCTATGCTTCGTGTCTGGCGCTACCGCTGAAGGAAGATGACGGCCAGGCGTTCGGCGTGCTGAACATTTGCGCCGTAGAGCCCAGCGCCTTCGACGACGATGAGGTCCGGTATTTGCGGGAGCTTGCTGGCGATCTTGCCTTCGGGGTTCTGACGTTGCGCACGCGCCAGCAGCGCGACGGCTATCAGCAAGAGAATCTCAGAAGTCTGGACCGGCTTAGGGAGACCCTCCTCGGCGCCATGCGCGCCATCGCCCACATGGTCGAAATGCGCGACCCTTACACCGCCGGCCATCAGACCCGCGTAGCTGATCTGGCTTGCGCCATCGCGCGCGAGCTTTTGCTGGACGCCGACCGCGTTGAGGGGCTGCGCCTCGGCGCCATGATCCACGACATCGGCAAGATCTCGATCCCGGCCGAAATCCTCAACCGGCCGGGTAGGCTGAGCACGCCGGAATTCGAAATCATCAAATCCCATGCCGAGATCGGCTATGAGATCATCAAGGACATAGACTTTCCGTGGCCGGTGGCGACGATGGTGCGGCAGCACCATGAGAGGCTCGACGGTTCCGGCTACCCACAAGGTCTCAAAGGCGATGCAATCTGTCTGGAGGCGCGCATCCTCGGCGTCGCCGACACTGTGGACGCCATGAGCGCCCACCGGCCCTACCGCCCCGCCTTGGGCGTCGAAAAGGCGCTCGCCGTCATCGAGGCCGGACGCGGGCGGACCTTCGATGCCGATGTTGTCGACGCTTGCGTGCGGCTGCTGCGGGGGAAGCGATACTCGGTTGCCGAAGGGCAGTAGGCCAAAACCATGCTGCCTGAAAAGTGACCATCGTTTCTTGACCGCTGGCGCTTTCCGGACGTGCCTTCGAAACCGATCGAGTTACGGAGATCGGCGCAAAGCGGACTGTTGTCGGCCATCGAACGGCGCGTTTATGAGTTCACGGCCTAAACTCAGCCAGCTTGTGCCTGCGGCATCTCGCCGCATTGATAGGCGAATGCGGATACTAACAGGCTTTCGCGCAATGGCATTAATGCGTCCGAAACAGCGCGCCGGTAGATTGGCGCTATCCTAAGCGACGTCGCGCTCGATGTAGAGTGGAGGCGTGGCTTTTCTGGCTGGGGCCACGTAATGATTACGTATCTCAAGCGGGTCATCCCCAGCGAGGTTCGCGCCAGGGTGATCGATTACGTTATGATAACTTCGATGTTTGCCGTCTTCATCATTAGTTCTCTGCTTCTTGTCGGCACTAAGCTGAGCAACGAGTTTGTCGAAGTCGGCAACATACTCCAATAAGTACAAAAGACTCAAACCAGAGTTCCCCAGACAACGGCCAATTCGTGTTAATCCGCGCCAATATGGGGCCGCCACCCGGCATTGATGCAATAGACTGATCTGGCAGGTTAGCTTAATCAACCGGCGGAATCCGCATCGGCGCCGATCGGGAACCCGCCAAGCTGTCGGTTCGTTGCTGTAAATCAGATACTTATGCGGAACCGACGCAGGGATCACGGGCTGATTCACGCCGCGTTATGGAAAGCGATCCAACCTGTTTTACTTGTCCCCGCCACAGCCTGACCTCACCCCAATATCGAACGCTTCGCACCGAGGCCATGGCCCTCTGGAAAGAAATCGCCGGGGTCAGCTCGGCATGACAATTGCCACCATTTGCACCGTTGCTTCGGTCCCGCTTCGACACTGTCCCGCTTCGCCAAGTTGACAATGCCCCATGGAGGAAGCGTAATCGGCGACCGGAGCATTGATTCGAACCGTGAGCATAGCTTAGCGGTGTATTTAAGTGTGGGGAGGAAAATTCGCCCGGTTGTTCGACGTGGGAGTTCCTGACGATGATGAACTTTCTGACCGTGGACGATTGCGCCAGATTGCGCGGGGCCAAGCGCAAACTACTACGCGAGTTCGATCGTGTCTTGCGTGACGCGCTAGTGGAAGTAGAGCAGACGGCGCGCGAACTCGATCTTGGAGAGGAAGAGGTTGAGACGGCGTGCGTGACGGTGATGATGAGTGTCGCTGCGGGCGCGGCGCTAAAGTCGGCAGGAAGCCCCACGGATGTCACGGACGTAGATTTTTCCGCGGTTGCCTGCAACGCTTTGCGCTGGGCCAAGCACAAGGTCGGCGGCCTTTCCGATCGCCGACACTGAATTCCACTGTCGCCGTTACAGCGTCTTCTGATCCGTTAGCCGACGACGTCGATCGTCATGATCGCAGCGAGTCTGCGTGTTTCGGTCATCGGGCTCCCCATCTAACCCAGCTTAGCACAAGGCAATGCAGGGCGATTGTCACCTTCGGGTCGACTCGCGACGGTGGTGTCGTCGACTCCGGCCGTCGCCTCGGGGCTGCGATGCGCAACGTCAAACGCTCGGAACCGATGCGAAATTAGTGGGCCCCGTCTCCGAGTTCGACGAACTCCAGGGCGTCGATCGCCGCGTTCCTTTCATCCTCGGTCTGCTTCAGGGAAAGCTCCAACTGCTTGGTGCTGCCTACGCTGCTGCCCTCAGGACCAGCCCGCCAAGCGCAACGGTTATTCCCACGATCATCCGAACCGGCGTGAAGGTCGCCAGACCAAGCACGAAGCAGATAAACAACGCTGCGCCGGCGAAGGCGCACGCGCGTCCTGCTACGACGAGCCTGCGGCTGCGCTGGATCGCCTCTCGGAGCTCGTCGATCTGCGCCTCAAGTCGCTCGATCTGCTCGGCTGGCGTCGGATCCGCTTCGAACATTGAACTCTCAGGCGGCGTTGCAGGTCGGAGCGATCAGTAACTCGCAGCGATCCCCTCTCGAATCGGCGTCGCAACGCGAAGCCGATCGACGTGCCGAACTGAAATGACTCTTCTAACCCAGTCAATCGCATGTCCGCTTCGGGTCGACAACAGCCGCTCGCGAAGCCTCTGGGATTATGTCGAACGACGGTGCATCTCCGCGATGGAAAACCAGGGGAAGACGACACCAATGCGGCATGCCGATATCGGCATAAATCACATTGGGTTGGAGCAGCCTCCAGACTCGGCAGGGATCTCTCTGGTTCCTTTGGCTCGAAATCCTACGCACGCGAGGAACTGGTCGCCGAAATGGCGGGCGCGTTCGTCTGCGCTTCGCTCGGCATTGCGCCGACCGTGCGCCACGCCGACTATATCGGTTCCTGGCTGGAGTTATGCTCACCTCTTCATAACTCCAGTAATCGCGAGGTGTCGATAATGCGAAGGACCGCTTCCGGGAGCGCAGCTTTACGTCGTTTTCGTCCACAATCCTTCGCATTATTTCAGAGCGTGTCGAGCCAGGCGAGCAGGCTTGCATCCCGCTTCCATGACGGTGGATGGCGCGCCGTTGCCGGAGGGCTGACCTGCTCCAGCGCCTTTCGCTTGGTTTCCAAGTTGGCCCTCGCATAGTGGTTGGTGGTGTCGAGGCTCACATGGCCGAGCCAACTGCGAATGACCGTGACGTCGACGCCGGCCGAGACCAAATGCACGGCGGTGGCATGGCGGAAGCTGTGCGGAGTCACACGCTTGGTTCGGAGCGATGGTACGGTTTCAATTGCAGCCTTCACATAGGCGGTAAGTTTGAACCTGACGCCAGAAGCGCTGAGCGGCTCGCCATAGCGGTTGACGAACAGCCGCTGGTCCGGCGCGCGCGGCTGTCGTTCCAATAGCTTTCTCAGCAGTTGCACGGTTTCCGGCCACAGCGGGCAGATGCGCTCCTTGCGGCCTTTGCCAAGGAGGCGCACGCATCCGGGCGCGTCTAGCCGGACGGCTTTGGGGCACAGATCGAGAGCCTCCTGTATCCGCGCCCCGCTATTGTATAGGAACGAAAGCAGCGCGTGATCGCGCATTCCTTCCAGTGTCGAACGGTCTGGCTGGGCGAGGATCGCCGTCACCTCTGTCGGATCCAAATAGCAAGGCTCCGAGACCGGCCCTCGCTTGACCGGTATGTTCAGGATTTCGGTGCACCGCGCAATCGATGCGGGATCTTTGGTCGCCACGAAGTTGAAGAAGCTGCGGATTGCGGCAAGGCGGCAGTTGCGTGTGCCGATCGTGCCGCCGCGTTCGTGTTCGGCATGGCTCAGGAACGCGGAGACCTCGGCGGCGGCGAGATCGGCCAGCGTGATTTTCGCGGCCGTCTTTCCCGCGCGCTCTGCGACGAACCGTAGGAACAGCCGCCAGGTGTCGCGATAAGACCGAACCGTATGGATGGACGCGTTGCGTTGCTCGACGAGCCATTCATAGAAGAACGCGCGCATCAGCTCGGGGAACGGGTTGACCCTGCTCATGGCTGCACCTCCAATCCCACGTTGAGGCAAGGCGCCCCAACCGCTCGGAACCGCTCATTGGCGTGATGCAGCAGATCCTGCGTGACGGTGATGTAGACCAGGGTGGAGTTGATATCCCGATGGCCAAGGTATGTCGCGAGGAACGGCAACCGACCTTGCGGGTTGATGCCGGCCCGATACCATTCAATGATACGGTTCACGACCATCGAGTGGCGCAGATCGTGAAGGCGCGGTCCGTCTCGTCCTCTCGGTGGTTTCAGGTGAGCCCGGCGTATGACGTCGACGAGCAGCCGGGCTACGGCCTGCTTTGTGTAGCGGGCGCTGTGCTGCTCGTGCCAGAACAATCCGGAGTGCAGATCTTGCGATGCGCCGGCTCGGCGCCGCGCATCGATATAGGCTCGAAGCTCGACCATCACGCTGTCGGGCAGCGGCAAGATCCTGGTCTTGAAGAACTTGGTCTCCCGGATGGTGATCGTGGCGCCATTCACGTCAACGTCGCCAAGATCGAGGCGGGCAAGCTCGCTCCGCCGCAGTCCCGCGCAATAGGCGAGTATCAACATGGTGTAGACGCTCAGAGGGCGAAGCGGCGCCCGTGGCGATGGGTAGGTGCGAGCGATATCGAGCATCCGCCGCACATCGGTAGACGTGTAGATGTGAGGTCTGCGCCATTGCTTGGCCACCGCATTTTGCGGCCGCGGGTCTGGTCGGCGCGGCGGAACCGACGGATCCCGGTGACGAAGGATTTTCGCAAGGATGCGCTTTAGCTTTTCGCATTCGGCCGCGTGATTGCGCGTCGCTTTCGCCGCCGTCCAGCGTTCGAGCATCACCCCAATCGGTTCGTTCTGCCGCGTCGGGTTCAACTGCAGGAACCTATCGAACCGCGAGAGCCAGACGGATTGCGCGACGTATTTGTATCCCCTGTTGCGCATCAGCGCGACGTGCTCGGCCATGACCGCGCCCAGCGCGCTGCCAAACCGCTTGGGCCGGTGCAAGTTGGCAAGAGCCCGGTCGGGATCGCGCGACGCTAGAGCGCGCCAGATCGGAATGCACTGCTCGATATTGCATGCCTCACGCAACGTCGTGATGGGATTGCGCTCTATCGCCCTGATCTCCAGGAGGTGGTCGAGGAACCGATCGATGACGCGGGTGCGGTTCAGCAGCGTCGTCGCAGCCCAGCGTTCGGACGACGCCCGCAACCAAGCCGCCAGCATGTCGTTGCCGAGTTCGGCGTGGCGCTCGGCGACGTCCTGGAAGCTATGCAGCGCCTGCTTGTAATAGGTGCGGCTGTTGGAGCTGCGCAGACCTAAGCCTGCCAGATAGCGTGCGATCAACAGCCGTTCGGAATCAGGCCATCTCGTCATGACAGCGCCTCCGCTCCCGGCACGTCGAGGGCTATGGCTCGAAGATCCTCGGTGGCAAGCTTGAGATAGGGGGCCGTCGATTCGGTCGAGCGATGCCCGAGCAGATCGCCGATGATCTTTTGCGGCGTCCCGGCTCGCAGCATCTCGACTGCGCGCGCATGGCGGAAGATGTGCGGCCCGCTCTTGCCGGGCGGTTCGACGCCGGCGTCGCGGAGCCGCCGCCGCACCGCATTGGCCAGCATTCCAAGTTTGCGGTAGGGCGCACGCGTGCGGATGAAGATTTCCCGGGAATCGGTTTCGGGCCGGCCCGCGCGCAGATAGGCGAGCACCGCTTCGCCCACCGGCGCCATCAACGGCAGGTACGAGCAAGCCTTTGTCTTGGTGTGCCGTATTCGGATCGATTCCGCGCGCCAGTCGATGTCGCCGAGCCGCAGGTTGCGGATTTCGCTCGATCTCAGGCCATAGGTCGCGAGCAGTTGCAGGATCGCATGGTCCCGCAGTCCTACCGGTGTGCCGTCCTTTCTCGCCGCCTCCAGAACGGCTGCGATCTTGTCGCGCTCAAGAATCGAGGGGACCCCCTCATAGGCGTAGAGCAGCGGGGCGATGACATGCGGCGCCAGGTCGACTGGGGAGCGACCGGTCCGGTGAAGATGTCGCAACAGCGAGCGAAGGCGCTCCGCCACGTCCTTCAGTGATTTGCGCGTCAATTTCGGCGCGCGCAGGTCCATATAGCCATCGATGTCGCCGACGCTCAATTCCATCAGGCTCGCGGCGCCGCGCTGGCCGAGTTGCCACGCCAGGAAGTGCTGGGCCTCCCACATCAGCGCTGCGATGCTGGACTGGGCCAGGCCGCGCTCCTCGCGAAGCCAAGTCTCGTATTCGTTGCAGATCGCAAAGCGCAGCGCATCGGCGGCGCAGGTCACTTGCGGAATGGGCGGCCACTGGCCTCGCGCGAGCCGCAGCAGCGCGTGGATTCCCGAGCGCGGGATTGCGTGCCAGCGCGCGCCTGGAGGTCTACCATGCCTCTTGCGGAACATCGTGACCGCATGGCGCAGGTAACGCGCCACCTGCGCCTCGCTCACGGCTGCGACCGATATGCTCCACCGTGCAAGGTAGTCGAGGAACGCGCGCGCATATGCGCAGTAATTCCCGATCACCACCGGACTGTAACGTTGGCTGGTCAGCGCGGCTTTGAGTTCGGCGATCAGTTTGCGATCGGCATTCGACATGGACGACTCCTCTGCTGGTCAAACGACCGCAGAGGTTCGTCAGGATATAATGCGGAGCAAGGCCCCTCGGTCGTCGGCGGAATCGCCTAGGATTCAAGTGCTGATGCGACATTCCTTCGCATTATCGACACCTCGCGATTACTGGAGGTGCTGCGCGAGGACGACCGCGCCATCGTCCGCGCCGCCAGCGCGGCATCGAAGGTGGCCGACTATCTCCTGGCGCTCCAGCCCGATCGCGTCGAACCGGTCGAGGCCAGTGCGACGGCGGGCGAGCAGGAGGCGGCGTGATCGTTGCACGCGCGCTTCGAGAAAGCCGCCTTTCCCTCTCTTCGGTTCACCGGGGTTGCCGCCTCTAGGAGAGGGAGAGGAAGGCTGAGATTTTCGTGACGGGTCGGAGGCCGAGAGAGAGTCTCTCGGCTGCCCGTCGCGGAGAATCCGACATGGCTAAGGCCATTCAGAAGATCACCCTCAGCGCCTCGCGCGACATCCCCTTCAACAAGCTCGCGCTCAGCCAGGCCAACGTTCGGCGCGTGAAGGCCGGCGTCTCGATCGAGGAGCTGGCCGAGGACATCGCCCAACGCACGCTCTTGCAGAGCCTCAGCGTCCGGCCGGTCCTCGACGCCGAAGGCCGCGAGACCGGCATGTTCGAGATTCCGGCCGGCGGCCGGCGCTTCCGGGCGCTCGAACTGCTGGTCAAGCAGAAGCGCCTGGCCAAGACCGCGCTCATTCCCTGCGTAGTGCGCGAGGGCGGGATCGCGGAAGAGGATTCGCTGGCCGAGAACGTCCAGCGCGTCGCGCTCCATCCGCTGGACCAGTTCCGCGCGTTCCAGGCCCTCCGCGACAAGGGCCTTGGCGATGAGGAGATCGCCGCTCGGTTCTTCGTGGCGCCGACCGTGGTGAAGCAGCGCCTGCGCCTCGCGGCCGTTTCGCAGAAGCTCCTCGACATCTATGCCGAGGACGGCATGACGCTGGAGCAATTGATGGCGTTC
>Ga0187884_10002257_pt1 | contig 16390 bp, 17 predicted proteins | sample June2016WEW_20_4_FD_132983 | JGI IMG/M metagenome (GOLD analysis project Ga0187884, IMG submission 132983) | Peatland microbial communities from SPRUCE experiment site at the Marcell Experimental Forest, Minnesota, USA - June2016WEW_20_40 | ecosystem: Environmental > Terrestrial > Soil >...
ATTTGGAGGGAAATAACCGGCGAGATTCGTCCGCGAGCGCCGATTCCATATGCTCAGTGAAGCGTTTGTTCCAGCCTCTTTTGGTTATTCCGTAGTAGACGAACTCCTTCCCGTCATTACAGACGAGCGCGTGCAGGTAAACGGAATATGTTCCTTCGAGGCTCTGGCCACCTTTGATTAGGGCACGCAACGGAATCTCCACGCGCATGGGGATGTCGAGCGTGGGCGAGTGCATCTTAAAGAATGCGACCGGCGCTGTTTCTTTCTCTTGCTTGGCTTCCAGAACCGTGGAGGTAAAGAGTGGCCCACGCTTCGTGAGCAACTGACATATTTCCACGATGATTCTGCCTCGATCTTGAAACGCGAATGGGGCGCGGTCGGCCGGATTCTTTCCGTTCCAAGAAGCGATTATGTCGGGAATCTGAGTCTTCTCGTTTAACCCTATAAGGTTGGCATCAAGAACGTCTGCGCATCGATCCAAATTGAAAGTAAGCCCGTCCGTCAGGTACTTCATGTTCGGGAGGTCGACGAATTTCAACGCTTTGCTCATGTATTGCTTCATCATTTTGGAGGCGCAATAGGAATGATGTTCCAAGTGATGACCAGACTGCACGCTAAGAAGAGAGCAGCGCAAATGATCAGGCTGCGCTCAAGCCATGAATTCAGAGCGTCCGCAATGATCAACTTGTCATTCAATTTCTGCGCCTGGTCAAGAGCCTTCTTTGCGTCCTCCAGCTTATTGTCATCTGCCAATGCCTTGTGGAGATCCATTTGGATCGAAAGGGCTCGGGCGTGACGGACAGCGTCAATCGCTCTGCTTTGAAACCAGAAATTTAAGGCGGATCCGATGACAGCTAGAAGGCGAAATACGTGGAGGAGCGGTCGAATCAAACAGTTGGAAAATAGATCTGGCTGATTCGAATAGCCAATTGATAGCACAAAACCGCCCATAAACAAGATCCAAAGCGCATAGTAAAGCTTTCCATTGATTTCTCTATCCCATTGGAGGAACTCCGGCTGCTCTTTGAGCTTCTGTATGACAATGTCAGATCCTTGTCTAGAATCGCCTGATCCGTTAATGCCCATCACGCCTCCTTACGCAACAATTGCTAGCAAACAATACCACACCAAGCTGACGACACCGCCATGTCCGTCGCTCCATACAGATCTCTTTTATTAATGTGGATACTGAAGATTGCTCAGATTATGGCAGGCCCATTCAAAGCCGCCTTTGCACGCTTTTTGGTAGAGGGCGAGAGCCTGATCGTGGCTCTTGGGTTCTCCGCGCCCTGACTCGTATGAACCCGCGAGGTTGTTGCAGCCCCACATGTCCCCTCCGTCACAAGCCTTTTCATACAGGTTGGTCGCCTTGTTGTAATCCGTATCGTTCCCGAAATCATAGGTCATGCCGAGCCGGGTGCATCCCAACATCACTCCGCTTTGACACGCTTTCTGATAGAGAGCACGCGCTGCCGCCAAGTTTTTCTCCCTATCCGCGAAGAGTGAATTATCGTTCTCATATTCAGCCCCAAGGGTGATACAGGCAGTCAAAGCTCCGCCACCACAAGCTTTTTCCAGCAGCGGTTTCGCTTCTTCATAGTTGTGCTGATCGTAAAGGTCCTGGCCAGCCTTGGCTCGTTCGGCAGCGTGTTCGCGAAGGTAAACCGGATCTGCATCCTGCTGTACTTGGATTCGGTCGTTTCTGACAGGCTGGAGTACGACGCGAAAGATGGTCTGCCCCGCTGTCTTGATCTCAATATCCTTTTCCACCTTGTCGAGCCCATCATCGGTTGCAGCCACCAATGCGTGCTGACCGAGTTCGATCTTCGCTTTCGCCGACCCTCCAGCATCGATGTGGCCCTTCGTCTCGCCATCCAGTTTCCAGTTGCAGGCCAGGTCGCACATCACCAAAAGCGTTGCCGCCGTGACCGGCTTAGCTCTTGGTTTCAGAATTGGCACTTCGGTCTGCTGCGCGGCGGCCGTGCCCCCGCCCGGCGCAAGGGCCATCGCCCCCGCCAACATCCATGCTGTCCACCATCGCACCTTCATGAAGTTCACCCCCCTAACAAGCAATGAAACCATCGGCGTCTTCGCCATAGAATCTGTCCGCACGTCGCTTCACGGAAGCTTACGCAAACTATCACAAGCATTCGGTTCGCCTTCATCGCAAGCGTTCTTATACAGGGTTCGCGCTTGGTTATAGTCCTGAGCCACTACCAAGCCTAAGCGATAGAAATCTCCGAGGTTGCTACATCCGCTGATATCTCCTCCGTTGCAGGCTTTCTGGAAAAGTGTGAACGCCTTAGCATAGTCCTTGGCCACCCCGCTCCCATCAGTGTAGAGAACGCCGAGACGGGTGCATCCCTCCATTTTTCCTCCGTCGCAGGCTTTCTGAAAAAGCGTAAGCGCCTTGGAATAGTCCTTTGGAACGCCCTCACCTAGTCGGTAAAAATCTCCTAGTTCACTACATCCAATTGCACCGTCATTGTCACAGGCCTTCTTATATAACGTTCGCGCGATTTCATCGCTTGGTGTTACCCCTTGGCCATATTCATAAAGGCCGCCGAGATGCACGCAGCCCCCCATGAATCCTCCGTCACACGCCTTCTGAAACAACTTGTTGGCTTGGGCGTAATTCTTGGGAACCCCATCGCCAAGCACGCAGAGACTGCCGAGACTTGAGCAAGCAGCCATTTCCCCGCCGTCGCATGCCTTTTGATAAAGTGTGAACGCCTGAGCATGGTCCTGAGTTACTCCGTCACCAGAGTCGTAAAGGTATCCAAGATTAGTGCAAGCGGCCATTTCCCCGCTGTCACAGGCCTTCTTAAACAAAAGACTTGCTTCCGCATAACGCTTTGATTCAGTGAGTTCCAATCCCTCCGTATAATCATTGCTCCATTTTCTCGCACTGCTATTTATGTCGGCTAAATATGCCTGAAATAACTCAAGGTGCACTACGGTCTGCTCGCTTGTCTTGATGTCAATGTCTTTTGCAACCATAGCACTGGCATGACCGTACGCTACTCTCGCTTTTAATAAGTGCTGGCCAAGATCGACTTTGGTCTTGGCCATGCCCCCAGCGGCAATTAGCCCCATCGTCGTTCCATCTAGTTCCCAGTTGCAGACCATGTCACAGTCCACGAGCAGTGTGGCACTTTTCGGTTTAGCGATTGACTTCTGAGGTCGCAGAATTGGTACCGAATCCTGCTGAGCCACCATTTTTATCGCGGCTACTGTCACACCCACGAATAACATCCATCCGGCAAACTTACCCCTGTTCATATCGTTTTCTCCGACCTTCTTCCTAGGCCCTTCCCTAATCCTGCTTACTTCTCACTCGCAACTGGGTGTCCTAGCTTACTGCACCCCGCGCAAAAAGCCGCAGGCTTCGGCGACTCCACCGTCGCAGGCCTTCTGAAAGTACCTGTGGGCACTGTCGTCATCTCCGGCATCCTGGTATAGAGAGCCGAGACTAGCGCAACTGGGTAAAATCCCTTGGTCACAAGCTTTCTGGTAAGCGTCGCGTGCTTTCCTCGTGTCGTGAGCGCCACATAGCCCCTGGGCATAGATATAACCGAGATAGTTGCAGGCCTTCATCTCGCCATCAAACCCAGCATATTTGAATCCATTTTCGTCCGTACCATTACAGGCTTGTTCGAAGAGCGGTCTCGCTTCCTTGTATAGCTTCTGATTGAACATTGCGACCGCTTGCTTCTCGATATCGGCAACATGGGATGCCGCCGATGCACCAGAGGTTGTGACCGTTTGACCAAGAACACTACTGGGGTTCTGGGGAGGGAAAAGGTCATCCAATCGATGGGAAGTCTCTACAGCAGTTTGTTTAGACTCCGAATTGAGGTGCGAAGCGATGTGGACGACCTCGCCAATGGCAACCAAGACAGCGAGAACAATCACAATGGCCTTGGCAAGTTCGTTATGAGTCTTCTTGCTTTGCCAGTACCAAGCAGCGCCAGCCCATCCGGCAGCCTCCAAGAGGAAAATGGGTACGACACCCTTGACTATCGATACCACCAAGCTAATCGCGGAGAACGCACCAAACACGATGGTACCGGTTTGAATCCCACTGCCTGCCCCTGGGCTTTCCTCCAATTCGGGTTTATTGCCTGGATCGTTCGTGAATAATTGGCGATCAACAGCAGGGACTGACGGCGATTCGATTCCTGCAGACGGCTTGGCGTCGAGGGACTTCCCACAGTAGGGGCAGAAACTAAACTCCTCTGAAAACTGTTTGCCGCAGGCGCCGCAGACAATTCGGCCATCTCCTGGAGCTTGCGAGAGATTTGCTTCGACCACCGGAGGATGCGGCCCTTGCGGCGGTTCGGGAGTGGAGATCACCTTGGGTTGTTCTGTTGGGATGGGTTCCTCTGGCGCGATAGACAGCCGAGCCCTAGCCGAATGCTCGGTAAACGCGCTCAATTGCTTCTCCCGGCTGGCTCTGTAGAACCAGACGCCCGCTATCACGCCACAGATGACCGCTCTACCGATCGCCATGCCAGCTTTGTACTGAGCTTCATCCGATGAACTGCTGATGAAGAATAAGAATTGGAAGAACGACAAGCAGGCGGCACCCGCCAGAACATATCGCGTAATTGTTCCGAAAACCTTCAGAGGGTCTTGCACTGTCGTTCTCCTTACGCAACAGACCGTGCCACCCGCAGCCCGCGTCCAGATTTCGCAAGTCAAAAAGCAATGAATCTGCGCAATTTGGTCGCGGTCCGAGGAATTTGCTTCCAACGCTTGATCACAGTGACTGTGAAGTGATTAGAATGTTACCAGATTCGGAGATCGTTGCACCCCGTTCTGGAATGGTCATGGATTTCGGAAAGCGAAGTGAAGGTAAGTCTGTGAAATCAAGATCGTTAGCATTGACCATGCTCTGCTGCATTCTGACCCTGTCTTCCGCCTCCGCGACACCGCACGGAACCCATTCTCCTCGCGTGAGCGGTGGTCACCACAGCACAGAACGCTCATCCAGAACTAGCCGCCGGTTCTACGGCGGGGGACACCACACCACATCGCACGGCGGGAACTATCCCGGCGAGACAAACGCTCATCATCGGAATGGCCACTACCGGAACTGGCGGACAGCGAATCGTTATGGAGTTCACAAGCCCCGCTGATTAAATGCGAGGATGGCGAGAGTCCGTCCAGGATTTTGGCCAAACCTGATTCATATGAAAGCTGCGAGCTGGGCTAGGCTTTCCGAGATGTTCAATTTATACGGGGTAAATCACGATGCCCAGCGCCTCCCACCGGTTGCAATGCTCAGCCCCGATTCTCGAACGTTATCGAATCCACTGCGATCAATATCGAACATCGTCCGAAATCATTCGAGATTCGTTCGATGTTCTCGGCCCGCAGTCACGATCCTAAGCCGTCAGGCTTAGGGATGGTGTCTATCTTCAGAACGAGCGCAGCGAGAACGCTCTGTGCCGGACTCAGTCAAAGTGACGCTTGCCGATTTTGGCAGTGCTGACTGCAATACGGGCAGACTGGGTGCGGAACTGGCTCATGTCGGCTTCTGTATCAGCGCAGCAATCAGGACGGCAAGGACGCAAAAGCTGTTGCATTGCAAATTCGAACAGCGTTAGCGTCGGGCTATGCTGACGATACGGGCCATGTCGGGCGGTGCCGGGTATGCCCAACGGCATCTCGAACACAGCGATTACTACGATGAGCATCGCCGGGTTCAAGGCGAATGGCATGGCCGTGGGGCCGAGCTACTCGGTTTGAACGGCACTGTGACTCCGGAACAATTCGAGGCAATTCGGGAGGGGCTGAATCCGGAAACCGGCGAGTTCCTCCGCCCGCGGCACAGTGCGGACCGCGCGAAAGTAGACGGAAGCGAGCAGAGCAAAGGGCGGTCGCTGTACGATCTGACCTTTTCCGCGCCAAAATCGGTCTCCATTCAGGCGCTCGTCGGCGGGGATGATCGCCTAGCAGCCGCTCACGACAAAGCTGTCCGGGAGGCGCTTGCAGAGGCGGAGAGCCATGCAGCGACGCGCGTCCGGTTGAATGGCGCGAACGAGAATCGGGCAACCGGTAATTGGATCGTCGCAGCGTACCGGCATGACACAAGCCGGGAACTCGATCCGCAACTGCACACGCACGCTGTCGCGGCCAATCTCACCTATGACGGCGTGGAAGGCCGCTGGAAGGCATTGCAGGCGTCGGGTTTGTACGAGCGCCGCGCATATCTGACGGAGGTATACCGTAACGCGTTGGCGCGTGAGGTGCGCGGGCTGGGATATGAGATCGAAGCGCGCCGCGATTCCAAGGGCAGAGATCACGGATTCGAGATTCGTGGCGTCTCGAATGAATTGCTCGAACGGTACAGCGTACGCAGTGCACAGCGCGACGCCGCTATTGAGCAATTCACGGCGGAGCATGGCCGCAAGCCAACCGATAATGAAGTTGCCGTGCTTGTCCGCGAAACCCGCGCGGACAAGCTGGCGGAAATCTCTACGGAACGAGTGAGAGAACTTCAGCAAGCCCGTCTTGCGCCAGGGGAAAGACAAACGCTGCAAAGCATCCGCGCCAAGTCCATCGAACGGCATCCGCATATTTCTCAGGAATTCTCCCAGGCATCGGAATCGCTTCAGCACGCCAAGGCCCATCTCTTTGAACGTAACTCTGTCGTGCGCGACTTTGATTTGATGACCGAAGCACTGCGTCATGGACGCGGGCAGATTGATCCTGGCCAGTTGCGCGGTGCTCTGGAACTGGAGCAGTCAGAGGGGTCTCTCATCCGGGCTGGAAACAATCTTGCCACAAGCGAGAGCCTTGAGCGCGAACAGCGGATGATTGCGGCAGTGGATCGCGGCACTGGGCATTTTGAGCGGTTGGGTGGAGAGCGCGAGTTTCAGCCAACCGAGCGCCTGCGAGATGAGCAACGGCGGGCGGTTCACGAGGTTTTGGCTTCCCGCGATCTTGCTATAAATCTGTGCGGCGCTGCTGGTACTGGCAAGACGGCTACGCTTCAAGAGATTGAGCGTGGTTTACGCGAGGCCGGGCGCAAAGTGACGGCGGTTGCGCCGACACGCAGCGCGGTCGAGGAGTTGCATAAGGTTGGTATTCGAGATGCCATGACGGTTTCCCGATTGCTGGAGGATGAGGCTCAGCGGGGTGCGGTGCACGGCAAAGTTCTGATCGTCGATGAGGCAGGCATGATCTCTGGCCGCCAAATGGATGAGTTGCTCAAGCTGGCTGAGCACGGAAACGTACGGCTTCTGTTCTCCGGGGACACGCGGCAGATTCAAAGCGTGGAAGCGTCGGACGCCCTGCGCATCCTGGAGCGGGAATCGCAGATGAAAAGCGTTTCCCTGACCGGCGTACAACGGCAGACACAGGCAGAGTATCGGGACGCAATTCAGACGTTGCGCGATTCGCCGGAGCAGGGTTTTGAAAAGCTGGAACAGCTCGGGGCTGTTCGTGAAGTTCCTTACCTGGATACCGCGTGCACTGTGGCAGCGGCTTACCGGGAACTCGCAGCTGATCCCAGCCGCAAAGTGCTCGTCGTTGCTGGAACGCATGAAGAGATCGCCAGGATCACCCACGCGATTCGTCATGATATGACGCAACAAGGCGAATTGAATGGCGGCATGATCTTCGAACGCCATGCGCCTTTGCAATGGACTGAGGCGCAAAAGAAGGACTTGTCAAATTACCAGGAAGGCCAGATATTGCAGTTCCATCGTTCTTCGCATGGGATCGGCAAGCATGAATCGCTCGTCGTCGAAAGTGCAAGCACGTCGCACATTGTCGCCAGAGATCGGCATGGTGTAGAGCGCGTGGTGAGTCCTGCACAGGCGCGTTCATTCTCCGTGCATGAACGTCATCAAATCGAAGTCGCTCCTGGAGACCGGCTCCTGTTGATGGGAAATCGTCGGGAGGCGGGGTTCCGCGCCACTAACGGAGAGTTGGCAGAAGTCCGCAGTGTTGATGGGGGGCGCATTCAACTTGAGGATGGCCGCACCCTGCCCGCAAACTATCACGAGTTCGACCACGGCTACGCGATCACCGCTCATCGCAGCCAGGGCAAGACTGTGGACGCTGTGGTTCTCTCCGGCGACGGAATGAAGCAGGAACAGTTTTACGTCGCTGCATCGCGGGGCCGCGATGGAATCACAGTTATCACTTCCGATGTTGACCGGCTGCGTGAATCGCTCGGCATTTCTTCAGCGCGCCCATCGGCAACTGAATTGACTCGCGAGCAGTCTCGACTGAATGAGTTGGCGCACGGTGTAGCTTTGGTGCCTGAGCCGCAAATTGACCCGCTGAAAATTGGGCGCGAAATCGGCTATGGACACGACCTTGGGATTGGCTTCTAAAACTGACATTCCCCGGATATTTGGATTGTTTGCCGAGGCGGAGAGGGCGGTGTCAAGGGTCTTGACCGCGAAGCGGCGGCGTAGCCGCCCTTGACACCGCCCGCGCCTCGGCTATGCTCCGTCTATCCGGGGAATGTCGGTTCTTTTTAGCGAAACGCAAAATTCTCTTTTCATAAAATCAAAAATACGGCTATTCCCATGAATGCCTAAGAATACCTTCCGTTACGCTCCATTTCTCTAAACGTCGCTCTATTTCCTTCACTCAAAGTGCAGACTTTGATAAGACGGAAGTGCCTCAATTTACAGGGGCTAGACAAGAAATCGGAATCGTCGCATCGTGGATTCAAGGAGCGTGCGAACTATGTTCGATTCCCCCTATTCATTCGAACCTTTATTGAACAGCGAGCAGGCTGCGGCCCTCGTGAAGGTCCATCCCAAAACCCTTCAGCGGTACGCCCGCAACGGTCTTGTCGCCGGATTGCGAGTGGGCAAGCTCTGGCGCTTTCGTGCTTCCGATCTCGACCGCTGCTTGCCGGAAAATGTAAGCTCAGATCAGCTATCCGTGCCGCCTCACCGCTCTTGAAAAGGAGAAAAATGAGACGGACACGCTATCAACAAGGCAACCTCCAGCTTGTGGAGCGCAAGCGCGGCCCACGCGCCTGGGAGTACCGCTGGTACGAACCCCAGGCCGATGGGAGTCGAAAGCGACGCAGTCTTGTGGTCGGAAGTCTGGAGCAGTACCCGAACGAGGCATCGGCAAAACGGGCCGTTGCGTCGCTGTTGGTCAACATCAACGCCGAAAGTCCTCGCTTTAGCCTCGAAACGGTCAGTGTGCAGACGCTGGTCGAACACTACCGAGAAAAGGAATTGGGTAAGGACTCGAACAAAACCTTCGCAACGTGCGAAACGTACCAAGGCTACTTCAGAAAGTGGATTCTGCCCCGCTGGGGAAACTACCGGCTGAAGGATGTAAAAGCGGTTGCCGTGGAGGAGTGGCTGCATTCGCTCAATCTTGCCAACGGCAGCAAGGCAAAAATTCGGAACATCATGCACGCTGTCTTCAATCACGCGGTTCGCTGGGAATGGCACGACCGGAATCCCATTACGCATGTGCGCCAGAGCGCCAAGCGCAAGAATATTCCAACAGTGTTGACGCTATCCCAGGTGGAGGAATTACTTCTCTATCTCGAAGAGCCGACGCATACCGCAGTGCTTGTGGACGTGATGACCGGATTGAGGGTTGGAGAACTGCTGGCGCTGAAGTGGCAGGACATCGATTTCGAGAAGTTTGAAATCAGTGTCACGCGTTCGATCTCGCTTCAGCACGTTGGCGAATGCAAAACGGAAGCGTCACGCAAACCCGTACCGCTGGATTCTCGCCTTGCGGAAGCGCTGTGGCGCTGGCGGAACCTTTGCGCATATCCGCGCCCTGAGGACTGGATCTTTGCCAGCCCTCATACAAACGGAGTGCAACCGTACTGGCCGGGAACGCTCAACCGCTGGCACCTGCAACCGGCAGCGAAGGCTGCTGGAATTCAGGGCCGGATCGGCTGGCACACTTTCCGGCGCACCTATGCCACTCTTCTCAAGGCCAATGGGGAGGATGTGAAGACGGTGCAGGAACTATTGCGACACGCAAACAGCTTGGTGACGATGAATCTTTACGCGCAAGCAGTCACGGAAGTGAAGCGTAATGCACAGAGCCGCCTCGTCAGCATGTTGCTCGATGAAAACCCTCAAAACGAGAGCCCCGCTGTTATTGGAACAAAACGGACGTACGAAAAAATCATTCAATCGCGTAAGTTATTGAATTGATTGGCGTCCCCGACGGGATTTGAACCCGTGTTATCGCCGTGAAAGTCCCGAAAGTAAGTGTAGACAGCCATAGCCTACGATAGACAAACCTACCAGAATCATCAGCATCCATGCGGGTTCCATAACTGCCCCCTATGACAGCTATAGACAGCTTATGACTCGTTTTTCATATCAATCGTCACCGGATCGTCACCGCTTTTTTTGTACGGCTTTCGCTGTAATGACTCAACTATTGCCCTTCCGATTTCAAGCCGCTACGCGGTGAATGCATCCGAAGGTGCTCAAAATATGCACACAGAAAATTTGAGCACCTTGGGGAGATTTGAGCACCTTGGAAGATGCTCAACCCCCTACGAAGATGCTCAAGAGAGAGAGTATAAGTCTTTTATTATCCATAGATGCTCAATTAGTCTGTGTGAGCATCTTCTGAGCACCTTCGACGGGTTCCTTGCTTGCTTCAATGGTTGCGGGCAGCATCGCGTCAAGGCCATTGACGGCGGTGTGGACTTGCTCTGCGGCGATCCGGGCATACCGTTTTGTCATGCGCAAGTCACGGTGTCCAAGCTGAGAAGCGATCACGTCTAGCTCAGTCCCACGCTGGCGGAGCCACGTTGCGAACGTGTGCCGTAGATCGTGAAGCCGAATATCCGAGATGTGGAGCAGCCTGCAGACGCGGTGGAATGCCATCGACACGGCTTCGCCGGTCACATCGGGAAAGAGCAGATCATCCGGCCCGCCCTGGGGGATGGACCCCAGCACGCGCAGAGCGAAGCCGTTAAGGTGCACTTCCTTGGGTTCGTCATTCTTGCTGGTGGGGAGCAGGATGCGCGCGCCGTCCACACACTGCCACTTGCAGCCGAGCAATTCAGATCGGCGCATCCCGGTAGCGGTGAGCAGGGCGAAGATCGGCTTCATGGGTTCCGGGGACGCGGCCAGCACGCGGCGGAATTGATCGGGGCTTAGGTGCTGATTGCGCTCGTCATGGACCGTGGGCGCGGTCACGTCCAAGCAGGGATTTGCGGCGCGGGGCAGTAGCTTCCACTCGCCGCACGCCAGCCGGTACAGATGTTTCAAGGAAACCAGTTCCTTGCGCACGCTGGACTTGCTCACCTTCCCGAGACGGAGGGTAACGAAGTCCGACACCTGGGAAGAGGTCACGTCTGCCAGCTTGCCGGTAAAGAACGCTTTCAGATGCCCGGCGATCCCCGCTTCGCGCGTATAGGCGCGGGGAGTGAGGCGCGGCTTCTGGTAGGCGAGATATTTGTCTGCCACGTCCGCGAAGGAATCACGGCACGTCAAGACTTCGCCCGGTTTCAGGGCGCGCTGTGTGCGGACCTGGCGCCGTTCGACGGCGCGGAAGGTTCCGGCTTCATCGTGGGTTGCGGCGTCATCGTGGGTATCGACATTCTGCGCGGGCTTGCGGGTGCGGCGTCCCTGTGCATCCGTGTAGCTCACCCACCATGCTTTTCTATCTCGCCTCCAATAGAGACCGTCGTATTTTTTTTGCCTTGGCATGTTTGCCCCCTTTCGTTTCGCTTGCCCGGTTCTCGTTCCACCATCTCAATTTGCTCGCTCGCTGCGCGGGTTCCGCGCACACAGGAGAGCAATACTTCTGCCCCCTTTTGTCGGTAATAAAGTAAGGCGCGGGACATTCCGGGTTAGGACAATGACGCAGCTTATGGCCAATGCGTTGTAGGTGAAACAGGGCCGCCTCCATTGGCGTTGGCGGAGGCAGCGACTGCATCATTTCGAGTATCGTGTTCTGCCGTTTCCGCTCCGATTCGAGGATCATGTCCATAACTTCTTCGAGCGATTTACCTTCTATTTCATCTCCCGATTCGCCTTTTACGTGCAACCAGTTCGAGGGCAGAGTTTCTCTCGCCGGAAGAGGAACAACGGTCGGAAGGCCGGAAACAGCATGGGTTAGAGCGTTCACGCTGTACCATTGGCGCATAACAAACACCGCCCATTGCCGAGAGCGTTCATCAGGTGAATCCCATACACCGCGCAAATCGGATTGAAGGTGCAACAGTGAAATTGCTGCTATTTCAAACCCATGTTTTGCAAAGACGCACTTAACACTGTCGCGGAGAGTTGGGATTTTCTGGGCTTGCTCCGTAGTTTTTGGGGAATACGGGAGCAAGTCGAACACTTCGGGATAGCGTTTAGCGAAATGCCGCACATCTTCATCGCAGCGTCTCTGTAAAACCGTGTTGGCCAAATCCATCAGCAACCGCTCTGCACGTCTGCCCGAAATCACGCCTAGAATTTGATGACCTAGCTTTCTGCTAGAGTTTGTAATCGAGTTGACTTCTAGTACCATGCCGTTCACGATAGACCTATTAGGCACCCGCTGTCAACAGGAATGTCTAGAGAGAATACGGAGGATTTGCATGGAACGCCAGAAAACCGAGAAACCGGCGAGTGAGTTTGTGAGCGTCGGTTATGTCGCGGACCTGATTGGGAAATGCCGTAGGACGATCTATCGAGCCATCAAAGACGGCAAGATCAAAGCCGTCACATTTGGCACCAGCGTCATGGTCCCCGCGAGTGAAGTGAAGAAAATTTGCGAGCGGGGTTTCTAATATGCCTGCAAGCCCGGAAGTGGAGGCGCAGATAGCCGCGGCTGTGGCGCTGTTACGCCCTGGGGCACGATACGTCTCGCCTACCCCGAAAGCGGCGACACCGACGCCCTTGCCCGCCGCTGACCGGCCCGCGCCGGCGAAGGCCGCGCCGCGAACAAACAAACCAACCGCACAGACCGGACTATCGGAAAGGTGCAAGGCCGCGCCTCCGCAAACGTCAACCCCCGTTCCTCTTGAGCTACGATCCTGTGCGCAGTGGCTCGCGTGGAAGTCCGTCCCCAACCCGGACGGGAAGAAACCGCGCAAGCTGCCCATTGACCCGCACACCGGCAAGATGGCCAGCAGCACGGACCCGGCAACGTGGAGCGACTATGCGACCGCACAAGCGGCAGTAAAGCGGTACGGCCTGGCGGGTGTCGGTTTTGTATTCACCGCCGATGACCCATTCTGCGGTGTGGACTTGGACGATTGCCGCAACCCTCAGACCGGCACGATTGCGCCGTGGGCGCAGGCGATCATCGGCAAGCTGGACAGCTATTCCGAAGTGAGTCCGAGTCAAACCGGGATAAAGGTTTTTCTCAAGGGCGAGCTACCAGCGGGCGCAAAGCACAACACTCCGCACGAGGGCGGTTCCGTCGAGATGTATGGCGCGGGCCGGTACTTCACCGTGACCGGCAAACACGTTGCGGGCACACCGGGCACAGTTGAGCGCAGGCAAGCCGAATTGACGACGGTATACGCTCGCATCTTCGGACCGGCGCAAGGGCCAGCTACCCTGCAAAGCGCGCCAACGGCGGGCGCTGTGGCGAGTGAGCTAATCGACAAAGGGAAGAGAACGAATCGCCTTGTCAGTCTTGCCGGAACAATGCACAAACGAGACATGGCGCCGGATTCGATAGCGGCGGCACTGCTCCAAGAGAACGCGGCACGGTGTTCCCCGCCCTTGCCGGAAGCGAAGGTTAGAGCTATCGCCCATGACATTCCGGCCCGCTATCCGAACACGGAAAACGGAGCGCAAGAGAGAGCGATTCTAAAACCTGATTTGATCCGCCTTTCAGACGTGGAAGCGCGCGCCGTCACGTGGCTATGGTCGCCGTTCATTCCGGCCGGTATGTTGAGCATGATTAGCGGCGATCCGGGCGCGGGGAAATCGTTTATCGCTCTGAGCGTGTGCGCCGATCTCTCGCGGGGAAAGCTGCGCGATGGGCGGATTGTGACCCCCGCGACTTCCCTTTATCTCAGCATCGAAAATCCGATTGCAGAGTCAATTCGACCGCGTTTCGATCTTTTGGGCGGGGATGCGGCGCGGTTCTTTGTGCTCAAGGGAACGGTTACCGCCGCAGACGGCGAAGAGATGCGGGGATCAATCACGCTCAGTGACATTCCCATGCTTGAGAAATCCCTTGTCGAGACAGAGGCGCGGCTGATTGTTGTTGACCCGATTCAAAGCTATCTCGGCTCAACCGTGGACCTGCATAGGTCGAACGAAACAAGGCCCATTCTCGACGGCTTGAGCAAACTGGCAGAAAAGCACGGTTGCGCCATCTTGTTACTTCGACACTTGAGCAAACAATCCGGGGGGAAGGCCATTCACCGGGGCTTGGGGTCCATCGACCTGAGCGGCGCGGTTCGCTCTGAGATGTTGGCCGGTTCACTCCCCGACGATCCCGAAGCGCGCGCCTTGGTTCACATCAAGAGCAACGTGGGACGCATGGGGCGCACACTCGGATATTCCATCGACGGCGAAGGCCGGTTCTCATGGACCGGGGAAAGTCAGATTACCGCGTCTGACTTATTGGCCGCACCAGAGGGACCGGAGCGGAGCAAACGCGAGCGGGCGCAAGAATGGCTATCTGCTCTCCTGAAATCTGGCAGCCGCGAAGAGCAAGAGATTCGCTCACTGGCAGAGTCCGAAGGCTTCAGCTACGCCACACTGAGGCGAGCAAAAAATGCTCTCAGGGTCAAGTCGCGCAAAGGTACATTCGGCGGATCGTGGATTTGGTCGCTGCCCGAAGATGGTCCGAAAGATGCGTCAGACCCGGATGAAGGGAGTTTGACGGTATGAGCGCGGCTTTGGAAGTTATCAAAGCGATTGAGGCGAACGGGGGCAGGGTCACAGTTGAGGGTGATCGGCTCGTGATCGTACCGCGACAGGCCGGTATTCCCCTCTTGCCTCAACTGCGCGCCTACAAACCGGAGATTGTCGCCCTGCTTCAAAAGCGCGCCAGTGATCCCGAAACATGGCGCGCGGGATTCTTCGCTTGGGTGTTGGAGAGTTGCGAGCTGCGCGAAGGCTGCGAGGACTCGCAGAGCGTCGCCAGTTTGCTACTGGATTTCGCGGAATGGTGCGCTGTCCATGATGCCGATGCGCCATGCCGCGAGATGTTCGAGCGGTTGCTTTCAGATTCCGGTTTCCCGCTCAAAGACGGCTTGGCCGTGGGTGTCGTTCTCAAGCTGGACTTGGAGGCCGCATTGCAATGAACGAGCACTCTGACTGCCTGACGTGCGCCTACTGGCAAAGCCGCATTGCCGATGAGAAAGCGCGCTCTCTTGCCGGATGCGATGGAGCTTTCGACAGAGAAAGGCGTATGCGCGGTGAGTTGGCCGCGCATCAACAGCGCACGCATGGGAAGAGTGAATGACTACCAAGGCCACAAGTCGCCCATTCAAACCGGGGGACACCGTGCGCCTGCAATCGGGAGGCCCGCAAGGGCGAATCGTGCGCGCGGTGGAAGGCGGCAAATTTCGCGTGGCCTGGCGGTTCCTCTATTACTCCAACCACAGCGCGGCGCGGCTGGTGCGGGACGGAGGCAGTAAGCGGTGATGAACGATGCAATCAACACTCTCGCCCTAGGGCAGCGCGTTTATGAGCGGGGCGCAGTGTCCGCAGGTGAAGGGGTTGTAATCGCGCTGTCCGACTCGCGGGTCAAAGTGCGATGGGATAACGGTGCAGTCCAATGGCTCGCTCTCGACTCGCTGGTGCTGGCCGATGGGGGTGGTGAATGAAATTCTCGATTGGCGACACTGTTATCCGCCGTGGCTCTGAGGCCCAAGGCCGGGTGATTGCCATGCGCGATGGCAAGGTAAAAATCTACTGGGACACGCACACGACGACATGGGCCGATGCGAGCACATTGGTTCATGCGCTTACACAACGAAGGGAGAAAACTGATGGCCGATGAAACAACACAATCCAGCGATCCGATCGAGTACCCCAGCTTGGTTGAAGAGGGGCACGTCATGGTGGAGATTCCGGAGATGCAAAATTTGACCCAGGACGGGCCGTATCCGAATAGCGACATGCGCACCCTAACCAAAATGGAGCGGATTCAAGTCCGAAGTTTTCCGAGTCACGTTTGCCAGAGAGTCGAAACCGCATTCAAGCGGCAAGGGCCTGCCGCTGCGTGCGCCACTTTGAGCCACTATTGCCAGCACGGGAAGGAAATCCTTTTAGAGCCGGATGCGGCGCGCCAACTCCGGGCGCTCACCGAGGAAATGGGCAAATCGAACAATCCAGAATCCTTTTTTCAGACGAAAGTCCGCCCGTGGCTACTTCGGCTGACGCCGCACGCACGGGAGCGATGATTATGGAATCCTTGCGCGATGCCGAAAACGAGATATTCAAGTTGCGACGGAAAG
>Ga0187884_10002260_pt1 | contig 16383 bp, 10 predicted proteins | sample June2016WEW_20_4_FD_132983 | JGI IMG/M metagenome (GOLD analysis project Ga0187884, IMG submission 132983) | Peatland microbial communities from SPRUCE experiment site at the Marcell Experimental Forest, Minnesota, USA - June2016WEW_20_40 | ecosystem: Environmental > Terrestrial > Soil >...
AACCCCGGTCGAAAGAGGAGGTATGACCCGCGTGAGACGCATCGACGCATCCACCTGTCTGGCCTTCGCTGCAGCAGGATTGTATCTCCTGGGGATCGCGACGCCACTTGGCGCGCCGCAGGAGGGGTCGAACGTGCGCCCCCCCTCGCTTTCCAGGCGCGCCGACTCGACGAAGCCCACCTGGCATTCCGGGCCAGCTTCTACGCCGCCCCAAACCGAAGTTGTGCTGCCTCCTTCCGAGGCGCCACCGCCCCCAAAGTCACGCCTCCTCGGATCGCAAGTAGAGGGAAAAACGCCGGCGGTTACTAAGCCGTGGGCAGTGACTCCTGCCGCTTCGGGTTTCGCTACAAGACGCACTCCCGCGGCTGCCCATGCGCTCGCGCCCACACCAAACGCCAACCCGTACGACGACTCAAACCCTCCCGATCCTGAGGCGCAGCGCATCCAGGATGAGCTCAGCCGCCTGCGCGACGATGCCGGCGTGCGTCGCGCCTTCTACGACGAACTGCGCCGCACGGTCGAGCAGGTGCGCGCTGGCATGCCGGATGAAGACTCCAAGAACCCGCCATCGGCACGCCCGGCTTGGCACAAATTCCATGATGCTTCCGGCGAACCTCACAACCCGCCGGCCACGGAGGGGCCTAATGAGTCCCCTCCGGCAAACGTTGAGCCCCCGCAAGCATCCTTGGGTAGGCATCGCGGCAGCCTCGACGGAGCTGCCTACCGGCGCGTGGTCCGCTACGCCAAGGCTAATGGTACGCCAGTGCCACTGGCCCTGGGTGTGGCATGGATCGAGTCTCGCTTGCAGACCTCTCCACCCCGCGGGGCCGCCGGCGAAGTGGGGATGTTCCAGATTCTGCCGGCGCGTTGTCGCGTTGAAGGCTGGCCGCCCAAGCGTTTGAAGGAGCCGGAATTCAACGCCTGGCTGGGCACCCGGCTGCTCGCCCGCTACTACCAGGAAGAAGGCAGTTGGGCGCGCGCCGCCGCTAAATACGTCGCTGGCCCCGGAGTCTTCGACAAGAGTTACTCCAACGACCTGTGGGCCTACATTAACTGGTATGCAAGCTCGGTGGACAGCTATGCCGGCTACTTTTCCCGTTACCAAAGCTGAAACCTGCGCGGCAAATCGCCCCGTCCCGGTCATTCCCGCGAAAGCGGGAATCCACTTGTTGTGGCCTGACGTGGACCCCCGCTTACGCGGGGGTGACAGCAACGGCGATTTATGGTATGAGTGACGCCCCTGAATTTGTACTGCTCGATGCGGGTGCACCACGTCCCGGAGCGCTCGCCCTCTCGTTCGGATTTTCGAGCGCGCTTGTGGTTCTGGCCGTTGTTCTGGCGCGCCCTATGAGCGCGACTCCTCCTGCGCGCGCGGAGATGATCTCAGAAATCGTTATGGCGCGCGGGCCACTCTGGTTGCCCGCAAACCCACCGCCCCTCGATTCCCACGGGAGCGTAACGCCTCATTCCGATCCGGACCCGCCAGCCCAAGAGTCGCATCCGCTGTCAGTTGCAGACCCGCCGGCAGAAGCCGCCGCTCCAGTTGACCCCCCTGCGGCGGTGTTGCCGAAGTTACAACTAAGCCTCCAACCTCCACCAAGTGAAGTTGTCTCCCCTGACCCGAAGCCGGCGTCGGAGGCTGCGGGGGTAACCCATGCTGCAGCCAGCGATGCCCTCAAGCCCGCCCCAGACGCCCTCGGTACCCTGCCGCTCCCACGCCTGATTGAGGACGAAGCCGCTCTCGCCGCCAGCCTTGCAGCGCTGCCTCCTGGCCGGCGCCTGGCTTTGCCGAGCGTCTCCATTCGCGTCGATGCGGAATGGCTCGAAGTCCTGCCCCAGACCAAAGAAGAGCTCTACTTCTCGGTTACAAGACCGCAAGAGGATTCCGAGGTCCTCGCTTACTTGCCGGCCACTCATAGCTTCACCTTGAAGCGCCCGCTGCAACCCCTGTGGCAGATCCGAGAAGGCGAGCAAGTGCCTGCCCTCGCAGCGCTGCGCTCTGCCGCTGCCAGCCGGCTAGGTGTCTCCCCCGAGTTGGTGGGCCTTTACACTTGGCATCCCTCTGTCCTTGAGAATGCGCTGCGCATGTTTGTCCTCGCACGAATGGAGCATATGGGCGTGCAGTTGGGCCCAAGCGACGTGGTCACCGTCCGCTTCGCCTCGGGGCCTGACGGCTGCCTCATGAGCCTCGAGCCGATTCGCGACGCGGCGTTGCGGTGAACAGCCCCTTCCCTGTCCTCTGTAACCTGCCCCCGGCTCTTTTGCCTCCTTAATCCTCACTCCTGGCTCCCGAGTCCTGAATCCTGTATCCTGCTCTTCCCCACCTACCACCTACGACCTACCGCCTACCTCTTTTCTTTTCAACAACATTCCCGCCTTAAACGCGTAACTACCTTTGTTTTCTATAACATTCGCGCTTGGTGCCAGGGTGCCGAAAGCCGATCCTTTGTTTTCATAGACATCCCCGTGTCGTTCGGTCAAAAAAAGAATTCTTTCCCAAGGCTGGTAGGCTTTCTTGAGTCACAGGACAAATTGAGTGAGTGATTCTGGCACGCACCGGCGGCGCGCAGGCCTTCGTCCCTCAGTCCCTAGCCCCTGTTTTTGATTTCCCACCTCCCACATACCACCTACCACCTACCTCCCTTGTTTTCATAGACATTCGCGCGCCGTTCCTTCAATTTTCAAAGTTACTGGGGTTTCTTCTTTCCCTGCCATGGTGACAGCTTGTCGTAGACTGCGGTACGGGCCAAGAGTCCCGCCAACTCGAACTCCCTTCAAATGCAGTAGGGAGTCGGCAGTAAGCAGAAGACGGAGAGCAGATGCTCTTCATTCTGACTCCTGACTCCTGACTCCTGCATCCTGCTCTTCCCCACCTACGACATACCACCTACCAACTATCACATCCCTAGCCTCGTGTCAAGAGCTAAAACGCCAGAGCTAAAACGCCGGATTCACAGCCGCAGGAATGTAAAGGCGGGCGCGATCCCGCCCTGGGGGATGCTCGTGGTCGCGTAATGAAGATGATTGAGGCCGTAAAATGCCGCAGATTAGGCATTCAAAGGTTCTACCTCAGCCTCAAGCGGCATCAGCATGCCGCAGACATCACAAACCGATGTCTGCGCCACCCGCGTGGCTCTTAGTTCCGGCCGGCGCCACCTATTTGACGGTTCAGAGACTGCTGCCCGGCAATGAGAACACGCCGAGGAATTACTACCCTCCGAATTCAACGATTGCCGCCATATTTTTGCGGGGAAAAGTGACCACCATGAACTCTTCCGCCTTCCCAACGCTAATGCCAAGGTCGCTGGGGTAAAGCAAGTGACCTGTGGAGAGGTTTCCTAGGGGTACAGGCACGGATTCAGGGCCTTTCAGCCTCCAAACCGCGATAAACGTTCTCTGGCGAGATTTCATGCCGAGCGCAACGGGTGAGTCGCGATCAGCCATACTTGGCAATCCCAGAGGGAAAAAGGGAACGGACTCAGGCAGGTAGCGTCTTATTGCCTCCTTATATACCAGGATACCAGTCTTGACTTGAGCGAGGCTCGCGGGGTTGAGCTTTGCCAAGTGACCGCTCTGGTGAATCCTGCACAGCATGGCGTTGACCATGTTAAAACTGGCTTCGTCGGCGTCCCCGTGCGCCAGAGGGTAAGACCACACGGCAAGCTGCTCTGGCAATACTCCCGCCATCGCTCCAACGAGGATGGCCGGGTACTTGCGGTAATCGGTCTGATCACTTGACGACTGCAATTGAAGACGCGAAAGCATGGCATAATCCATGCGCCCGCCGCCGCTTCCGCAGTTTTCAATAACCAGCTGGGGATATTTGGCAAGCACGCTTTGGAGCCACTCCAGCAACGCCCTCTCGTGCTCGAGAAGTCCCTGCCCAAAGCTATCTGCTTTCAGTTCTGTCCCCGCAAGAGCGTCAATGTTATAGTCCATCTTGATGTACCCTACTCCGTAGTCGCTCACCAGTCGGTCGAATACCTCCGTAGCGTGAGCGCGAACGTCAGGGCTCCGGAAATCCAATTGGAAGCGCGAGTGGTCTATGACGCGCTTACCATGTCTCATGAAGAACCAATCGTCCGGCTTGGTTCGAAGCGGGGAATTTATTCCAGCCACTTCAATCTCGAGCCACAAGCCAGGTACCATACCCTTGTCGCGAATCCGCCGAAGGACCGCTTTCAAGCCTCCACCGGGCCAGCGAGTTTTCGAAGGTCGCCACATCCCGACGGAATCCCACCACGTTTCTGCCAATTCTGCATACCAGCCTGCGTCAATGACGAAGTATTCGCAGCCGACTTCCGCGGCAGCATCAATAAGGGGGAGTTCCTTTTCTGTAGTGGGATCTCCTTCCAGGCAGTTCATGTAATCATTAAAGATGACGTGACAAGTTCGATTCGTCGGGTGCGGCCGAAGGCATGCCCTCCTGCGGTAGCGAGTGAGAGCATCGACAGCCTGCTCAAAACTTCCCTGAACACATCCCAATGCCACAGGGACGGTTTGGTATGTTTCTCCCGGATGGAGTACTTCCCAGGCCTGGTGGTGTTCTTCGTCAGGCCCGCCGACGTAGAGGTAAAGGGCCTTCTCTGCTGTATTCGAAATTTCCCAGTGCCACGAGCCGCAATGTTCGATCTGCCAGAACCACGTGGCTCCGAGCTTCTTGTTCTCCACCATACCCATGGGCAGGTATTTCATGGTGGACCAACTCCCAAGATTGCTGAAGCAAATTCCGGATAGACTGAACGCGTCATTGTCAACGAGGCCGAGCCAAGAAGGAGGGACTGAGTGCCACTGTCCCTCAGATTTCCAGGTGTTGTAAGCAAAGTGAATCCGCAGATCGCTCTCCATTTGTTCTGGCTTTGCACTTCCGAAGTTATGCAGCATCGCTGAGCTAAGCAGCTCAATGCCGACTTCTTTCTTTCCCTCATTCAAGACTTTAGAATATCGTCGGGCGACGGGGATTCCTTCCAGAAACTCATAAACGGATTCGACGCGCAGCTCGAGTTCGGGATCGCGGTGCACAAGGCTCATTCGTTTTCCCAATGGGATCTCTTCTGTCATCGTTCCGGAAAAGACAAGCCTGCCTCCTGGCATACATCCTGTGATTTTGTTTGCATGATGGTCGTTCCAGTTTTCTCCAGTACAGTGCATAGCGACGTCGAGGCCGGAGTTTTGGGATGGATTGGGGATATCCTTGGGTGGTTGTAGCCCTTGAGGTAAGAAAGACTGCTGGCGAAGCTGCTCGCCAAAGAAGTAAAACGAAACGGAAAGCCCCGACTCGTTCCACGCAAAAGGCACGCGATCAGGGTCACGATGCTCGCCGACCGCCATTGGGTTTGTCATGGATGAGAGCCCCAATCCCCCTGTGACGAGCAGGAATTCTCGTCGATTGACCATCTTGTCCTCCGTAAGCGACGTTGATTATTTCAGATCCCAAACGTGTTCGAAAACCGCAGGCCCGCGTCGTTGCAGGTCTTTTTCCTCACCAGAAATAAGACTGTCCTAGTGCTTCGCGATGCAAGCGAGAAGACAGATGAACAAGAACCAGATCCATTATGCTCCCAAAGGAATCTTCTCAAGTCGGTCGATCTGAACAAGTTCGAACGGATTCCAGTAGAAACTGGAATTTCCTTTTTGACTCTGAACCGGAATTTCCATTTTCCACTTTCCGCCGGCCCAAAAGATACTCCTGACCGCCGCCCAATGCAACTGTGAGTCGAGTTTGCAGTGCAAGGTGCTCTCGCGGGTCACGGAAGGTGCGATTTATTTTCAACAGAACCTTAGGTTCGTTCCGTCTATTCAGTGTCTTTTTGTATTTTGCGCCAACCCCCCCCCAACGGGCCGATTCAGAACCCCCTTCGCGCGCCCTGTCGCGGCGTTCTTCATAGGTCAACGACAGTAGCCTATCATATTTCCAATTGCCTGTCGAGCGAAAGAATGCCGAAATTGATTGCGATCTTCCATGGTAGAGGGGATAATGAAATGAGCGTACGAATAGACACTGAGGTACAGAAGTGGCTGATTGGCCCGAAGGACGCGCAATATCATTTCCCGCTGTTTCCCAGAGGAAGCGAGGAGGCCCTATCTGGGTGCAGCAAACTCGGAAGGGGGGTTCTCCGAGTGACGAAGAGGTGATGGCTCGTGTCCAAGCGGATGATTCGGGGGCCCTCGGCCTTCTCTTCGACCGATACTCCCGGCTCCTGTTCGGTATTGCACTTCGAATTCTGGAAGACTTTGGTGAAGCGGAAGACGTCGTGCAGGACACGTTCTGCTCCGTGTTCCAAAAAGCCAATCTCTTCGACCCGGCGAGGGGCACTGTGAAGACGTGGATTGTTGGAATCGCGTTCCATCGAGCCCTGGACCGAAAAACTTATCTCGATCGAAGGGGCTTCTATCAAACTACAGAAATTGGATCCCTGCACGGCGTCCTATTAGGGAAACCAGATCTAGACCGCGAAGTTGGAGCAAGCCTCAGCATGGCGCTTCTGGTGAAGGCCTTGGAAGACCTCCCGAAAATGCAGCGCCGAACTCTCGAGATGTTTTACTTCGAAGGGCTGGGGCTAAGAGAGATCAGTGTGAGACTCGGGGAGCCCTACGGAAACGTGCGCCACCACTTTTATCGCGGGCTGGAACGACTTCGAGAAAGCGCGTTTGTAAAAAAGCTACGGGGGAAGTAGGCCATGGTGAATGAACACGAGAGACTGAACGACCACGAGAAATTTAAGGAGCTTTGCGCCCTGGCGAGTGCGGGCGCTCTGAGGACTGACGAGCTGGCCGAATTGGAGGGGCATTTGGGGGTCTGTGACGAGTGTCGCGAGGTGTATGCGCAGTATCTGATCCTCGCCAGGGACGGGTTTCCCGCGCTCGCCGCTTGTTTCAGCCAAGACCCAGGGCAGGGAAGTTGGAACGACGCTGCGACCCGGAGGAAGCTGTTTGCCCGCGTCGGGGCAGCGGAAGAGCTGCCCTCTTCAGAATCGCGAACTCTAGAAACGGTCACCCAAGAGCCTTTTGCCGTGCTGTGTCGTCTTGGCAACGCTCTGGAGCGAATACCATTGAAACAGGTGATCGGAGCAGCTCTCGCAGCATGTCTCCTTGTGGCAGTTGGGTTTGTTGCCCATCGGCTCGGCAACCGGGAGCAAGCCCGCTCGACGCAGCCTCAGGCATTCAATGAAGACCGATTCCAGGCATTGGAAGCAGAAAAAAAGTCTCTGGAGGAACTACTTAGCGCCGAGAGGACGAAACTTTCCCAGTTGCATGTTTCGAGCTTGGGGAAGGGACGGGAAATCAGCAAGCTGAGGTCAGAGTCGAGTGTGTTGGCGATGCATCTGAAGGAAATCAGTGCCGCGAACGGCGCAATGGAAGAGCAACTGCGAATCCTTTCACAGCAGCGCGACGCTCTGAGCGGTCAACTGCGAGGAGCCGAACAAGCTTACCAGAGCATCCAGCCGGAACTCGCGAGCCTCCGCGAGTACCGCCAGGACGCATTGCAGCGGATTGATTCGCTTGAGTCCAGGATAGGAGATCTTTCTGTTGCCAACCTTGATTATGAGCGTAAGGCAAGAAACATTGAGCAGTTGCTTGCTTCAGACCGGGATATCCGCGAACTCATGGGCGCGCGAAACCTGTACATTGCGGACGTTTTTGATGTTGACAGTCGTAGCCGCATGCGAAAGCCTTTTGGCCGCGTCTTTTATACTCGTGGGAAGTCCCTAATTTTTTACGCATTCGACCTCGACCTCCAGCCGGGGATCAGCAACGCCAGCACTTTCCAGGGCTGGGGCCGGGAGGGGAGTGGCCATGAAAAAGCGCTGAGCCTGGGCATTTTTTACATGGATAACGCGTCGAACCATGAATGGATACTGCGATGTAATAACCCCGAACAATTGGCCGAAATTGACAGTGTCTTTGTTACCATTGAGCCTAGTGACCGCAGCAAGGTGCCTACCGGCAACCCTCTCCTATTCGCGCTGCTCCGCAAAGAGGTGAACCATCCCTAACAGTATTGAGGAAGAGTCCCTTTGAGATGTAGCGGCCCCCTCGCCCCTTTGCATTAACCTCCCGCGCCCAGATTTCAGTGTCCGCGGTGGTACAGACTCCACTTTGCCATCGTATGAGTTTGTAAATCTCGAATCTGTTGTGGAGGAGGATATTTTAAATGCGTAGATTGGCCATCCTTAGTGCGATGCTCATACTTTCGTTGGCAAGTGTTCTTCGGGGACAGTCACCAAATGCTTCGCTCACGGGCTCTATAACTGATCCTGACAAGGCAGTCATCCCGGGTGCCAAGGTAACTGCGATCCGCACGGACACGAACCTTCATTATGAAAGCACGACGAACGATTTGGGATACTATTACGTCACGGACCTTCCGCCCGGAACCTATCGAGTTGAGGTCGAGAAGGCTGGATTCAAGACGGTCATTAGAACAGGAGTCGTTCTCAACGTCCAAGACGTCTTAGAGGTGAATTTTGAAATGGCCTTGGGTTCGACTTCTGAAAGTGTGACGGTGGTGGCCGCAGCCCCGATCCTTCATACTCAGGACGCGACGACGGGGCAAGTTGTCGCTCGAAGCTTTTTGAACGAATTGCCCCTGGTTGGGCGAAACCCCCTCAACCTCACCTACCTCGCACCGGGGGTCACCGCATCGGCCGGGGCAACGTATGGGTCCGGTGGAGGAATAAATTTTGTTTCGAATGGCGACCGGAACATGACAGCCGGAGTATTGATTGATGGTGCGATGGCCACGAGCCCCGCTGCAAACAGTGGCGTGGGAAACCTTATGATCCAGCCGACTCTTGATGCCGTCCAGGAGTACAAAGTTCAGCAAAACAACTTCAGCGCCGAAGTCGGTTTTAGCAGCGCCACAAATATCAGCATTATTACCCGGTCCGGGACGAACAGCTTTCACGGGTCGGGGTTCGAGTTTGTGCGCAACTCTGCTTTGACGGCTACAAACTTTTTCACCAACGCTGCCGGACAGAAGAAGACCGCTCGACACCTAAACGACTTTGGCGGCACTTTCGGGGGGCCGATCGTTAGGAACAAGACCTTCTTCTTTACCTCATTCGAAGGCGTACTTGACAGATCTGCGTCATCGTTTACGTCGGGCGTGCCCAGCGCTCTCGAGCGAAATGGCGACTTTGGTGAAATCTGCACCCTGAGCGGCGGAACCTTCGATGCGTCCGGCGCGTGTTCGAATGCCAACGGCCAGTTGTGGGATCCGTACACCGGAACATACAACGCCGCTGACGGCGGCCCCATTCGCTCTGCGATCGTGCCCTTTAATAACCTGGCGACTTACACGAGTCCTGGCAATCCCAACCTGGCCGGGACACCCTTCCAACCCGCAGCGGTCGCGGGCAATCTAATCGACCCTGTCGCAAGTAAAATGATGGCGTACTTCCCCAAGCCCAACTTGAATGTCGGAACGCCCGCTTACAATCGCTTCGCGAACGAATACGGAACCGGGGTAAACTCGTCGAACGGTTATCACTGGGATCTGAAGATTGACCAACGGTTCACGCAGAACGATAACCTCAGTGCGAGGTTTTCATATGTCTGGGGACCCAGTAAGCTGGCGAATTGCTACGACAATATCATGGACCCTTGCAGCAACGGTCCCAATACGTCGAGTACTCCCCAGGCAGCCTTGAACTACACCCACACGTTCAGCCCCTCAACTTTGCTTACGATTGACCAGAGCTATACGCTTTGGCGGATTAACAGCCCAGGCGTTGCATCACAATACCCAAACTTCAACCCGGTGACCGACTTGGGTCTTCCAGATTACATTACGCGGTCTGGGAAAATTGCGTCCCCGGGAATTGACATCTATGGCGGTTATGAGTGGGCGGCCGGCCAAAACACGTTTGGAAGCAAAACTTGGTCAATGTACAAGATGGGGTGGGGAACATACCAACTCCTCCCCGTCCTGACTCATATCCGGGGGCGGCACGAACTTAAGTTTGGGGGAGAGTTCCTCGAGCATCGCGTCTCGTTCCGGCAGGATGGCACGCCCGCGGGTATGTTCGACTTCACCGGCACTTCTACGTCTCAGTATCCATATTGGGGTGGTGGGGATGCGATGGCGGACTTTCTTACCGGCGTGGGCGGGCCAGGCACCTGGGGGCAGTATGAGATAACGACGGCTACCGCCCCCCAGGACCTCAACTATGCGGGTTTCTTTCAGGATAACTGGCGAGTGAGTGACAAACTGACGCTGAACCTGGGCCTGCGGTACGAAATCCAAACACCCACGACCGAAAGGCATAACCGGCTTGGCTGGTTCGATCCCGAGGCGCCGTCTCCACTGCAAGTGGCCGGAATGCCGGCCCTACTTGGCGGGATAAGATTCGCTGATTCGGGGACGCGCTCGCCCTATAACACCGATTACGGCAATTGGGAGCCTCGGGTCGGTCTGGCTTACCGCCTGGCGAACCGCATGGTCATGCGTGCCGGATACGGGATTTACGACTCCGTGTTCATAGGATCTGCTGCCGGGGTCACGGGAGGTGGATACACCGGGTACGACTGGACGACGCCCTGGACGACCTTTTATGAGAGTGACGGCGCGACGCCTGGCAACCGTTTGAGCAATCCCTGGCCAGTGACGGGTCCGCAATACCCGCCGGGCAAGTCACTGGGGCTCTTGACGGCTGTAGGCCTCGGCATTAGCGGCGAGCCGATTCGTAACTGGAACTCCGTGCCAAACGTTCAAACGTGGAGTTTCGGATTCCAGTACGAGCTCCCTCACCAAATTCTGCTCGATGCGAATTATGTGGGTACGAAAGGTACTCACCTCTACTTTGGTGGAGCGGAGGGAGCAGATTATCTGAATTCCTCGGTGGAGCATTTGTCATCCAGCGAGCTGGGAGCCCTCTTGACCTACGTTCCCAACCCCTTCTATGGTGCCATTACGAACCCCGCGAGCGGACTCTCTTATTCATATGTCCAGGCATATCAACTTCAACTCCCGTTCCCGCAATTTACGGGTGTATCCGTAGAGGGTGCGCCCTTTGCAAACTCCATCTATAATGCGTTTCAGTTACGTATTGAGAAACGCATGTCCAAGGGACTTCAGTTTCTCGCCACCTATACAAATGGCAAATCGATCGATGATTCTTCGGTGGTCAACGGTAACACCACATGGCTGGGCGGGTCGACCAGCCTCCAAGACCCCAATAACAGGAAACTGGAACGCTCTTTGTCCCAGTACGATGTTTCGCAAATCTTGCAGTTCTCTTACGTTTACCAACTGCCTTGGGGGAGAGGCCAACACTGGGGATCAAAATGGAACAAATGGCTGAACGGAGTCGTGGGAGGATGGGAAACTACCGGGATCTGGCGATTCAACACTGGCCAACCCTTAGCTCTCGGCCTAGTTACCAGTGCGAGCCTGCCCACTTATGGCGGACAACGACCCAACCTGTTGGCTCCGCTCACGAGGAATACTAGCGGGAACGAGCTGCTCCAGTATTTCGCCAATCCGGGGGTCGCCGTGCAACCAGCCCCGTATACCCTGGGCACGGCGCCCCGGACACTACCCAGTATTCGGAGCCCCGGAGTTAACAACGCGTCCCTTGCACTCTTTAAGGATGTCCCCATGGGCGCGATCCGCGAGGGGATGCGTTTTCAGATTCGCGCGGAAAGTTTCAATGCCTTTAATCATCCACAGTTCTGCCCCCCGAACACGGGTGTTGGGGGAGGGGCGTTTGGGCTTATCTCCTGCCAAAGCAACTCTCCGCGTGAAATTCAGCTTGGCCTCAAACTCCTCTGGTGAGGTATCTTTCAGTTGAGGGAAACCGGCGGGAGCCCCACGGGCTCCCGCTCTTGTTTGTGCGGCAGGGGAGGATTGGTCGGTTCCACAGAAGCGCGATCCGCAGTATGGATGCTCCCTGAAGCTGAGCGGGCGGGTGCCCGGTCCGCTCATCCGGCCTTCCATATGGCAGCTCATAATTGGCGGAGATCGATGGTCGCAGCCCTGTTCTTCCTTCTCTCGGCCACGTCTTGGCTGCACGGACAGCTCTTAGAACGGGGTGGGAAATATGAACAGGCGTTGCAGGAATATCGACAAGGCAGGCTTCAGAACGCTGAGACCACACTGAAAGCCATTCTCCAAAATCAGCCTTCGGATCTCAGGTCTCTCGAGTTGCTGGGCGTGGTGCTGGATAGCGGGCGGCGCTGCGAAGAGGCGGAACGGGTTTACGGTACGGCATTAAAGCTGACATCGCGCTCCGCTTCCTTGTGGAACAACGTCGGAAACCACTACGTTACCTGCGGCAGTGAAAAAGATGCGCGGCTCGCGTATGAAAGTGCAATCAAGTTGGAGCCGCGAAATCCAAACGCCAACCTTCAATTGGCACAGATCTATCTTGCCCAAAGCCAGGGGTGGACGGCCCTGAGAGTGCTCAACAATCTGCCTAAGGCGGAAGCAGAGGAGTCCGCAGTCGAAATGCTGCGAGCGCGTGCGCTCTACATGACTGGACAACCCAAGGAAGCCGACGGTGTCCTCTCCCGGCTGCTGGACCAATTTGGCAGCGATCCCCGCAAATCATCTCAGATTGGCATGATTTATGTGGGTCAAAAGGAATACGAGTCAGCAGAAAAAGCTTTCGCTCGCGCCTTGGCCCTCACGCCGACGGATTTTGACATCCTTTACAACCTGGGGCTTGCGGCGGGGCGAGCGGGACATTTTGGCCGGGCTACGGATGCCTTCAGGACGGCTTTGAGTCAGCGTCCTGAGGACGTCGACTGTCTCTACAACCTCTCACTCATTTACGCTCAAACCGGACATGAAGATCAGGCCATCGTCCTGCTCGTGGAAGCCAAAAAACTTGCGCCGCATCGCACAGAGCTCTTGATGCTCATGGCGCGTCTTACCGAGCGCTTGGGCTTCTACGAAGACACCGCGGATGTGTACGATGAGTATCTCAAGTTGCGGCCCACCGACGATGTGGCGCGTCGCGAGCGCGGATTCTCCCTCGCGCGAGCCCGCAGGCTGGCCGAAGGGCTCAAGGACTTGGAATGGTACGTCAAGAAGTATCCAAAAGACCCCGCTGGTTTGTACGAGCTGGCGGTCGCCGAGACAACCACCAACGCGCAAAAAGCGGAGGAACACTTCACGCAGGCGTTGTTGGGCGCCCCCAGCATGGTTGCGGTGCGTTACGCTCGCGCATTGCTCTACTACAAGCAGGGGCGGTATGCCGAGTCGGTCGAAGACGTGACGCATGTTCTGAAGGCCGAGCCGAAAAATTCCCATGCGCTCGACGTGCTCGGTGAGTCGTTGCTTCAGCTCGGAAGGATCCAGGAGGCCGTGGAAGCACTCGAGCGGGCTGTCCAACTGGAGCCTGGAGAGCCTAAGTTCCTGATGCATTACAGCCGTGCATTATTCAGAGCTGGCCGCGCAGGGGAAGCGAAAGAGGTGCTTGTTCGGTTCGAGAAAATAAGGCCCGACGATGATCGTCGCCAAAGGCGTTTTGGGGGGCTTCTCCAGTACCTGAACCTCCCTGAATCGGGACAACGTGCTCAGTACCTGACTAATCTTCAACGTGACGTCAGTACGAACCCCAATGATGTCGCTCTGAAGATTCGCCTTGCGAAGGCGTTGCTTGGTGAAGGAAAGACGGCGGACGCTCTTTTCACTTTAGAAGAGATTCGCTCCATGACCTCTGATCCTTCGGCCCTCGCTGACTGTGGAAAATCGCTTTTGGAATATGCGCAATACGGGCGGGCGGTTGAATTCCTGAAATCGGCCTCTGCCGCCCACCCGCCGGTCGAAGGGCTCGACTTGGACTTAGGCCTTGCGCTCTTCCACAGCGCCGGCCCCCAGACGGCTTTGGAGGAGCTTGAGAAGACCCCTGTCGAGAGACGCCAGGGGGATTACTATCTCTTACGAGCTCAGATCCTCGACGCGGTGGGGAAAGTCCAGGAGGCAGCCGAGGACTTGAACCGCGGATTTCGTGCCTCGCCCACTCGCCCCGATCTTTACTTCGAGGCTGCGCTCTTCCTGATCAAGCACAACATGTTGGATCAAGCCTTGAGTTTGCTGCAGCAGGCTGATGGGGTTGTACCCGGGCACCCGGAGCTGCTGTTGATGAAAGCTGTCGCGCTCCTATTGTCTGACAAGTTGAAGGAAGCGGAAAGCCAATTGACAGAAATCGAAGCCGCGTGGCCGGAATGGAATTTGCCATACCTGTTCAAGGGAACGACTCTCTTGGAGCATAATCGGAATCCGGAGGCGATACCCCAGCTCGAAACGGCAATCGCGCTGGGAGCTCGTCAGCCGGAGGCGTACTACAACCTGGCTGCGGCGTATTACGCCAATTCCTCGCCCGCCGACTTCGGGCTTGCCGACCAGGCCATCACGCAGGCCTTGAACCTCAGACCGCAAGATGCCGACATCCTCACGCTCGCTGGAAATATAGCCCTCAAACAGCAAAGGTATGATGTGGCTCTTGAGCATCTGAAACAGGCCACCCTCCTCGATCCTGACCTCGTTGCGGCTCATGAGTCTCTGAGCGCCACCTATCGCGCTTTAGGGGATAGAAAAAAATCAGTCGAAGAGTTGCAACAGGTGGTTGAGATCAAGAAACGTAGCGTGGGGGCTGATGAAAAGCGGTCGCCGATTACCGGCCTCTTGTTCACCGTTGGACCCACGAGGGATCAGCGACGTCCGAGTCAACCGAACTAAGGTTTCAGTGAATTCTGACCAAGGAAGAACCAGGCCATGCTTAAATCCCAAACCCACATTTCCATTTTGAATTCCACTTCCTAAAATGCCCAGTCATAAGGAGAAAAAGACAATGAACCGCCGCGACTTCATAATCTCGACTGTCGCTGCACCCGCGTCGTTCAGGGTAGCACGGCGACTGTCAACAATCAGCAATCGAGTCAACGTCACCGACTTCGGCGCCGATCCGAGAGGCATCACGGATTCAACTGCTTCCGTAAGAAGAGCGATAGCGCAACTCGGAAGCTCCGGTGGCACGCTGGTGTTTCCTTACGGACAGTATGCGCTCAGCTCATCTTCCACGGACGAGCCGTCGATGGTGTTTAACGAGTGTAACGATATTGAAATCAACGGAGATGGCTCAACGCTGCTGCTCTCTGGTCTTGCAAAGCCATTCGCGTTTACGAACTGCCGGAATCTTCACATTCACGATCTCAGCATAGATTATCCTCGGCCACCCTTTTCTCAGGGGAAAGTCCTCGCCGTAGGCGAGCGCTGGTTCGAGGTAAAGATTGATCCAGAGTTTCCGGTTGTCGGGGGCGAACGCGTCGAAGCATTCGCTGACTACGACCCGAAGACGAGCCTTATGGTCCAGGATGGCGTGGACTCTTACTACAACGTAACAGGCACAACCTTGGTGGAACCACAAACGCTTCGCGTCGCCCTTAAAGAGGCACCAAAAATCAGCCAAGGGGACTATTGGTGGAACTCGAAGGACTCGCAAACGCCTCCCGCCGCCCTTAAGAAATCCGCCGCCGTTCGGGAGGGCTCGATCGTCGTGTTGCGACACCAGGTATACGGGAGTGACGCTTTCAGGCTCATTGGCTGTTCCGATGTCCAATTCGCCCACGTAAAGCTTTTCGCTGCTCCCGGGATGGGGATCCTAGCGGCTCGCTGCGGAAACGTGGCCGTCCAGGACTTGCAGGTCGACACTCCCCCGCATAGCACTCGGTTGATGTCATTGTGCTCGGATGCCACGCATTTTCATGACTGCCGTGGCACCGTTGTTCTGACCAACTGTCATTTTCGAGCTATGGGCGACGACGCCATCAATTCCTGCACATCTTACTGGAAGGTCTTCGGTCGCGTAGACTCCCGAACGATCGAAGTATATCCTTGGAATTCCCAGCCATTCGAGGCATCTGCGTTGCCGTCGAGAAAGGACCGCATTCTACTGCTGGACGGCGAGGACTACCACGAAGTTGGTGAGCTCTCGGTTGAAGAGGCCCTCCTCCGCGGACGCTACGCACGATTGGCATTTACGGAATCAGTCCCGCCAGAATTGGCCCCAGGCGCCCTGGCGTGCAATCGCAGCAACTCAACGAAGACTTCTGTGCGTAACTGCGAATTCCTGGGGAACAGAGCACGTGCAATCCTCGTCCACGAGAACGCGGAGATTGTGGAGAACACCATCTCGAACTGCTCCCTGGCTGCGATCCTCATGACATCCGATCCAGACTGGATGGAGGGGCCTCCTGTCAGAAATGTCCGCATCGAAAGGAACCGCTTCTCAAATTGTTACTACGCTTGGCCCGCCTCGCGGCGGGGGGCTATTACGCTCGACATATACGAGGACAAGAGGTTGCAGACAGCCCCCAAGGCACGCATCCACCATGATGTGCAGATCATCAACAATGTTTTCGCTGACACGGGTG
>Ga0187884_10002264_pt1 | contig 16352 bp, 24 predicted proteins | sample June2016WEW_20_4_FD_132983 | JGI IMG/M metagenome (GOLD analysis project Ga0187884, IMG submission 132983) | Peatland microbial communities from SPRUCE experiment site at the Marcell Experimental Forest, Minnesota, USA - June2016WEW_20_40 | ecosystem: Environmental > Terrestrial > Soil >...
CAACGTCTTCGTGACCGCGCAGGGGACCAGGGTGATCGCCCCCGACGGCACGCGGGCCGTGCTGCCTCCCGGCGCTCCCGTTACCCCCGACCTCGTCGCCCCCTCCGCGCCTCCCCCGGCGCCTCCGGGAGTGCAGCAGGTAGTGCTGCCCCCCGGCGGCGGGATCTCGCCCGACGTGGCTGCTGCCATCGCCAGCCGATCCGGGTAACATGGACCTCCTGGGAGCACTCAGGGCCGCCCGCGCGGTGAGCGGACTGGCGCGCGATATGGTGCGCCACCCGGCCCCGTGGGAGACGGACGCCGAAGCTTTCTTCGTGCACTTCGGCGTCCCGTTCGAGTCCTACCAGGAGGTACTCGCCCACCTGTCGGAGGAGCAGATGCACCTCCTGGAGGCGACGATCGAGGTCAACCCGGAGGCGGCGGTGCTCTGGGTGCTCGCCATGGAGGTGATAGGGTGATAGTCCTCACTGACCCGTACTCGGGCTGGGAGGTGCTCAAGCTCGAGTGGCAGGGCCGCTGCTGCGGGATCCTCTACAACCCCCTCAGCACGGCCAGGCCGGTCCCCTGGTCGAGCTCGTGCGACCACTGCCTGCGCCCGACCCGGCGCGACCTCAAGGCGTCCCTGCGCAGGCACGTGCAGCTTCTCGCCTCCGAGCGGGTGATCACGCGGGCCGTCTCGGTGTACGACGTGCCGGTGCTGCACCGAGATCAAGCGACCGTGCAGATCTCGCGGATACCAAACGGCGTCGAGGCGGTCGTGGAGAGCCGGTCCGGGTCGCTCGTGGTGACGAAGCGCAGGCACGAGCCCCGCAGGTACGAGGGCGACCGCTCGCTCCTCTCCAAGATAGTCCACCGAGAGCTGGAGCTCCTGCTCTCGGCTCGTCCCGCCAGCCCGAGCCACGTCAGGAACTGCGCTCGCCACCTCGCGAGCGGCAAGTCGACGTCTGGCCCGTGCCGGCAGATCGACTGGGAGGCGATCTGCGACGAGCTGGGCTCCCGGGAGGCGCGGTCGTGCTGATACTCCGGCTGGTACTCATCCACACATGGCACCTGCTCGCGCGTCTCGACCGGATGACCCACTTCTCCTTGAGGTTGGTGAGGCCCCTGATCGCCTACCTCGAGCGCCGCATCCTGGGCAAGAAGCTCGCGCCGCAGCAGCTGCTCCTACACATGTCGAGGGGAGGACTGCGGGCCCTCGACGACCGGTCCGCCATCCACCCCGCCATAGCGGTGTTCGCCGTGGTCGACGACGAGCGGGCGCTGGTGCAGGCCTTCGGCCGTCCGGACGTCTCGCGGGAGGTCCTGGACGAGCTCGGGATGTACCTCACGGAGTGCATACACGACTACTTCGAGTCCGACGACGACCGGACGCCCACCCAGAAGACGACCGTGCCCGACCCTCCCGATAAACCGTAGCCGCCATGCAGCGAGTACTGATACTAGACGACAACCCCGTTCGCCACGCGGAGTTCGACCGGATATTCCACGGACTGCGGCTGGACCACACCTGGACCGCGCCCGAGGCGATCCGAAAGCTCGACTCCTCTCCGCGCTACGACGTCGTCTTCCTCGACTACGACCTGGACCGGACGACCGACCCCGAGCCGGGCTGTGGGCTCGACGTCGCCGAGCACATAGCAGGGATGGCCGCTCGGAAGCAGCCCCGCAGGACCTACGTGCACTCCTGGAACGAGAGCGGGAGGCAGCTCATGGCCACGGTGCTCCGAGATGCAGGAATACCTACCACGGTGAGGCGCTTCCACATACAGTGACGTCGTGAAGTACCAGACCAAGCACACCGACGCGAAGATACCCAAGATCGGCGAGATCCCGACGGGAGAGCGACCGTCCGTCTCCCTATCGCTCACGATCAGGCGACCTCCCTCGCCCGAGCTGCTCAGGTACCTCACGGAGTCGGTCGGTCCTAGCGTGTCCGAGGTCGTGGTCACGGCAGCCTACGCGACGCCGTGCCTCGAGCAGGACCGCCCGTGGCAGGACGACCTCCGGTCGGCGTGTCCCCGGTTGGTAGTAGTTCCCGTGACGCCCGACACCCACCCCCGGCTGTACGCGTCCGGCGCGGAGTACGCGCGCCTCCGGAGCCGACCGCTGGCTTCCGAGGCATACGAGCCTCCGATGGCCGGACAGCAGTTCGTGCGCGACTGGTCCGCCGTGCGCAACCTCGGGTGGTCGGCGTGCTCGAGCGGGTGGTGCCTCGCCCTGACGGAAGACGACGTGATAGGGGACCCGCAGAAACTGGTCGGAGTGTGCTGGGTCCTAGAGTCCGAGCGCCGCGACTCCGCCTACGTCCAGGTCAGGTACGCGGACGGGCGGCACGTGCTCTCCCTCCGCCTCGCCCGCAAGCTGCACAGGGAGATCGGGTTCGAGGGATCGGCGGCCGAGTCGCTCGAGGGCTGCCTCCGCCCAGCAGTACTGAGCGAGGCGCTCGGCGTGAGAAACGCGTCCCGGCTGTCGGATCCGAGCTGCGGGAGCGAGATATTCAAGGTGCTCTACACCGAAGCTCGCCTCCTCGACTGGGCGATCCCTCCCGTGAACCTCCTGCACCTGGCCCGCACGGCGCCGTACTCCGGCATGACGGAGTACTACGACTTCGCGCGCCGAGCAGTCGACACCTACCTGGACAGCTCCCAGTTCGCCGAAGAGAGGTCGTGGGCGAAGGCGATCCGGGGAGAGCTCGAGGAGGCGCGCGAGAGCTTCGCCGAGGCGTCGAGGTGGTACGAACAGTCCCTGACTGAGCACCCCAACTGGAAGTCGGCCCTGCGACTGTGCTGCTCGCGCCACCGCGAGCGGGCGTGGTCGAGGAGCCTCGACGCGTGGGCCGCGTACCTCGCGCACAAAGATGAGCTGCTCCTGGTAGACGACGGTCGCCTCGACCCCCGGACCTCTCTCGTGTTCGTGGCCTCGTCCCTGCACAAGCTAGACCGCCAGGGAGAGGCGGCGACCGCGAGCAAGATGCTGCGCGAGCTCTTCCCCTCCGTACCCAGCATACTCGCCCTTTGCGACGAGATCGAGCGTCAACCATGACACCACCCTCCTTCGACGAGATCTGGCCCGACGTAGAACCGATCACCCTCCTCAACCGCTACAAGGCGAAGCTCATACACGACCTCCTCTTGCTCTCGCCCCCGGGCGGGAGCGCGGTCGAGTGTGGCATCTTCCGCGGCGGCATCACGGTCATGCTGGCGAAGCTGCTCCATGGCTCCGGACGGGTGACGGCATACGACAGCTTCCAGGGACTCCCGGCCGAGCGGTCGGAGGTGGAGACCGCGCACTACGGGGCGGGGCACATGCCCCACTCAGAGGCCGCGCTCAGGGAGACCCTGAGACGACACGGCGTCGAGGCCGCCGTGGACGTCGTGCCGGGCTGGTTCTGCGACACGATGCGCGGCAGGTACCAGGGACCCGCGCGCTTCGTCCACGTGGACTGCGACGTGTATTTCAGCGTGAAGACCTGCCTCGAGTACCTCTACGACAGCGTGGCGGACGGTGGCATCCTGGTTTTCGACGACTACTTCGACCAGGGCGGGGGAGTCGAGGCGGCCGTGAACGAGCACCTCGCTAAGACCGGCGAGATCCTCCACGCCGGGTACGGCGACCAGGTGTACGTCGTGAAGTCGCAGACCTGGGAGAAAGACCACACCAAATTCCAGGAGCCCGTCCTCGAGACCTCCCACGGCGTGTCCGTGTCCGCCATGGTCCCGTGGCTCGACCCCGAATACTTGAGCGACCTGCGAGCGGGTAAGATCACACCCGAGCTGCCCGGCGGCTCCCTCGACAACGCCGAGAAGGTAGCCGAGCGCCTCCTGTTCATATCCCAGTTCCACCGGCAAGTCTTGGACACGCGATCATGATAAGACTGAGCAGGAAGATCCCCGGAGAGAAGGACGTGGTCGTGGGGTTCCTGGGGTTCCACCGCCAGGTCGATCCGGTCTACAACTACATCTCGGCCCCCCTCGCGACGGAGCTGCCGGTCGTGGTCGCCGAGCTCGACCGCGGAGATGTGCCCGACCTGCTCTTCTTCTCGGTGTTCGGGCCCAACGGCGTCGAGATCCAGCGAGAATACGAGCTGGACCCGCGCTATGAACGATGTACTAAGATATTCGCGTGCGAGGAGAACATCAGGCCCCCGTGGGGTGTGTGCGAGTACGCCCTGACCTCGGACCGGCTCGTCGATCCTGCCCACGAGTCGGCCCACCTCCGCGTCCCCAACTACGTCAACTACCTCTTCCTGTCCGGACACGCCCTCCCGCTGACCGCGCGCAGCCACTGGGGGACCATCATCAAGCCGACCCGCGATCCCTCCGAGATCCGCGAGCGCAAGACCAAGTTCTGCAACTTCGTGTACTCGAACGCCAGCGCCCGCGTGCGCCTCCTCTTCTACGGGATGCTGTCCAGGTACAAGAAGGTCGACTCGGCGGGCAGGTTCATGAACAACGTAGGCGGGCCGGTGCCCGACAAGTGCGCCTTCGTCGCCGACTACAAGTTCACGATCGCCTTCGAGAACTCGCGCTACCCCGGCTACGTCAGCGAGAAGCTCCTCGACCCCATGATGGTCGACAGCGTACCGATATACTGGGGAGATCCTGGTGTTCACCTGGACTTCAACCCGCGGAGCTTCGTCGACGCCAACGAGCCCGAGGGAGAGTCGCTCGAAGATCACTTCAACCGGGTGATCGACCGGATCGTCTACCTCGACACCGATGACGACGCGTACGACGCGATGGTGGCCGAGCCGTGGTTCCCGGGCAACGTGCTGAACTCATACTGCAGCCCCGACCGCCTCCTCTCCTTCGTGAGGAAGATATGTGAGGATCGTCCATGATCGTCGCGCTGATGTACTGCAAGAGCGACCTCGAGCCCACCATGCAGCTCGCCCGCCTCCTGGCCGACATCGAGCCGGAGCCGCGCCAGGACGTGATCCTGGCGCTGGTCCGCCAGCCCGACGTGGCGCTGGACGAGCTGACGGACCGCACCTCCCGCCACTGCGCGCGCAAGTTCACGGTGGAGAACGTCGTGTCTCCCCTGGGAGCGCAGGGACACCCCCAGGGCTGCACGGCCCTCTGGACGGGCACCTGCCTTCACTACTACGAGCGGTTCGCCCGCGGCGAGCTCGACGAGCACAGGGGACTGCTGACGCTCGACGGAGGCGACGGGATACCCCTCCACCGCGACTGGATCTCCTTGTTCAAGAAGGAACACGACCGCACCCTCGGTCTCCATCTGCGCATCACCGGCACCCCCTACTTCATCGACCGCTGCCCGCTGCACGTCAACCCGAACGCCCTGTTCGACCTGCGCGTGTTCGGCCAGACTCGCCTACTCACTCCCCCGGTGTACGACGGGACCCTAGAGACCCACTTCGACATATACCACCGCGAGGAGATGCTCGCGCAAGCGAGCCTGTCGAGCGTCGTCCGCACCGACTGGCACGGCCAGGGCCAGCCCGCCACCCGCGAGCTCCTCCTCAACCGGTCGAGGAGGGCGATATGGCTGCACGGCTACAAGGACGACAACCTCCGGTGGCTCTGCCGCGAGCACCTGAGAGATCTCCCAGCTCCACCTCAGATCTGCCACTACACCCTACCCGAGATGCGGCAGCGCGAGCTGCTGCGCCGCTCCTACGAGGAGGTCAACTGGTGAGAAGCTGCGACGGCTGGTGCTACCTGAAGAAGCGAGAGCTGCCGCCGCACCTCCTCGCCCTGCGGCTCTCCATGCGCGAGAGGACGACGGCCTGGGTGGACCTCCCCTACCCGGTCCCCCCGATGCCCATCTCTGCCGAGTCGTGCACGCGTGCGCACGCCCCCCGGGAGGCCCTCGACTTCTACTACGCCATGAGGCAGATCGAGCTCGGGCCTCCCTCGGACCGCCACGCGCTCGTCGTGACGACGGCTCCGAGACCTGTCCCGACCCTGAGCGCGACCTTGGACTCGCTAGCCAGGGCCGGATCCGGACGGTGGGTGGGACCCAAGCTGATCGCCTCCGACGGTCCCCTGCGAGATGACCTGAAGAGAGCCGTCGACCGCGACGGGTGGATCATCTCGGAGACTCCCTCGCTGCTCGGGGACGCCCGAGCCTTCATACACCGACTGCAGCTGACGCTGACCGCCTACCCCGACCTCGATCGCCTGACCATGATCGAAGACGACGTGGAAATGTGTCAAAACGCGCTCGACTACGTCGGCGCCGTCGAGGTGCCCGCCGACCTCTCGCTCATCACCTGGTTCACCTACGACTACGACTGGTCGAAGCCGGCCCGTCCCCCGCAGGGACCTCAGCTGACCAAGACGACCCTCGACCGACTGCGCGGCTTGCTCGGCTGCCGGCCCTCCCGCTTCTTCATCCTGACCCAGGCGGTCACCATGCCTCGCGAGACGGTGGAGCGACTGCTCTGCTGCCCCTACCTGCACGAGTGGCCCAAGCCCGACGGCCACGACGAGATGATCGCCTGGGCGCTAGGAGACAGCCCCTACGCGGCCCACTTCCCCGTGCTGGTCCAGCACACAGCGGGGTGCGCGAACTCGGCCGTGACGCAAGCGCGAGCCTCGTTCAAGATCGCGTCCGACCCGGCTCAGGAAGGAGCCCGGTCGTCTCCCCTCTACGTGGGTCCCGATTTCGATGCCAAACGCCTGCTGAACCGGTAGGATCAACACATGTACTGCAGGGAACCCTGGAACAACCTCGACGTCTGGGTGGGAGGCAACGTCCACTGCTGCTGCTGGATAAAGACGCCCGTGGGGAACATCCTGGAGAAGTCCCTAACCGAAATTTGGAACGGCTACGTCATCCAGGACATCCGCAGGTCGGTGACCGACGGTGACTTCCGGTACTGCTTCCTCTGTCCCCTCCTGCCCGGCCCGCGCGGACCCCTCGGCCCGAGACCGGCTAAGCTCCCCGACACCTCTCGGATCCCCCACCTGATGCTGAGCTACGACCGCACGTGCAACCTCTCCTGCCCGAGCTGCCGGACGCACGTCCTGGCCGGCGACGAGCTCCTCCCCAAGGAGACCAGCCTCGTGCACGAGAGGATACTGGCCGACATAGGAATAGCCGACATGATCGGTCTCGCCGGGTGCGGCGAGCCGTTCGCCTCGCCATCATACCGAGCGCTGCTCAAGGAGCTCCCCAGCAGAGCCCCGAACGCGCCGATACACCTGATCTCGAACGGTCTCCTCCTCGACGCGGATCGCTGGCAGGAGCTGGGCCCGGCGGCGAGACAGATCGCGCTGCTCAGCATATCGATCGACGCCGCCACCGAGGCCACCTACGAGCAGAACCGCCGCGAGGGATCATGGTCCCGGCTCTGGGCCAACATCGAGATCGTCAGGGCTAGGAAGCGCGAGAGGCAGTTCCAGCTGCAGACCAACTTCGTCGTGCAGGCCAACAACTTCCGCGAGATCATCCCGTTCACCGAGCTCGCCTTCGCCCACGACTTCTCGGAGATCCACTTCAGCTTCATAGACAACTGGGGCCAGATCGCCACCGAGACGTACCTCGGACAGGCCGTCCACCTCCCGAGCCACCCAGACCACCCCGAGCTCCTCAAGATCTTGCGCGGCGCTCGCCTCCGAGACCCCCGCATCTTGCTACCGAACCTGGCCGCCGAGTGACCATGCCGTTCTGCCCACTCCCCTACACCTTCCTAGAGATACGATCCAGCGGCTACGTGCACTGCTGCTGCTGGATCTGCACGCCGGTGGGGAACGTGTTCGAGACGGACCTCGACGCCCTCTGGCAGGGGCCGGTCATGCGGCAGATCCGCGAGTCGGTCACGGACGGCGACTTCCGCTACTGTGCGCGCTGTCCCTACCTGTCGGCTCACCGCGGTCCGGTGGGCCCGACGCCGCCCGTCCTGCCCGACGTCTCGCGGATCCCCTCCCTGTGGCTGAGCTACGACAAGACGTGCAACCTCTCGTGCCCGAGCTGCAGGCCCCGCGTCTTCGCCGGCGGCGACGTCGACGCCGTCAAGACCGACCAGCTGCACGACCTCATCCTCAAGAGCGACGTACTGAAGCTCGCCGACGAAATCACGATAGCCGGATACGGGGAGGCCCTCGCCTCGCCTCGCTACCGGCGCCTGCTCCAACTCCTGCCCGCGCTGACCCCGTCCGCGCGGATCCACCTCTACACGAACGGGCAACTGCTCGACGAGGAGTGCTGGGGAGAGCTCGACCTGCGGAGGCTCAGCATCCTCGACGTGTCGATCGACGCTGCCACGGAGGCCACCTACCTCCAGAACCGCCGCGGCGGATCGTGGTCGCGGCTCTGGGCCAACATAGATCGAGCCGCGGAGAAGAAGCGCCAGTCCACGTTCCGCCTGCAGTCCAACTACGTCATCCAGGCCAACAACTTCAGGGAGCTGGTCCCGTTCGTCAAGATGGCCTTCGCGCGGGGCTTCGACCGCGTGACCGCCAACTTCATCGACGACTGGCAGGCGCTCGAGCGGAGCGACTACCTCTCGCGGGCCGCCCACCTCGCGGACCACCCCGACCACGCCGAACTGTGCGCCGTCATGCGCGACCCCGCGCTGGAAGACTCCCGCGTCCTCCTCCCGTCGCTGCCAGAGCAGAGGCGCCTGCCATGACGGACAACCAGCAGACGCGGACCTTCTACGAGACCCAGTGGGAGCTGACGGACGGCATCAACGGGGACGCCCGCCGGTGGGAAGACCTGCGCCCCTGCGCGGCCGACTACGTCCACGGATGCAGGCTCCGCCCGCTGGTGCACGTGCCCCCCTCGGGCGAGAACTTCCTCGACGCCGGATCGGGGCCGATCGACGACGACGACTACTGGTCGTTCTCGAAAAACTTCCAGAAGAGGTACTGCGTAGACTTCTCGCAAACAGCGCTCGACCGTGCTCGACAGAGGCTCGGAGACCGCGGAGTCTACCTCCGGGGCGACTTCCTAGACGTCGACCTCCCACCCGACCACTTCGACTGTGCCCTGTGCTACTACGTCCTGTTCCACGTCTCCGCGGGCCTCCAGGAAGAGTTCGTCCGCAAGATGCTGAGGGTGACGAGACCCGGGGCCCCCGTCATCGTCACCTACACCAACCACGACGACCTGCTCGCCAGCAACCCGGAGCTGCTGCACCTCCTCGAGACCAGGATGCCCGCAGCGACCTCGCACCCCTACTACCACTCCCACCCCCAGAACTTCTGGCAGAAATTCGAAGACGTGGCCGACGTGGAGCTGCACCCCCTGCGCACCCTCGAGACCCTCGCCCACAAGCTGCTCGTGCCAGACGGGCAGGCGGGACGCGACCTGCTCAACCTGCTCTACCAGGCGGAAGAGGCTCACCCCGACTTCTTCGTCCGCCGCGGACACTACTACACCGTGACCCTCCGGAAGCGACCAGGAAGCGGAGAGATTTCCGCGCGGGGAACCCGATGATCTACATACCCCGAACGTTCCACCGCGTGTGGCTGGGCCAGGCCGCGATGCACCCGCAGCTCGTGGAGTGGGAGCGTGGCTGGGCCGCCCTGCACCCCGGCTGGCAGTCCAAGACCTGGCGCGAGGTGCCCGGGCTGCCTCGCCACGTGCTGGCTGCCGGCGACGACCTCATAGAGTGTCGGCACCCCGACTACCTGGCCCGGTGCCAGACCCTGGCCAAGAAGTCAGACGTCTGGCGCTATGAGATACTCGAGCAGCTGGGGGGCGTCTACCTGGACTGCGACTTCGCTCCCCTCAAGTGCATCGAGCCCCTCCTCGAGGACGTCCGCGCCTTCGCCGGCCTGTGCCGCACCAGGTACCCCCATAAACCTTCCTACGCCCTCGAGGTGGGGTGCTCCATCATGGGAACCGTACCAGGACACCCGTGGCTCCAGGAGCTCGTGGCTAAGACGCCCAAGCAGGCGCCAGACGCGGAGCACATGCTGTCCCTGGCGTTCATATTCACGACCGAGACGGTGGCCAACCACTCCGACGTGGCGCTGTACGACCCCGTCACGTTCTACCCGATACCCTGGGACCGCTGCCCGGTGGGACAGCCTCCCCGGCTCCCGGACCCGTCCCCCGACACCTACGCGATCCACAGCTGGGGGTCCCGCTGGATCCCCGAGGGACTGCGGATCCTCCCCACAGGATGAGAGATCACGACCATGCGGAGCTGCCCCAACCCCTTCGAGCGATTCGAGATCAAGGTAGACGGAGACGTCTACTGCTGCTGCGAGGGCTGGCTGCCCAAGCGACTGGGCAACGTCTTCGAGCAGGACCTGCGCGAGATCTGGCTCGGAGAAGCGGCGCGCGCGATCAGGGAGTCCGTGCTCGACGACAGCTTCCGCTTCTGCACCATGTGTCCCTACCTCCCGGGACCGCGGGGACCCGTCACGACAGATCCTCCCCCCGATAACTACGCGGATCGCATCAAGGTGCTCAAGCTCGACTACGACCAGTCGTGCAACCTCACCTGCCCTAGCTGCCGCGTGTGCCACTCGAGCAACTTCGTCGACGGTGCGAAAGTCGCCAGGATCGGCGAGATCGTCATGAAGAGCGGGATCCTCGACGTCACCAGGCGCCTCTACGTCACGGGATACGGCGACCCGTTCGCCTCGGAGCACTACTGGCACCTCCTCACCCACCTCCCTGCTCCGCCGGCCTACCCCGACCTGGAGGTGTTCCTGCACACCAACGGCATTCTCCTCGACGCCGAGCACTGGGAGGAGCTGGGGCCCACGCGCGACCGCGTCGCCGAGGTAGGCATCTCCGTCGACGCCGGTACGCCAGAGACCTACGCGATCAACCGCCGGGCCTCCTGGCGACGCCTCTGGGACAACGTGAAGATGATCGGCCGGCTCCAGGCAGCCGCTCGCGCGGATCGCCCCATGCTCGGCATGTTCTACACGGTCCAGGCGAACAACTTCCGCGAGCTGATACCCTTCGTACAGATGGCCTGGGATCACAACGTGAGGTGGATCTCCGTGACTCCCCTGCGCAACTGGGGCACCTACACGACGACAGACTACCTGTCCCGCGCGGTCCACCTGCCGGGGCACCCCGACCACCTAGCCTTCAAGGAGGTGATCGAAGATGCTCGCCTGACCCAGGACAAGCAGGTCGTCCTCGCCCGGTTCGACCCCTCGTTCACCGACCAGCACGTCATAGGTGAACCAGGATCCCTGCTGTCCCCTACCCCGTAGACGAAAGAAAACAACATGGCCTCCCTATCTCGCATACGACACAAGAAACCCCTGTCCCCCGAGCGCCGACGAGAGCTGCGAGCTCTCGCCAGGCGCGACGTCACGACGACGCGGCTCGAGGAACCGAAAAAGCAAGAAGTCGACGGCGCCGACCGCCTACCCAAGAACTGACCAAGACCGCCGTGCCCGTCCCGTTCTTAAAGCTCGTGGTCAACAACATGCGTGATCCCCCGGACGATCCTCCCCGAACCGCGGGTCTCCCGCGGCGCCCCCAGCGGCGGGAAGAGTGCGAGGTCGCCGACGTGTGCCCGCGGTGCGGCGGAGTCGTCCACTTCGTCCAGGACGCGGAGGGCGACCTCACCTGCCCGGAGTGCCGAGCGGAGGTCGCCTACCACTACGAGACCGACACCTGGGTCGTCTACGACCAGCGGGCCCCGGAGGCAGAGTACGCCGCTAACGCGAGCCTCCTGCCCGAGGTGGTGTTCCGCCGCTGCCGCCCCTGCGTCTACGTGAGCTGCCCCCACAACAACTACCTCAGCATCAACGAGGCGTCTGGCAAGATCAAGCTCACGTGCCCGGAGCGCGAGCCCTGGGACGTGGTGCCCGACGACAGCTGCTCGCTCGACGTGGCGGACCTGGGACCGCAGACCCTCTAGCGGGTAGGCAGCATCATGGGACTCACGCGCGAGCGCACGCGCCAGATAGAGAAGCTGGCGGTGACCCGGCTCCAGCACACCCTGGCGAAGCACAGCTCGGAGATCGAGCGCGAGCTCGACCTGACCGAGCTACGAAAGCTGCTCCAGGAAGCCCCCAGGGAATTCGCGCCTCGATACTGGAGGCGCGACCGATAGCGCCTGCTCCTGGGCATGCTGGTAGCAGCCCCCGCACGCGAAGTCACTCTCGGTAGCGCACTGGTCGTCGACGTAGAGCACGAGCGCGCCGCACCCCGTGCAGCGCCGCCAGCGAGCGAAGGTGGTGAGCACCTGGACTAGGTTGAGGTCGACCAGGAGGTCGAGGGAGATCACGACGCTCGCCTCACGGTGAGAGACCTGGACCACAGGTCGGGAGTCGCGATGTCGTCCGGCACTACCACCTCGGCCGTGCTGCCCCGGACCGTCTTGACCGAGAGGACGGAGCGGGAAGCGCCCCGGTCGACCCGCCAGCCGGCCCACGCGACCTCGCGAGCGAACATCTCCAGCGAGCAGAGGACGCGGTGCAGCTCCTGCCGATCCTGGAGGACGATCCGAGCCGCCTCGCCCGCGCGCGTGAAGACCTTCGCCATGATGACTTCCCCGCTGATCACGACCACACCTCGCAGTCGACGTCGACGGCGATCGGGTTCAGCGACCCGTCCAGGCCTGCCACGGCGTGCTCCCAGGTGCGCCGCGCGAGCTCCTCGTCGTTGTAGTAGGTCGCGACGACCAGCTCGCCCGCGCAGACCGCCGGCATCTCGGCCGTGACGGTGAGCCTGTCGCGCGCCTCGGGGACCTCCCCCGTCACCGCCAGGGCCTCGCTGATCTGGTCGGCCACCGACATGTCCTGTGCGCCCAGCATGGTCAGTTCACCGTCAAGATGGCCGCGAGGGGGACCCAGGCCACGTAGGCGTCGCGCCCGGCCCCGTCGCCGCACACGCGAGCGTCGCCGAGCAGCTCGATGAGGTGATCGAGCATCACCACCCCGGCCGACTCGCGAAAGAGCTTGATCCCCTCCTCGGTGAGCGGCTTCGCGGCGCTCCCGCGCGTCCCGTACTTCTTGCTGTCGATCTTGCTGGTCATCATGGCGCCTCCTTACAACACCAATCCTAACCGACAAAGAACCAGGTGTCAAAATGTAATTTTTGACTTGGCAGCTAAATGCTGGAAACTACTCGTGTTTTTACTGATTTTTTCAGTGAGTTTCCGAAGATTCACTCGGATCCGGCGACGTATTCCGGATCGACGGCCCACGTGGTGAACACCTGCTTCGGTCCACGAGCCGTCTCAACGATGAGCTTGGGAAACGAGGCCAGCTCGAAGAGCAACCTACCGTGATAATCCCCCCTCCTGCAGTACTGAGTTTCGCGGACCTCCAGTCGAAAGGGAGACGCCTGTCCCACTACTCGTACCGCTTCTGCTCGAGCGATCAGGGACCTCCCCACGTATGCCCTCGCCGAGTCGGCGAGGCGCCCTCCGAGAAAAGCATCGTCGTAGGCATACACCACCCTGACCCCCGAGATGAGGTCGTAGGAGAGCCTCTTCCGGTTCCGGTCGTCGAATATGGATATGCCCAAGGTCCCCAGAGAAAAGTTCTTCTCGAGGAGCAAGGTCATGCCGTGGTTCAGCTCCGATGTGCTATCGCCCTCCTCTGCGCGACGAAGTACTCCGTGATCGAGAACCAGGGTGACTATCCGTATGACAGACCTCTTCCCTCCGAATGAGATTATGGCGTCCAAGTCAGCCGCGTCGACGTGCTTCAGGCTCTTCAGTACCAGGTCCCCGAACGCGGTGACCTCTCCCTGGCTCACTACCCCCTCCTTCGTCTTAGCGAACAACGACGAGGAGATCGTCATCCCCAAGATCGCCACCAGTATCCCCACAATCCAGACGCTCCTACCGCCCGCTCGCGACCTCGTCCCGCGCCCCGCCTCATCAAACAGACACGTGCCCTTCACCGATGTCATTCTCTGATCTCCTTCCACTTCCCGATAAGTTTTTTCAGTAACCGAAGGTGATGCTGTTCAAACAGAGGTCCGTGACCGTGATCGCCTCCGTCTCGGACGCCGTGACCTGCAGCCCGACCTGGTCGATCAGGGGTATGTCCGCCGCCGTGAGCTGCGTCCCCGGCGTGTACCCCTGGCACTCGGTGTTGAAGCCCACGAAGGAGTAGGCAGTCCCCGACACGACCTGGTTCAGGCAGTAGTTAGCTCCCGACGGATCCGTCGACCTGTGGAGCTCGATCCGCACGTTCGACGTAGGCTTGCCCGTGAAGTTCACCGTGATGGTCGAGTAGGACACCCCGATCGGGGTATCCGGCGGCTGCGTGGCGTCCACGCCGATCTCGATCCCCCAGTTGTTGGTGTAGTCAGCACCGAACACCATGGGGATGTACCCCGTGGCGCATAGAGCTTTCGACGAGGGCCAGGATGTAAACACGCAGCGACCATCCGACCTCGACGTGCATATGGGAGACTCGAGTATGTCCTGCGCGCCCAGCGCGATCCAGGCCGAGCCTGTCATGGCGCCCACCGCCACACCGTTCGAGAAGGTGACCGTGCTCGGCGGAGGCAGGACGTCGACCACGAGGTCGGGAGACCCGGACGACAGTAAGTCTGGGGCGCCCAGGTCAGGTTGCGCCGGAGCCTTCAGGTCCGGAGCAGGCAGCACGTCCGCTGCCAGCAGGACGTCCGGTGAGCCGACCGCCTGGACGTCGGGAGACGCGGCAACCAGGTCGAGCCCGGGCGACAGGACGTCTCGCCCTCCGACAGCCAGGTCGGGCCCCGGAGGCAACACGTCGGCCGCCGGCCTGGCGTCGGGAGCGCTGATCGGCGCGGAGTCCGCGTAGACGACGTCGGGCCTGGCCGGCGCCTCGTCGGGAGCGACCGCCGGACCCGCGTCCGGGTGCGAGACCGTCACCTGCGACGCCTCCACCCAGGCGTCCGAGTTACTGCTCGAGCCGACGGTCCCACCGACCGCCTGGACGCCTGGCCCCTGCAGACCCGACGCATTGACCGAACAACCCACTAGGAGTACCACCGCGTACAACTTTGTCATGACTCAACCCTCATCTGCACACTTGTGTGACTCGATCGCCTGCACCAACGACCTCACGCGCCTCACCGCCCTATCATACGCCCGCTGACGCTCTCCTGTCGACAGGACACCCAGCTGCCGGCGCGCCCTGACCTCCGTGGCCTTGGCCGCGACGAGGGCGACTCCCTCGGGCCGCGAGCACCCGAGGACGGCCTCCCCCAGCTCAGCCATGTCGACGAGGAGAGCCACTGCTACCTCTCCAGGTCCGACACCATCCTCGCGACCGCCTCGGGAGTCCACTGCCACACCGGACGCGCCGCAGGCAGTCCCTGCTTCTGGCTCGCCGCTATCAACGCGTCGACCGCGTCGGTGAGGCGCCGGTGGGCCCTGATCCCCTCCGCGTCGGACGCCTTAGTGCGCGAGCGGCCCACCCCGTTGATGTAGTAGACCACCAGCTCGTTGGAGGCCTCGAGTACGGTCGAGCGGGCGACCCGGACGGAGTCGGCGGCGTCGCGGATCTCCATGCGCCGGACGTGTGCCCGGGCGTACATCTTCGAGGCCTCCGACGCCCGGATTCTCCCGCTCCCCACCTGGTCAGTGAGGGCGGCGAACAGCTCCTGCGGGGTGACGGACGCCATCGCCTCGAGGGGAGGAAGCTCGGCGGGGAGCTGGATGTCGCCCGCGCGCTTCCTCGCCGCCTGCTCCGGGGTCCTCACGATCTTCACTGTAGTAGCCATCGCTGATACCTCCTGATTTGCAATTCTAAACCGTCCAGAACCAAGTGTCAAAATATAATTTACGTGCCTGGCGACCAGAAACCACGCTCGAGCCACCAGTTCCACCTGATGCGACGATCATCGGGATTACCCAGTCCCTCAGAGACGTCTTCCACTCCCCCGACGACGCGGCCCTTAAACTTCAGCTCGGCAGGACGGCGCAGCGTCTTGAGCCTCGCCAAGATCCTGTCTTCGTCCTCGCGACTGTCAGCAGGGAACGACTCCATGCGGCCGGCCCCGCGCCTGTCGGTCCAGAGCAACTCAGCGAAGCTCATGGATCACCCCACCGACACGAGGCCGACCGGACACTCCACGCCGGCCTCGGCCCCTGCGTCGTACGCCACTACAGCCGCGCTGCCGACCACGAGAGCCTTCTTGCGCGACCTGGAGAAGAGGACGAACTTCCGGCCGTCGGGTCCCTCGAGGTGATAGACGTGCTGCTTCACCATCGGCCTGGCGTACTCGGCCCAGGCTCCGAGCTTCACCTGCTCCGAGTTGGCCGCCACCATCGGCCCCGGCACCTCCCTCACCTCCTCGGATACCACCTTGGCTCGGGCGACGAGCGAGCAGCGGGTGATGATCGTCTGAGCGTACGCTGCCCCGGTCGTCCCGTCCTTGCACTGGGGAGCGCGCATCTCGTGCTTCTTCACCATGGCATTGAAAACCACCACCTGCCCCACCTCGAGTCCCATGTC
>Ga0187884_10002265_pt1 | contig 16342 bp, 16 predicted proteins | sample June2016WEW_20_4_FD_132983 | JGI IMG/M metagenome (GOLD analysis project Ga0187884, IMG submission 132983) | Peatland microbial communities from SPRUCE experiment site at the Marcell Experimental Forest, Minnesota, USA - June2016WEW_20_40 | ecosystem: Environmental > Terrestrial > Soil >...
GCACATATGCGCAAGCGACCGCGAACCAGCGTAGGCGGACAAGAGCGTTCGCGAAGCGATGCTGCCGAACGCCGGGTACCCGCGACATCCCACCTGTGTGTGATAGATACTACACGGCTTCCGCGGTGGGCCGCTCAAGTTCTCACCGTCCGGCAGCAAGCGAAGGGACGCCGTACGATGGTTGGGAGCGGAGCGCTTTGCGTGCGAGGGAACGGGTGTCATACGCTCCGGCGGGTAGAGACTTTCCAAATGCGTTTGCCCTGTCACCTTGTGTTGGCGTGTCTGTAGGTTCCAGTTATTCACGATGGGGAGAGCCATGGGGGGCAATTACGCCTGCAACTCGCAGTCCACGGTCTCCCGACTGAAATCCTGTTCATGCGGCCACATAATGCCTCCAAAGGCGGCCCTGACAGAGCGGAAATATGCCGGCTCCTTTAATTCTTTGAATACGCCATTGTCAATATACGGAGAGACATCAAAGACACCTTTTCTGCCGCCTGATAGTTCGATTTTGAGTTTATAGTCACCCATGGGTTCTACAGATATCACTTTTACCATTGCTCCACCTCATTTCAGAGGTTCGATCTTGAAAGGCTATGGAGATTTTTGACATATATCCCTCCAGGGGAACCCCTACTGACCTTGCTTCCCAACGTTCCGAAACTCCCTGTCCTTCGCTCTTCTCTGCCACAACGCTCCGAGAGACTTGTGGCGCACTTGCCATTTATACTACTGCATGAATCGAAAACGATTCCAAGTGAAGAATTCAGAAACAAACGCTCGACAGCTCCCCATCCGGGGCACCCGCGCCGAAGCGTGGGTCGTGTCATTTTTTCAGAAAGATGCTTTGTCAGTCCTGGTTGTCACCTCTCCTTGTCATCCCTGGTTGTCCCCCCTCCTTGTCACTTTGACAGGATAGCCGGAAACTGAGAGAATCTTATGAGACCGGGAGTCATTTTGAGAGGCCCTAAAGAGATGACACGGCCCGGCCCGTTTGAGCCGGTTTTCAGAGATCCCAGAGGCCGCGTCGCTCTTTGACAATTGAGCCGCGATAACAGTCCGGAGGGCGGTGCTGCTCCCCTGTCCGGACCGGCCACTCCAGCGTCCACTAACTGCCTGGCACCCCGCGGGCGGTCGTGCTCGTTCATTCAACATTAATAATTTGTAATTCAACTCAACACTCCCCCCCCCCCCTAAAACCGTGCACTTTCGTGCACAATCGTGCACACCCCTTCGGAAAGGCTTGTGAGAGAAGGGACTCCTAAAGAGGGGTGCCGAGGCGGTCGGTGAAAAATGCGTGCACAAGAGGGTAAAAAGAGGGTAAAACGCAGTAAACAATGCCAAAAAACGACCGTTTTTGCGCTTGACGCACCGCGTTCTTCACTCCTTTCACTTCCCGAAAGTAACGCCTGAAAGAGAGAATCCGCGCCGAAGGCCCGGTCGCGAGCGTTGAATATGGTGGAGTCTGGAGGGTAGAGATTGTGGAAAAACTAGAGGACAGAGGACAACTTTTACCGGAATAGGCACGCTCCCGCATACAGGCTGTTATGTGCGTGGTACGACCAGAAAACCTTCTTTTGACGCTGCTTCGCAAAGATTATCGTCAAAACAGACAAATTCGAGTCCTGCCGTTGCTTCCTTGGACCATACCAGGGCAGCAGCCAGTTGAAACGCATCGGCGGCTCTCAGCGCATGGACCGAAAGGAGGCGTTCAGCCCTTTGACGAACAAAATCGGTTGGCAGTACTTCGGCCCATGCACCGGACAGTACCGAGAGGATATTTTGAACCTGCGTCTCTTCTGCTGCTTTGATGTTTCCCTCTCTCATCCTCCGATGCAGTGCAGAGAGGCATTCCGTCCGGCTGGCCCACCACACAACCATTTCGGAATCTGCTTTCAGCAATTCCCGCATTATCTCTGATGCTGATTCATCTACAAGAAGTGGCACGATCGCGGAAGAGTCCCAGAATTTCATCTGTCTCGTGATGATCTCTCGTCGAGAAGTGTCTTTCTGACGGACCCCTTTAAATCGCGAGGACGGGGTATATCAAAGAAATCGGCGGGAAGTTTGTGAAAAGGCATTCTGACCAAACCTTCCCTTACCAACCCTGCCAAGGATGTCTCCATGCCTTCATTTTTGGGTACAGGAGTCAGCCGCGCCACTGTTTTACCGTGATCAGTGATAAGCACCTCTGCGCCGGCCTTGACCTGATCAAGATATTTACTTAAATGTGCTTTTAACTCCGATACGGGTGCTGTTTTCATGGCCACCTCTATTATGACTAGTATAGTCAGATAAAACTGGCCTGTCAATGTTATTTGATGATGGTGAGATAGATAGGGCATGCATAAGGAAGCCCGTTGCGTTAAACTCGTCGCCCATCACTCGTCTTTATTACGGACCCTGGAGCCGGCAGTTTTCAATGATCTGATAAACCAATCGAAGATAATCTGGGGCAGTCTCCCGGGGCTGATATTGCCCTTAGGATTATACCAGGCAAAAATCCAATTGCACATAGCGAGGAGACTGAACGTGAGAACCGTCAAGGTGTCTTTGTCAACCGTGGGCCCTATGTATGAGGAGAGAGTCCCGGCAATGGCATCGTAGTATTTTTTTTCTTTGGACTTAATCTCCTTAAGTCTGGGTGATGGCAGGTTATGGGCCTCGTTGAGAATCGTTTTTGCCATATACATATGTTCGCTGTAAGTCTTTACATGTGTGAAGATAATAAGCCGCAGCCTCTCTTCAGGATCCTCTGCCTTTTCCAGGTCCTGCTGCATATTGTGCAGTACGAAATCCATAAAAGTGGACGAAATAAAGTAGAGGATGTCACACTTGCTTCCGAAATAGTGGTACATTCCGCCTTTGCTGATTTTCGCCGCCGCCGCGATATCCTCCATACTTGTCTCAACATAGCCCTTCGCGCTGAAGAATTTGGCGGCCGCCGCGGCAATCGCCAGCACCTTCTTCTCCGATTTCTGCTTCTCGGTAAGTGCTCGTTTTTTTGTCCCTTTTATCATCCCATGACGCCAACCGGCTGGATCAATCTAACCGTCGCCCCCCTTGATGTCAAGAAAAAACGGGCTGCTGCCCAAATCGAAATAGCAAGGCACAGAGTGCCGAGGGGAAAGAAGACCGGTTGCGCTAAACTCCTCGCCGGCCGCTCATCACTCACGTTTCCCCCGCAGCATTGATGCCGGCGATCCGGCCGAAGACGATGCAGTCCGGAATTGCATTTCCACCGAGCCGGTTGGCTCCCTGCACACCGCCACACACTTCACCGGCGGCGTAGAGGCGGGGTATGGGATTACCCCAGATGTCGATTACCCGGGCCTTTGCATCGATTCTGAGGCCGCCCATGCAATAGTGAATGGCGGGCCATTGGGCGATGGCATAGAATGGCCCTTCTCGCAGGGGCACCATGTTTTTTGTCATCGGCTTGCTGAAATCAGGGTCTTTCCCCTCTTCAATATACGAGTTATGCGCGAGTACCGACTCCTGGAGGCTGGCGGCGGGGATGCTCAACTTTTCGGCCAGCTCGCCGATCGTATCCCCTTCGATGAACCTTCCCCGGGCAATACCTTTTTCGATCTCTTCCTCGCTGACCGCCAGCTTATCGAATATGTGCCGGTTCAGGATCGCATAGGTCGGTTTTCGACCTGATGCTATCTGGGCATTGGAAACCACATCGCGACGCTCCAGCTCGTTGACGAACCTTTTGCCGTGCCTGTTGACGTAGAACAACCCGAAGCCGGCTCCGGAGTATGGATGAATGGCAAAAGAGTCTATCACGCCCTTCTCCGGCTCAGCACACGGGTAAAGCTGGATGAACTCAAGATGAAGGGTGTCGGCGCCGACCGACTGCGCGTACCGGATCATCTCACCGGTCGCTCCCGGCTGGTTTGTGCAATTATACTCGGGGACCAGGCTGGGGTTAAAGGCCATGCGCATCTCCACATCCCTGCTGAACCCTCCGGAGGCCAGGATCAGAGCACGGCTGACAATAATCTGCGTCGTTTTCCCTCCGGCGGTTGTTTCGATCCCCGCTACAGGACCGTCTGCGTCCTTCCTCCAGATCCACGTCACCCGCGTATTCAATCGAATTTTTGCGCCCCGGCTTTGAGCAAGCCTCTTCAACGGCTCTGTAAATCTGCGGCCGGCACCCATGTCTGCCTGATAGCTTCGATGCGCTGAATGGCCTCCGACGCGGGGTAGGGTCTCCCTGAACGCGGCCCCGTTGTCGATGAGCAGATTCAGTCCGTCAGGGGCCCCTTTTACCATGACTTCCACCAGCTCGGGTATATTGAAATAATCCCCACCCTTGAGCGTATCCGCCTTGTGGCGTTCCCAACTGTCTTCACCGAGATTAAGCTTTTCCCTGAGGTGGAGTTTGCTATCCCACGAGCAATAGCCTCCTCCGGAAATGAGGGAATTGCCTCCATACCTCCGCATCTTTTCCAGAATAACAACCCCGGCGCCCGCTCCCGCGGCCTCTGCCGCCGCCGCCAGACCGGCAAAGCCGGAACCCACGATCACGACGTCTATCTCCTCGTCCCATGTGGTCGGCAGTTTTCGCGTCATCGTCAAAATACCACTCCTTATTCCGAGAGGAGCAAAGGGATCAGGCTCCGTACATCGCTCATCGCTTCCAATTGATCCGCGGCCCGGATGACGCCATCCACCTTTTCTTCAGGAAGATGCTTTGCAGCGAACTCTATGCAATCCCTGAAACGCTGTCTGTGCTCCTCTTCTGACAGAGGTTTTTCCGGGAAACCGGGAACGAAATCCATACTCTTCACGTACTCCTTTCCGCTTTTCGTCAGGACCCGCATGTCCAGGGGCGTATGTCCCCGCCGCTCCAGTGTGGGATCGGAACGCACCTCGACCTTTTCCGCGAGCTTCAGGACCTCCGGGTCCCTGATTGAGGCTTCTTCAAAATGGGCCAGCTTTGATGCCCTCCGGATCAGGGCGTTGGCCACACAGTAACGGATACTGAACTGTGCGTTGACTTTGGGGTTGCTGCCGACCTGAAAAGCATGGCCTACCAATTTGTATGTGTAAGGCGGGACGGTGATCTCCACACCCTCAATATCATCTGCCTCAAAGCCTTTTTCCGCCATCAGCCCCAGGATCAGATCCGTACTTCCCTGGGTAAGCCCGCAGCTCGGGTATTTCTTGAACACCAGCTTCCTAAGCTCATATGTCGTACCGAGCCCGGAGAGTATCTTCTCCGGCGATACCCGGTCCCTACCGAACAGGTGGAAATAGCCATAGACGCCTTCGAGGAAGTTTGCCGGTCCCGTAATACCCCGCGCCGCAAGCCTGGCGCACGTCACGCCCGCCTCCGCAACCCACCCTTCTATCACCCTCACAGCGAGAGACCCATCCACATTGGCCTGAAAGCTCGCGCCGCATTTGTTAAAGGCAAGGGCTAAGGCGTTCCAGGTCTCCGTTTCAGAAAGACGGAATATCTTCGCGGCCGCCGCTGTTGAGGCAAAAGGTACGCATACACCCGTTGGATCGAACCCGTCGTATTCAGACTCGCCGAGGTTCAACCTCACCGCCAGCTCGCATCCGGCCGCGACGGCTGCCAGGAAGTCTCTCCCGCTGCACCCTCCCGCCAGCTCCGCCGCGGCCAGCGCAGCCGGTATAACGGCCGAGCCTATATGGGCGCCCGGGGCGAGGGCGTCGCAAAAGTCGAGAGCCCGAGCCATTACACCGTTGACAAAGGCCGCCTGCTGGGCCGGAACCTTACCTCCGTGAACGAGGATGGATGCCTCTGCCTTGCCTCCAAGCTCTTTCGCCAATCGCACGACCGTCTCGCAGCCGTCCGCGGACGCGCCTGCGATTGTCGTTCCAAGGACAGCGAGCACCTGGTTCTTGATCAACTTCATGGCCGTTGGCGGCACATCGCTGAAGGTGGCGCCGCAGACAAATTTCACAACCCTTCGCTCAGTCTCCATTATTCGCCTTCCTTCCGTTTACTAATCGTCTCGATCCGGGCCTCTCATCGAGCTTACCCGATTTAGAGCGAGACCGGCGTCAAATACTTCCTGGCAATTCTCAGGGCCTGAACCGGAAACGCCTCGGCTAACAACCCCACGCCATACAGCATGTAATCCCGGTCTATATACGCTTTCGGGGCTTTGGGCTTCAGGCTCCACGGAGTTTCCGGGCTGAACAGCGCGGATCTAAGAATCCTTTCCGGATGCAAGCCGTACGTGAAGATGCCGCCGGTTCCTACCAGATTTTCCGCTGAGAGCAGGTTTTTCCCGTGCTGGACCATTATTTCGCCGACAACGGAAAATTCTTGTCGAAGCGTTCCGCAATGACGCTGCACGGCCGTTGAAACAGCAGATTCAGCGAGTACTATATCGACATTGAGCCCGATCTCGCTTGAGGGGACGTGTCTCACATTACGGGACAAATATTTGATATGCTGCCCCGCGTCACATTCTTGCCCGTTTATCGATGGGACAAAAGCCCGCAACCTGGACAGAAATGCGTCGGCGCCGATGAGATCATAAATCGTCGGCGCGTTATACCTGATCCCCAGGTCGCCTTCCACCGTCCTTCTTATCCGTAACTCGGGCAGACCTCTGATGACCGTTTGGGGGGTTGCGGGAGAAGAGTCGGCAACGGAATGGATGTTCGTTGTCGCTCCGCCGACCTCGACGACAACCAGACTGCCTATTCCAGGCTCGTTCCCGGCGCCGTCGGCAAGCAATGCCGCCGCCTGCAGCGTTGCCTTCGGCGTCGGCATGATTGGCGCGCCGATGAACGCCTGCGCTTTGTCCAAGCCTTTCGCCTTGGTAATGTGAGAGATGAAAATCTCGCGAATCAGGTTTTGCGCCGGTTCCACCTCTACTGTTTCGAGGTTCGGCAGTACGTTTTTCGTCGTATAGACCTTCTTGCCCCCTTGCTCCAGGATCTCCCTGACCCTGCCTGTGACCACGCGGTTGCCCGCAACCAATATCGGACAACGGATGCGTGACCCGGCAAGCTGGCCCGCATTGTGGATAATGACCTTTTTGTCGCCCCCGTCCGTTCCTCCGCACAAGAGAACGATGTCGCACTTTGCGGATTCTATTTCGTGGACTATCCCTTCGTCGATCTCAAAACCATAGGCACAGACGACTTTTGCGCCCGCACCCAGACAGGCCCTGCGCGCCGCCTCTAGAGTCAGCGCGGGAACAAGTCCTATGGCTGCCATCTTCAAACCGCCGGCAGCACTGCTGCTCGCGTACTTACCCTGTACGTTCTCTACGTCTACCCCGCATGCGGCGACCAGATCCGAAAGAGCATTGTTTAATCCGATAGTGATATCCGTATCGATCGTCGTAGGCGCCTGGGCTCTTCCCAGAATGCGCTCTTTTTCAATATCGACCGCGGTAATTTTGGTATAGGTACTTCCAAAATCCACCAATAGATATGTATTCATCCTTTTTCTTCCTTTCGGTCTCGACGCACCTCAATCGATGCCCAGATCATTCTTCAACGCCTGCACCGCTTCACCTGCCGTGCACGTATTCGGGAATGCCCGGTTGAAACCCATCTCCCTGAAGCGCCGCTCTATTTCGGGCCAGTTCCTTTCCAGTTCAAGCGGCGCTGCCACGGTGCCGCCCACATACAGGATGATATCTTTAAGACCTGCCTCAATGCATTTATCCCGCAGCCCTTCGCAGTCCAGGAGGCCCATTCCGTACATCGACGAAACAAGGATGGCGTCAGCGTCAATTTCAATTGCGGCATTAATGAATTCCTGCTGGGGAACGACCGCACCAAGAAAGGCGACGGTGAACCCGGCGTCCTTGAATGCCTTCTGAAGCACCCATGCACCGATCATGTGGCAGTCAGACCCGATCGTGCCGATCACAACACTTTTGTTTGCCTCTCTCTTTTCCACGTTGTCTCCTCCTCTCGATCAGCCGGTTGCGATGATAAGTCGCAACGATACCCCTTACTTTTTCTTCAATACGGAAGCAAATTGCAGGTCCTGGACCACCATGTCGAAGCTCGCTTTCCGGCCTTCTTTCCTCTCCCTCTCCGCCAATTTTTCTCTGTGGTATGCCTTCACTTCTTCCGGCAAAGGAACGTTCCCCGTGTCGAAATACCTCACCGCGTTTTCTGCATCACGCATGACCATGACATTTCCTTTATTATGTTTCCAGGGTGTCAACATTGTATCTATCCACCCGGCATCGACCCCTTTGCACATGCCGACTGCCATATCGCCGTCGCCCGCCTCCAGGCATTTCTCCATTATTGCCCTTACTTCCATCTCTATCATCAATTCTTCGAGCCTTAGTTTCTCGCTGTCGGCAATTTTCTGGGTCCCCATCAGGGTGAGTAAATGTTTTGCAATCCTGACAGACATGGCCATGCCTTCCTTTGTGGGGGTTGCAAACGCTTCATCCTGGCATTTCAAAATAACGCCGGTGATGCCGCCCATGATGGCAATTACGGCGTTCCACGCAATCATTGCGTTCGCTTCTTCCGCCCGCGCGGGCCAAGCGCCCAGAAACGGGAAAGCTCCTGTAAAGAACGCAATATCTTTGTAGCCAAAGCGCTCGCAATACTCGCGGCAGAGCTTCTCAGTCACCCTGATCATTGCGATATCCTGGATCATATTCATGTTGAGCCCATGCTCAAGGAACTGGTATTTCACCCCCTGCTCGGCAGCGAGCAGGGATTCGGAGACACAGACGAATGATCGATACCCGGCGCTGTCATACCCGGTCAGATTGCAGGGGTTATGCGGACATTCCGGCACGCCGTTTTCCGTGTATATCGCCGCCAGCCTGGCTTCATACTGGTTGATCCTGATTTCGTCCTCTAAAGGTATCTCTTTGCAGTGGGCTATAACTTCCTGAAGCGATCGTGTATTGCACGCATTCCAGCCGGCAGCCAATGCAATTTCCGAGGCCAGTCGTCCATCTTCATCGGTTGAGTTAAGAGTGAGAGGCACCTGGGTTGCCTTTTTTATCCGCCTCGCCTCTTCAACTCCGAAATTGACGATGGGCCAGCCGTTCAACATGGACATGCCTTCCTTCCGGCTTCGCTTAATCCCGTCGGCTGCACTCTTATAATCGTTTTTTCGCGTATAAGAGTCCGAGTAGATATTCCAGATACCGTTGGGCGCCAGATCCGATTCCTCTTCCACGTATCTGAGGCCGTCGACTACATATTCAGTGAGGGCCCGTCCGAATTGCGGAAACAGCACATGCGTCCCGTTATCTTTCGCCTCTTTGAGTTTCAGAGCGTGGCTTTTGCCCCGGGACAATTCTTTAGCCGCAGCAATACACTCGTCCAGGTTCTCGACCCCTTTTCCCGTTTCCCATTGCGTCAACACCTCTTCTTTTCGTATCTTGAAAAATTGATCGTCGGGCAGCCTCTTATTTCTGATTTGCTCGGTCATTTCGTCTCCTCTCTTTCCGTAGACAGCCATGGCGTCGCGGCTGCCTTGTTGTTCAACTTCGGCTGGTTATTTTACCCGTATGTGCGCCTGCTTTTATCATTACACCGACCAATGTGGTTAACCCGACCAGTCGGTTCACTTTAATGCTTATCCCCGCCATTGTCAAGAAAACAAAGTGCGTGAGTGTTGGAGGGTCACCTGTTAATCGACAAGGGAGAGCTCCGGGAGAAGAGAGAAGTTCCGGGACCCAAGCGGGATAACTATCGTCTTTTTGGATAAAAACAGGAAAAACACGAGGGACGAAAGGACGTTTTATCAAGACGGCGCCAACATGGAGCCTTGCACGGAGGATGGCCTCCTGCCCGCTTACGGGGAGGGGATTTTGAGCATCTGCTCGAAGTCACCCACCTTGATGTCGGACATATGCCTCACAATATCGAAATCGGTGAGGATCCCCACGGGACGCTTCGGCCCTGCATGTGGGTCTATGATGAGCAGGTGTTCTATCTTGTGCTTCTTCATCAGTGTGATGGCCTCTTCGAGCGGCCACTGGGGATCGACCTCGATCCTGTAGGGCCTCATGATCTCGTCGGCCCGGGTCTGCTCGAGGTCCTTCCCGTAGAATCTAAGCAGGTCAAGCATTGAGACCGATCCCCACACCTCTCCGCTCTCATCCATCACCGCCACTGAGCGGATCTGGTGCGTTGCCATCATTTCTGCAATCACCTTTGCGCTGTCATCGGGATAGCAATAGAGCACACCCCGGTGCATGAGATCACATACACTGATCATGCCGCACCCCCGACCCCTGTCATGACCCGGACAAGGTCTTCACCGTGGAGGATGCCGTAGACCGCCTTGCTACCCGGGCGGTCAGAGACGACAATCAAATGGTCGATCCTCTTCTTGTTCATGAGTTCGATTGCCTCCGAGAGGGGAGAGCGGGGAGTGATGGTAATCGTGTAAGGGAGGAGTATCTCTTTGGCCTTCGTGGAATCGAGGTCCATGCCGAAGGCCTTCAGGATGCTCCTGGGAGAGATGATGCCCACGACCTCGTGCTTTTCGTTGACGACCACACAGTAGCCGATGCGGTTCACCACCATGATCTGGGCGACCTCCCGCACGGTGCAGTCCTCCCCGCACGTGATCGCGCCCCTCTTCATCAGATGCATAACGGTCTCTTCCATGGCGCACCTCCGACAACAGCGTCTGGAAGTAGTTTCACCATAATCTCATCCAAAGTCAAGGGTCAACCCGGCGGGCGCGGTAGGGCCACGGGGGCGCAGAGTCCGCAGAACCTCCCCCGCTTGGGTCACCGGAGAAGGAGGTTAGGGCGTCAATTGTTTCTGATCAACGAGAGGGGAGCGCCGGCCGTACTGTTTCGTAAAGCTTTACTATAGGGCAACCCCTCTGTTTCTTCAAAACCATACATTACATTCATGTTTTGTATGGCTTGCCCGGAAGCACCTTTTATTATATTATCAATTGCACTGATCACAATGCATACTTTTGACTTCTTGTCGGTCATCGCGAACCCAATATCGCAGAAGTTAGTTCCTTCTACATTCCTTACTTCTGGAAATGTCTTGCTGTCGCTACTATCTATGATGCGGATGAACGGTTCGCTCCCATACATGTTTTCGTATATTGAATAAACATCACCCCATGCACATTCTTCTTTAAGTTGTACATAATGGGTCGATAATATGCCGTACTTGAAGGACACTAAGTGCGGACTGAAAGTGACTTCAACTTTCTTCTTTAGCATCTTGGCGATTTCTTGTTCCATTTCCGGAATATGTTGATGTGTATGGCCGATTTTGTACGGTATAACGTTTTGTTCCACATGAATGGCCAAATTGCTCCCGTTTGGTTGGTTCCCCGCCCCCGAGACTCCAGAGAGCGAGTCTATGAAAATAGGCTTATTGTCATCTATAAAACCACCCTTGAACAATGGCGCTAAAGCGAGCAAGGTTGCAGTGGGGTAACAACCTGGATTTGCAATCAAAGTGGCCTTCTTAATGTCTTCTCTATATAATTCAGTCAGACCATAGACACTTTTCCCGAGCAAATCTGGCCTATGATGCTCAAACCCGTACCACTTTTTATATAGTTCTTGCTCTTTTAGACGAAAATCTGCGCTCAGATCGATAAACTTCACTGTCTTGTTTCGTTCTTCCGCATAATCTATCAGATCTGCTGTACGGTCACGGAATTCCCCATGATTTTTGTGGAAAAACACCACGTCGTTGTTTTCTACTACCTTTTCTTTAGTGTAGTTCTCTGTTGTCTTTTGAAGCATCCCACGCAAGAAAGGATGTATTTTTTCTATATCCTTCTCTACACCCTTTCCTTCTTGAGGGGAATCTGAGACCAGCATGTTTATATTTACATGTTTATGCTGTAGCAGAAGTTTTATCAAATGACCGGAGGAAAAACTACGAGCACCGATCACGCAAACATTAATTTGTTTCATATTTTAGGGATCGTTTGTTGTTTGAGATGCAGGCGACCCCTTCTTCTCCTCCGAAGTTTACCAAGATGTTATTAAAAACATCTTGGCTTTTTCAAAAACATGTGAAAGCAATTTATCTGCACAACAATGCCCTCAAAAGGCCTTGTACTCTACGACTTTTTTGCTTGTCAAGCGTTTTTGTAAATAGATTATAACTATTTTTCGAACTTTAAACAAGTCGTTCCCCACAAGAATGTTTGTAGAATGACCTCCTCTACAACCGTGATCGAACGAGGGGGGACTAACTTAAGCCTATGCAGGCTAAACTTACGCTCATTCGTCACCTCACTAGAAATTTATCCCGTACTGTTTTCCTTTATTGATCTCGTCTGCGAGGACGTCCAGGCCGGCTTCGTCCATCGTGAGTCTCTTCCCCTTTACCTGCTGAGCGCGCGCTTTCACCAGGTCGACCGCCTCCCTGACCGTGTCGCCGAAACCGATGACCGTGCCGACGGACTCGAAGCCCGGCACGCAATAGTAGTCCTCGCCCTTGCGGACCGCCATGCGGAGTTTCAGCCACCGGCGCAGTTCCTTCGGGAACCCGACGTTGACCCACGTTTCGCGGGCCTCCTGTGACTCCAGCGCCAACGCGGCTGCGTATTTGTGACTGATGATGGGCGCAACCTTCTCAGCCGTGGCCATGCCGTAGATCACCTCCGCATAGTTCTCGAAAAGCTCTGTCTGGATAGCCGCCACCCCGGGTGCCGCGAGCCGGATGGTGGGATCGATGAGATAGGGTGTGCGGTCTTTGCCGATCTTGAATTCGGCGGAGTAGAAAAAGCGCGTCTTGTGCTTCTTGAACTCAGGCGCAAGCCCTTCGTTGATCCATTTCACCGCCTCGGGCAGGTCGGCTTGTGTCCTGTAGACGCGCTCGATGACGCCTGAGCCTTTCCCCTCGTACCCGCAAGCCGCCGGGAAGATCAGTTCCCCCTCCCAGGTGATGGCGTCGATCCCCGGCTCTACCCCTTCGAGCAGTTCCTCGCAGATGAAAACCACATCCTCTTTGTATGGGCCGAGCTTATAAGCGATCCTGTCGACGGTCCATTCCGTCTGGTGCTCATCGATATGCTTAAAGCTCTCCTCAATGCCCCGGAACAAGTCGATTTTGATGAAATAGTTTTTGTTCTCCCCGATGAACTTGTGCAGGGCCGTCACGCCTTTGACGCGGTGCGTTTCCTGGACGGGCAAACCATTTTCCTTCTGTCTCATACGGCCGTGCCAGCGGTCAAGCTCCAACTTTTCGGCAGCACCCGCACCGGCCACGGGGTACTCGTGTTTTTTCAGCCATTCTACGAGTCCCGCACAGAGCGTATCGGGGACAAAGATGAAGTCCGCCTCGTCCAGGTGCTCCTCAAAGTTGCCGACCCGCTCCATGCCGTCAAGACCCTCACCGATCTTCGCCTTGAAAGGCTCGGGGAAGGCGTCGGCCCACGGCACGAAGTATTTGACCGAGGCGCAGTCGCGGAGCAGCCGGAGAGCGTTCTCGGTGAAAAGGCCAAGATCGTAAACCAAAGCTTTTTTATTTGACAAGTTCATGGTTCCGTCCTAGAATAAAGATATGATGTACGTTTACACGTTTTTCCTCGCCATTGCTTGCGTGCTTTTTTGGCGATGGATAAATTCCCGCCGATAAAACTCAATTTTCCGCCTCCGATGCCGCTATCGGAATTCCCTTCGATATCTGCTGCGTTATGTAGCTATTGCCTACCGACGAAAGTCCCTTGCTTCGCCTCACCTTGTTCAGCAGGAACGCCAGCCGCGCTTTCACTTGGGGATGACCCAGGGTAGAATCGAGAATAGCCGCGGGCCAATGATGCGGTCTCAAAAGCACTTTGGTGCCCAGGCCGATCATGTTTTTGTTGCCTTCTCTGCCCATGTACCTTTCGAGCGCTTCAATAAGGTCTTTCCTTGCCCCGTACCTAGCGTTAATGCCTTCCAATTCAGGAAACATGGCATCCAGGGCCTTATCCAGTTCTCTGGCTACCCCCTTCTTTGCCACTTGCTGGAACCTGGTGCTTGACGATTTGGATTCGGTAATAAAGTTGATGTCTTTATAGATCTCGGCCTTCAGGCTATTCGCCTCTCCCGGTGTGAGGTGTTCTCTTCTTCCAGCCTTCAAGGTCTCTTTATATGCATCCAAAATCGCTTTGTTTCCGGCTATGTCGTCGCTATCGGCCGCTCTCTGGTACGCTCTCCTAAGCCCTCTCTCCAAGACATCATCCACTTTTACGCGGATATCTTCAGAAGGAAGCGCTGCTTCTCTCTCCCGAAGCTTTTCCCCATAGGCGCGTCCTGTCTGCTGCTTGTTCTTTATTGCCTTGGCCAATCCGTACTCGCTCGGGGGAATCTCCGACCTCATGCCTTCTTCTACGGCTGCGTTTCTTGCCGACATCTCCTTCCCTGGCAGCACTTTTGTCCATTTGCGCGACAGGGGCAATTTTACCGCGCTGCCATAGAGCCTTTCGGGCAAATTGGAGCGGGCAAGGTAATTGACTCCCCCTTCAATCCCGCTGAGCGTCGCTCCTCCCGCCCCTCCAATGAGCAGGTTTGCAAAGGCGTTTTCCCCAGATGCTGTCGGCAGCGCGTATCCCGACGCCGCTCCGATCCCTGCATTCGATGTGGCCCTGGATAACCAATTTTTTGCATTTCCTCCCGGTATCAATGCGATGGGCAACATTTGCCCGGCGAACTCGGTCGCTTTAAACGGCAATGATCTCCCGCCGATAATCTGCTTTTCCTCCTGGCGTTGGTCAACGAGCCCTTGCACGGCCTTCTTTGTCTTAGGACTCACGATACCTATTTTTTCGCCTAATTCCGTGCCCCTTTGCAGCACCCCGAGGATAGGGTCCGAAAAACCCGCAAGTCCCACCATGGCCGCTTTGAATAATGAGCCTCTGCCGGCATATTGAGAGGGGTCGTACTCGGGTACGTCCCGATTCCCCCATTTGAATGTTCCCTTCCCCCGCTCGATCTTGTTGGGTTCAGGAGCTTCAGGAACCAGTCCTCTTTTCCGGGCTTCTTGAAGGAGAGGTTTTTTGTCCTCTGGTAAAATGCCTCGTTTTTCCGCTTCTAAGAGAAGGTCCATATCAGCCATGTTATTTCCCCAAAGCGTCTAGAAGCTCTGCATCGGTCATTTCGCTGGGCTTCTTGGTAATCGCGGGTGCTTGCTCTGCCACTGGGTGCGTCCCGAATTCCCGCCTGGACTTGGCAAGGGTAGGGAGGTCCTGGCCATGACCTTTCATACGAGCTTCAAACGCCTTCCCCTGCAATGCCGGATCAAGAAGAGAGTCGGCGACTCTCTTGCGGATGTCAGACTGCGCACCTTGCTGCTGAGTTGGCAGGACATGATAACTCCCGTCCGGCAGCCGAATGCTACGGCCCACCGTTACGACGGTATCAGGGTCTTTCCACAGTTTCACTTCCCCATCCGCCGCTATGTCCATCCGCCCCATTCTCGACAATTGCGGGTCCGAGTTCCACGCCTGCACGGCCGCAGCGGGGTTGATGCTGTGAATGGTCTTGAGCTGATCGAGCTTCGCCTTCAAGGCCGCCTGCTGCTCCTGCTGCTGCCTCTGCACTGCGATTGCCCGGCCTACATCCCTGTAATTCTCGCGGCTCCCTGTCCAGGGGGTCATCGTCCTGCCTATGGTGCCCGTAGGAGCCGTCAGGGCATTTTGGGGCATAGTAGGCGCCCCAGGAGCCGAAGTCGCTACAGGCGAGGGCTGAGGCGGAGCGGGTGATTGGTTTCGCCCTGGGTAGAGGGTGTTTCCCGACACAGGCGGCTGATTCATGAGAGAAGACAGAATAGAATACCCGGGGCTGGATTTACCGGTGTCCGCTTCGCTGTCGTTGGGGGGCAGACTCCCTTGCTCAGATTTTTGCTGAGTATCTGGTTGCTGAGCAGATGGTTGATTTGCCGGAGCCGGAGCCTGAGCCGGAGCCGGAGCCGGAGCCTGGGGTTGAGCAGCCCCATTCGAAGACGTGGCCGGCAGCAGACTGTATCTCGACGGGTCATAGGCACCGCTGGAAAGAGTTGGCGAGAGGATCGAATATCTCGACGGGTCATAAGGCCCCCCGGTCCCGGGCCCACGAGTGGGAGGAAGAAGGCCGTTCACGGGAGGTACAGGGGATAAGGGCTGCGTCGATGGAGGTTTCACAAGGGTATTCGCCTGTTGAGGCTGCTGAGCCTGCAGGTACCCTTTCCTCATGGCTTCCCGCTCCCCTTCCGTTATAAGGCCTGTTTTGACCGCCTGATCAAGCTGATAGTCCAGGTAGGCACCGCGGACTGCCTCATTCTTCATGTTCGCCATGGACTCTTGTTTCACGGGCGCCGGAGTGGGCGTCCACATACTTGAAAGGCCGTAATCATTATAAGCCATGATTCTTCCTCGCTTTATTTATAAAGAATA
>Ga0187884_10002276_pt1 | contig 16277 bp, 6 predicted proteins | sample June2016WEW_20_4_FD_132983 | JGI IMG/M metagenome (GOLD analysis project Ga0187884, IMG submission 132983) | Peatland microbial communities from SPRUCE experiment site at the Marcell Experimental Forest, Minnesota, USA - June2016WEW_20_40 | ecosystem: Environmental > Terrestrial > Soil >...
CTTCCATACGCAATCCATCCAGGCTTTGCTGCTCGGCCTGGCTTTCGACCTCTATCGCCTTAAGCTGTCCCCTTGCTGACCTTCAGCACAAAGGATGTCAACAGAGCCAGATGGGTTCTAGTCCTTTGCCGACATGCACATAAACTTATGGGGGTCGCACGTGAGGTAGAACTTGAGCGTTGAACACATGGGAGGCTTCTGAATGTGGGTAATGCGTCTTGTTCCTTGATCCACTCGATGCAAAACGGCCGAACCGTGGAGATCTGTATTTTTGTGATCGGGAGTATGGGCTGATATGCGAGCGCAGGGCCGGGAGCGCAGCGCACCGCATCAAGCGCAGGGGCTCGGTGCAATAAAGAACTCGATCATGCCCTCGGAATATCAGGGCGCATTCAACGCCGATTCTCAGCCATTATGCCTTGAGATCGGCACATGCACCTGACGGGAGAATTAAGTCAAGAACCAGGAGGGTATTGCCGTGAAGATATCGGCAGGGCGCCGGATTCCACGAATTCCACGTTGCATCTTCTTATTGCTGATTCCATTCGTCGCTTCTTGTTGTTTGATGGCCTCGGATCTCGCGTCGCAAGTGAACCCCTTTGTCGGCACAAACATCTCCACGTTGCACGACCACGGGAATACTGTTCCTGGAGCGGTCCGGCCATTCGGCATGCTCAATTGGAGCCCCGACATGGCGGACGACGCTTTCTATCGTTGGGAGAATCCTGTTACGCGTGGCTTCAGTTTGACCCACACGAGCGGTCCGGGATGCCCAGAGTTTGGTGATGCGCCCGTATTCCCCTTGTTGGGAGTTCCGCAGGACGCACCCCCGGCGCGAGATCAAGAGCATAACTATCAGGCTGCGTTCCGGCACGAGGATGAAATCGCCGAGCCGGGCTACTACTCCGTGAGGCTCAAGTCCGGCATTCGCGTTCAACTGGCGGCGCAGGTCCGCTCGGGAATCGCGGAGTTTCACTTCCCCGCGAGCAACCAGCAACATACGCTCCTCTTCGATCTAGGGCACAACGTCCTGCCCCATATCTACGCGACGGAGGTCCAATTCAAGGGCGAAAAGGTGATCGGATCGGTCGCCAGCGGTGGCAACTGCGGCGTCAGCCGGAACCGCTATCGGGTCTACTTCGTATTCGAGGCGGATCGGAAGCCTGATGCCGCGGTTGCATTCGAGGCATCGACAGGCGGCGTTGCGCAGACCACCGGCGCGCCCCCCCGTGCTGGTGGCTATATGAGTTTTCCCTCTTCCGTCCAGACGGTACGGTTGAGAGTCGGCTTGTCCTATGTCAGCGCTGAAAACGCGGAAGCGAATCTGGAAAACGAGATTCCAGATTGGAATGTGGAGCGGGTCCGCCGAGAGGCGCGCGCTGCCTGGAACGGCGCGCTCAGTCATGCTCTGGTGAAAGGCGGTACCGAGGATGATCGCAAAGTGTTTTATGCCGCGCTCTATCACGCGCTGCTGCACCCGTCGGTATTCAGCGACGTGAATGGCGAGTATCTGGGATTCGATAACCAAATACACCACGCAGGCAAACGCACGCAGTACGCGAATTTTTCCGGATGGGACATCTACAGGAGCGAGGTCCAGTTGCTCGCGATGCTATTCCCTGAGACCGCAAGCGATATGGCACAGTCATTGGTCAACGACGCCGAACAAGGCGGGGGATTGCCCATATTCCCCGTCGCTAACGATGAAGCTGACGCCATGGTGGGAGATCCTTCCGACGGCATGCTGGCCGGCTTCTATGCTTTTGGGGCGCGCAATTTCGATGCGCACGCCGCTCTCAAAGAGATGCTCCGGGGGGCGAACGATCCACAGACACATATCCAGGGGTATATCGAACGTCCCTATCTGGAGGAATACCTGCGCGAAGGATATGTGTCCGAGCGAGGAGTTCCCGGCGATGGCGCGGCGTCTGTCACACTTGAATATCAGAACGCCGACTTTGCTGTCTCCCGTCTGGCGGCTGAGCTTGGGGATGTGAAAGATGAGAGAAAGCTACTGGAACGTTCTGCGCGGTGGCGCACACTCTTTGATCCTGAGACGAAGTACATACGTGCGCGCGACCTGAATGGGGCATTTCTACCCAATTTCACGCCAGAGAGCGAAGCCGGATTTGTCGAAGGAAATGCCGCGCAATATACATGGATGATTCCCTATGATCTGAAAAGCGTGATCCAGGCGGTAGGGGGCCCCGAAGCCGCCAAAGCGCGTTTGGATCATTACTTCAGCCAGTACTACCAGTATGATAAGAAGAACGGCCCATACTTCGCGATTGGGAACGAGCCCAGTTTCGGCAATCCCTGGATCTACAACTGGACAGGCCATCCTTGGCGAACACAGGAAGTTGTGCGAAAAACTCTTCGCGATCTCTTTTCACCAAGGCCCGATGGACTTCCAGGCAACGATGATCTTGGCGCCACCTCGTCGTGGGTCGTCTTTGCGCAACTGGGTCTGTACCCGGAGGTCCCAGGTGTAGGAGGAGTAACCCTGAACAGTCCGACATTTCCCGAAGTGACGCTGTTGCTTGGGAACCACCAGTTGCGCATTACGGCACCTGGAGCCCCCTCAAAGCCTTACGTTCAGAGGATCAGGATTGACGGTACGGCGGTGCGGAACTGGTGGATCGACTGGGCGCAGCTCTCCAGGGCGTCCAATCTGCGCTTTACGCTCAGTACAGCCCCAAGTCTCGATCCGGGAACGGAACCGCCTTCGTTTGTACCCGCCACACAGTAGGCAGTCCTAATGAGTCTCTGCTTAAGATGTGGTGATTCCGCGGGGTGAGTTGGAAGCACCGATCGAACCACTCTGCTATGGAGTGACAGGGTCACTCCATAGCAGAGTGGGATGGCGCGACACATGCAATACATGAACAGTGAAAACCCTCCAATCGAAAATACTGGCGTGCGAGTACGCGCATACGGCCAGAATAGTCATTTTTCCCTTGGATGACTCAATCCATGGACTCTAAACAACAACATGGTCGTAACGATGTGTTGGATTGGGGCGTCCCGGTTTCAAGCATTTCATGGCGACAAAATCTGCAGTGATATTGCTCCCGCAAGCCTTAGAAATCGCCTCTGTGACAATGGCTTTGAGCGTATCCGGAGGATGTCCCACCATTTCAGGCCGCAACTCGGAGTGGGCTTGACGCGATGCGATGACTACCTGCTTTGCAAATCCCCGGCGCAGCCGGGTCGATATTGCCGAACAAGAGTGGTTGTCGTTCGCAAAATATTCCATCCCGGTGCAAGAGGGCTCTGTTTTTCGAACTCGGAGACAGTCTTTAATGTGGATTTTCGACTGCGAATGCGGTGCCCGGTGGATAGTCGCGGAGACCGTGCGATCCGGGCCGCGAAAGATAGGCAGGCGCATCGCACTCTATCGTGTTTTCATGGCTGCTTTGCTGGCTGCACGCCCTGGACCAGAAATCTTCTTCTCCCCAGAATCGTCGCAGGAGACTCGCTCGCTGGCTTATTGGCTGCCATGAGCTTCACTGGCATCGCCCTGATTGCCGATCCGTACCACGCTGAGATTCATGTCGGCCTCCTCGGACTGCGACACTCCAGGGCCTCGCGGCTCGGTAGAAGACGGCCATAGCTCGATCCGGTTGGGTTGGCCCACCTTGTAGAACGGAGACAGGTTGATGTCCACACGCGTGCCGTAATTCTGGCCGCCGGGGAAATTGTACAGAGGGTGACCGTTGATGAGGATCAATCCCAGCCACTGGTGTGGCATCTCCAGGTGCAGAAACACATTCTTGCCGCGGAAAGAGGCGGGAAGGTCGACCTCCCGGTAAATATAACTGCCGTGGGCCTTTCCGGGAAGCGAAGCAGGCTGTGTCGTTTTCCGGTCCCGCGCCACTACTCGCCAGCCCGCGATCATGTTCTTCGCCTCGTCCAGTTTCGGTTCCGCCGCTAGCCAGATGGCCCCGGCTGGGCCGCCGAACTCCAAGCCCCCCTTCACCGTAATCGACAGCACGTTCTCGCCCGGCTCGAGTTGATCGGTGACATCGTAGTCGTAAGTCTCAGTGTCGTGGGGGCTGGTGTCATAGCTCGCAACTGGATGGCCGTTGAGCGCGAAGACGCCGTGATCATACACAATGGGCCCATCCTGGCTGTAGAGTCCGAGTGCGACGCGATGTCCCGACCAAGCCACGGGCGCCTGGAAGCGGAAGCGATAGAGAGCGGTCCCCTTGAAGTTCTTCAGTTGCTCGGATCGAAAGCTCCAAGGGCCGCTTTTCATGTCGAGCCAGGCATGGTCGTCGTAGCCGGGCATTTGCCAGCCTGCATCCACGGGAGCGGCCTCCTCCGTCAGTGCCCGGACCTTCCATTGATCGGCCGACACCGTTTGGAGACCGCTGGGGTCCGCCGGCTTCATCGGCTCGCTCGATGCCACGCTGACCGCGCTGCCGGCGAGAGCGGTTCTCTGCCAGTAAGACAGCTTTTCCTCCCACCAGGTGGGGATTCCCCCGGCGAGGCTGGTTCGCTGGACGCCAAAGACCCGGTTCTCTCGCTCGGGAATCTCGACGTTGGCTATGGTCACCTGGCCGTTCGCGTAAGTAAATGGAACCGTGCGGCCAGAGACAATGTCCCAGACCTGTTCCGGCTGCTTGTCAACTGTCATCGAAACGGAACCGGCCACGGGACCCTTCCCCGAATTGATCGCAATCAGCCATTCCTGCAATCCATTCTTCGTGATGAACTTCCGCGTCCAGATGCGGGGGCTGTCGCTGTTGGTGGTGCGCACCACGCCGAGGTCGGTAAGAAGCCGGTCAAGCGCCTCGGGACTGCGCCAGAAGGTGCTGCCGAGAATGATCACACGCCCAATGCCGAGAGCCCTCGATCCGATGGCGGTGCTTCCGTCCGCCCACTTCGCCAGTGACACGGCGTCCAGCGACTGGGGTTTGAGCGCAAGTCCCGTTCCATTGGTATCCCCATTCCAATTCTTGAAGAGTGAAGTGCTGTTGCTGAATCGGATGCTGCCGCTCTTGTTCGTGGTCGCAACGCGAAATCCGGTCAATTGCGAAATGGGAAAGCTGTCGGGCGCAGTCGTCGAGTGCCAGCCGGTATTGTGCAAGGCGATGAATGTTCCACCCGCCTCGACATAGCGCCGGATCGCGGCGATCACATTTGGATCGAGGTAGAGGCTGCCGGAGTCGAAGAGGATCGGATACGCGTCGACCTTGCCATTCAGGATCTCGGCTTCAGTCACATAGACGTTGTCATAGTGCACTGACGGCAAATCTCCATGGAACCGCAGGTCCCAAAGCCAAGGCATGCTGTCCAGCAGCCCGGTGGTGACCGAGCTGAGGAGGGCGATCTGCGGTCTCACGGCCAGCGCCTTGCCTTCGAGCCGGTAGGCTCCGCGATGCCGGTTGAACCATCCGCTTTCCTTTTCATACTTCTCGAAACTTTCGAGGTCGTAATAGAGCATGGTGCTGCTGTCGCCGTCGTAGAGTATCCAACTCAGCATGCGGGTAAGGTCAGGGAGGGACGGCGTGGCCGAGGATTCACTGGTCGAGTAGAAGTGATCGACATAACCAAGTCCGGCGGCCCATGGATAGTACCAAGCTTCCCGGCCCGTCATCTGCACGCTGGCGCCGTAATCCTGCGCTAACAGGCTTGCCTTTCCGAGGACTTCGCTGGCCACGGTCATTGCGCGCTCCGGGTCCAGGCGCCGCGCCTCGCGCAAGACGGTATCGTGCAGCGCGTACAGGCTGTATGGCTGCCACTCTTTGGCATCGACGTATTGGGCGTTACGCCCTGCCCCCAGGTACGGATAAAACGCCGGCTGGGTGGTGGTGAGGAACACCGGTCCGATCATCTTGCCGTCACCCGGAACCAGCAGAACCAACTCGTTGGCGCCGGCCTGCAGCAGGCCAGTCACGTCCAGACTGAACGGGCCATAGCCGGCTCCGCTAAGCGACTTGTGCTCGCCCCGGTCCTTTCCGTTGAGCCAGACATGGGTTGCGCTGCGAACCCCGACATCGCAGACGAGGTAGATCCGCCTGCCGGCGCGAGCCTCCGTCCATGCGCTGGGATCAAACCGTACTTTGTAGTAGGCTACTCCCCACGGCAGCGTCACCTGTTGCTGCGAGGGCGGCATCTCCGCGGGCAGCCAAGCGGCGGATGGAGGAGGAACAGGGCCTGGAGCGGCGCTGGTCTTGTCCTTGAGCAACCACGACCAGCCGGTGTCGATGCGGAAACTCTTGTTGTTCAGATTTCCGAAGAAGCCATGCAGGTCCGGAATCGAAACCTGCTGCCACGAGGCGAAGTGCGCGGGATCGCCGTACCAGCGCCGGCCAAGATCGGCCAGGCCGTAGCCCTTGACACGTTGCAGGTAGTTCCGGAAGCTCTCCTGTCCCAACGGCGAATAGTCCAGATTCTCGGTGACGCGATCGTGAAAGCCGAATTCCGCGCCCGGCTCTCCCGCGTAGATCTGCCATCCACCAATCGCCGGGCTGCTGCCGTAGCGCTCGATCGTCTGCTTCAGGAAGCTCAGGCCGTACTCGCGTTGCACATCGAGTGGAGTGCCCCAGCTCTGGCAGTAGGCGTTCGCACCGGTCGGGCCTGCCCAGGCGTTCATCAGCGCGCTCGGATCGGGCTGCGCGATGGAGCCGGGAAACTGGTTGCGCAGCCAGAAAGGCACGACGCCTGCGACGGTCACGCTGGGAACCATCATGCCATTCTGGTTTTCCGCCTCGCGGACTTCGTAGTCCGAGGGCGTCCACTGGACCACCCCCGGAGCGGGCGAGGAGTAGCTGATATTCAGATCCTGAAAAGACAGGCTGTCCAGCCCCATGCTGTGGACAAACGGCCAGTGGCCGTCAAGGCCAAGTTTCAGCATCGATTGCATGGCGTGGGTATAGAACTTGAACGCTTTGAGATCGTAGTAGTCGAGCGTCTGCGGGTACGGCTGTTCCGGGGCAGTGGCCACGGCCTCAGCGTGCAGCAGTGCCTCACCCCCCGCCCGCTGGGCCACTTCCGCCGCTGAGCTGCCGCCGAGAGCCAGCACGCTGTTCCCGCTGCGCGCCACCAGGATAGCGCCATAGGGCGGCCACTCGCGCACCATCAGCGAATGCCCCCCGATACGAATCTCGCGGGTCTTTACCTGGCTCCCGGCATTCCAGAAAAGATCGGCGAGAAGCTTGCCCATCAGGATGTCGGCGTGGCGGGCGTCTTCACACTCAAAAACCGCACGGTCTGGGCTGAATGCTGCCTTTACCTTGCCATAGACGCGCAGATCGGCCGACAAGGTTGCGACTGACGGTTGTGCCGGCAGTTCAACACAAGGCAAGAAGAGAACCATGACCGAAGCGGCGAATACGGAGCGCGCGATAGGTCGCACAAAGGCAGAAAAAGACGAATGCAGGTGTTTGAGCACCGTCATGGGATAATGTTCTCCAGGACATCGAGTTAATCCTACACTCCTCGACGGCCGGAGATCGCCCGCTGATCATGGAGAAGAGGAGTCCGAATGCTGCCAAGGCTCGCACAACGCCTGCAAGGAGCCCACGGCGGGACCTGCCGATGTCGACATCTCATGATTTGTTGAAGAGCACGCCCTCGATCTCCAGTAGTTTTCCAATAAAGAATTACGAAAGTTCACTATACCGTCGTGTAACACGGGGTCAACAGTGAGTTCCACTGATCATCACACGGTTCATCCGTCTTGGATGCGACGTTGAGAAGAAGTGATTGTGGAGGCAATATTATGAGGTACGGCACCGAAACAGTTGAGGCTAGTGTATTCGGCAGATTGAGCTCGGCGGCGAGGTTCTTCGCAGTTGTCTGCGCAATTCTGCTTGTGACGGCCGCATCGGCAGTCGCGCAAAACCGTACTCTGGGAGAGATCCGTGGCACGGTTACGGACCAGAGTCAAGCCAGGATTCAGGGTGCCGTGGTGGATATCCTGAACCAGGAAACCGGCGTGAACACCCGGCTCAAGACCAATTCCGATGGTGTCTACGACGCCCCTTCTCTGGTGCCGGGAACCTATACGGTTACCGTCAGCCGGGAGGGCTTCAGGACCTCTATTGAGACTGGGTTGCTGCTGCGCACGGAAGCGATCACGGCAAACGCCACCCTGGGAGTAGGGTCGGCTACCGAGAAAGTTACGGTGGAGGCCACCACCGCGCAAGTGGAAACCGAGTCGGCGGAGTTGCGCATCGATCTCAATAAAATCATGGCTATGGAACTCCCCAATGTGGGACTGGGCGAAAACACCTTTTTGCAGTTGCTCCCGGGAATCATGCCCAGCGGTGCGATCAATCAGGGGGGGCAGGTAGCCGGAACGACCGCCCGCAACGGCGACGACCCCGCTATTAACGGGCAGAATGGCGGGCAGCAGCAGTGGACCATGGATGGCGGGACGAGGACCATCAATGGTGGTGGCACCTGGCTGGCGCAGGCCCCGATCGACGCAATCGACACAGTAAACTACGTCATAGCCAATTTCGGCGCGCAATACGGGAACGGCCTGTCCAGTTTCAACGCAACCACCAAGAGCGGCACCAACCACTGGCACGGTACTGCATACGAGTTCGTGCAGAACGACTTCTTCAACGCACGCAACTACTTCTCTTACGTCCCCCCCTATGTGGCGCCCTTCAAGTGGAATAACTTTGGCGGCACGGTCGGCGGACCGATCAAGAAAAACAAGTCGTTCTTCTTCTTCAGTTACCAGAACAATCCCACGAAGAGCTTTTCAAGTAGCTGGTTTACCTTCCCCACCGCGTCCATGCTGGCCGGAGACTTCAGCCAGGTGCCGGGGCAGGACGCGAGCGGAAATTCCACCGGGCAGCCGGTACCCGTATACATTCCAGGCACGCTAACTCAGGATCCTGTGACACTTCAATACTCGCGGCAGCCGCTGCCGGGCAACAAAATGGCGGGGTCGGGCTATCAAATCTCGCCCGTGTCGGCCGCGATTCAGGCGTGGTACCCACAGCCCACCTTCAATAACCCGACTATGCCTGGCCAGAACCCGCAGGCGTGTGCGGCAACCGAGGGATTACTCCCTGTCGGATGTTTCGCGTTCAACTATTACTGGCCCAACGGCATAACCATCAACAATTTCGATGTCTACAACGGCAAGGTTGATTACGACCTGAGGTCCAATAACCGCTTTGAAGTTTCGGGTATGTTAACCAAAAACCACAATCCTCAACTCAACTATTTTCCGTTTTACCCCATTCGGCAGAATAATCAGGACCTTATACAGTACACCGGCCAAATCAGCGATTTCTGGACGGCTACGCCGAACGTGGTCAATGAGTTCCGCGTTGCGGTCAACCGCTTCGACGGAACCTTCTATTCGACGGATTACAGGCAAGGGTATGCGCAGAAGATTGGGCTGACCAACGATCTTGGGCCGTGCTTCCCCGGCGTCTCAATTACGGGCCCGGGCGGCACTTCGATTGCTAATGGGAGTTCTCACCATGTGGATAGCACTTACGTCCCCTCTGATCTTGTTACCTGGGTAAAGGGCAAGCACATCCTCAAGATCGGCGGGGAATTTGATGAATTGCAGATAGGTGGAATCTGGGTGAATCCGGAGGGCTTCAACTTCAGTGGCATTGCCACGGAAAACCCTATCGCCTACGACCCGAGCCTGCCATACACTCAGGGCCTGGGGTACGCAGATTTTCTCTTTGGGGATGTGGCCAGCTGGGGCAGCGACATTCCTGTATCGACTATGGGCGTCGCGCGGAATGCGCAAGTCTTTGTGCAGGATGATTACAAGATCAAGAAGAACCTGACGCTGAACATTGGCGTACGGTATCAAGCAGCGACGGCATGGGGCGAGAAGCGAGATAGGATCAGCGACTTCAGCCCCACCCTGATGAACCCGGGGACCGGTACACTGGGAGCCATAGTATTTGGGTCTGGCGCAGTGGCGGCGCCCCACAACTTGCTCTTCGATCCCCGCCTCGGATTCTCCTATTCACCCAAGAATAAGTGGGCCATTCGGGGCGGTTACGGGATCTTCCACGTACAGTCGCAGGCGAATAACTACGGAGGAAACTACGGATCTGGGTGGGATACACAGGGCTCCGCGTACAGTCCAGACAACATCCACCCCGCATTCCAGTGGAACAACGGCGTACCTGGATATATTATTCCCACGGCCGCGACTCGTACCCCCGATCTATACAACGGCCAGGGGATCGGGTATGTCCCCCACAACCAGCCGTTAGCCTACTCGCAGCAATGGCAGGTGGGCGTTCAACATGAAATCATCGGTGGCTTCCTGTTGGATGTGGCGTATGTTGGCACCCGCGGCACCCATCTTCCGTTTCAGCGGGACATGGACCAGGTTCCCGCCGACCTTCTCTTTAACTACAATCCCACAACCGGGACAGACATGCAGCCATATCGTCCTTACCCGCAGTACTATGGCATCAACGCGATTCTCCTGGATGGATTTTCCATGTACAACTCCTTGCAGGTGAGTGTGAAGAAACAATTCGGGCAGGGACTTTCGCTAATCGCCAACTACACGCAGTCGAAGAATCACGACACCATGACTACAACAGTTGGGGCGAGCAACGATGTTTGGCAGAATGCCTATGACGTGAAGGCGAACTTTGCCACGTCGGCGACGGACGTGCCCTATACCATTAACGGAGGCGAGGTGTACAAGCTGCCGTTGGGGAAGGGAAAACAGTTCCTGAACCATGGCGGCATTCTGGATGCCGTCGTTGGCGGCTGGCAGGTATCCAGTATATGGTACCTGCACTCGGGGATTACTTTCACGCCTACAATGTTCGACAACGCCAGCGGGGCACTGTCGGGTTCCTGGGAGCCTATCCGAGTGGGGGATCCCATGAAGGCCGGCCCCGTAGCTGGAAATCCGGGCTGCACAGCTCCGACGCAGATTCACAACATGACCACTTGGTTCAACCCTTGTGCCTATGTCTCTCCCGCGGCGGGAACCTTTGGCCAGAATCTGCGCAATTCTCTGCGCTCACCTGCCTATAGAAGAGTCGATATGTCCGTGGCGAAGAGCTTCAGGCTTCCCTTACTTGGGGAAGCAGCGGGGCTTCAGATCAAGATGGACACAAGCGATGCGTTCAACCATGCTAACTTTGGCGTGCCGAACTCCTGCATTGGGTGCAGCAACACCGGCATGATCACCAGCGCCCAATCTTCCCGGAGCCTGCAGCTTGGAGGCAGGTTGACGTTCTGACACAACCAGACAGCGAGCCTGTCTCAACAATGACATCCAGCCATTCGATTGAATGGCTGGATGTCATCTCATCATCTGCATGGCACGCAGTCGCATGGGTCATGGCGCATACAAAATAGCTTCAGCCGCCGGCTCCCGCTTCCTTTTGAATTCTTGTGAAGGATCACGTCTTCTTGACAACAGTGTTAAGATCACTCGTACAGATCCTGGTAATCATTCAATTCATTCGCCGGCAGACTGCCGGCGTCTTGTGGAAGAAGCTCACTTATGAAGTTTTTCTGGGCAGTTGCCGGTCTGGCCGTCGTATTTTCGGGACATATCACCAGCGCAGCAAATTCAATGCCAATCGGCCCGGATACTTTGCTCCGCCAGGAAACCGGTCTATCTCAGCGATCGACTCATGACTCGACGGCCGGCAATCAAGATAGTGGGAATCTGAACCCGTCCGGTTCTAAACCTGCTGAACCGCTCGCAGCAAATCTCCCCAAGCTGCGTGTTCGAACGGCCGGACCCAACGCACATCGTCTTATCGAGGATGTAAATGGGAAGCCGTTCTTCATGGCTGGATGGGCTCCGCAGAACATCGTTCACACGATTCCAACATCCGCCATGAATGACTATTTCAAGGCGAGGCACGCTCAGGGATTCAATACGGCTTGGGTGGTGGTATCTGGATGGATCGATGCGCAGGGTGAAGATAATCCCATCGACCAGCGCGATTATGCAGGGAACTACATGGTATTGGACAGGAGCAATCCCAGCCTGGCACCATCAAATCTCAACAAAGCCTATATCGCTTCGGTTGACGCCATGGTGACGGCGGCGCAGCAAAACGGCATTTACCTGTTCCTGAACGTAATGAATGTTGGCGGCGGGGACAAAGTGTGGCCCAAGAAGGGTCAAGCCGAATGTACGGCGTGGGGAAAGTTCTGGGGCGACCGGTATGCGCAATACCCCCATGTGAACTTCATGCTCGGTAACGATTGGATGCCGCAACCCCAGGGCAACTGGATCGTTCAAGGGATCAAGGAATCCATGCCCGATAGGCTGTTTACCGTTGACGAGGGATTCTATAACCATAGCGGCGGAAATGCCAACAGGCCGAATCCGTGGTGGCAATATAAGGATGCCGGTGCAACGTGGGTCAATCTATGGGGCTGGTACAGTTATGAGGCATCGCCCGCCGCGCCTGAGCACACGGTCTATCAATACTCTACCTGGCTCATGTATACGCAGGCGGCCAAATGGGGGGTCCGAATAGCGCCGACTTTCCTGATCGAGACTGAATACTCAATTCCAGGATCCAATGGAGAAGGGACCGGCATCCCGGCAGAATTCAACACGCCAGATGCACATGTGCTGCGCCGTCAGTTATGGTCTGTTCCGCTTGGCGGAGGTACCGGTTGGGGCATCATCGGCAACTATGACGATTGGCTTCACGATAGCCGGACCACATTGAACGATCCGGTCTTCAAATACTTCGCGGGCTACTGCAAATCCTTCTTCACGACTCGCCGTTGGGACCTGCTGGTGCCGGATTACGGACATACGTTCCTGACCTCGCAACTGGGTCAACCTGGGATCCACGACCCAACCTATGTGTCGGCGGCGCTTGCGAGCGATGGGTCCTGGGGTGCGGTTTACTATCCCGGGGTTCCTGGAAACGTTGACAAACTCACGCTCAATCTCTCGAAGCTGAATCACGGGCGCGGAGCCTCCAGAGTCTACTGGTTCGATCCGACGAACGGGACAACCAAGAGCATCCCGGGTAGTCCATTTCGAAACTCCGGTACGCAGGCTTTCACTACGCCTGGAATCAACTCGGCCGGCAACAAGGATTGGGTTTTGGTTGCTGAGTCGTCTGACCATCGTTGACGGAATCTAGGTGAAGGATACGCGAGACGGTCGGAAGTGATATCCCCGAACATCGAATCTCGAGCTTATGGTCTGCTCAGATCCAGAGGCCGCAGCACTCATGCTGTCGTGATTGGTGTAGAAAAGAACGGGCAGACCATGCATACAAACAGGGAAGTGATTTATGAAAAGAACCTGCATTTTGCTCTGCGTGTTCAGTGCAATGTGCTTAACGATGACAAGTGGTGAACCGTATGCGTGTGCGGCTGGTGCCCATGCGGCGCAGGCGGGCAAGCAACCGGTTAACTGGGTCAATCCTTTCATTGGGACGACCTATCCCCACCCCTTTGGAAAGCATCCCACCTGGGGATTGCGATGGACACATTTCCCTGGGCCATCCATGCCGTTTGGAATGGTCAAGCTCAGTCCCGACAACTTGTCCGATACGCCGGGAAGAGTGGGCTATAACTACAATCTCGGAACACTGCTGGGTTTCAGTCACATTCACTCCTGGACCATGAGCGGTCTTCTAATGATGCCCACCACTGGCCCGCTGAAAGTGGTGCAAGGGCCCGAAGCCGGCTCGCCGGAAAGTTTCCGCTCCCATTTCCGGCACGAGACGGAGAAAGCTTCCCCCGGCTATTACGCTGTGACATTGGATGATTACAACATCCGTGCTGAACTGACCACCACCACGCGCGCAGGTATCCAGCGCTACACTTTTCCCAAAGCAGACCAAGCACGAATTCTTCTCGCCCTGCGGGTTCCTGCCGAGGACCAAACAGTGGTAAAAAACGCCACCATTCGCAAGGTGAGCGATACCGAGATTGAGGGGGAGTCCTGCCAGGCCCCAAGCCGCGGAGATGGATTTCAAGTATACAAACTGTATTTCGTTGTCCGCTTCAGCAAGCCTTTTGATTCCATGGGCGGCTGGGTTGGAACGAAAATTTCTCCCGACACGGAACAGACCACCGGCCAAGGTGATATTGGCGTCTTCGCCAACTACCACACCAGCCCCGGAGAGGTAATCGAGGTAAAAAGCGGCATCTCCCTGGTGAGTATTGAGCAGGCGCGCTTGAACCTGGACACGGAGACAAATCGCTTCGGATGGGACTTCGACGCCGCACACAAGAATGCGCGTGACACCTGGAACAATCTATTGAAAAGCATCCAGGTGGAGGGTGGGACCGACACAGATCGAACGAAGTTTTACACGAACCTCTATCGTTCCTATGTCGCCCGAAGTATCTTTAGCGATGTAAACGGCAAGTACGTGGACCCCACTGGGCGCGTGCAGCAACTCGAACATCCGGAATATCCCATACTGGGCAGCGACGCCTTTTGGAACACTTTTTGGGATCTGAATCAACTCTGGGGATTGGTGACGCCGGATGTTATGAGCCAGTGGGTAAACTCGCAATTGAAACTCTACGAAACCGGCGGCTGGCTCTCCAAGGGCCCGGCGATACGATACAGCGGCGTTATGGATGCGGAACCCGAGATCGCGATGTTGGTCGGCGCCTGGCAAAAAGGCATCCGAAACTTCGATGGAGAGGAAGCCTTTGCGGCCATCAAACACCAACTGACAACTCCGGGAATGAACTATTACAAAGATATCAACCAGGGGTGGGTGGGGTTCGAGAAGCTTGAACCCTATCGTGATCTCGGTTACGTGCCGGTGGAAGACGGACAAGCCTCGATGACATTGGAATATGCTTACGACGACTGGTGCGCCGCGCAACTGGCCAAAGCGTTGGGCAAGATGGACGATTACCAGTACTTCTCGAAGCGCGCTCAAAACTACCGCAACATCTGGGATCCGCCGGTGGGCTATTTCCGCCCCAGGCATCGCGACGGAACTTGGGCGGAGCCTTTTTCTCCATCCGACAACTCAGGGCAGAACTTTACCGAAGGCTCGGCATGGCAATATTCCTTTTGGGTTCCGCACGACATGAAAGGCCTTATCGGATTGATGGGAAGGGACAGATTCGTTCAGCGCCTCAATGAAGGATTTGAGAAGTCCGGGCCGGAGTATTCCGACGGCGAGCAATACGTCAATGTAGGTAATCAACCCAACATGCAGGCTCCCTGGTTATTCAATTACGCCGGAGCGCCGTGGCTTACGCAGAAGTGGACGCGCGAGGTCATGGAACATTCCTACCATAATGCTCCCGCCGGTTACACGGACGACGAAGACCAAGGTCAATTAGGGTCGTATTTCGTGATGACAGCGATGGGGCTTTTTGAAATGGACGGCGGCTGCTCGCTGAAACCTATCCACGAAATTGGCAGCCCCTTGTTCAATCGCATCGTCATTCACCTGGACAGGAATTATTATCCGGGCCGCCAATTCGTTATCGAGGCAAAAAATAACTCGCCAAAAAATGTGTACATCCAGTCTGCCACGCTGAACGGCAAGACTCTCAACAAGCCCTGGATCTACCACAGGGAGGTAGTCAAGGGCGGCAAACTGGTTCTGGTGATGGGACCGGAGCCGAACAAGAATTGGGGCAGCGCGCCAGAGGCCGCTCCACCGCAAAACGTGCAGTGACAAAGTTTGGGGCGGCGAAGTAATACTTCGCCACCCCCGGTGAGTCCAATACACAATGTCACACAACATCGGCCTGACGCTCTGGAGCTACAGAACGTGAGGAGTTTCTGCTGTAGGAAGTTACGTGGGAAAAATAATGGCGGCCAATAAACGTGGAATGGTAAGTGTCGTTGCGCTTGTGTTGAGCGCGAGTTTTGCATGGGCGCAGGGTACCGGCGGCAATTGCTCAGCGATCTCGGACCTGAGCAGTGCAGTTCGCCTCACTTGCAGCAGGGGTCAGATTGACGTCGAGCTACTCGAACAGAACGTGCTCCGTGTGGACGTGCGCCCTGACGGGCAAGCGAGCCCACGCACGCCGGTGATCGATCCGGAACTGAAGACCAGCGTTCCATCGGACGTAACTGTCAGCGAAGAAGGTGCGGCCACCGTCATCAGGTCTCGACGGATGACGGTATCGATATCGCACACATGGCCGGGTAAAATTACGGTGACGGATGCAGCCGGGAAGCAGCTTGTGGAACAAGCTGATCCATTAGGTGAGGCCACTCTTGTCCAAATTAGCGTTTGAGCGGCAGCGGTAGGGATCTGCTACGGTTTGCGTTGAGAAGACGTGAGCCGCAGGAGGGCCACCGCTGCCATGACACGAGTATCGAGCATTTTCAGCCA
>Ga0187884_10002282_pt1 | contig 16252 bp, 15 predicted proteins | sample June2016WEW_20_4_FD_132983 | JGI IMG/M metagenome (GOLD analysis project Ga0187884, IMG submission 132983) | Peatland microbial communities from SPRUCE experiment site at the Marcell Experimental Forest, Minnesota, USA - June2016WEW_20_40 | ecosystem: Environmental > Terrestrial > Soil >...
ACCTCCGGTACCTGCTCTTGAAGGCCAAGCGCATGGCAGTGACCAACGTCGAATTCATCGCCGTACAAGCGGTCAAGAAAGCCGCCTAAAATGGCCCATCCGTCGGATTCTCGCTCAGTGCCCAATAAGGCAGGTCCTGTGCTTTCTCGGGCCTGGAGTTCGGGTAGTCGAGTAGGTATCGATTGAGATCGGGCAAAAACAGGGGAAACAACTCGATGTGACTCAGAAGCGACCTGAACTGGTCCGCGAGCGGCAATGGATCGCGCTTGTCGCGGTAGGTCTGCAGAGCACGATCTCCGCTCTGCTCATAGTCCTTCAGCAGGCGGACAATGCCGCGCTTGGCAAGTATGGTTACCTGTTCGGCGACGTCGGGCGAATTCCATCGGATCGAGGTGCGCGCGGCTTCCATGGATTCCTCCGGCAACTGCAATTCGCAGTCGCCCGGCCGGCAGTTCTTAAGATCTTCAATGTCATCACGCTCGAGGGAGAGCCCGTCCAAGTCCCCGACCGCCGGAGGCGCACTGAACTCACCCGCACCGAGGTTGCCAGTGACCATTTTCCTGCGAGTCACGTCTCGCATGAACTGGAGGTATGCGGCAGGCTTCGCATGGATGTAAACGGCTCCGACCACGAAGATGTCCGAAGAATTCGAACTCGGGAGGATTTTTGCAAAGGCATTACCGTTCCGAATCCCCGTAACCTGGACGGGGGAGAGCTGCAATTGCGGGCGAAGAAATTCTTCGGGCGTCGGGGCGCTACCGAAGCTCTGGAGCGAAGCTGTTAGCGCCAATGCGATCGAATTGAACCGTCTGGTCAAGATTACCTCCTTTCCGGGCGTACTCCGTCAGCCCACCTTGCCGCTGCGCTTTCCCGAGGGTCCGCGGGATGCCCGATGATGAAAACGGCATCCCACGGATCCACGGCCTACCGCGCCTTCACTTTTCCAGCAGCGCGGCCGCCTGCTTCAGTTGTTCGGCCACCAAGTGTTTCAGCCTGGCCTCGGTTTGCTCGTAGTCCTTCCGGATTTGGGTGACGCGCGCCTCCAGGGTGGCTTTCATTTCCGCCTGCGCGTGTTCGGCTTTCTTCTGAAGAGCTTTGATCTTGGCTTCGGCTTCGCTCCTGATCTGGTCCGAATCGCAGCTTCGCTTCGTCGAACTTGCCCTGCAGCTTGGCGGCAAGTTTGTCGATGAGGGCCTGAATCTTGGCTTTCCGGTCGGCGCGGGAACGGGCATGCTCGGCCTTGAGCTCGTCGATTTCGGCGCGAAGCACCGCAACCTCCTTGGCCCGCTGCTCATCCTCGAAACTCTTCCGTGGCGTGCGGAACACGACGCCGCCCAGTTGCTCCATTCTGGCGTCGATGGGCGTGACCCATTCCTCGCTGATGTCCGCCAGCACGGCGCACTTGCCCGGCGCCAGCGCAGCGGTCACCTGATCCAGGAATTCCGCGCCCACTCCGGCTACGTGCAGATCTCCGATGCTGCCCGCAAGCGCTCCGGCGGCTGCGCCCACCCCAAAGCCGATCGGCCCCCCGAGAAGTCCGACCAGACTTCCGATGGCGGTGCCGCCGACCGTGCGTACGGGGAAGTCGCCATCGACGTGCTTAACGGTAACCGTCCCGTCGTCATTCTTCTTGATGACCGACTCGGCATGAATCGCAATGCTCCCTTCGGCGTCGAGTTGCGCAAGAGCGCGCGATCCTTCATAGGCCTTCGGCTCACTGTCGAAGACCACCACTATCATTTTTTCCATTTGCATTCTCCTTTTAATCCAGCGTTTTGATTGGCGTGCGCAGCCCTTGCCTGCGCATCCGACGCGCATCCTGCTCGAATACGAACCGAAGGGGCTGCACGAATTCACCGTGGAACCCCGCGAGCCGGGTACCCAACACCGGCTGACCCGGAAGATGTTCGACGCCTGGCTCCGCCGGCCTGCCGGATCGCCCGCGGATATGGCGCTCAAAACCAGGTTGAAGGAAATCTTGGGAAACGTAGCTTGACATGAGATGCACCTGTTACTCCCACTTAGGCCAGCGGTAGATGTATTTCCAGGCCACCTTTTCGGCGATCCCGGTGATTACCACGCCGATGCTGGCTGAATAGCAGTGAATCGCCTTCGAGGGGTCGGTCACGCCGAACCCCGTCAGAAGCCAGTGGCCGGTGGCGATGCCGACGTGGCCGGAGTCGTCGTAGAGAAGATCGGCGGGCCATACGTCCACATCGGCCAGCGGACGTTTGTCTCCGGGTTGCGGCCACACCAGATCGGCCCCGGCACGCATGGTTCCGATTGCCGGAATCGCGCCCTGGCCAAGGACCTGGCGGTAGCAATAACGGACGAAGCCGGCGCAATCGAAGTGCTTCTTGCCGGTGCAATCCTCTCCCAAGACGAGATAAGGCCGGCCGCCGTTCACTTTCGGCGATCCATCCGTGGAGACGTCCTGGAAGTAGCGCGGCCAGCGATAAGGCGAACCGGGAGCGCGTGGGTCCTGGCCGTTCCACTGCGGCTTGTTCTTGACGTCGGCGGCGTCGGGGCGGCCGGCGCAAACGCCGTGAGTGGTATCTCCGGCGATCAACGTGGCGCAGCGCATGAAGGTGTTATCGTTGACGCCGCGGCGGTCCGGAAGCATGCTGGCGTTTCCGTTGGTTTGCGCTCCCCAGAGGTAATGGGCGCCATCGTTCTTGAGTTGCCTGGCAAGAGTTGTTATGGCAAGCATTTTGGGGGCGTACTTCTTAAGGTCGTCTACATTGAGCATGGCGCGAGCCTCCATGGCTTTGCGAATAGTGTACACCCTGGGGCAATGGGGATTTGCCAGGTGGGGACGGGGCACCTAGCAGAGTTGGACGGGGCCAACGGCGTGAAACAGGCCAATCCGAACGCGCTTCGCGCCGCACTTCAGCGAATCATAACGGCGTGGGATGCTGGTCGTCCTTAAGTGCCGGATCGCCGCGCCTGCCGGGAACGCGAAAAGCATCGGGCTGACGATCACGCTGGGGACATCACCGAAGAGGAGTTCCTGGTGCTGGAGTTAAGCCGTGTCCCTTGCCGACAAGACCCTCCCCGCGCGGCTGCGGCGCTACGCCAACCCGGAGCTGTTGATTATCGACGAATTCGGGTTCGACCGCATCGAGCGCACCGAGTGTCCCCAGGCCGCCCACCTACTCTACAAAATCATCGCCTCAAGAAACCAGAAACGCTCCACCGCCCTGTAGTTTATGTGCGTAAGGAGGTGGAGTCAGGTGTCGCCGAATCTGAAATCCACCCGCCTTCAACAACAGCGGTATCACAGAATCCGCTATGTAGCGGAGGCGGCCTCGTTTTCCACACTGCCGCTTCTTGAGTGGAGCCCCTTCAGCGCTGATGATATCTGTCTCTGGCTTTCGGAGCCTTTCAACATCGACAGAGCCGCTTTTCGGGCGCGGGCATTGGGTTTTGCTGTTGAATTGCTCCTGGAGAACCGGATTCGGGTTTCGGGTTCAGATTGGCCGTGCTTCCGGTCCGGATTAACACATGGTTCATTTGTTATCGATTGCTTAGTGACGAGCCCGGATGCTCGATGCAAGGTACAGTGTTCTTCGATCCCATGGGGAATCGATGCCGATTGGGAAGGATCGATCAGGTTCCTGATGCGCTGCACCCGTTTTCTCCAGCTCACCTCAGAGAACTGATGTTCCCTCGTCCCGCGAATTTGCTTTGCTAGATTTGACGCGGTCGCCAAAGCTGGAAGAATCTACCGGGTACTGGGGCCAACGTCTTCTCGTTGCCCCCCGCGGATGGCAAAGCCACCTCGGAGCAAACAGCGCCGAGTATCACGCGTTGCACAGCGCGAATAATTGGGTCGATTGGGGGATGCGTGGCGCGCGGCGAGTATTGCTTGCCATCTGTGCAACACAGAGGACATCATGGGATCGGCTGTGGCTTGTGTAGGCGAGGCGGTACTGTCCCGTCCGCGACCCGCCCACAAGTTCTAATTCGGAATGGCGGCAAGATTCTTGGTCCGTGCCTCAGGTTTCGTAGGAGCGGGTTGTTTTGCAGCGGGTCTTGAGGCCGGGGCTGCCGGCAGGGCGGCGACCGGACGAGGTCGGCGGACCGGCGGTTGGCTGGCCGCATTGGATGGGACCGTTGCCACCGGGGGTTTATCAGACAAACCACGGAGGGGCGGCGACCTGGAACTGAGTTCTACACGCTGGCCGCTGAAGGCCTTACGCAGCAGACTCTGGTTGGTGCGAAGATTGCCAGGAGCGCTGGCAGAGTGGGATGCGTACATCGCGGCGAGGCGGCGGTTCGCTGAGCTGGTCTCGACCAGTGGATCTAGCCTGAACCTCACCGCGTTAAGTCCGTGCGGAAGGCGATTATTGCTTAAGGCAAGCGTTACAAGGTACCTGGGGGAACTCGAATGTCTTGTCACGAGCTCCCATTCGGCGTATATTTGAGCGCGGACATCAGTGATCGCTTGGAGTATGGTTGATTCAAGACCGATTTTCCGCCCGTGAAACGGGCCAGCAGCGGCTGCATAGATACGCGCGACCGCACCTGTGGGCGGAGTTTGGGAGGAAAGCATGACAGCAGGAACGGCGGCAGAAGAAGCTGCCCGCATTTTAACTTTGTCTGATCTGCAAGCTGCGGTGTCGAGTGGCGCCGCTGCGTTCCGCTGCCGGCGCCGGCTTCAGCCGGGCGGCGGCGAAGGGGACAAGGTTTTTCCGCCCACGTTCATGGGGGCGGTTTACGCAGTCGAGCAGCGGAGGATTCCCGGGCACGAACAGCCGGTTACTTGTGTTCTGCTCGACAGTGTCCAGAGCCAAGCGAACCGGATGGAGCAGGCGCTTCAGGAGGCGCTCGATGCTGGTGAAGTTGCGCTGCCGATAGTCGAGGTGGACTTTTCCGAAGCTGCGCTGCCTGAGCCAGTTGGCAGGGTCACTGGTCTTCAAGCACCCCACCGGTTGGCGGATGCTATTCTGCGCGACAGCGAGCATGGTGGCAGACCATTCCGCGAGTCTGAGATCGCCAAGGCGCTAAACCGGGCCACGCCGCTCAACGCGACTCCGGTTTACGGGCTGTGCCCAAGCGCGCTTGTGTTCGGGATGTGGGATTCGAGCGGCCCGAAGGGAGGCTTGGGGGCGAAGTTCGAGCGGGCGATGGTGTCGGAGGTTGTTGGGATAGGAGCCGAATTTGGCGTAAGGACAGCCAGCCGGATCGACCCAATCATCACTAAGACGAAAGGAATCGTGCTCTATCGGATGCCGGATGGTCGATGGACCCTTGACGAGTCGAAGGCGGCGGTCGAGAAGAGCGGCAATTCCGTGAAGCCTGCGAAGCTTGGAAAGGAAGGAAAGGTTTCCGAGGCGAACCTTGGCAATGTCACGCCTGGGTTCGCTAAGTACGCGAGGGGCGCCGAGGGCTACGACCCCATGAGGTCGGGTTCTTTGGAAATCGACTACTCCATCCGGGCGGGGCAGGAAGGATTCGCTATTCGGAACCGCAGCCTAGCGGAGAGTCAGGCGGCGCGCGAGGGCCAAATCGCGCCGGGTGGCGTGACGGTTAAATATGCCGAGCAGGTGACGACTCTCTCTTTGATCTGCCTACGCCGCCTGCGCTTTCCGGTCAACGGATCTAAAGGTGCCGGCGCTACTGATGCGGCGGGGCGTACCGTGCTTGCCGCTCTCGGGCTGTGCGCCGCGACGCTCACGTTTGAGGCGGGAATGGGATTGCGCTCGCGTTGCCTGCTCTGGCCGGACAGTGCGATGCAGTGGGAGCTTCTCGCTACGCCGGGCAAGCCGCCCGAGAGCTTTACACTGGACAGCGCCGCTGCCAAGAAGTTGTTGGCTGATGCGGTTTCCGCCGCCGAACAAACGGGTCTAGTCTGGCAGAAGGAACGCATTATGCTGAAACCCTCCGCGGAGTTGGTTAAGCTGGTCCGTCTGAGCCAGGAGCAGGCGGTAAAGCAGGGCGCCGAGGAGGAGTAGGCATGCTGACGCTCGGCATCCGGTATCTAACCGGGTGTGCGGTGGCTAGCGATGTGGACAATCGAAGCCGCGTCGAGTGGCCGCCTCACCCGGGCCGCGTGTTCATGGCACTGGCTGCGGCACATTTTCAAACGGGCGAAGACCCAGCGGAGCGCGCCGCGCTGGAATGGCTGGAACAGGAGATGGCGCCGCAAATCTACGCTCCGGGGTACCACGAGCGTGCCGCGGTCACGCAGTTCGTACCGGTGAACGACGTGGCCGGTCCCGCGACGGCGCCTATCCAGTCAGCTCTTGGATTTTCGCGCAAGCGTCAACCGCGGGAATTCGCGAAGGCTTGGATCGATGACGAGAGCATGTTCCTGTATTGGCCGGAAGCCGAGCCTGGGCAGCACTTCAGTTCATTGGAGAGCCTGTGCGGAAAGGTGACGCGTATCGGCCACAGCGCGTCGTTGGTACAGATGTGGGCCTCAAAGGACACGCCGGATGTGCCAGCGAACTGGCTGCCAGACGAGACTCGGGCCACTGGGCGGTTTCGCGTGGCCGGTGCAGGGACGCTTCGGTATATCGAGAGGCAGTTCAACCGACAAGAGGTTGATACCTACTTCGAGCTGTTAGGGGCGGCGGTCGATGGTTCGGACAGGAAGCGGCAGAGAGATGCCAAGCTTGCACTCAAGGAGAACTTCCAGGGTCAGGCGCCGATGCGGCTTCGGCCCGAATTGTCACTGACGCACGGTTACGCGCCGAGGGGGGCCGCGCCGAGGATGGCAGCGCCGGGGACGGTATTCGATCCGCGTCTTTTGGTTTTTGCGCTCCAGCGGGAGGATGGTCCATACCGGCATCTCGACCTTTCGGCGACGCTCCAAGTAACGGGCAGATTGCGCGAGTCCCTCCTCTCTCATTTGGGCGCCGATATTCCAGAAGTCTTGAGCGGTCACTGTGGCAGTGGGCGCTCGGAGAGCCCACACGTTTCGATTTTTCCGCTACCCTTCGTGGGACGGGAGCACGCGCATGGCGGAATTTTGGGCATCGCTGTTGCGGTTCCACGGGAGACTGAAGAAGCGGACCGTCAGAAGCTGCGACGCGCGCTGGCGGCTCTCCGTGAAGAGGGATTGAAGCTGGGCGCATTGGGCAAGTGGCGGCTGGAAGCGGCTGGCGGCGCTGCGTGGCGGGATACGTTGCGAGACCGCGCCTGGACCGGCTATCCCGATGGGGCACGGCAGTGGGCGACGGTGACACCTTATGTGTTCGACCGCCACGCTAAGGCTAAGGACAAGGCGGCTTACCAGGCTGAATTGGCGGATTCGATCGGGCAATCGTGGGAGCGGGTGCGCGAGTCTCGCGAGGTCTCGGTGGAGGTGGTGGTCACGCCTGTATCGGCCCATCTCGGAGCGCCGGCCGCACACGAATTTCCGCGGCTTCAACGCAAGGACGGTAGCGAGTGCCGGCACGCGCACGCGATCCTCATCTTCAGCCAGCCAGTCATTGGCCCGGTGCTGCTCGGCGCGGGGCGGTATCGCGGATATGGTCTCTGCCGGCCCTTGTCGGGGGGAGCCATATGACCGACTTTCCCAGTTTCTTCAGAGCACTTTGGGCCAGCCAGGAATGGCCCGAGCCGCAGCCGTTTCGGTGGCAGACCATGCTTGCGGAGCGCGCTGCAGGGGGCGAGTGGCCGAAAGCAATCAATCTGCCCACGGCCAGCGGCAAGACTGCCTGTCTCGACGCGGCAGTGTTCGGCCTTGCCGCCACTGCGGATCAGGTTGCGGAGAAGCGCCTGCCCCGGCGGATTTGGTTTGTTGTTGACCGCCGAATCGTGGTGGACGAGGCGTTCGAGCGAGCGAAGGCGGTTGCATCAAGGCTCGCGGCAGCCAATGGCGGCCCGCTGGGTGAAGTGGCGCACACCCTCCGGTCCCTCTCGGGGACCGACCGGCCTTTGGCGGTTGCGCGGCTGCGCGGCGGTGCGTGGACTTCCAAGGACTGGGCACGGCTGCCAAGCCAACCGACGATCATCTGCTCGACGGTGGATCAAGTCGGGTCGGCGCTGTTGTTCCGCGCTTACGGCCACAGCGACGAGACGGCCAGTATATACGCCGGGTTGGCTGCTCACGACAGCCTTATCATTCTGGACGAGGCGCACTGCGCCGTGCCGTTCATGCAGACGCTTGACGCAGTAGCGCGATACCGCGAGGAGCCGTGGGGCGAGCGGCCGTTGAAGACGCCGTTCCGCTACTGCGTGATGTCCGCGACACCGCCGGATGGCATTCCGGAAGCGGCGGTGTTTCCAACGCAATCGGAGCGCGCCGCCGCGCTCGACCATCCGCGCCTGCAAAAGCGCATCACAGCACGAAAGCTCGCCACCCTGGCGAAGCCGGTGAAAGGGGATGACGCCGAGTTCGTGTCAGAGGCAGCGAAGCTTGCTCAGAAGTATAAGGAGCAGGGCAAGCTCCGCGTGGCGGTGATGGTCAATCGCGTGGCCACTGCTCGGAAGATCGCTGACCAGTTGCGCCAGGAGCTTGGTGATGCTGCGGATGTGGTTCTATTGACCGGCCGCGTACGCCCGCTGGATCGGGATGTACTTGTGAGGCGGTGGAAGAGCCTGCTCAAAGCCGGTTCGACCGAACCACTGGAGAAGCCCGTTATCGTTATCACCACGCAGTGCCTTGAGGTGGGCGCGGATTTCAGCTTCGACGCGCTCGTGACGGAGTGCGCGAGCCTGGACGCGCTCAGACAGCGTTTCGGACGGCTTGACCGGCTCGGCGAGTTAGGTGAATCGAGCGCGGCTATCCTCATCCGGGAGCGCGACACGAGAAGGCCGAAGGACGATGGCGACCCGATTTATGGGAAAGCGATTTACGAGACGTGGACGTGGCTCAACGAGTCCGAGCAACGGCTAGCGGATGGAATCGTGGACTTCGGGTTTGCAGCCCTGGATGCGCGTATCGACGCTCTCCGCGCGACCAATCCGCAGAGATCCACGCGGCTCTTAGCTCCATGGGACGACGCGCCTGTTCTGCTGCCCGCGCACCTGGACCTGCTATGCCAGACTTCACCGCGTCCCGCGCCTGAGCCGGATGTAGGGCTTTTCTTGCACGGAAAAGGGTGGCCGGCTCCCGAGGTACGCGTGGTATTCCGAGCCGACCTGAAAGGGGATGATGGGGATATCGAGACCTTATCCCTCGTGCCGCCAACAAGCCCGGAGGTGTTGGCCCTGCCTATATATCGCCTGAAGGCATGGCTTCTGCAAGCCGATGCCGAAGACGCGGGTGGCGATGTGGAGAGCATGCGCGAGGAGGCGGACTCCTCCAATTCGGGACAAACGGCCGCTCGCGAGTTTGTGATCTGGAGGGGGCGTGAGCGTTCCGAGGTGACGGACGACATCGAGCGCGTGCGGCCGAACGACGTAGTGGTTCTGCGATCGTCGAAGCAAGGGATCTCCGAACTGGGGCAGATCATTGACGGTCCAGAAGGGCTGGGGCCGGGACGGCTCGATCTTGCGGAGCACGCATTCAGTCAGGCGCGGCGGCGGGCTGTTCTGCGGGTCCATTGGGATGTGCTAGAGCCGCTGTGTGGTCACGCGTCAGTGGCCAATTTGGTTGCGCTGGCCGATTCCGATCCGGAGCGGGATGAGGTTCAGGTGGCCCTAGGCGCAGTTCTGGATGAGGATGGCGCAACAAGTCAAACCTCCGATCAAGCCACCTCGGGTTTCTTACCTGAATGGCTGAAGAAAATCATCGCGAATTTGCAGGCCGACCCTAGATTGCGCGTCGAAGAGCATCCTGCCGGCGGCCTCATTCTGATCGGGAAGACGAAACTGGACGCTGGGGACAGCGATCCCGAGGACGATCTGTTCGCCGATGCAGAGGATCTGACTTCCGAGGCCGCCGAGCCTGTTTCGTGGCAGGAGCACACCGCCGCCGTGGGCGGGTTCGCCAAGGAGTTCGCCGCGCGCTGTGTTTATGAAGGGTTCAGCGATGCGATCATGGCCGCAGCACAGGCTCACGATCTGGGTAAGCTTGACTGGCGGTTCCAACTGTTGCTCCACGGCGGCGACTGGGCGGCTGCCTCCGTCGGCGCGCCTCTGGCGAAATCGGCCGAGCTGCCCGAACGAAAGCGGAGGCGTTGGGAAATCAAGCAGGATGCACGTTTGCCGAAAGGCTTTCGGCATGAATTCCTCTCGATGCAGCTCGCGGAGCATTTCGGGCTGGCTCCGCCCGATGAGGAATCCCGCGAACTAGCACTGCACCTAATTGCGAGCCATCACGGATATGCTCGTCCGTTTGCGCCGCCCGTGCCCGACGAACTGGTGGCCCAGGGCCGGGCGAGCGATCTGTATCTGAGTGCCGTCGGCATTGAAGCCACGCTAACCGCGGCGGACCGGCGGGCTATGACACCGGCACACCGGGTCGATTCCGGCGTGCCCGAGCGCTTCTGGCGCTTGACTCGGCGATACGGGTGGTGGGGCCTCGCCTATCTTGAGGGCGTCTTTCGGCTCTCGGATTGGGAGGCAAGCCGGGGGCCGGCCAACCAACAGAAGACGGCTTCCACGACTCCGCGATCGCTCAGGGCGGCGCCTTCTGTGCCCGGACATCCTATCCCTCTCGACGCTCTGGATGGCGCGAATCCGCTGGCTTTCCTGGCGGCGCTTGGGACGCTGCGCGTCCTGACGCGAGTTCTCCCGGAATACGATCCGCGCTTGAGTTGGGAGCAGCGGCTCGGAGCTTGGCGTCCGTTGTTATGGACCGCCGAGCCGCTGGGTGAGGCGAGGATCTGTGAGGCTCTGTGCAAGAATGGCGTCGATATCGCCGCGATGTTTTCGGAGGATCTCCTCGCCGACACCGTATCGGCCAGCCCGAAGAACAAGAAAGGCGAGGTTAGCTGGAAGGACAAGCTGAAATTCCCTGTCGGTCCGTTTAGAGACTTTTGTCGGGCCGCATCGGACTCGTTATCGGCGTCCCCGGAATTCGCCGCGGCGTGGGCGGGAGAAACCGCCACCAACATCGAGGACGGACAGGATCTCGCACTCAGAACCCGTTTTGACTTCACCGCGGGGCAGCAGGCTTTTGTGGGTATGTTGCGCGAGCTCAAGGAGAGTTGCAACGCACCGGATCTGCAGCGTTCGCTGTTCACAGGCTGGCGTTACTCGACCACAGCAGTATCGATGCGCTGGGACACGCAGGATGAGAAACGGCAGTACGCTCTTCAATCCTCAGACCCGACGAAATCGTCCAACCCGCCGATAGCAGATCGTGGGGCGAACTTCTTGGCCGTTGAGGCGTTGCCTTTGTTTCCGCTGGTGCCGAATCGCGGCGCGGGTCAAGCGGGGTTTGAGGGTAAAGGCAATGACCGCTGCTGGAGCTGGCCGATTTGGACGTATCCGGTTGGTTTAGATATAGTTCGTTCGCTGTTGACTGTTCCACTTACGGATTCAGACGAATGGCCGGGAACGAGCCGGCGAGAGATCGGTGTTTCGGCCGTGTTTCAGTCGAGGATCGTCATGCCTTCCGGGCGGTACAGGTGTTTCACTCCGGCTCGAAACCTGTGAGTCTCCCATGCGCACGTCTTATCTAGTCTGCTACGACGTCTGCGACGACAAGCGCCTCCGCAAAGTCTTCCAAGCGATGCGGAACTACGGGGACCATTTGCAGTATTCGGTGTTTGAGTGTCAGTTCACAGGCCTTGACCTGGCCCGCTGCCGGGCCGAGTTGTCGCGGATCATCAACCACAAGGAAGACCAGGTTCTTTTCGTCAACCTCGGGCCGGCGGAAGGGCGCGGTGATCGCGTAATTACGGCCCTCGGGAAACCGTACTCGGCGCTGGACGCGCCGTGCATCATCGTATGAGGTGGTTATGGGTGCCCTGCCAGTTCCACTCGAAAGCGCACGAAAGCTGCCGGATTATCTGCCGGCACGCATGGTCAACGAGTTCGCTTACTGTCCGCGGCTGTTCTTCTATGAATGGGTCGAAGGGTTGTTCGCGGAGAGCGTGGACACCGTCGAAGGCGGCTTTGAGCACCGGCGTGTGGACGAGAAAGCCACGGCGCTGCCGGAATCGGCGGATCTGCCGCAGACGATCCATGCGCGATCCGTCATGCTGTCTAGCGAGCGGCTGCGGTTGATCGCCAAGATGGATCTGGTGGAAGCGGATGGGGGCGTAGTCACCCCGGTTGATTATAAGCACGGTTATCCGCGCGAAGGCGTAAATGGCTTGGAGTTGTGGCCGTCGGACCGCGCACAACTAGCGGTCCAGGGAATCGTGCTGCGGGACAACGGATATCGCTGCGACGAGGGGATCGTCTATTACCGCAAGACGGGTCAACGCGTCCGGGTGCCTATCGACGATGCGCTCGTCCGCAGCACGGAGGAGCTGATTCGCCAGGTTTGGGCGACTGCGGAGCAGGGTGAGATTCCGCCACCGCTCGTGGATTCGCCTAAATGCCCTGGCTGCTCTCTGGTCGGCATCTGCCTGCCGGATGAGACCGTGCGCGCAGGCGCGGAAGATGATGGCGCCGCCGAACAGCTCAGCCTGTTCGACTTTGGGCGGCGCAAGCCGGTTAAACGCGAAGTCCGCGCCCTGGTTACGCCGCGCAGCGAACTGCGGCCGTTATATCTCAATTCGCAGGGCGTGCGGGTCGGCAAAACGGGAGCCGTTTTGCAAGTGCGCGAAAAGGACGTGCTGGTACAGGAAGTGCGGATCGGGGAGATCTGCCAGGTGAGCCTGATGGGAAACGTGCAGATCTCTACCCAGGCCGTGCAGGCGCTGTGCGAAGGCGCGGTGCCGATCTGCTATTTCTCAATGGGCGGATGGTTCTACGGGATTACCACGGGCCTAAACGAGAAAAACGTATTCCTGCGACGGAGTCAATTCCGGTTCTCCGAGCAGGACTACTTTGCGCGCGCGCTGGCAAGGCGCCTGGCGGCCGGGAAGATTCGGAACCAGAGGACGCTCTTGCAAAGAAACCACGTGGAACCGGACCGCAATACGCTCGTGGGACTCAAAGAGATGGCAGAGCGGGCCGAGAAGGCCGAGTCGCTCGAGGAACTGCTGGGGTTCGAGGGGAACGCGGCACGGTTGTATTTCGGTGATTTTGTCGGCATGATCAAGACGGATGACGAGGGCCGAGCGCGGGAGAACGGGAAGAGTGGGGAAAAGTTGCCGTTCGATTTCGAAGGGCGGAACCGTCGGCCTCCTCGCGACCCGGTAAACGCGCTGCTGTCGCTGGCCTACAGCCTGCTGGCAAAGGACTTGACGGTGGCATGCTACGCGGTAGGATTCGATCCGTACATCGGTTATTATCACCAGCCGCGCTTCGGGAGACCGGCGCTGGCGTTGGACCTGATGGAACCATTCCGGCCGCTCGTTGCGGATTCCGCTGTTCTGACCGCGATCAATACGGGAATGGTGACGGCGCGGGACTTCGTGCGCGTAGGGGGATCAGTGGCATTGACGGCCGCAGGGAGGAAAGGGTTTTTCCGCGCGTATGAGCTGCGCATGGACACGCTGGTGACACACCCGCTTTTCGATTACAGGGTCAGTTACCGGCGGTTGCTGGAGATTCAGTCGCGATTGCTGGCGCGGGTGTTGGAGGGAGAGATTGGCGAGTATCCGGTCTTTACAACGCGATGAAGACGATGCGAGCGGCGGGGCAGCGCTGAAAAGGCGGGGAGCGCTCGCGTGGCGCCAACAGTGCAGTGATTCAGGAGTTAGGTGTTGATAAACGGCTACACAGGTCGGCTCGCCCGGGCGAGATGGTACGCCGCTCGCATCATGCAGCCAAGGTCTTTGAAAATTGAATAAGATATGAGGAGAGCTATTTCCGCGAGCGCGCGCTCGCGGCCCCATTGAAACTTCGCTGGGAGTGGAGGGAACGCTGGCGATTGCGAGATTTCCGCGAGCGCGCGCTCGCGGCCCCATTGAAACCGTCACGGACATCGCGGCGGATGGCGACTACTATATTTCCGCGAGCGCGCGCTCGCGGCCCCATTGAAGCAGAACGTGCGCGGGGCGCAGCGATGGGTAGGACCTGCATTTCCGCGAGCGCGCGCTCGCGGCCCCATTGAAGCGCTGCTGCAACACTCAGATTCCCCCCTGTGCCCCCCATTTCCGCGAGCGCGCGCTCGCGGCCCCATTGAAGCTTCTCCATTCGCTTTTTCCGCAGTTCGAAGATTTGAGGGAACTGAAGAAAAGCCTGGTACAGGGTATGGAGCCGGGACGACGACATGCACACGTAGATGCCCCACGACAGACCGCGACCAGGAGACACGGGCATGAGCGGCGATCAGGAGGTCACCTACACGCTGGACTTTACAGATTCCTGCACAGAGCCATGTACTGGAGGGAATGCTGGTGTGCGCCGGGTGCGGCCAGTCGATGGTGCCGGGCTACACCACCAAGAACGGCCGCCGGTATTGCTATTACGTTTGCCGGACCGCGCAGAAGGGTGGCGCCACGGCATGTGCAGGCGGCATGATTGTTGGACCACGGATGGAGAGCGCTGTGGTGGGGGCTCTATATGAGTTGGCCGATCAACCCGGCGGGGAAACGCTCCGGCAGCGACTGCCGGCAGAACCGGCGCAATTCGACGAGGGAGCCCCCGTGGGATGAGGGTCTGCCGTACGGTCCAGGGCGAGCAGCCGATGAGTTGGGCGGCCTGTCCGATACCGAGGGGCTGGCCGAGCGCCGAAGCCGGCGGGCAGAAGGTAGGCTGGGGCGGCCACACAAACGGCCCGTGTTGCGCAGGATTCGGCCCAGGTTGCCCCGGCCAATGCCCCGGCCAGCATTGGCCTAGGGATGGCGCCGAAAAGGGGCGTAAACGCGCGGGTTTGCGCGCCTTGGCCGCCCCGGCCTTCGGTTCGGAATTCGCAAGGTTAATGGCCATGATCGTCTCGCTGGGAACGGCTGAACAACCGGGTAAGGAATCGCCGCAGGAAGCTGGGCAGGTGCATGTAGAGGTACCAGAGGAAGGCCAGCATGAGGCCAACGAGCATGAACTGAAGCAGAAGCTGGGGGCTGCTGGCCAGGGCGTTGACCAAGCCGATCAGAAACAACAGCGTGACGCCGATGAGCACCAAGCCCGGCAGGGCCGACAGAAGCAGCAGCAGCGGTGCCTGCCACAGCGGAACCCGCGGGTGCGGCATGGAGAGGTCGCGGGAGCCGCACTGGCTGCAGGTCTCGGCATTGCGAGGATTGGGATGCCGGTGCGGGCAGAGCTTGAGATTGTAGGAGCGTCCGCAGAAGTTGCAGAACAGCGGCTCGCCTGGCGTGATGCGATGGCATTGGTTGCAGTAGCGCATAGGGAATCTCACAGGAACGAGAGCCTCTGGCCGCCGGTTGGCCGGAGCCAGACCGGCGACCAGAAGCCGTCGCGGTGAATGATGTCGAAAGTCGTGAACCAGAAAATCTTGTCGGTGGACTTGGCCACGGTTGCGCGGATGTTGGCCAGGCGTTTTTCCGAGCTCGCCACCACGAGCACCCGGAACTGCGGCTGTCCGAAGCGCTGGGTGAACTCGCCCGAGACGGCAAGCTGAAGGTAAAGGGCGGTTTTTTGTTGCCAGACCTTCAGCGCCTCGGTACCCAGGTCCACTTCCAGAAACATGGCGCGGATGGAGTCGCCTAAGGCGAGCTCGAAGTATCCGTCCGGCGTCAATTTGATGGCCTCGGAGATGGACTGGCGGAAGGTGATCCAGCGGCGCAGGCGGGTACCAGCCTGTGGAGCGGGGCGGTATTTCACGGCAAGGTAAATCTCATTGATGCTGGTCTGGTGCTCGACAAAGGCATCGCCGATGACAAGCCTGCCTGCGGGGCGGGTACGGCAAAATCCGTTCTGCGCCGTAGCCCCATCCATACCCGGCATCTGGTAATCGACGATGGCAATGGGGTATGGGTCCCCTTCCAGGCGCGCGGCTTGAAGCGCGCGGAGCGCCTCTTCTCCCGAAGCGCAGCTTCCGTCGCGCATGCCCCAGCCCACCACCTGCTCTTGCAGGAGCCGGCGATTCACTTCGTCATCGTCTACGATGAGCACGCGCACGCCCCGCAGTTCGTCCACAGAGACGCAAGTCGTGACCGATTGGGAGTCGAGCTGCAAGGGCAGCACGAACCAGAACGTGGAACCTTCTCCGGGCCGGCTGGCGACTCCAATGGTTCCTCCCATCAGGTTGACCAGCCGTTTGGAAATCGCCAAGGCCCAACCCGGTACCGCCGTAGTTCCGGGTTGTCGATCCATCCAACTGGCTGAACTGTTCGAAGAGTCGACTAATCTTCTCCGCGGGGATCCCGATGCCGGTATCGCTGACAGCGACGCG
>Ga0187884_10002290_pt1 | contig 16225 bp, 9 predicted proteins | sample June2016WEW_20_4_FD_132983 | JGI IMG/M metagenome (GOLD analysis project Ga0187884, IMG submission 132983) | Peatland microbial communities from SPRUCE experiment site at the Marcell Experimental Forest, Minnesota, USA - June2016WEW_20_40 | ecosystem: Environmental > Terrestrial > Soil >...
CACCCTACGACACAGCCGCCACCCGTCTCAACACGCCCCCATTCCTGCGCCCAATTCCCCTCGTCTCGCCGCTCCTGCCTCCCGCCAGCCTCGCGCCCTCCCCCACTGTCTGAATCGCAGGGCATATTAACTCGTTGAGCCATGAAACTCAGAAAGCGGATGTATAATGAGGGCCTCTTTGTTGTAATTCTTCCGGGAGGTACGCTGCGAAGTGTGGTCGATTTTCCTCCACCGAGTTTTTCAAGCCCACCATAAACAAGCCAAAGAGGGACACATGAAAATCAATGCTCGCCATCTGATGCCGGCAAGACGCGCGCCGTTACTATCATTCCGCGCCGCCGCAAGCTTGATATTGGCTGCCCTGGCGTTTTCGGCAGTTTCCGCTATCGCGCAAGATAAACCAGCCGCGGTGCCATCGCCGGCCAAGCCCCCCGCGAATGCCGGGCCCGACCTCGCGAAACCGACTCTTTATGTCGTCGGCTACGCCCACTTAGACACGGAGTGGCGATGGGAGTATCCGCAGGTCATCAGCGAATATCTCCCCAAAACAATGCGCGCAAATTTCGATCTGTTTGAAAAATATCCCCACTACATCTTCAATTTCAGCGGCGCCAATCGCTATCGCATGATGAAGGAATATTTCCCGGCTGATTACCAAGTACTTCGGCAATGGGTCAAAGCGGGCCGGTGGTACCCCGCGGGCTCGTCGGTGGAAGAGAACGACGTAAACTCACCCTCGCCGGAATCGATCCTCCGCCAGGTCCTGTATGGCAACGAGTATTTCCGCCATGATTTCGGAGTGGCAAGCGCCGAGTTTATGTTGCCGGACTGTTTTGGCTTTCCCGCCTCCTTGCCGAGCATCCTGGCGGCGGCCGGGGTGAAGGGGTTTTCGACGCAAAAACTGGTTTGGGGATCATCCGCGCCGGGTGGGGGACCGGGATCCCCGGAACAGACACCCAAGGGCATTCCCTTTAATGTGGGGATCTGGGACGGACCGGGCGGCAAAAGCGTGCTGGCGGCGTTCAACCCGATGACCTACAGCGGCACAATCTACTACGACCTCACCAAGCCGAGTTCGGAGTTCAGCAAGAAACCCAACTATGTTGACTGGCCGAAGCGGCTCGAGTCAGACGGCAAGGCGACGGGCCTTCCCGTTGACTATCACTATTACGGCACCGGCGACATTGGAGGTTCCCCCTCGGAATCCTCGGTGAAACTGCTCGAAGCTATGATCACCAAGAGCCGCACGATTCTGCCGTCGCCGCTCGATCGGACGGACTTGGACGAAGAGCCAACCCCTCAAGCCAACGGCACTCCGGTTCAAGTGGGCGACGGCCCGGTGCGCGTGATCTCCTCCAAAGCGGACCAAATGTTTCTCGATATTATTCGGTCCGGCAAGGAGGGGGGGCTGCTCCATTACAAGGGCGACCTTGAACTCACCAATCACTCGGCGGGCTCACTCACATCCGAGGCCCAGCACAAGGTTTGGAATCGCAAGAACGAGCTGCTGGCTGACGCCGCCGAGCGCGCCTCGGCTGCCGCGGCATGGCTGGGCGGCCCTCCCTATCCGTTGCAACGTTTGAACGACGCGTGGACACTCGTACTCGGCGGGCAGTTCCACGACATCATGGCCGGGACCGCCACGCCGAAGTCCTACGAGTACTCCTGGAACGATGATGTGATCGCCATGAATCAGTTTGCGGGCGTGCTGACCAGCGCCAGTGCCGCCATCGCCTCCGGCCTGAACACGCAGGTGGAAGGCACGGCGGTGGTCGTATACAACCCTCTCAATATTGAGCGCGAGGACGTGGTGGAAGCTGATCTTTCCTTTGCCCAAGGCGCGCCTCAAGCCGTGCACGTGTTCGGCCCGGACGGCAAGGTAGTGCCTTCGCAAATCGAGGGGCCTGGGCGCGTGCTGTTCCTCGCCAAGGTGCCTTCCGTGGGCTTCGCGGTCTACGATGTCCGCCCCGCGGGCGGCTTTTCCGCCGTAGCCTCCGAGCTAAGAGTGAGCGAATCGTCCCTTGAAAATGCCCGCTACCGCGTCACGATCGACGCCAACGGTGATGTGTCGAGTATCTACGACAAAACCCTCAAGCGTGAACTGCTCGCGGCGCCGGCCCGCCTCGCCTTGCAAACAGAGCATCCATACGATTGGCCCGGTTGGAATATGGATTGGGCTGATCAGCGGAAGCCGCCGCGCGCTTACGTCTCGGGGCCGGCCCAGATTCGGGTAGTGGAAAACGGACCAGTGCGCGTGGCCGTGGAAGTAACACGCGAAACCGAAGACTCCAAGTTTGTCCAAACCATAAGCCTGGCGGCGGGTGACGCCGGCAACCGCGTGGAATTCGCGAATGCCATCGACTGGAAAACCAAGGAGGCCGCTCTCAAGGCCACCTTCCCTCTGACCGCCGCGAATCCCCAGGCGACTTACAATTGGGGACTGGGCACAATCGAGCGCGGCAATAACGACCCCGCTAAGTTTGAGGTTGGTTCGCACCAGTGGTTTAACTTGACCGATAAAAGCGGAGCGTACGGCGTCACCGTTCTCTCCGATTGCAAAACCGGATCGGATAAACCCGACGACAGTACCCTGCGCCTGACCCTGATTTATACGCCAGGCCTCGGCGGTGGGAATGGCCATGATTACAGCGATCAGACCACCCAGGACTGGGGCCATCATGAATTCAGCTACGGCCTGGCTGCACATGCCGGCGACTGGCGCCAGGGCAAAACCGATTGGCAGGCGCAGCGCCTGAATGCTCCCCTGATTGCTTTCCAGAGTGCCAGCCACCCCGGAGCACTGGGAAAGAGCTTTTCCTTCCTGCGCGTTGACAACGGCCATGTGTTCGTGACGGCGGTGAAGAAGGCGGAGGAAAGCGGCGAGATCGTCGTTCGCGTCGTCGAAATGCGCGGCGAACCGGCACCGAGCTTACACGTAGCCTTCGCCGGCCCCGTCACTGCCGCGCGCGAAATTAATGGCCAGGAACTACCTCTGGGCCAAGCCACGGTGGCAAACGGCGAACTTGAAACCTCCCTCGGACCTTATGGAATCCGCACCTTTGCGGTGAAGTTGGCAGGGCCCGCCAAGACCCTGCCGCCGACGCACTCGGAGCCTGTCGAGTTGAAGTACAACCTGGTGGCGGCAAGCGACGACGGCATCGCGACCAAGAGTGGCTTCGACGCGGCGGGCGAAACCCTTCCCGCTGAAATGCTTCCCACGACCCTGCCCTATGGCGGGATCACCTTCCGCCTTGGCCCGCCGTGGAAGGACCATCCCAATGCTCTGGTCACGCGCGGCCAAACCATCCCGCTACCCACTGGGAAATTCAACCGGGTTTATATCCTGGCTGCCGCCGACGGGGATCAAAAGGGAACTTTCCGATTCGGCAACAGCAGCGCTGACCTGAGCATTCAGGATTGGCAGGGTTACATCGGCCAGTGGGACAACCGGACGTGGATTCAGCGAAAGGTTGAAATGCCGAGACCGCCAGAGCCCGCCGCGGACGATCATAGTTGGCAGGCGGAGAGAGCCCGCAGAATTCGCGCCCGCATACAAGAGCGCGGGCCTATCACACGCATCGTCCCCGAGTACACCGGACTTACGCCTGGCTTCATCAAGCGCGATCCGGTAGCGTGGTACGCCTCGCACCACTACACGGCGCAAGGCGGCAATGAGGTCTACGCTTACTGTTATCTGTTCGCCTATTCATTGGATATTCCCGAAGGCGCAACCACCCTGACGTTGCCGGATAACGATAAGATCCGGATCATGGCCATCACGGTGGCAGACCAGTCCGGAAGCCTCCGGCCCGCGGCGCCGCTCTATGACACTCTGGGGGAAGGAAAACGGTAGACGGTAGACGAGGGGGTAAGGCAAGGGACGGGGCAATTGTGGCTAGCTCGATGGCTATTTGGCCTTGATGCACGTAGCGGGGTCCTTCGGTGCAAGTTGACAGGCAGTCTTGTACTCCACCAGGGCCTCCTTGTGCTTGCCCCGTGCCTCCAGTGCATTGCCGAGGTTGTAGTGGGCGGCGGCGAAGTTCGGCTTTAGGCGCAACGCTTCCCGATACTCGGAAATCGCCCCATCCACGTCGATGTCTCCCTTGTGGCGCAACTCCAGGGCGAGGTTGTTGTGAAAACCGGCATCATCAGGCTTAAGACGTAAGGCCTCATGCAGTTCGGCAATGCCACCGTCCACGTCCCCCTTCTGGCCCATCGCGACGCCGAGTTGGAAGTGAGCATTAGCAGTATCCGGTTTCAGGCGTAATACTTCCCGGAATTCCGCAATGGCGCCCTCGAAGTCCCCTTTGAGACGCAGCGTGACGCCGAGGTTGTAGTGGGCATCGAGATCATTCGGTTTCAGGCGTAACGCTTCCTTAAATTCCGCGACGGCGCCGTCACGGTCTCCCTTGTCGTCGAGCGCGTTGCCGAGGTTGATGTGCGCTTTGGTGAAGTCCGGCATCAGCCGCAACGCCTCACGAAATTCCGCGATCGCGCCGTCCAGGTCACCCTTAGAGTGCAGCGCGATGCCGAGGTTGTAGTGAGCATCGACATCATCCGGCTTCAATTGCAATGCTTGCCGGAATTCCGCAATGGCACCGTCCAGGTCCCCCTTGTCTGCGAGAACGCTGCCGCGATCGAGGTGGTCCTCGGCCGAAGGAGTCTGAGCGCTCGCGTATCCAGCAAAGACAAGCCACAAGAGGCCACAAGCAAGCGCAGCAAAACTAAGCCGGAACTTCCCTTTGTGCTTCACCTCGCCCGAGGGGGCAGGCTGGATTTGAGTTTTCATTTTTCGCCCAACCGGCAACATACACCCGCCCGCCCCAGAATACGAGCAGGAATTCCCAATGTCCACTTTCCACTGGCCCAGAAGATGCCCGTGAATGCAACGGTGAGTCGACTTTGAAGCGCACGGCACTCTCGCGGGCCGCGGAAGGGGCCGGTCGCACCTCTCGTCAAAAGGCCAAAGCGGAGTTCCATCTCACCCCAGACGGCCGGCGTATGCCAGGGCAGCGAAGCCCAGAATTAGGAAGAAAATGCTTCCGAACATCGTATTCAGAGCCTTCCTCCCGGATCCTTTCCATTCACCGGTGGCAAGCCCCCAGACATTTGACGCGACGATGATGGCCGACATGAACAGAGGCCAGCCGAGAATCGGTCCCATGTCTCCAAGGCGCCCGCTGACCGCGCCGTAAATGACCGTGCTGCCAAACCAGAGTGCTCCCATCATGGCTCCGTAAACCCAGTTGAACCCCGTCCCCGGGGCGCGGAACAGGCCCCTGGAGTTGTTCTTTTTCCAGAGAAACATGCAATAGATGATGTAGGGGATGAACGCCGCGGTGTTCACTGGCGCCCAGATCACATTGGCCTGGTTCGTGATTGTGGCCCCCTGCTTGGCTGCGAGATCAAGCAGCGGCGCGCCAAACGCCAAGGCGAAGTTCGTCAAGGGCGAGCCCAGTCCCGCGAGCACGCAAATAATGAGTCCCGCTTTAAAGCTCATCGGGATGGCGGCGGATTCACGCGGGCGTGGGTCAGCAGCCTCCTGATGCTGGTCCTTCATTTTTCCGGCAATTGAGCACCCCACGATTCCGACCAGAATCAGCAGCACCCCCAGGAAAAGCATGAGACCTTGCGGGGTGAACGCCCGTTCACGGTGGAGCACCAGCAACGGGACGAGCGAGCCCAGCACCGTGGATATGCCGATGGCAATGGCAAAATTCAGGGCCATACCGATCGCGGCAATCCCAAGTCCGAAGAAGATCTGGGCCAGACCAAAACCCACACCGAATGCGATTGTAAGCAGGAGCGATTTCGCGGCGACTCCGTGATAAACCTCCCCGGCGTTGGGGATGGTCAAGAAAACAACGAGCCATGGAAAAATCACCATCCCAAATAGCCCAAAGACCGAATAGATGTTTTCCCATTTCCAGACCTTGGCATATTTGGTGGGAGCGGCAAAGCTCCCGTTAAGCGTCCCCGCGATAATCGACAGGATGATCCCGATCGATAAACTCGACATGACCTTACCTCCGCAAAGTAGCCGCCGCAATTTCCTCGCGGCGGGATCGGCCCCCTCCAACGCACAAGGGGGTACTGCCCTCCCAAAGAGTGGTGAAGATTATCATTAGAAAGGCTGGCTGTCACTCGGATGTATTCATCTGATGTATTCAAGTGATGTATCCAAGACGTGTTAGTATCTCGCCGTTGAAAACCCTCGCCTCGGAGAACGACCGATGCCCAAATGCTCACGAACCTTGATTCCTGCAATTTTCCTGGCCGTCACGGCTCTTGTCGCACAATCAAACAGTGCGCTCGAGTATCAATCCCCGTTTATGCGCGTTCAGCTGGCGCATGACCAGCCGGCCTTCGTAGCCCTTACCGTGGATTCGTTGGGTAAGCACAAGCTCAGCGCTAACCCGCTGCGCCCGCCAGCCAAGACGGACACAGCTTATCAGGTGCGCAACGTGGGCACGACATTCGAGTATCGTCCCGCCGGCGCTTCTGCCACGACGACACCCGCGTGGACGTTTCAATTCTCGCCGCGCCAGATTCGCTTGCGCTCGCAGTTTAGCGCCGCAAATCAACCGCCACCGCTGGTGCTGAACTTCAATCCCCACCTTAACCATGCCACGCTGCTGGGCCTCATCAATGACGACAGCAGCGTGCCACTGCCGGCACTCTTGCATCTGCCTGACCTCGGAACTTTCCGCATAACTTCCAGCCCCGACCACGGTCCGGCGCTCGGTTATGACGCATTCCGATATGACCAAGGCAAGGGCGACGACTACGTGCGCGTTACCTTCTCCGCCGCCACCGCTGCCCTGCCCCAAATTGATTACGATCTGGATATCGTGGCCATCTATCCCGACTCGCCGGCGATCGCCCACGACCCGAGATGTGACGGGTTCCGGCGCAATTGGCTGAATATCTTTCAACTGAATCCGCGGGCGCGAGTGCTCGCCAATCACGCCGCCAGTGACCCGGTGGCCTTCACGGTATTCTTGTATTCCTCGATGGCGCCCCGCACGCCGCCGCTGGCCCCCGGCCTCACCGCGCTCGATATGGTTCGTCAAACTTTGGACCGATACCTCGGCGGAATGAAAGGTTACGGAATGGAGGGATATGGAGGCGACACCCGCTTCGACTTTAGCGACACCTACCCCTCCCTTTTGATCGCCGCCTGCGAATACGTCCGCGGCAGCAACGATCACGCCTGGCTGGAAAAGAACTATGGCGGGCTGAAGGACTGGACCACCAGGATGTTGGCCATGGACGTGAATGGAGACGGGCTGCTGGAGTACCCCATGAATGGGAACTACGGCTCCTGGCCGGAAAAGGTCTCGGTGCGCCCGGCCAACTGGTGGGACACCATCGGCTTCGGCTATCAAGATGCTTACTCGAACGCCCTTGCCTATCATGCTCTCGAAAACATGGCGGAAATCGCCCGTCAGGCAAACCAGCCGGATGATGCGCAGATGTTTTCCGCTCGCGCCGAAAAACTCCGCACGGTCTATTTCCCGACCTTTTACGACCCCAAAACTGGAGTGCTGGCCGGCTGGAAAAGCGCTGACGGGAACCTGCACGATTACTACTTTACCTTCGTGAACAGCGTGGCCATTGCTTATGACTTAGTCCCGCGCGACAAGGCAAACCTCATCATGGATCGCCTCCTCGCCAAGATGAAAGAGGTGGGTTACACACATTTCGAATACGGCCTGCCGGGAAACCTGGTGCCCATTCGGCGCGGCGACTACGTCGATCACGATAAGCGCTTTGGCGGACCGGATAAAGAAGATGGGTCGGATGGGTTTCAAATCTATGAGAACGGCGGCGCCACCGCGTGCTGGGCCTATTTCACCCTGGCAGCCTTGTACCAATTGGGCCGGCACAAGGAAGCCGACGCCATGCTGTTTCCGATGCTCGCAGGGTTTGAGAAGGGCGGCTTCCAGGGCTTCGGTCCGAATGGCATGACGTACGATTGGAAAGCCTGGGACGGGACCCCGCACGGCTACGAAGGTCTGCTGGTGGATGGATACCAAGCCTTGCTGGCCGTGCTGCTACGCTGAGCGGTGCGCCTACTCCTTATGCTTGCATGCGAAGCTTTGGAGTGCGGCAGCTTGCTGCCGCTTTGTCCCGAAGCTTGCTGGCGGCGAATCGCGCGTGTAATTGGAATCCCCGCAAGCAAGCTCGCCGGGAGGAAAGCGGCAGCAAGCTGCCGCACTCTAAAGCTTCGCACAGCGCTCGCAAACCCGGCTAGGCAGATGCATACTCCTCTAGGCGGGGAGAATGGCAGCGCCTCTTTCGGCTCTTATGAGCCGCAGATGCATGTCGCATCCCATTGCCCCTCCCGCCCGCAGATTCGATAAGTTCGCGGAGCCTGAGCCGCGCTTTGTGCAGTTGCGACTTCGACGTCCCCTCGGTGATGTCGAGCAGTTTCGCGATCTCATCGTGCCGGTAGCCCTCCAGGTCATGCAGGAGGAAGATTTCCTTGTAACCGGAAGACAATTGGGCAATCGCCACGTTAAGACTAATCCTGTCCAACGTGTCGGTCGCTGGGGCCGAAAGGGCGCGCACCTTGGTAAGAACGTCGCTCACCTCCTGGTGGGAGCCCGGGGCAACGTCCATGGAGGTGACCACCTCGCGCCACCGGCGATGGCGGCGTAATCGCATCAAGACCGTGTTGACCGTAAGGCGATGCAGCCACGTGGAAAAACTCGATTCGCCACGAAACGTGTGGGCCTTCCGGAACAACTGGAGAAAGACCTCCTGGGTCAGATCCTCGGAGTCTTCCGCATTCCCCAACATGCGAAAACACTGCCGATAGACGCGCCGCTGGTACTTGTCGTAAAGGGCGTCAAATTCAGCTAACAACGCCCCGCCGGGGGTGGGCGGAATCGGCGATTGAGGAGACGGCCAAGACCGCGCCGCGGATACCCCATGCTCTTCCGTTTGCGCAACCCGGGGGCCGGAATCATGAGCCAGCGGAAAGAAACGTCTTCGCGGGGCAGGGATCGCGCCCGGATCTGTTGAAGGGTTGTGGCCGAGGAAACCCTTCCGTTTCACAAAAGTTGTAGGGAAAAAACTCATCCCTTCGCCGGAGCCCTGCGCGCCCGGGCGAATCTCGTTCCCAGCCTCCACATCCACTGTCATGGTTGGCGCCTCAAGAATTGCGCTCACAATGCTACCCTCCATCCTTTCGATATGTTCGATTGCGGCGCTGTAAACGCTGGGGGCGATTCACGCATCCACCGCCCACAGAAGACATCAAGTGTTGAAGCACTGGCAGCCTGCGCACGTCGCAATCACCGCTAGGGACAGCGGCTTAACTGCCGCTCCCTGAGGTCATTGATTGATTGGAGATAATCCGCGTGTCGGTCACCCTCTCAAGCGAGGGCCCGATACGGGAAATGGAAAGGGATTAGGCGCGGGGCGGTCCTCTTAAGCCGTGCGATTGAGGAACGCCGGCTAGTTCCGAGAGAGGAACCTCAATGGGGGAAACCGGGGAATAATGGATAATGACTTCAGTCTTGAGGATGGGGGCAGGGGGCCGGGAATCATCCGTTTGCCTCGGCACCAACTTCTCGCCGCCACACTCTGCCATGCGGCTGCTCTTCGTAATGTGCCAGGAAGTACCGCTTTGCCCTGCCGGGTGTAAGCGCGATTGCGTGGCCAGAACTCCAATGGCCACGATCAGAAGCGCGATCGCGACGATGAGAGTTTTGCCAACCACCCCCGCCAGAAAACTTCCGCGACGGGACGCATTCCGAGCCATTCGAAGCAAGTTGTCTACCCCTGCTGGCATTTGCCAGAAAACTTTACTTGGGCCGATGCTACGCCGACTGCCGGCAGACCGCACAGACAACTGCAAGAGACACCCCTAGGTGACTACAGACAAAAAGTCATCCCTTGCTGGGAAGCCAGGCCTTGGGAAAGGGTTGCCTGGATAAAAACAGATTTTCGCCTCATCGGGCCGTCTGGCGTTGAAGTAACGGAAGGATTTGGGATGGACCCCCGGCCCATAGGTGCGAAGCTTTAGAGTGCGGCAGCTTGCTGCCGCTTTTTCCCGAGCCAGCATGCTGGCGGGGGTTGTGCTCCGAGTCGACATTCCCGTGAGCAAGCTCGCTGGGAGGAAAGCGGCAGCAAGCTGCCGCACTCTAAAGCTTCGCATTCACACCTGCACAAGCTGTGGTTGACCACGGTATCCTTTAGACGGCGCAACTTTTCCTCCCCGGGGGGGGGTTATAATCCCTTTGAGGGCGTTCAACTAGGGTCACTATCGACGCAGTTTTCACGGCCGTAGGGAAGGAGGCTACCTATCCCTTCTGCGCGGCTGTTTCTGCATAAAAAGCACTTCAATGAAAGAGAATGCTATTCCAGCACTTCCGGCCGACCCGGCCGCCTGGCATTTTCTCAGCCGGACGACGTTTGGGCCGCGGCCTCAAGACTTGGAAAGAGCAAAGCAGGTAGGCATCACCGCTCTGCTGGACGAACAACTCCATCCCGAAAGAATCGAAGACTCCGCAGTGGAGCAGAGAATCGCCGCCCTTCCCACCCTGACGATGAGCCCGGAAGAACTGATGGAGGACTTCCATGCCCCGAAAAAAGGCAACAAACCAGCCGCAACGCAGGGACCCATGGAACGCCGGCAAGCGGCGGCTCCCGACCCGGATGGCAATGGTCCGCAAGCTGGTCCTGAAATGAGTCCAGGGATGGAAGCCGGCGGGCCGCGCCGGATCCTCATGGAGCTTGGCCGCGAACAACTCTGGAGCGCGGCTTACAGCCAGCGGCAGCTCCAGGAAGTCATGGTTCATTTCTGGATGAACCATTTCAATGTTTATGCCGCCAAGGGTGTCGATAAGTGGCTCCTGACTTCGTTCGAGCACGATACGATCCGCCCCAATGCTTTGGGCAATTTTGGGCAATTGCTCACAGCCACGGCGCAAAGCCCCGCCATGCTTTTTTATCTGGATAATTGGCTGAGCGTGGCGCCCAAGGAGAACGCTGGCCTCGGCCCTACCCAAGCCCGGCGTGGCCTGAACGAAAATTACGGGCGCGAGCTCATGGAACTCCACACCCTGGGGGCGGACGGCGGGTACACTCAGCAAGACGTGCGGGACGTCGCGCGCTGCTTTACCGGTTGGACCATCGATCGCCCACGCCAGGGAGGCGGCTTCATTTTCCGCCCGCGCTTTCACGACTACGGTGAAAAAGTGGTTCTGGGCCGCAAGATACAGGGTCAGGGCGGGATGGAAGATGGCATGGAAGTCCTTCAGATGCTGGCGGCACATCCCTCCACCGCCCATTTCATTTCCCTCAAACTCTGCCGGCACTTTATTGCCGATGACCCTCCAGCTTCGATTGTTGACCGCGCCGCTCGCACCTTCAGCGAATCTCAGGGCGATATTCGTTCGGTCTTGAAAACCATCCTGACTTCGCGGGAATTCAACTCGCAAGCTGCCTTCCGGGCGAAAGTGAAGTCTCCTTTCGAGCTCGTGACCAGCGCGCTGCGATCGCTGGACGCGGAAACCGACGGCGGCGCGCCGCTGTTGGGGATGATCATGCGGATGGGCCAGCCGCTTTTCCTTTATCAAGCACCCACGGGTTTCCCCGACCGCGCCAGCAATTGGATTAACTCCGGCACGCTGCTGGCCCGAATGAATTTTTCCATGGTGCTGGCGGCCAACCGTATTCGCAGGACCCAACTCGATCTTCAATCTCTCACCCCGTCCGATGACCCCCACGCAGTATGGGATCACCTGGTGGGAAGAACGCTGGGCGGGCAGGTTTCGCACGAAACCCAGTCGGCAGTCATGAAGAGTTTGGAGAATTTAGACAGTGTAGGCTTAGGTGATCCGGGCGCCTTCCCAAAGACCAAGCTGATGGCGGCGCTGTTGCTCGGGTCGCCGGAGTTCCAGCGGCGATGAGGGGAAGGTGTCAGTTAGCAGGTGCCAGGTGTCAGGCACAAAGGCTAGGTGTCAGGTGCCAGGTATCGGTGTCAGGCACTATGTGCCAGGTGTCACGCACCGGATCCGAGGAGCCAACTGAAAGGTATAGAGAGTGAGGGTTTCTCTGACACCTGACACCTGATACCTGACACCTTACTCGCAATCGAGGGCACTATGAGCATTTCCCGACGCTATTTCTTGAAGACCACGGGCCTGAGCCTTTTCGGCGCGGGCTTCGTTCCGAGCTTCCTGCGGCGGACAGCCTTCGCGGCGGAGCAGCCGGGGCGCAAGAAAATACTGGTTGCCATTTTTCAGCGCGGCGCCGCCGATGGGCTGAACATCGTGGTCCCCTACGGCGAAAAGAATTACTACGCCCTGCGCCCCAGCATTGCCATCCCGGAGCCCTCCCAGCGCAACGATGCCGGCCCGAGCGCCCTGGATCTTGACGGGGTCTTTGGCCTGCACCCCAGCCTCGCCTCTCTAAAGCCTCTGTTCGACGCCCGGCATTTGGCGGTCATTCACGCAGCCGGTTCGCCCGACGCCACGCGCTCACATTTCGACGCCCAGGACTACATGGAGTCGGCGACGCCCGGAGTGAAGTCCACTCCCGACGGTTGGTTGAACCGCTTCCTGCAAAGCGCTCCCCATGCCGATGCCACGCCCTTCCGCGCTGTGGCCTTTGCCGCCTCCACGCCTCGCACGATGATGGGCACAGCATCCTGCCTCTGCACTCAGGACCTCGAAGGCTTCCACCTGGCGGGCAAGGCCAACCTCCAGGGGCGCGGCGTGTAACTGGTGGAGAGCGCCTTCGAGGAGATGTATGCCTCGGCTTCAGACCGGCTGCTTTCCAGCACGGCGCACGAGACTTTTGAAGCCATCTCCACCCTGCAACGCATCCAGATGGGAGCGTATCAGCCGGAAAATGGCGCGCAGTATCCGCGCGGCCCCTTGGGGAAGAGCTTGAAGCAGATCGCGCAGCTCATCAAATCCGGCGCCGGCCTGGAGGTTGCCTTCGCGGAAGTGGGCGGATGGGACAACCATGTGAACGAAGGCGGAGTGAAGGGACAATTGGCAAACCGCTTACAGGAGTTCGGCGACTCCCTGGCAGCGTTTCATACCGACATGGGAGACCGTATGGCGGACGTCACCGTCCTCACCATGTCGGAGTTCGGCCGCACTGCCCATGAAAACGGCAACCGCGGCACGGACCACGGCCACGCTCACGCCATGTTTGTGCTTGGCGGAGCGGTGAAGGGTGGAAAGGTTTACGGCGATTGGCCGGGCCTCAAAGACCATCAACTCCACGAAGGGCGCGACCTGGCATTAACCACCGATTTCCGCGATGTTTTCGCCGAGTTGGCCATGCGCCATCTGGGGGTAGAAGATCCCGCCGGCATTTTCCCCGGCTACGAGGTTTCACCTGCCCGCTTCCGCGGGTTCCTGGGCTGACCGCGAGGAAAAGATTCACCACAGACACAGAGGTCACAGAGAGAAGTACGTCTGCTTGTGCGGATAGGGATGGCTGAGCCCTCGTTTGTTGAATCGCCGTACTTATCTGCGTTTCTTCTCCGTGACCTCTGTGTCTGTGGTGAATGCCTTTCTGGATTGCCGCTCGGCCGTGAACTGTGCCGGTCTTCGGCCCGTGGTGTCACCCTGGCTTGCAGATGATCCGATGACCCAATGGCCAGATGACCCGATCAATACAGCAGTCCTTTTTGCAACGGTTCCGCTGCCCGGCCCAGGGGTTCGAGAAGTTCGCGCGCGCCGCGCGCCATCAGGCCAAGCTCCGTCGCGGTCTGGAACCACTGGAAGCCCTGGTCCACATACTTCTTTATTTGGTCGGAATCCTTAACCGGCAATCCCACGAACTTGTTGTTCGCTTTGCCTGCGGCGACAACCCTTTTCAAGGCGTCTTGAACCCGCGGATGGCCCGATTGCCCGCGCAGACCCATGGAAAATGAAAGGTCGCTCGTACCAACGAAGATGACATCAACGCCCGGCGTCGCGGCAATCGCCTCGACCTGCTCGAGAGCCCGCACCTCTTCGATAATGATCACGACCATCACATTGTTGTCCGCAAAGGTGTGGTAACCCTCGGGAGCCGGCCAGCGGAATGACGCCAAGCCCGGCCCCGACCCTCTCCGGCCGTGCGGGGGATACTTGCAGGCCGCCACCGCCTGCTGCGCTAATTCCGGAGTGCTGCAAAACGGAAAGATGACCCCCAGGGCCCCCACATCCAGCACGCGTTTCGCGGTCCAAAGCTCGTTGACGGGAACACGGGCAATGGGCACCGCCTTCAGGCCGCGCGTGGCCAGAACCATCGTCCGCAAAGTTTCGAGCGTGATGGGGCTGTGCTCCATCTCGATCCAGAGGAAATCAAACCCGAGCGTCGCCGCCTGGGCGGCGGTTTCCACGCTCGCCACCGTGATGGTCGTGCCAATCACCGGTTTCCCTTCGCGAAGCATTTTCTTGAGGGGGTTTTCCATCACTCCGGGCGAGTCGGCGTTCTCAACAGGCATGGGCATTCTCCTTGTTAGATCAATATGATTTCACAATCCGATGAATCGAACCTCGGCATCTTCCCAACAGCGGCCTTCCCTTTTCCGGCTGCGGTGGTGAAAGCGCCTTAAGTTTAAGTCACTGCTTCGCACTGCGTCCACGTGTTTGTAGCGGCGGTTCGCGAACCGAGCATGTCCACCTCACGGTCCGGCCAATGACCGATGCGCTGCGGCTTCGCCGCTGCCTATCCGAAAAGGGTGCCCTTTTTCGTTCCGGGAGATTACGAACAAATCTCGTGCGCGAAGCGCCTTGGAGTGCGGTAGCAGCAGCTACCGCTTTTGTCCCCACCTCGCACATTTGCGGTATGAACCGAAAGCGGGAGGCGGTAGCCGCTGCTACCGCACTCCGAGGTGCCTTTGGTGCAGCTATTCTCATCACCATACGGGGCGAAGTTCCATGAAACGGCATGATCGTACGCGGTTCTGGACAGCCGCGGTTGGCTAGTCGCACCGAGGCCGAACGCCGTTCGGCGCGAGGCTCTCGCGCAGGCGCCAAAGACCCGAACGCGCGCTGCGGCCGCTCCTCGTTTTCCCTATTTCCGGTCAATTTCGCGTGTGAATTTGTCTATAGAAATTCGCGCGTGAATATGTCCATCGAGTTTCGCCCATGAAATTGTCCGAACCCTGGAGGCGGGACGAAAACCTGCCGCCACGGGCGGAAGTGGGGGTCTCCGGCGGCCAGGCTTTAGAATCAACAGATTCGATCATCTCCAACCCTACGCCACCGATCAAGGTTCTCACCAGGGTTCTGACGTTTTGTCGCAGACTATGATATTTCTATTGTAGCCTCTACTATTTACTTGACATGGACTAGTACAGTCTGTATACTCATTGCGGAGGCCGGCGCCATCCCTGGCCGCCGGCGGAAATCGACGTCGCGCCGGCTTGGCGCCGCCATCGGGAGTTGAAACTCCAGCACCGATGGCGGGGTAAACCCACGGCTGTCCAAATTAGCGGGCGATCAAGTCGTTTGACGGGGCTTCGCCCCCTGCTCTGCGGAAAGGCTCTGCCTTTCCGGCCCATCGCCTGCATTTTCTCCCCCTGCGCGCCGCCTGCCCCGAGCCATCGGGGCAGGCGGCGCGGAGGAGGTTTATCGGTGGGGCGCAACGGAAAGGCGGAGCCTTTCCGCAGAGCAAGCGGCGGAGCCGCAGGTCATCGTCGAGGGGCGGGCTGCAATTTGGACAAGCTCGGGGTAAATCCGCCGCTACGTCGCTGAGGAATTCTTAATCAGCCAAGTCGAAAAGTAAGAAGGCAGCAAGCAGAGGGCAGTAGGCAGTGAGCGGTAAGCAGTAAGGAGAAAGCAGTAGGCAGTACGCAAGAGGCATTAAGGTGTCGGGGGTGAGCAGTTGGCAGCGAGCTAAAGGGTGCGCGCTGACCGACCACCGACCACTGACCGCTCGCCACTAGCCACTGACCACTCGCCACTTCCCCCAGGAGGTCTTTATGTCTCTCATCCAAAAGCCATCCATGACCGATAAGAATAGGACGGCGCACCAGCGCAACGGGCGGCAGTCGCGCGAGGCGGCGACTCCCGAGGGCAAGGAGCGCAGCCGCGCCGCGCACTTGCGCCACGGGTTTTACTCGCAGCAGCGGGAGGAGGCGCTGCGTGCCCTGGGCGAGGACCCGGCGGAGCTTGCCGCCCTGATCGAGTCCACGCGCGCGGAGTGGCGGCCCACCAGCGATTTCCAGGACCGCCTCACCGAGCGCATGGCGCGCCTGTGG
>Ga0187884_10002296_pt1 | contig 16205 bp, 13 predicted proteins | sample June2016WEW_20_4_FD_132983 | JGI IMG/M metagenome (GOLD analysis project Ga0187884, IMG submission 132983) | Peatland microbial communities from SPRUCE experiment site at the Marcell Experimental Forest, Minnesota, USA - June2016WEW_20_40 | ecosystem: Environmental > Terrestrial > Soil >...
CGAGTCGGGCAAGTAGAGCACACCGTGCCCCTCCGGGCAGACCATCTCCGTGCCCGACCAATCCAGCAGCACGTGCCCCGGCGCGCCAATCTGTATCGGCGTTCCCAAACGACGCAGGCAGACGCGGCAACGTTTTTGCTGGTCGCGAATTGCCCAGGACAACGGTGCGATCGAGAGAATCATGAACAGCCATAGACCGACGCCGTTGGTCATCGGCTGCACCGATCCATACAAATACACCGACAACTCGCGCGCCGTGGTCCAAGCCAGCAATCCGGTGAAGGCGAGCAGCAGCATGGTTTTCGCGGCCAGGAAGGACCACCAGCGGACTCGGTCGGCCAAAGTAAGCGGCGCGCGGCCAACGCCAGTGTCGGCCCGGGCGTACACCACTACCATGGCAGAGGCCATCGCCAGCAGTACGAAGAGTAGGTATGACCCAACGTAGCGTCGAACTTCATCTCGTTCGGACGTCACCACCAACAGAGACGCGGGCAGGATGTAGCCAGCGTTCTCGGTATGGTCGGCGAGATCAGGTTGAACCTGCTGCTCGGTCACGCCTGGGCGCACGCGAGCAACTGCGCCTATGCGCTCTACAAAATTCGTGAAGGAAGGCGTGCCGGAGTCGAGAAGCGTCCACGCGGAAATTTCTGGCGACAGGAGACGAAAATTCGCCGGCAAAATACCAATGATGGTGCGCGGAATGCCGTCGACTGTAACCACGCCGCCGATAATGGACGGATCGCTATGGAATTGAAGCCGCCAGAGATCGTGGCTCAGGACCACGCATCCACTGCACCCGTTCTCATCCCCGGTGCGAAAGGTTCGCCCCAGTGAGGCCTTAAGATTGAGCACTTCGAAAAATTCGGGAGCCACCTTAGCAGAGAGTATTGGAATCGTCCGCTGAGGCACGACCATGGTGGTTGCACCCCAGGAGAAAGCAGCCACGTCCTTCATCAGCTTGCTGCCCTTCCACGCCGCCGCCAGGTCCAGTAGTGTTTCAGAACGCACACGCCGAAACTTGCCGTTCAAGCTGATGACGCATACGTGGTCGGGATCGGGTATGGGCGAAGAAACCAGCGACCGCATGGCGGGCAGGATCCCGCTGAACAGAACCAGGATGACGACCGCCATCGCGATCGCGAGCAGGCAGGTCGACGGAGAGCGCCCCAACCGTTCATTGCGCCGATAGAATTCGGCCTGATCAAAACGCAGCCAGAACGCAGCGGGAAATGCGGTCCAGCAGAACCGTGCCAGTTCCAGCTTCTTGTCTCGATTCAGTTGGCCGGTCTCCGCAAGAAACTGGCACCAGTGCCAAACTTGCTTTGTCCAGCCCTCACGCCAGCCGGCCCGTTGTCGCTGGGGGACAATCCAACTAGCCAGCCAGATCAACGATCGGCAACTGGCAAACGTTCGCTGCACTGGACCGGGAAAGCGCATACACAACCTTCACAGAGTGAGATGACGAAAATGGCCTGACGTCGCGGGAATGTGACCGGTGGAAGCAAGAATTTAGTGGGACCATTGGAGATTGTCCAGTGCTGGTAAAAGGAAGAATGCCGTTCGCACGTCTTTCGGCGCCACGTTGGCGAGATGACATTCCAGTTGCAACGTCAGGCCCAATAAGTTATTGCAAATCTTTATTTTTGGAGGTATAAACCCAATCATTCTCTCAATCGGTTCAGGTTCTGTAGGACAGTGAATTTCGCTTGACGTCGTGCGGACCTTCCAGTCGAAAATGGCAGCTGGTGCGGGTTTCGCAAGTGGGAAGCAAACAAATCTTAGCTTGAACGTGAGTCGGCTGTTCCCAGTCCAATGCACTCGCGATTATCGAATTGCGAACCGAATAATCCGGCCTCCAGCACATGCCAGTCCGGCCGACTGCTGCGCCGGGCGGCATTGCTGACCCTGCTCGCTCTGATAGCTACGCTCACAACTCTGCCTCTTTCTGCGTCCACTGCAGATCCCTCGCCAATTCCCTCGATCTTCGATCCGTACTCCACTCCAGCGCACGACATTTATCATCTATCGCTGTTCGTGCTCTCGATTTGCGCCGCGATTTTTCTGGTGGTCTTCAGCCTGATTGTTTACGCGGCCATCAAGTACAGAAGGCGGCCCTCCGACGACGACTGCGAGCCGCCGCAGATCTACGGTAGCAACCAGGTAGAGCTGGCGTGGACGGTCATTCCAATCCTCATCGTGGTGGTGCTGTTTCTGGCATCAGCGCGCGTGATCCATGCAGTCGAAGACGCGCAGTTTCCAGCGAACGCCATCCAGGTGACGGCGACCGGTCACCAGTTCTGGTGGGAGTTCGAGTATCCCAAGTATGGTTTCGTCACGGCCAACGAGCTGCATGTGCCGGTCAGTCCGAATGGAACGTCGCTGCCGACGCACATCATGCTGCTTTCAGCGGACACCGATCACAGTTTCTGGGTGCCGCAGTTGGCGGGGAAGACAGACCTCATCCCGAATCGTAAGAACGAGATGTGGGTCGAGCCTCACGAGGTGGGAACCTACGTCGGACAGTGCGCGCAATATTGCGGAACCCAGCACGCCAAAATGCTGTTGACGGTGGTCGTGCAGTCGCAGGAAGATTTCGACCGCTGGGTGCAGGAGCAGAAGGCGCCGGCCCTCCTATCGCCGCAAGTGGACGCGGGGCGCAAGGTATTCGAGACGAATGCCTGCCTGAGCTGCCACACCATCGCGGGAACACCTGCGAACGGCCGCTTTGGTCCCGACCTGACGCATCTGATGAGCCGCACCACGATTGCCTCGGGGGCAGCTCCCAACAATGAAGAGAAACTGCGGTTGTGGGTGAAAGATCCGGACGCTATCAAGCCCGGCTGTCTGATGCCTGCAATGCAACTGGAAGATCGCGACTTGGACTCGCTGGTCGCTTACCTGATGAGTCTGCACTAGCCCGGAGAAGCTGATGGCCGACGCGCAACCAATACTGCCGCCGATGGTGATCTCGACCGAGAGCGAGAACTCGCGGCCGATGGTGCAGGCACTGCACGATTGGATTGTCACGGTCGATCACAAGAAGCTCGGCTTGATGTACTTCCTGTATGGCATCTTCTTCCTGGTGATCGGGGGAGTGGAAGCTGCGATTATGCGGGCGCAGCTGGCGGTTGCGAACAATCACCTGGTTTCGCCGGAGACCTTCAACCGCCTGTTCACCATGCATGGCACGACGATGATTTTCTTCGCGGCCATGCCCATCGTCTTCGGATTCGCCAATTACCTGATGCCGCTGATGATCGGCGCGCGCGACATGGCGTTTCCGCGGCTGAATGCTTGGAGTTTCTGGATGAGCGCGTTGGGCGGGATCATCCTCTATTTCAGCTACATTGGTGGTTTTGGGTTGTATGGAGCCGGCAGCGCTCCCGACATAGGCTGGTTCGCCTACGCGCCGCTGACCTCGCCGGCCTTCTCGGTAGGACATAGCACGGACTATTGGATCATCGGCATCCTGGTGAGCGGCTTCGGGAGCATCGGCACCGCGCTGAACATTCTCACCACGATTCTCTGCATGCGTTGTCCCGGCATGACCCTGAACCGCATGCCGATGTTCGCGTGGTTGAATTCTGTGATGGCCCTGCTGGTGCTGGTGGCGATCGGACCGCTAACCGCGGCGCAGATCATGCTGCTGATCGACCGCTACCTGGGCGGCCATTTCTTCGACACCCAGGCTGGCGGTTCGGCTGTCATCTGGATGCACTTCTTCTGGATCTTCGGACATCCCGAAGTTTACATTCTGGTGCTGCCGGCGTTCGCGATCATCTCCGAGGTGATCCCGGTCTTCTCGCGCAAGCCGATTTTTGGCTACAACATCATGGTGGCTGCGACGGTCGCCATCGGCTTCATCAGCCTGAGCGTGTGGGCGCACCACATGTTCACTATCGGGATGACCTCGTATGCCAATGCGTTCTTCGTAGCGTCTACGGCGGCGATCTCGGTCCCCACAGGCATAAAAATCTTCAACTGGCTGGGCACCATGTGGGGCGGCAAGATCCGATTTGCTGTGCCCATGATGTTCTGCTTGGCGTTCCTATGCCAATTTTTGATCGCCGGCCTCACGGGCATCATGCTGGCTGCGGCGCCTTTCAACTGGCAGCTGAGCAATTCCTACTTCGTCATCGCGCACTTCCACTACGTGATTCTCGGCGGCATCGTAATGGCGGTCTTCGCCGGGGCTTATTACTGGTATCCCAAGGTTACGGGCAAGCTGCTGAATGAAACTCTGGGCAAGTGGCATTTCTGGTTGTTCGTCATCGGATTTCACCTGACGTTCGACTTCATGCACATTCCCGGCATATTGGGCATGCCACGGCGCATTTATACCTACGATGCCAGCCGCGGATGGGAAATGTGGAACCTGATCGTCTCGATCGGCGTGATCTTCCAGATCCTCGGCATTCTGTTCTGGGTGATCAACCTGCTATGGACGCATTACAGAGGCGCCGCCGCGGGACCTGATCCTTGGGATGCGTGGACGCTGGAGTGGCACACGACCTCGCCGCCGCCTGATTACAACTTTGCCGAACTTCCGGTGGTGCGCAGCCGTCGGCCGCTGTGGGATTTGAAACATCCGGAAGATCCCGACTGGAAGTACGAGTAGCTCCCACAATGTGGGATGGCAGTTTTCTGGATGAAATAGACGAGGAGATTCGAGTTGGCAGCAGCGACGATTACCGTTCCGCCAAGCGAAATGCCGTTAGCGCCGAGCTACCGCGGCAAGGTGGGGATGTGGTTCCTGATTACGGCGGAGTCCGCCATCTTCATCATCTTCGTCGTGGCCTACCTCTATTACGCGGGCAAGAGCATCAACGGACCGACTCCGGCGCAGGTGCTGGATGTTCCCTGGTTCAACTCGGTGTGTCTGTTCTCCAGCAGCTTGACCATCCTGATCGCCGAGCACGCGCTGCAACAGGGAAAGATCAAGCGCTTCAGCCTTTTCTGGTTTCTGACGATTGCGCTGGGCGTGATCTTTCTGGTTGGCACAGGACGCGAGTGGTACGGCCTGATCTATCACGACGGCTTGACCATCAGTTCCAGCCTGTTCGGCACTACGTTCTATTCGCTAGTCGGGCTACATGCATTTCACGTAATCGTTGGTGTCACCGGGCTCACCATCATCCTGCTCTTGTCGCTGTTTGGAGCGGTGAAGCAGGAACATTCGGCGCGCGTGAGCGTCTTCGCCATGTACTGGCACTTTGTGGACGCAATTTGGGTGGTGGTTTTGTCGGTGGTGTATTTCATCGCGCGGTGAGGCGTGATGCGGCCGCACTCGGGCAGCGGTACAGTTTGAGATTCGATGCATGAGTGAAGAAACACAAATCGGTGGGCCCGAGAAGCAAGGCGTGGTGATGCCTGCGCCTACCGCGTGGCCGTTCGCCATGGCGCTGGGCACGGCGCTGACGTTTACCGGATTGCTGACGGATGTTTCGGTCGGCATACTCGGCGCCATCCTGACGGTTTGTGGCGCGGTGGGATGGTTCCGGCAAGTGCTGCCGCACGAACATCACGAAGTTATGCCCGTGCAGCCGCAGGAGCCCCCGCGAGTCGTGCCGCCCAAGCAAGTCATGCGGCTGGAGGTCGCCGAAGAAATCCATCGCGCCTGGCTTCCACTCAGGATTTACCCCATCTCAGCAGGCATCAAGGGCGGTCTGGCCGGCGGGGTCGCGATGGCGATTTTCGCGGCGATCTACGGGCTCGTCGCACAGCACAGCATCTGGTATCCCATCAATTTGCTGGCCGGAAGTTTATATTCGCCACAGTCGACTCCCACAGTGGAGGCGATGCGGCAATTCCGCATGGACTGGCTCCTGTTTGCCTTGGCAATGCACATCACCATGTGCCTGCTGGTGGGACTTCTGTACGGGGCCATGCTGCCCCTGCTTCCAAGCAGGCCTATCTTGCTCGGCGGCATCATCGGTCCACTGCTTTGGACGGGCTTGCTCTATCACGTCATCGGCTACGTTAATCCGCTGCTGGATGAGCGCATCAACTGGTGGTGGTTCGCATTGTCGCAGGCCGCGTTCGGAATCGTTGCCGGATTAGTGGTAGCGCGGCAAACAAGAGTGCTGACCGCGGAGAACATCCCCTTGGCACTGCGCGCAGGTATTGAAGCTCCGGGCTTGATGCACGAGCGCGACGACGAGGACGGAAAGAAATGAAAACGCGCTCAGCGTACTTCTTCGTTTCGCTGCTCGCGCTGCTGCTGCTGGCGGGATGTAACCTGCCGGGAAAGCCCACCGTGGCTGAGATCGTACCGCGTCCCTCCGACGTCGTGGATCCGGTCGCGCTCTACAAACAGAATTGTGCCGGATGTCATGGGGCGGACGGCAAACAGGGCCCTGCACCTCCTATTGGCGATCCGGTTTATCTCGCCATCGTTGACGACGACACGCTACGTAACGTCATTACCAAGGGCAGAGTGGGAACGCCTATGGCGCCCTTCGCCGAGAGCGCCGGCGGCATGCTGACCACCAAGCAAGTGGATGCCCTCGTCCAGGGTATCCGTCAGCGCTGGGGGCAACCGCAGGTGCTGCAAGGTGTGACGCCTCCGCCGTATGCGGCCAAGGCCGCGGGTAACGAGCAACAAGGCGCTGCAGCCTATCAGACCTTCTGCGCTTCCTGTCACGGCGCCGACGGAAAGGGGTCGGCGAAGGTCGGTTCCATCGTTAATCCCAGCTACCTCAGTTTGATCAGCAATCAGGGGCTACGGACCATCGTCATGATTGGCCGTCCTGATTTCAAGGCGCCCGACTGGCGCAACAATGTGCCGAATCATCCCATGAGCGATCAGCAGATCACCGACGTCGTGGCTTGGCTGGCAGCGAAACGGCCGGCGAACGCTGTGACCGCTTCGCCTGCTTCGACTGTAATGACTACGTCTACCCCCGGAGGGCAGCAGTGAGCGACCGCGATGTCTCCCGACGGCAATTTTTCGTGAAGGTTGGCGTTGCCCTGAACGGCCTCGCTGCCGTCGCCCTGGCTACGCCGGTAATCGGATACCTGCTCGGGCCAATCTTCCGCGCCAAAGACGGCGGCTATCAGAAGTGGATCTCGCTGGGCGAACTGGATGAATTTCCCGAAGGTCAAACGCGCCTGGCGAAGTACAAGAATCCCATTTCCGCCGTGTCGGACGGCGAGACCGACAACATCCCTTGCTGGGTGCGGCGCACACAAGGAGAAAGCTTCCAGGTGTTCGCCATCAACTGCGCCCATCTCGGATGCCCGGTGCGCTGGTTCCCGCAATCCGGCTTGTTCATGTGTCCCTGTCACGGCGGCGTGTATTACCAGGACGGCTCGCGCGCTTCAGGGCCTCCGGAACGTGGGTTGTTTGAGTACAAGTACAAAGTTGAGAGCGGTCACCTAATGATCGAAGCGGGACAGTTGCCGACATTGTCCACCAGCGCCAGCCTGCGCGAAGGGAGCAAGGGATGCCAGGGCTGATACCGAAGATCGGCGACTGGTTCGATCAGCGTCTGAAGCTGAGCGGCACCATCCGCGACGTGGCTACGCATCAGGTGCCGCGCAAGTCAGCCAGCTGGTTCTACGTCTTCGGCAGCGCGGCGCTAACCGTCTTCATCATTCAAATTTTCACCGGCATCATGCTGGCGCTCATCTACGTGCCCTCCGCCGCGGAGGCGTGGAGCAGCCTGCAATATCTCAACCACGGTCTCCCACTCGGTTGGTACCTGCGTGCCTTGCATGGCTGGGGCTCGAACTTCATGGTCGCCATCGTGCTCATCCACATGGTGCAGGTGGCGATGTTCGGCGCCTACAAATTCCCGCGCGAGTTGACCTGGATTGTCGGCGTCTTTCTCCTGCTGATGACCTTGGGAATGGCTTTCACTGGGCAGGTCATGCGCTTCGACCAGGACGCCTACTGGGGCCTGGGCATCGGAGCCTCGATTTGCGGCCGTGTGCCTTTCATTGGGGCGTGGGTCGTACATCTTCTGCTCGGTGGTCCAATCATCGCCGGCGACACGCTCTCGCGATTCTTCGCCTTCCACGTGTTTGTGATTCCCGGACTGCTGATCGCGTTCGTCTCGGTCCACCTGCTGATGGTACTGAAGCTGGGGATTAACGAATGGCCGATGCCGGGCCGGCTGGTTCACCGCGCTACTTACATCCAGGAATACGAAGAGCTGGCGCACAAAGATGGCATGCCATTTGTGCCGGGCGCGATCTGGAAGGACATGATCTTCGCGGCCTTCATCATCTTCAGCGTGATGGCTTGCGCGGCATATTTCGGTCCGTTTGGACCAAGCGGACAGCCCGACCCGACGATCGTGCAAACGGTCCCCAAACCGGACTATTTCTTCCAATGGCTGTACGCGTTGCTGGCTTTTCTGCCGCCCTCGATGGAGACGCCGGCTCTGCTCATCGGCCCCGTGGTCATCATCGGGTTCTTGATTTGCCTGCCGTTCTTCGCCGGCGAAGGCGAGAAGCATTGGTCGCGTCGTCCTGTGGCCGTGGTCACGATTCTGTTGAGCGCCGTTGCGCTCGGCACACTGACACATTTGGCCAGTTACACACCGTGGAGCCCGATCATGGACGCTTGGAGCGGAGACCCCGTTCCCGTGGATTACTTGAATGGACGCTCGCCTCTGGAGCGGCAGGGCTCAGCAGTCTTCCAGGAGAAGCAATGCCGCAACTGTCACTCCATCGGAGGAACGGGCGGAATGCGCGGTCCAGCGCTGGATAGCGTAGCTGTGCGAAAAACGCATGCCCAGTTGATCCGGCAGGTGCTGCAGGGCGGCGGCAACATGCCCGCTTACGGCAAGAATCTGAACCCCGCCGAGGTTGACGCTCTCGTCTCGTTCCTCGATACGCTGCATCCCGCCAATCAGCCCGGAGCACGCGATTCCGCTCGCCAGATCTCCGCTGAGACAGAACACTTCGCCACCGGCACTCAAACCGGCGAAAAGAAATAATTTCCGGCGGAATACTTTCAGCCGGGGCCATTCGTTTGACCTCGAATTGTGCCGTTGCGCACATTTCCTCGGGACAACTTCAACTAAGATGGTTGCTACGTGGTGTACGCACGATTCGCAACGTCATACCTATTCCGTTTGAGGTGACCAAGATGTCAGAGCCAAGTTACGACGAGCTAAAAGCCAAATTAGCCGAGTTGGAAAAGCAAGTAGAGGGACGGAAACGGGGCGCACTCGACTATAAGGTTAGTGAAAAAGGCGGAGTCAGCGTATACGGTCTGGGCCGGTTTCCCGTGACTTTGTACTATGAGCAGTGGATTCGGTTACTTGATCAGGCCGACCAAATTCGCACCTTCATGGAAGACAACAAGAGCCGGCTGAAAATGAAGGACGCCTAGATTGGCTCGCGAGCCGGCGGCGCGGGCAACCATCCAGGCTAGCTGGTCCGAATCGTCATCTCAGCCCGGCTTCGGTCTTTCTTACTGGACCGGCCCGGTACGCGCTTCCTGGTTGACGCTTTGTATTTTCGCCACATCGGCGCGCACATGATCCGCGCGCGGACCCTTCGGCTCCTCCAGCAGAAACGTTTGGAACTCGGCAAGCGCTCGCTGCTGCTGGTTTTGTTGCTGATAGGCGCGGGCGGCGATGTAGTGCACAAACGACGGGTGCTCGTGTTCCGACGAGTGTGCCTGCAATGCGTTCGTAATCGCTGCGTCGAAATGCCGATTCATATACTCTGAGTACGCCAGCAGCATCAACGTCTCCGAGTTGGTAGGCTCAGCGTTCGCTGCCTTCTGCAATAACACTTCCGCCTGCGCCGGATTTTTCTGATTCAAGCAAAGCTTGCCGTAATTCACCAGCGCCGGAGCGAAGTGGTCGTCCACTGCCACGGCCTTCTTTAACGCCTCTTCCTCATGAGGAATGTCGTTTGTCTTGGCGTACAGAACTCCCAGATTGTTATACGCGGTGGCATACTGCGGCGCGAGACTGATGGCCTGATTCAGGTGCTCCAGGGCTTTCTTCCAGTTGTGCAGCGCCATGGCTTCGTTAGCTTTGTCAACTTCCTTGCGGGCCTTGGGAGGAACGTTCAGGTCGGACGCGGAGATCATCGTAGACTTCGCAGACAGGGGTTTCGGGCCTGTATCCTCAACCCTACGCACGGTCACGTACTGCGACTGCGTTACCTTGCGATTATCGACCTCAAACATCTCGCTTGAGGTGGTCTGAATTCCATCGCCCTGAACTTCCACGTGATAGCCGCCGACCGCCACCGCGCCAAATTCGGCTTCTCCGCGGTCGTCGGTGTAGGTCGTGGCGATGGCGTTGTTACCCGGTCCTTCCATCAACTGGACCATAAGGTAAGGGCCAGCAGCACGATCGTTGGCAAACACGACATGGACGTGCACGTTGCCAGTGTTGCTGAATCCACCAGGTATTCCACTTCGGATTTGCGAATGGCCAGCGGCGATCAGCAGCAAAAGACTCAGGAAGGGAGCGAGACGGCGAGGATACGACATATAGCCTCCTCGAAATCGCAGAGTAACTACGACCTCGCGAGTGCCGGGTGAGCATCCGAAAGATCGGGCTTTGCTCGCCCGGAGCTTGGACGGAAGACTCTTGGGGAAGCATTTACGGAGTGCAATTTCCCCTGGTCCACACCTATAGTGGGGGGATTGTATACCTGCGGGGGAGCCCATCAGCACAAATTTTGTAAACTTTTCGTCTCTGGCTGGAAGTTGCGTGAAAACTACGGTTGGCACTCTCTCGATCACCGTGATCACGACGGACACGAAAGCGAGGCTCCAGTGTGCCCGGAGCCTCGCTTTGAACCAGCGTTTAGCACTTCAGTGACACAAGGTACCTATGCGCCGCTCTGCGGGCGAGCGCACATGGTGCCGCCGCAGCAGCCCTTGCCGTCCTTCTTAGACATCATCGGGCACTTTCCGCCGGAGCAGCAAGCGGCCTTGCCGTCGGAACTCTTGGACATCATCGGGCAGGTCTTGCCATCTTTCCCTTGGCAGCAGCCGCCGCCCTTGCAGCAGTCACCATCCTTCGCGCTGCACTTGGAATCCTTGCCGCAACAGCTCATTTTGCCGTCGGCTTGGTCATGGCTGCAGCAAGCGCAGGATTTCGCGGTGTTGTTGTCGGTGGATGGGGTGGTTTGTGATCCGCTCTGGGCCATCATCGCCAGAGCCATAACGAGCGTGCTTATTAGTATGAGAGCTTTCGATTTCATGGTTTCCTCGGAATCAAGAATGTCTGGTTAAGCGGGATTGTCTCCGCACGTGACGTCGGAAGGCTGGTTTGGCCTTCGAAGAGTATTGCCAGAGATTCGCGTTAGATTCTGAGGTCTGCCTTCAGGTCGAAGACAGCTTTGTGGAAGGGTGGGATCGATGCGCTCGCAACCTCAAGGTTCGCGGTTGCAGCGCCGCAGATCTTCTTTGCTGATGGGCCAGTGCTGTCAGGCGTCTGCCGGTTGTCGCGTGCCAGGCACGCCACCGCATGCGCAGGCTGCCGTTGCAGCTTGCAGCAACTCTGCTGGCAAGCAACGCTTGCCACATGGAACGAGCTTTCCACTAAGATTACCGAGCTTGCAGGTTGCGGGCAGCAATGATGAGCGGACGCATTCGCCCCGGATGTGCGCGCGTGTTCTGCATGCATCATGCCGGCGTGGCAGCCGGATGGGTGTACCGGGATCGCGCTCGCTTCCGATCCGGCTCCAACCCACAGCAGTAGGGCGAGCGTCAGGACCATCGACATCATCCTGCGGATCTGCATGCTCGAATACATCGTGAATCAATTGTTAACTAGATGGAAGGCACAGGTCTGTGATGTTCGTCACCCGCAATCTGGCTGGACTCCGAGCTAGGGGCGGCAGGCACTCGCTCTCCGGGATCATCAACCAATTGCATCAGCACCGCGGCGGCGATCATGAATACGCCTCCGGAAACCACGGCGGTCAATCGGTTGTTGTGCAACAGGTGAGACATCACCCATCCGAACCCTAGGGAAGCAATGATCTCGGGAAGGACAATGAAGAAATTGAAGATGCCCATGTAGACGCCTATGCGGCCTTCCGGCAGCGATGCTGACAGTACCGAGTACGGCATCGACAAGATGCTGGCCCACGCAATGCCCACCCCCGTCATCGAGAGAAGAAGCAAGTTCTTATCGTGGATGAACGCGATCGACAGCAATCCCAAGGCCCCGCAAACCAGACAGAGGCCATGGGTCCGTTTGCGCCCGACAGCCTTCGCCAACCCCGGCAGGAAGAACGAAAACCCAAAGCATACGGCGGAATACATCCCGAAGCAGACACCCGCCCATTCCACTCCGGCGGTGTACGCCGGCGCCGCCCGGTCGGTGGCCCCAAAAACGTTGCGTGCGACTGCGACGGGAAAGTAGAGCCACATGCAGAAAAGTCCCAGCCACGTCAGCAATTGCACGGGAGCGAGCTGGCGCATGGTCAGCGGCATTTCTCGGATCGCCGTGAAAATTTCCGGGATTTGAACCGCAAAGCCTTTGGACTTCGCTTGCCCTGCGGTGTTTTCCGGCGGATACTCACGCGTCGTGAACACAGTCCACAGCACCGCGCCCAGGAAGGCCGCCGCTCCCAGGTAAAACGACAGCCGCACCGTCATTGGAATGGCATTGCCGGATGAGCCGCGGCCAACATGGAGGACGTTGGTCAGAAGCCAAGGCAGCGCCGATGCCACTATCGCTCCCAATCCTATGAACAGGCTTTGCATGGCGAAGCCTTCGGTGTGCTGCTCCTCAGGAAGTAAATCGGCAACGAAAGCGCGGAACGGCTCCATGCTGATGTTGATGGAAGTGTCCAGTATCCACAACAGCCCGGCTGCCATCCACAGCGCGGAGCATCGTGGCATAAGGATCAGAGCCAGTGAACTGAGAATCGCGCCCACAAGGAAGTAGGGTCGGCGGCGGCCCAGGCGCGTCCATGTGTGATCGCTGGCATTGCCGATGAGGGGCTGAACGATAAGGCCGGTCAGTGGGGCGGCCAGCCACAAAATAGGAATCTGGTCAGCTCTTGCACCCAGGTATTCATAGATGGCGCTCATGTTGGCCATCTGGAGGCCCCAGCCAAACTGGATGCCAAGGAAGCCGAAACTCATGTTCCAGATGTGCCAGAAGCTTTGCCGAGGCTTTTTCATCGTTACGTCCAGCTCGTTTAACTAGCTTGCACAAGGAACGGCATTGGTTACGCCAGCCCACCATACCTCAGCAGATTGCTACGCGGTAGTAGAAATAGAGAGACAAGGGAAGGATTGAAACAGGCAAATGGGCCGCAGGTTACTGCCGGACTGCCACAAGTTCCGTATCCACCGGTACCCCGTGTGTAACTTTCACGCGGACCAGAGCCTCGAACGGCTTGACCTCGCCGTTCGTACCGATCGCCAAATGCGACATCAGTTGGATAACGGAATGAGCATGGCAGGCATATTCGACGGCGCCCTGGGTTCCGAAGGTCGTGGTACCGGCGAAGATAATCACCGAGCGTGCCGGGTCCAGACCCGGCATAAGGGCGATCACGGCATAGTCTTCCGTTAACGGCTGACCGGACGGGCTGGCCACAACCGATGCCGGTTCTCCCGCCCGCGGGCTGACATTCACGATCGACAGATCGCCCTTACGGGCGCCGTCTGTAACTCTGCGGAATACGAACGCGCGGGTGTTAGGAATCTCCGTCAAGGTAAGATTTTCCGCGGGCGATCCGAGGAAGATCAGATCGTTGTTCCGCACATCGTCGATCGAAAACAGACTCCCCCGCTTCACTCGGATTCGCCGCTGGAGCGTGCTGAAGACCTGATCCAGTTCATGTACGGCGAGCACCTCGCCCACTCCGGTGTAGTGATCCCACACCTCTCCGCCGCCATCACGCGAAGGATTGTAGTAACGCATCCCGGTCTCCGGACGACCGATAAAAGGCGCGTTGCTAAAGATCAGCCATGGCTCTTGCGAACCTCGGAGGAATGGCTTCCAGAGTTCCTGGAATTCAACCGGAGTCGGTTCGGACACCCCCGCTAAAACGGTCGGTGAAAGTTTACGGCTGGTTAAGAGCGAGCTGATGATAGCGATCGCGACAACCAGCAGAATTCCAAGTCCAATAGCTACAACCTTCCAATACGGCGCGCTAACAACCATCGGCTCCGGAGGAGCGATTGCAGGGGCGACGCCGCTGGGCGATGCATTGCGTTCCTTGCCGTCGGCTGCCGCGCGATGGTGGAACTGGAGATGGTACGTGCCTTTCGGCAATTCAACGATGACCGCGTCGTTCGCGCCTTCGCCTGAGTAATACTCACTCAACTTCGCTCGCAGCCGCCCCGCCTGTACACGGATCATGGAATCGGACTGGGGATCGAAGTCGGGACGGCGACCGAAGACCTCGGTAGCAATCTGGTATTCCTTCACTCTTCCATTTGGATCTTTTAGCGCATGGTGGGCGAGATAGCGAAGCAGCTTGCACAAGGATTCGGAGCCGTGCAAAGTATGGCTGCTGACCAGCACTTCGATCTGTTTGGAGAATTGGTCTTGCGAGGACATCTTCGTGCTTTCGCGGTTACGAGCTGTAACATCAAGGTAACAAAGCTGGGAAATAGCTGCAACTTCAGGCTTTTTCAAGGTAACGGTAACAAAACCTCCTGAGACTTCTGCATTCCGGTAACACCTTTCAGACTGACTTCCAAACGGCCGGTTGGTAAGCCCACCAGACCGATTAATGCGATGGGGCGCCGGTTCTGCTCGTTGTATCTCTGGCCGATATTGACGTTCGTTTTTAGACAACTGCTCGTAGTCGGGCAGCAACTCACCTTCGGCGGGTGGTTCTGTTGCGCGAAGTTCCGTCCACTCCCTATGCGGAGCGAAGCACTGACCACTCATATGACCGTTCTCCGTGCCGAACGAGAAGAAGCGGTTGTGGATGATGAGATACGAAATTGGGAGCTGGAGGCAGTAAAACAATGAAGCACCGTCGCCTGTTTTGTTTGTCGATGCTGTTCTGCCTGACCCTCTGGGCGGTCACCGCTTGCGCTCAAACCAGTACCGGCCGCATTACGGGCACTATTACGGATCAGACCGGCGCAGTCGTTTCCGGTGCCACCGTGAACATCACCAGCCTCGAAGAGAACCGGACCGTCACCGCACAAAGTGGGGGCAGCGGCGAGTACTCGGTTCCTTCCCTCAAGCCTGGGTCTTACAAGGTTGAGGTGACCGCGCCGAATTTCAAGTCTTCGACGCAGACGGTCACTTTGGAGGTGAACCAGGTACTGCCCGTCAACGTCGCTCTTACTCCCGGCGCGACTACCGAAAACGTTGAAGTCAGCAGTGCTGCCCCATTGGTTTCCACCGACTCATCGGACTTAGGAGAAGTCATTGAGGGCAAGCAGGTGATCGACCTGCCGCTGAATACGCGCAACTTTACGCAGCTGGCCACCCTCACGCCGGGCGTCACCCGCGGTATGAACATCAACGGCAATTCCAACGGAACCCAGGGAAACGCGGAGACCTACCGCTACAACAACAGCGGCGGAGCGGTCCTGAACGTCAACGGACTTCGTCCGCAGGCGAACAACTTTCTGCTGGACGGCTTCGATAACAACGAATCGCTGGTCAACACCATCATCTTCTTCTCTGAGCCGGACGCCATTCAGGAATTTCGCGTGGAAACGAACGTGGCCCCGGCGGAGTTCGGCCGCGCCGGCGGCGCCATCGTCAACACCTCCATCAAGTCCGGCACCAACCAGTTCCACGGAACGTTCTTCGAATATCTCCGTAACAGCGCCTTGGATGCCACGCCCTGGACCAGCGCCTCCAACGCCCAGAAACTGCCGTTCAAGCAGAACCAGTTCGGCGCCTCGCTGGGCGGGCCGCTCAAGAAAGACAAGCTCTTTTTCTTCGGCAATTACGAGGGCTTCCGGCTGAGATCGAACGCGACCAGCCTCAGCTTTGTGCCCGACACCCAGGCCCGCCTGGGGAACCTGCCATGCACCGGCAGCGGCAGCATCACCAGTACCAACCCTCTACCCTGCCTAGGCGTGAATCCAGTCGGCACGCCGACCCCAGTCCCCGGCGCGTTGGTGCCCAGGATGTTGCAGTACGCCAACCACTTCTGGCCGCTGCAAAACGGCCCAGAGCTGGGCGGCGGAGTCGCAAAATCATTCAACAATCCCTTTCAGTCGATCAACGAGGATTTCGGTACGACGCGCCTGGACTACATCCTTGGTCAACGGGACACGCTTTCAG
>Ga0187884_10002300_pt1 | contig 16185 bp, 19 predicted proteins | sample June2016WEW_20_4_FD_132983 | JGI IMG/M metagenome (GOLD analysis project Ga0187884, IMG submission 132983) | Peatland microbial communities from SPRUCE experiment site at the Marcell Experimental Forest, Minnesota, USA - June2016WEW_20_40 | ecosystem: Environmental > Terrestrial > Soil >...
CATCGGTGCGGCAGCAAAGCTCGCCGCGCTCGGCGAACTCGCGGCAGGTCAATCGATCGCGACGCCGGCGCAGATACGCGATCTGGTTGACCGCGGCGTCTTCGTTCCGCAAGCGGAGGCCGCACTGTCGACCCTGTGGTCTATTGCTGGAGGCCGCGCCGTTGCCGACCTGGAATCGCTCATCGATAACGCAATACTCGCTGCCGAAAGGATAAATGATCGAGAACGGACGAAGGCAGCGTGAAAGTGCCTCAGGACCGGCTGGTTAGTCTTTTGCTTTGCGGACTACCGCCTGGTCAAAGACCCACCGCGCGATCCAAAGGTCCAGCTGGGGGACGCCATGGAATGCCCTATCTGGAAAACTAGCATTCCCGTGATCTTTGTCACAGCCTGGCCGCTACGCAAGCAGGCAAGGTCAGACTGTCAAAGAGGGGATACGATCGCTTCAATGTCCGCAAATTCCTGACCGTCCACGCCCGGTGCGCCCTTGTTGGAGCGACATCGAGCATAGGCATAGGCCAGGATGTCTTTACAGCTGATTTTGTCGTACAGGGCGTAGAAGCGATAGCCGGCTTCTGCCTTCGCTTTTGCGTGCAACGCCATCTGCAATTTCTGAACACTCTTCGGAGTTAATAGGTCGCCCAATCTCCAGGTCCCTCACCACGTCTTGCGTTCGTCTTGAACTGAGGTCCCTTCCCTCCCCCGGCATTACCCGGCTTCAGCGGTACTGCGGACCTCTCCGTCACCCCGGCGCGCCCGGCCTTTCGTCACCTCCATAGCTGCTCCGGTTGCTTCCGGCTGCGTGTGTTCGCCGGGTGGGACTCGCACCCGCTGGAAAGCGCCGCCTTATCACGGCGCACACCCGGAGCGGACACCAGAACGGGTCGCGTTGGGTTCAAACTAGCCAAGGGCTCTGCCCTTGATATCCCTTTACCCCTCAGCTTGCGAGAGGGCGAAGAATGAGCAGCACTATCGGCTGACGAGGATCAGTCGGGGCGGCTCATGAACGCCTTCTACGAACACCTCCTCGAACACCGCGATTTTGCTCAAGGCCCCTGATCAGCATTACTGAACGCATCCGACCGTCAGCCAATCATCCGAAAGCCGACAACCGCAAAGTGATGGTCGAACGTATAGGCAAGCCGTAGCCGCGCTCGCTTCATGATTGCGAAACTGGTGGCATCGACAGCGGATAACTTTGCAGATCGCTCCGCCGGAAATAATCCCACGAAACCTGCAGATCGCGCAGCTCACAGGCGAGGATTTTCAGGATACTCAACTTGGCTATCGCGTCCTTCCACGCCAGCGCCACGTCCCTGTTGGCGTTGCGATCGAGAAACGTGAATGTCTCTATGACGACCGGCACGCTAGTGTGCAGCCTGGCGCCGGCCGCGCGCACGGCGTCCCACTGCTCCCGCGCGCGGGAATGCAGCGGGTCACGCGACAGCGCCAGCGCAATCCACGCTCCGCTGTCGACGAAGACAGCTTCGCCTTGCCGGATCACGGCTCGTCGTAGATGCTGTCGTGCTCGATCGAAGTGTGCTTCGGTCTACCGTCCCAGATCGCGACCGGGCCTTCGGCTGGCTCATGCGGCGGCATCAGCACGACTTTGCGTACAGCTTCACGAACTAGCGCGGCGACGCTGCGCTTTGACCGGGCGGCAGCCTTGCGCAAGGCTTCGAGCTCTTCTTTGCGCAGATAAACTGGCGTCTTCTCCATATATGTCAGTATAGAGCCATCACTGACATACTTCAATCGAAGCCCATCTCAAACCGGACAAGTCCGAGTGCTATCGACATCGAAGCCCATCTCATCGAAGCCCATCTCATCGAAGCCCTTCTCATCAAGACCTGGTGCGGGCGCCGTTGCGTGATCTGCGATCAGCATGACTTCGCTCCTTTGCACAAGGAGGGGGAGATGCCTGGACCGAGATTACTCATGCACGGAATCCGCGACGTCCTGAGGCTGTCGGCCGCCGGCATGTCCAAACGCCAGATTGCCGCCGGCCTTGGAGTGAGCGCGACAGCCGCCGGGAAAAGTATCCGGCGGGCGCGGCGCGCCGGCTTGGCCTAAGCTTCTCAAGCCGGCTTGATGGCGGTTTCGCGAGATCGTCAAGCCGATGTGCCACGTTCAGGGCCTCGAAGTTTACGTTTGGCAGCGCGGGCAATGCCTTCAAGCGCGCGTACCCGCCCATCCCGAAACACCGCTTCCGTACGTTTATCTCCAAAGGAGCGGATCATTGAGTGAATCATACCGAATACCGGTATGCGGCGACCGGCGCCTCCTCTCCCGTGGTTTGCAGCGATCCAGGGCATCGAGCGCAAAAAGCGTCTGGCGAACTTGGCGCCACAAGGTTGCTTCTTAGCGGCTGAGACGGTCGAGGGCGCAGTTGGGCAGATTGGCGAGACGCAAGAAGCAGCGTGCGAACTCGACGGTATAAGGGACCTCAGGCTCAACCGAGTTCGACCCCGAGCTGAGCATGGATTCTGTCGCGCTGCTCATGCCCTCCGCTGCCGGATTGCGATCGACATCGAAGGCGTCGGCGGGCCGGGCCAGCGCATAGACGACTTCTCGGGAGGCCGGCTGCAATTGGCTCGCCCGTCTTGCTTCCGCCAGATAGTCGACCTGGATTTCGAACAGGCCGGTCCCCATGGTCGTCGCGCGGCGCAGCCGCCACAGCAGACTGGCAAGTCTCAGCACAGTTCCCGCTCCAGTACGGATTGGGCATCATAGTATAGTCGGCAGTAGTCGCCGCTTCGAAGGCTTTGTAATCTTCAGCATCTTTTAGCGCACCGATCACCGTCTCGGCCGTGAGCAATTGCCGGCATAGGCGGCCGGTGCATTCGCCTCAACTGATCTTATCCGCCGGTCGCGGCGCTTCGCCGCCTTTACGACGCATCAGGCGATCAAACGCGGTGAAATCCGCCCGCTTCCGGCGCTCAGCGAAGAAGGCTGCCGTGTTCATGGCCGCCAGCTTTTCGGATACCGCGGTTGCCACGAACTGGTTGATGCTGATTCCGTCCGCCTTGGCGCGGCGCTCAACTTCCGCCTTCACCGAGCGGGGGAGGCGGAGCGGGTAGGTACTTTGAGGGCTTTTCATGTCCTGATCCTCCTAAGCAATTCGGCGGGCGACAACACCTCAATTCCAAATGTCGCGGGCGTGTCGCCAAAATCCCGCCGGTTGAATGTCACGATTGCCACCGCTTGGCCGTTCACGGCGGCTTCGAGCACAAGCTCATCCGCTGGATCGCGAAGCTGGGGCCGCCACATGAAATGCGTTTCAACCGGGTCGACCATCGCGAGCACGGCATCCAGAAAGATTCCAACCTGTTGCTGCGAAAGCCCGGCGGCCATGCGATGTTCGGCCATCAGGCAGATCGCTTCGTATTCGAGCGCCAGGGCAACGTTCGCCACCAGCGTCAACTCGGACCGGCGTGCCGCCATCAGCAGCGCTGCAGACGCGCCGCGAGGACTCCGCATGCCCGCGACGACGACATTGGTGTCCAACACGCATCTCATATCATATATAGTGTCACATTGCTGGTGATATTACAATCGAAATCTCGATAGATCGGCCGGGTTAAAACCGTGTGTGCCGTGCGCCCCAGACTGCACCTTACATTCAAGTGCTGCTCAATAGTCGTCGCGCCTGTTGGCCGGCAGGTCTTGCCGACTGCCGATACGGAACCGACGCCCTCTCTCTTGTGGTTTACGACGATGCAATGCATCGAGAGCAAACAGGATCTGGCCGGCCTGGCGCCAAAGAATTGCTTCATACCGGCTAAGCCGGTCGAGCGGGTAGCTGGGCAGATTGGCTAGACGCAAAAAGCAACGTGCGAGGTCAGTGGCGGGTTCAACGGATTTCGACCCGGAGGTGGGCCGGGCTTTGGGTTCGTTTGTGATGCAATGGGAAGCCCGATCAGCATCGCCATTGACAGAATCTTCCCGCCCGAAGCTTGCATAGATAATTTCCTGCGGCTTTGGTTGAGTTTCGCGGGCCTGTCTGAACCCACGCAGATAGTCAGCCTGGATTTCGAACAGGCCGTTTTCCATGGTCGTGGCGCGCCGCAGTCGCCACAGTAGGCTGGCTAACCGCAAGACCAGTTCGCGTTCCACGGCTGATTGAGCATCATAGTCAGCGATGATGGCCGCTTCGAACGCCTTGTAATCTTCCGCATCCTCGAGCGCGCCGATCACCGTCTCGGCGGTCAGTCCGTGGCGGACCGCATTGCAACGGGAGCGCTGCTTGCCTTCTTCAGTAATTGGACCGGTGCTTTTGTACGCGTTGCGACGGTTGGCCTCGATCTGCCTGAAGGAAGTCATTGAGCGCCAGCCGCGATAATTGGCTTCGTTTTGCGATTTCGGGTGCCGCTGGGCAACCGTGGAACGGATGGATATGCGTCGTCGGTTCCTTCTCCGGCACGAATTTTTGTCTCATCTTCGCTCCTTGAAAAGGCTGCGATGAGCCAGAAAAAGGCGGATGCAGACCCTCCGGCCGCCTTCGTTCGGAATCCTCGGCCGACATCCTCAGAATACGACGCAAGGGTGATCGCTTGCATCGGCGGCTCCCGTTTTGCGATCCGCGGAACTCGAGTGGAGTTATTGAGTTCCCTCCGGGCGGCAATTTTGGGTGTCGCAACATCAGCGCTGATGTCGCTCGCTGGTGCAAAGACGGGGTGCGTCTCCGTCCAGAGCTTGCGGGCGATGCCGATGGGGTCGATTCGGGCCTTACTCCACCATGAGGCTTCGTCGCCGGATCGGTGCACCTCGCGATGATGGCCACGGCACAGCGGGACGATGAATTCATCGCTTACCTTGCGCCCGAGCGCACGGTGCTGTGCGAACCGAAGATGATGGGCATCTGAGGGACTGCGTCCGCAAACCAAACAAGGTTTTTTGGCGACGAACTTGACGTGGTTCTTGTCACGAAACCGGCGCGGCTCGGGATGGGCCAACCGGCTCTTATCGATGCCGTCGGTAATAGATACAGGCTCTGCCGGCTGCCGCTGCAGTGACGAAGAAGGTTGGACCGCGGATATCACCGGCGGTGCCAATTCGTCGTCGACGTCAGCCGCGCTTCCTAGCGTTGCCATCTTGGCGCGGAACGCATCCTCAACTTGCCGCGCATCGGCAACGGTCAGGCTGTTCTTGGCGCCGAGGATCCGTTGCGCCCAGCTCCCCGCCTCCTCAGCCGAAGCAATCTCCGCCAATTCAGTCAGCAATTGCCGGCACAGATCGGCCGATGCTTCGGCCTCGAGGATTGGCTTGGCTGATGGCGAAATCGCCGATGCACGGCGATGGAACGGCCTTTGTGGGGTGGAATACCGGCGACCGCCGTTCAGCCGATCATTACCGCGGACGGCCGGTTGCTCCGGTCCAGTATTCTGGGCGGACGACGCCGTGAGATCGGGGGCATCGAGATCATCTTCCCCGGCAATACCGACCAATGTGAATAGGGCATAACGCCGGGCATAGGTCAGCGCCGCACCCATTCGGTGCGGCATTGTCGTTTCGCTGATGGCGCAGACCGGCCAGTCCGACGCAATCCATTCCCCTGAAGCATGGGCGAGAATAGTGGTCAGGCGGATCAGTCCGGCCTCGTTGTCGATCGCGGTGGTCTGCACGGTGGCGATCTCATGCTGGCCCAAAGTTTTACGCACGATGTCGAGCCCGCTCGACAGCGGGGCATAGCGGAACGACCGTTCAGCTGCGCCATGGCCGTCCGACCGGACTGTTGCCGTCAGCGATTTCTCCGGATTGGTGAGTTCGCCCTGTGCCTTGGCCAACGCCGCAGCAATCGCTCCGATCGATTCACTGGACCGGTGCATGGCCACCCTCCACGCTCATGAGGTCGAAGCTCACGGCACCGGACTTGGACCGCTTGGCCCGAACCCCGTGGCCGATCGCCTCCTTGGCATCTTCCGGCATCAGGCTTTTCAGTTCCGTCTTGGCTTTTTCGTGCTCGAGAAAGGCACCACGGGTTGACCGGAACACCGCTGCGAACTCGGCCCAGGAATTGGAAGCGCTCATGTCTACGATCCGTACCGCCTCGATACGTGGCCGCGGTGGTTCAACGCCAAACAAACGAGGCGGCTCGCCACTCTCGACGCATCGCCAGAACTTCTTCTCCGCGGTCAGCAGGAGGTGCTGGTAGAGCGGATCCGCCGAGATGCTGATCTCGACCCACTTGCCACCGCCAGTGATGATTGACAGCACCGACAGCTTGGCGTTGGTGACCCACATATTGTGCTGCAGCTGGGGCATGTATTTTTCGGCCGCCCCTTCTTCGGTGAACGACCACGGGAGCATGAACTTGGCCTCGAAAACCGCTCCGGTCGCTTCGACTATGCCGTCTAGCGTAGCGGCCATCCAGCGCACGACCGGATGCTGGACCCGACGCTGAACCCCGGTGAGGACTTGGCCGGTGTTGCGTTCGAACCAGTGGCGGTTGAGGGGTTCGGTGACGACCCCGAGCTGGACGATGAGGTTGCCGGAGAGGTCCTCCGGCTCAACCTCGCCGCGTTTCTCCTGCCACAGGCGGAGGAGCGCGCCTTCGTCGTCACCCATGATGATCCGGGCGTCGGATCCGCCAACGAACCAGCGGCGGTTTGCATTTGGTATCGGTGACATTTCCAATTTCATTTCGTCGTTCCTCTGCGAGTATAATGATTATTGGGGCCATATGGCCCACATGGGTCTATATGGCCCATAGGGAACGCAAAGTCAAATGAAGAATCAACGGCTTTCAGGGGGACAAGTCCGCGCCGCTCGAGCTCTTCTACGATGGAGCGTTGAAGAGCTTGCCCGACACGCATCGTTGGGCCGCAATACCATCAAACGTGCTGAGGCAAAGGACGGAAAGACGTCGCTAACCGCCGCCAATGAGCTGGCGATCCGCAGAACGTGCGAAGCGGCCGGTGTCGAGTTCACCAACGGTGATCAGCCCGGCGTTCGCCTTAGCAAGGCCGCGGCAGCGCGCACCGCGGAGCCCTCCAGCGCGCCCAATCCGACCGTTGCCGCGAAAGCAGGCCACCGCAAAGCCGTCAAGGGGATGGAGAGGAAACGATAGTGGGCTCCCGGGTGACATAATCAGACGCTGTATCTGCTGCTGGTCGAGCCGACCAGTCCATCGGCACAACCGACATCTTCACATTTTGGCGAAGACGCGAGCTACGTGCTTGAAATCGGGCGGTCCGGCAAGATCGATCTGGACCTGATCGAGGCCGGTCAATAACTCATTTTGGCAAAACGAACCAAAATATTCCCGATATTTCAAAGTCTTGACGATTCCGACTCTCGAGTATTCCGCCCCGCCGATTAAAACTGCTTGCCATCCTGGCGGCCGTGTCAACGAGGGGTCATTGCCTAATCGATGCGAATCTTTTACGGGGCATGACTTGTTTGTTGTTTCAAGTTGCGTGGAGTAGCGTCATGCCGCGGTCAAAGAAGTCGGTCGTCAAGACAAATCCCGCCGCCACCGTCGTACAGCAAATTCTCGACCTATTCGGTCCGCCGCCTTTGTTGTCGACGGAGCGCCGCGAACATTTCGAACAGATCCTCACCCACTTTGTCACCGCTATCGCGCCGTCCTGCGCGATTGTGCAGATGTGGGTCTACGACATCGCCGTGCTTGTCTGGGAGATTATGCGGTTGCGGCGCTACAAGGCGATGGTCATCGAAAAGCAGATGCCCTGGGCATTTCACCAAATTGCTCGAGAGTTCTTTGGCGACGATGGTGAGTCCGATCCCGGATTTTCGACCGACAAATACTATAGAGATCCCGAACAAAGACAGATATTGGCCGACGCGCTCGCGGCTTACAATCTGACCATAGATGTGGTCGACGCCGAAGCCTTCCGCTCTGGCCCTATCGAGAAGATCGAATCCATGCTCGCGTCGCTCCAGGTGCGACGTGATGCCATCATCCGCGAGATTGGCGCCTATCGCGACAGTCTGGCTCGCCAAGTGAAAAATGCTATTGACGACATCATCGAGGTCCCTGCGGAAGATGTTGAGATCACGCCGCGCTTAGCGGCGCCAGCGGGCAAGAAGTCGACTGCCGAATGATATCCGAGCGCCAGACCGCAGCCGATCGGGTGTATAAAGGACGCAGCACCGGTCCGAGAACGGCAGGCGGCAAAAAGCGCTCCAGCCGCAACGCCTTCCGCCACGGTCTTTCGAGGCGCGCCACAGCAAATCATTTCGATCGTGCCCGCGTCGAACAGCTAACCGATATTCTCGCCGGACCCGACGCCGGTACAGTGCATCGCGAACTTGCTACTGCGGTGGCCGATGCGCAGATCGATCTCTCCCGCGTGCGTGCCACCAAGATCAGCATCCTCGAACGGATTGGTGCCGTCGGCATATTCGACTATCCGGCGAATTCAGACTGGGGAAAGCATGTTCCGGGAGGTCGAGTGCTCCTCAAGGACGATACGTCTGAGGAGCTGCCTCCGCTCCCCGAGGATGACGCATTCCGAGCGATCGAGGTGTTCCGCCGGGCGCTACCGGAACTCCTCAAGCTCGATCGCTATGAGAGGCGCGCTCTCTCGCGCCGCAAATTCGCGATCCGTGCCCTATGTGCCTTCACGGGATAAGTGCGCGGTGATTGTCGATTACTGCCGACCAGCCCTGGAGCGACGAGTCAACGGAAGATCCAAGGTGTATCGAGGGTAGACGCTTCTCCGTCGGGAGCTTGCCTTCGGTCAGGAGCCGATCGCAGGCGTCCACGACGGCAGCCACGCCGCTGGTTGCGGCCGCGTCACGGAGCGGTCTGTTTTATTCAGCGCAAGCCCGCGATGTCCGGGTGTGCCCTGAGACGGCGTTGCAATAATTTGATCGCCGTTCTGCTTAAGCCGCCTCGGCGGTTCCGATCGGGACCGAGACAAACTGCCGGCCACCCTCGTCGAATACTTCAACCGACCAACCTAGCCACTGGGCGGAAATGCGATGCGTCATGTCATGGGCAATCGCTTTGGCAAAATCGATTGCCGCGTCGTGGTGTCGAAAAATCCTCACCGCTGTAATCGAGCAACCGTGTGCTGTTTGCTCTTCAGATCGAAGAAGAAGCGCATGGGCCACCCTCCGAAGGTTTTGCCGTCAGCAGCCTAGCAACTCAGGAGCTATGAATTGCATAATCTGATCCGTAAAATTGCGAATAACCTCGCGGGCCAACGCGCATTATCGTTGGTGCCGCAGAGTACCGGCGAGACCGCCGTGCGCCGCCGGCAAAGCGGCATGCTCGCCTTCCCGTATCGCCTCCAACCATTTCCCCGTCGCCTTTAATTAATTTTTTAAGGTCGACGACGCAGCAGTAAAGGAAAAGGTGGCTCATTACGTGTGCTGGCGACGGGCGAAGCATATCGAGGCCCACTCCCCAGCCCGCCAATTCGCACGAGCGCTCGCGCGCCAGGCAGGCGCTCGACCATCTTGCTAAGGCAAACCCGCGCCGGCAAGGGATGTCACAACGATTCAGCGCCGACGTTCGATCCCGGCTAGACGGCGATACAAATCCAACGTGGTTGCCGCGCTCGCAGGCCAGGAGAACCGCGTCAGATCGGGCGGCGGGCCGCGGCGAGGCCCTTGCGGCGCCGCGTCGATCGCTTCAACGATGGCGTGGCGCCATCCTGCAACGTCCATCGGATCGACATAGCGCGCGGCGCCGCCGGCGACCTCCTCGAACACTGGAATCCTGCTTAAGGCGACGCGTGCGCCACAGGCCATCGCTTCGACGACGGGCATGCCGAACCCCTCGTACACCGAGGGCATGACGAACAACGCCGTGTTGCGATATAGAGCCGCCAGATCACGGTCCGAAACATAACCAACGAGGCAAATCCGTCCCAAATGCTTGGCGCGCTCCACCGCCGGCGACAGCGCGATATCGCCCCAGCCGGACGGGCCGACCCACAGCAGCGGATGGCGCGCCTGCGTCGCGGCCGGCAATGCCGCGTAGGCTTCCGCCACCGTCTTGAAATTCTTGCGCGGCTCCCGCGTGCCGACCCCCAGCAGATACTGCAACGGTTCCACATCGAACTTGGCGAGGCGCGCATCGTCGGCGTCCGGTTCCGGGCGGAAATAAACGTCCGGCGCCGGATAGGTGACGGTGATCCGATCCGCAGCTATGCCGAGAAGGTTGACGATCTCGCTCTTTGAAAATTGCGAAATTGTCTGCACGCAGGGCGCGGCGGCAAGCGATTTGAGCCGCTTTTCCAGCCACTCGATGCGTTCCATTGGATGCGCTTGCGGGAAACGCAGGTGCGACAGGTCGTAGATGACCGGCAACACCGGCTTATGTGGAGCTCCCGGCGGCACGTAATTCGCCGCATGGAAGATATCGAACCGCGGCTCCGCCAGCCGAAAGAAGCCAGCGTGGAGCGTGCGAACCGCTTTGCGAACGGCATATTTCTCGCGCAGAAAAGCATACCCGCTATTCGCAACGTGGCGAAAAGACCGCATCGAGTCTTGCGGTTCCGGACTGGAATTCCGCATTTCGGCGCGCGCGAGAAATTCCCGATCCAGCGGCTCGATTCGCCAGCCGTTGAACGACAGCAATTGTTCGTCCGCTGCCAACAGCGGCAACATTGCGCTGGTCAACCGATGAACAAAATGTCCGATTCCGGTGAGCGGCGGCCGCAGTGACCGGGTATCGATCGCAACGCGCATTCAACAGTCTCTTTGGCCGGCGCCATGCAGTCGCCGTCAACGGCAAACGTTGCACTGCCACGACGAAGAATGACTTGCAAGCGACTGCGGCTTACGCGCCTGGATCTGGGTGCGTGACGCGCACGCGATCTGCAGCTATGCTGACGGAAAGCAACAATCTCAAGAAATTGCCGTCTGATGGTTGGGGGCTCCACTTTCATTCGCTACAAGCTGGCACGCCTGTACCATAAGTACAGGGATGTGCGCGACAGCTCGGGCTCCCGTCTGCAGGCCGCCGCGTTTGCCCTGATACTTATCGTTCGTCGGCTCGACTACCTGTACAAACATTTGCTGGCTCGGCGCGTCCGTCGAGACGCACGAACGGCGACGAAAGTATCGACCGACTCTGCCAAACCGCATCTAGCCGTAAAACTTACCGGCGGGCTCGGCGATTATGTTGTTGCCGCGCGGTACTTGAGAGACCTTGCCGATCAGGTCGAGCCGTTCTCGTTTGACCTTTACTCCGGCAGCCCGGACCTCGCTGAATGGATTTTCGCGGCAATACCCGGGTTCAGCAACTCCTATACAGAGTTTCTTTTTGACGAGCTGAGAGCGAAATACGATCTCGCATTGTGGGTCACGCATTTTGTCGTCGCATATGCGGAATTCGCAGCCTGGCGTAAACTCCGAAGGAGCCAGAAGCTCTCGGACGTCATCCAAAACATCATGAAATTCGGAACAGCGTTTGAGCCGTTTATTCAAAATCATCCGCGCTGGGACAATTTTCTCGCGCGCCAGGCCGTCTATATGAACCTGCAAAGAAGGACTCTGCTGCACGCCTTCTCGGGAATAAAGCCCGGCGATGATAGTTTATTGCTGGCAACTGACGAAAACATCATTGAGACGCTTGGGCTCACGCGTGGCGGCTTTATTACGATCCATAATGGCTTCGACCTCAGCGTGGTCATCATGGGCGCAGCGGCGACGAAGTGTTATCCGCATTTTGCTGAGGTCGTTCGCCTGATTAAGGCGGAACGCCCTGATCTTCCCATCGTTCAGATAGGGGCGCGAACAAGCACGCCGATTCCCGGTGTCGATCACAACCTCATCGGCAAGACAAGCCTGCGGCAAACCGGCGGCCTGTTACGACATGCGGCGCGACATATCGACAATGAAGGCGGCCTTGTTCACCTTGCGCGCTGCTTCGGCACACGATCGACGGTGGTCTTCGGTCCGACCCCCATCGACTATTTCGGTTATGAGGAAAACCAAAATATTCCGCCGTCAGCGTGCGGCGGATGCTGGTTTATCACGGAAAGCTGGATGTCTCATTGTCCGCGCGGCTTCGCTACGCCTATTTGCACGGACCAGGAGCCGGCGATGATTGCCCGGATGATATTAGGCGGGATACCGCAAATGACCCGCGATGCGGACTTGTAGCAGTTGCGCGGGTGTCGATCGCAACGCGCATCTGCGGTTCAATCTCGCTCTATCGCTTTTCGAAGTCGTGACGTACGGGGGTCACGCGCCGATTCGGCTTGCGTCGATGCGGCGCGCACCGCCTGCTCGTAGACGTCCTCGATGCGCTTGACGAAGTTTTGCAGGTCATACTCCGTGGTGGCGCGGCGGCGGCCGGCAGCACCCAGGCGCTGCGCCAGCGCGCGGTCGTCCAGCAATTGCGCGATGGCTGCCGCCAGCGCCGCCGGGTCGTTCGGCGGCACCGTCAAAGCCTCCAGCCCGTGGCGGGCGACATGCGGAACCCCGGTCGGCAGGTCAGTGTTCACGATCGGCAACCCGACCGCCATGGCTTCGATCTGAACGATGCCGAAGGCTTCGGCGGCGCCGACCGAGGGGAAGGCATAGAGCCGGGCGGCATGCAGATGAACCTTCAGATCGTCGCGGGATAACCTGCCGGCGAGGATGAGCCGGTCGGCGACGCCGCGTTGCTGCGCCAGCCGCAGCAGGTCGTGGCGCAGGGGACCCTCGCCGACGATGATCGCCGTGGCGTCGAGATCGCGCAGCGCTTCGATGAGCACATCGAAGCCTTTGTAGGGCACCAGCCGCCCGGTCGCCAGCACCAGGCGCGGATACCGGGAACGCAGTTCTTCCGCCCGCCGCCCCTGCGCGTCGTCGAGTTTCGTCCAATACGGTACATCGATCCCGTAGGGAACGACCGCGCATTTTTCGGCGTGGCCGGCGAGAAACGGCGACGCGTTCACCAGCGTTGGATGCGACACGATGATGCGCTGCGCTCGCGCCAGCGTGCACCGGATAAATGGAGCAACCAGACCGGTCAGTGAGCGCTGTCTGATGATTTCGCCATGCCAATGCACGACCAGCGCGGTTTCCCGCGGCAGGCCGAGCGCCACGCCGATATCGTTGAGCGGGAAAGGTTGATGCAGCGCTACGAGGTCCGCCTGGCGCGATCGCTTGGTGAGAACGAAGGGGAAGCTCGGTGCGATCGGGGTCGAAAGCAATGTGCCGAAGGAAAATAATGCTTCGACCGGGATGGAGTCGAAGGTGTAACGCCGGCCCCGGCCACGGCTCCGCGCCACCAATACCGAACTCTCATGGCGCGGGGCCATGCCCTTGGCAATGTAGGCAATAACCTCGGTAATGCCGCCCACAACGTCAGGCGGAAAGACCTTATAAGAATGAAGTCCGCGCAAGACTCATCCGTCGTTGTTTTGTTCGGCCATCATAAGGATTATGCAGCAGACGCGAAATCCTTTCGCCCTATGTACACATCGGTCGGCCCGTGTTACCAGGGCCCCAGACGATCGCGATAGCGATGGATCGGCCCAACTTCTCATTACATTTTAGCGTCGCCACGGCCGACCCAAGTGACTTGACCTCGTGCGTCGGCGGCACGTAGAAAATTCCGCTCCGATCGCATATCGCCGTAGGTCGCCGCGATCAAGTAACCCTCTAACCCTTCACCGTGGGATCGTGAGTTCATTCGGCCGTGCTGCAGAGTATCTTCTCAATCGATGTCGAGGACTGGTTCAATCTCTCCGGGACGGGATTGGAACCGCCACCATCCGAGTGGGACCGACTCGAAAGCCGGGTCGAACAGAACCTGCGGTCTTTGCTTGAGCTTTTGGCGGAAGGCGGCGGCACCGCGACATGTTTTTTCGTCGGTTATTTCGCCAAGCGATTTCCTCATCTGCTTCGCGAAGCCATGGCTGCCGGCCACGAGATCGCATCGCATAGCTATCATCATCGACTGGTCTACGAAATGTCGCCCGATGAGTTTTATGAAGATGCGTTGGCGGCGCGCAAACTGCTGGAAGACATCTCGGGGCGCGCGGTTCGCGGCTTCCGCGCTCCGGCATTTTCCGTCACCGCGCGGACGCCCTGGTTCTTCGATAAGCTTGCGGAAGCCGGGTACCAGTATGACTCTTCCGTGTTCCCTGCCCACCACCAAACCGGCGGCATCTCGACCGACAAATTGGGACCGCACAGGGTACCGACCTCGGGCGGAACATTGGCGGAATTCCCCATCACCGCCGTGCGGGTACTGGGAAAGCCGGTGTGCTTTTTCGGCGGAGGCTATCTAAGGCTCTTTCCCTACCATGTCATCCGAACGATGGGGCACCGGGCCCTGCGAGAGGGCCGTCCCATCGTGCTTTACGTCCATCCGCGCGAGATCGACCCCGACCATCCGCGTATGCCGCTCAGCCGCAGCCGGAAGTTCACTTGCTACGTGAACCTTCGGTCCACGCGTCCCAAGATCAAACAGATCTTGCGTGATTTCCAAGTGTCATCCTTCGACCATTATATTTCGCGAAGGACGATTCAATGAGCACCCAGACGTCACAATTCTTCGACGGTTACGCCGCCGACTTCGACGCCATTTACGGCAGCGACAAGGGGCCGGTCCAACGAATTGCCAATCGATTGTTCCGACGCGCGATGCTGATCCGTTACCAAAAAACGCTGGCGGGCTGCCAGCCCGCCGCCGGGTGCACCGTCATCGACATCGGCTGCGGACCGGGCCATTACAGCATCGCGTTGGCCCGTGCCGGCACGGAGAAGGTCTTGGGGCTCGATTTCGCCGCCGGCATGCTCAAGATCGCCCGCGAGCGCGCCGAAGCGCAGGGCGTGGCGCAGCGTTGCTCTTTCGTGCTCGGTGATTTTCTCACCTATCCGATCTCCGAGCGCTTCGATTACGCCATCGTCATGGGTTTCATGGATTACGTCAGCGACCCGCCGCCGGTGATCGACCGCGTGCTCGCGATTGTCCGCAGGCGCGCCTTCTTCAGCTTTCCCAAGGCCGGGGGACCGCTCGCCTGGCAACGGCAATTGCGGTATCGCAACCGCTGCGACCTGTTCCTTTATCGCCACGAACAGATCCACAGCCTGCTGTCGCGAATCGGGGCGGCGTTCTCGATCGAATCCATCGGGCGCGACTTCTTTGTAACTCTCGAGCCGGCAAGAAGCGCAGTGTAGCGGTTTGGCAGCGATGTTTCCTTCGGGGATACCTGCCAAGTACGCCGCTCCCCTCCCCGCCGTTCCGCAAACGGCTCAAATGGCGGCCATGCAGACCCGAGTTCCACAATATTGGCAAAACGATAGGGTAAATTTCAGCTTAAGTGGCATTTCGGTCCGGGTTCGCGCGGGGTTTGAATGTTAAGGCCTGTATGCTAGGAAGAGCCCTATCATTTCCCAGGCGGCGGACGATGAGCGGGGGGCGCTTGATACCGGTGGTCATGTGCGGCGGCGCGGGCACACGCTTGTGGCCGGTGTCGCGCGAAAGCATGCCCAAGCAGTTCGTGCCGCTGATCGACGAGCGCTCGACCTTTCAGCAGGTTCTCGGCCGCATTGCCGACGTCGCATTGTTCGATCGGCCGATCATCATCACCAATTCCGACTTCCGTTTCATCGTCGCCGAACAGCTGCGCGAATGCGACATCGAGGCCGACATCGTGCTCGAGCCGATGCGCCGCGATTCCGCCATGGCCGTCGCCGTCGCCGCGGCGCTGGCGCATGAGCGCGATCCGGAAGCCTCGGTCCTCATCCTTGCCGCCGATCACGTCGTTCGCGACGTGGAAGCTTTCAAAAGCGCGTGCCGCGAAGCGGCGACCGCCGCCGCCGAGGGCCTTATCGTGACCTTCGGCATCAATCCTACCTTCCCGGCGACGCATTACGGCTACATCCGGGCCGGCGCCAGGGTTAACGGCGGCGCCGCGCTCGCCGTTGAAGCCTTCGTGGAAAAGCCCGACGCCGAGACCGCCAGCGGCTACGTCGCCGAGAGTTACCTGTGGAACAGCGGCAATTTTGCCTTCCGCGCCGATATCATGTTGGATGAAATCGAGCGCTTTGAGCCGGACATCGCCGCCGCAGCGAAGCAGGCGGTCGAGGGGATGACGCGCGACCTGGATTTTCTGCGTCTGCCGGCCGAACCGTTCGGGCGGGCGCCGAAGAAATCGATCGATTACGCGGTGATGGAGCGGACCGAACGCGCTGCGGTCGTTCCTGTCGATCTCGGCTGGTCCGACGTGGGCAGTTGGAGCGCCGTCTGGGACGTGATGAGCCACG
>Ga0187884_10002302_pt1 | contig 16174 bp, 17 predicted proteins | sample June2016WEW_20_4_FD_132983 | JGI IMG/M metagenome (GOLD analysis project Ga0187884, IMG submission 132983) | Peatland microbial communities from SPRUCE experiment site at the Marcell Experimental Forest, Minnesota, USA - June2016WEW_20_40 | ecosystem: Environmental > Terrestrial > Soil >...
GTGCTCGATCCTGACCTGATCGAACAGATGCTGATCAATCTTGTCCGAAACGCTGTGGACGCGGCGCTGGAACAAGCGCAATCGCCACAGGCCGAGGCCGCCGATCCCAAAGTCACCCTGGGGTGGGAGCAGCACGATCATCACGTCGTGCTCACGGTCGAAGACAACGGTATCGGCCTGCTGAACCCAAGCAACGCCTTCGTTCCGTTCTACACAACGAAGCCGGGCGGCTCCGGAATCGGCCTGGTTTTGTGTCAGCAAATTGCCGAAGCGCATGGCGGATCGATCGAACTGACGAATCGGTCCGATGCTCGCGGATGCCTAGTGAAAGTCACTCTACCCTACCGGCATGCGTAAGCAACTCGGATTATTTCTTGGTGGGCTGGTTGGGTTCTGCGGGCTTCTCCGTTTTGCCCGACAGTGTGTCCAATACCGGCAGTTCCTTCGCAGGATCGTCGCTGGTTTTGCCCGCTCCGTCTTTCTGCTCCATGTACTTCACGATCAGCGTGATTCTGCGGTTCGACGGGTCAGACGGCACCAGCTTGTCACGCGGCTCCTGATCGGCAAACCCACGCACCTGCGCCACCTGATCCGAACGCAGCCCATGCTGCTGCATCAGACGACGGCTGGCGTTAGCGCGGTCCGTAGACAGCTCCCAATTGGTATAGTTGGCGCGCCCGGAGAACGGTTCGGAATCGGTGTGACCTTCCACGGAAATCTTGTTGGGGATCTTTCCCAGTTCCTCAGCGATGGTCATCAACAACTCCCGGCCATTACCGTTCGGATCTGTATCCCCGCTCTCGAAGAATGTACCTTTCTGCGACTCAAGCAATTCGATACGCAAGCCCTCGGTAGTAACGGTGAGTTCAATTTGGTTCTTCAGTTTGTCGAAGTTCGTCATCTGCTGGATGGCCTTTTCCAGCTCCGCCTTTACTTTCGCCATGTCGTCTTTGCTTACGGTTTTCGTCGGCGCCTGGGTGGTGCCCATCAGCTTCCCCGTACCGGAAGGGTCTTTGAAGTATCCGGATATTGCTTCCTGGACGGGCTTGCTGGTGTTCATCAGCCAGAGCACGATGAAGAGCGCCATCATCGCGGTAACGAAATCGGCGTACGCGACCTTCCATGCCCCGCCGTGGTGACCGCCATGACCGCCTTTGCGCTTGATGATGATCGGCTGTGTGCTGGCGGCCATAGCTCGGTCCTACGATGCCACCGCCGCAGCTTCGGCGGGTGCTTCCGCCGCTGCCGGTGCGGCTGCGGATTGCTTGCAATGTTTCTCAAACTCCGAGAAGCTCGGCCGCAAATGCGAAGGAACGGCTCGTCGTCCCATTTCCACCGCCAGCAGCGGCGAGATGCCTTTCATGAAGGCAATCATGGTGACCCGCAGCACGTGCAAGTACTCATGCTCTTCGTGCGATAGCTTTGACAAATTTGCCGAGATGGGACCTACCATGCCGTAGCACATCAGGATGCCAAGGAATGTTCCCACCAGGGCGGCGGCTACCTTCTTGCCAATCTCTTCGGGAGGGCCCCCGAGGGCGCTCATCGTCATCACCACGCCGAGAACAGCGGCAACGATCCCCAACCCGGGCAGCGAGTCGGCTACCGTGCTCAGGGCTGTTACGGACTGATCGGCGAGGTGAGCATGGACGTCCATGTCCGCTTCGATCATCTGGTCGACATCGAACGGCTCCACGCCGCCCATCAGCGCCATGCGCATGGTGTCGCAGACAAAATCCCGCAGATGATGATCTTTGACGAAAGCGGGATACGCGCCGAAGAACTTACTTTTATCGGGAGCCTCGATGTCGCTCTCCACAGAGTTCGGCCCCTCGCGACGGATCTTGTTGAACAGGTCAAACATCATCTTGAGCGAGTCAAGATAGCGCTTCTTGCTGAACTTCGATCCCTTCACGACCTGAAGAATTCCGGCGACCACGCCTTTCAGCGTGTGTAGAGGATTGGCCGCGAGCAGCGTTCCTAGCGCAGCCCCGCCAATAATAATGATCTCCGATGGCTGGATGAGAACGCGAATGGGACCGTGTTCCATAAGGAACCCGCCAATCACGGCTCCCAAAACAACCAATATCCCAATAATGGCAAACATTCGCTTTGTGACTTTCTGATGGGAAGCTAAGCCTCAGAACCGTATCGCGCCCGAACCTCAGGGTCGTTTTAAGTACCACCCAGCATTCGGCCTTCGTCTAAAAGCTTTGCGCCATTCGTTTGGCACCACGAGACGCGACCTCCTATTTCCTTATCGGCTTACAGACGGAAATCTTTGATTCGGACGCCAATCAGCGCGCCTTAGGATGGCTTGAGCGGCCTACGATGACTTTGTGCGCGCGCGACAACTACTGCCCGCGTCAGCTACACTGACTTACGACAACGATGGCATGGTTTAGGCGGGAATCCGTACCCCTCGATACTTCGGGCGAGAAAAAGGTCAAGACCGAAGGCCTCTGGGTGAAGTGCGACCAATGTCGCCAGATCATCTGGAAGAAAGACCTCGACCAGAATTTCAATGTCTGCCCCAAGTGCGACCGTCACTTCCGCATCGACGCGCGCACCCGCCTGTCGTACCTGCTGGACGATGGTAAGTACGAGGTGGAAGACAACAATCTCGTCTCCATCGATCCGCTCAAGTTCACCGATTTAAAATCTTACGCAGCTCGGCTCAAGCGTTCCCAGGAAGACACCGGACTGAACGACGCGATCATCAATGCCCGTGGGAAGCTGGAGGGCCAGCCGGTCATCCTCAGCGTCATGGAGTATTCCTTCATCGGAGGTTCCATGGGCACGGTGGTTGGCGAAGCCATCACGCGTGCGGTCGAGAAAGCCACCGCCCAAAAACTGCCTTTAATTGTGATTTCGGCATCCGGCGGCGCGCGCATGATGGAAGGCGTCATCAGCCTGATGCAGCTCGCTAAGATTTCCGCGGCTCTGGCGCGCATGGATCAGGCCAAGGTTCCCTACATCTCCGTCATGACCGATCCCACGACGGGCGGTGTTACGGCTTCATTCGCAATGCTTGGCGACTTGAATATTGCAGAGCCGGGAGCGCTGATTGGTTTTGCAGGGCCGCGCGTGATTGAGCAGACCATTCGCCAGAAGCTGCCCGAAGGCTTCCAGCGAAGCGAGTTTCTGCTGGGGCATGGCATGCTAGACGCCGTGGTCCGCCGGCATGACATGAAGAGCTACATTGCGCGGTCGCTGGAGTTCATGAAGGTGCCCGCCGCCTAAAGGCTTTCGCCGCAATCACCGCTGGTGGGCGTCCTGCTGCTTCCGTTTCGTCTCCCCCTATACGCGCAGCCTCGCGGCGCCACGTCGCGAGCACCTTCCCAAGTCGTACAATCGCCTCTATGAAAGCCATCGTTGTTACTCGCCTTGGTGGTCCGGAAGTTCTGGAGGTTCGCGATGTTCCTGAACCTCAGCCCGCTCCGGGTGAGGTCATCGTCCGTGTGGAAGCTGTCGGCATCAACTTTGCCGACACTATGGCCACGCGCGGGGGATATAGCGGAACGCCACCACCGCCGTTCATCACCGGACGCGAGTTCGCGGGGGTTGTCGAGAACACCGGCAAGCGGGTGATGGGTTATACGCAATGGGGTGCGGCCGTCGAGAAGATCGTGGTAAAGCCCGAAATGCTGTGGCCGCAACCCGCGGGCTGGACGTCGGTGCAGTCGGCCGCTTTTCCCGTAGCTTTTCTGACCGCTTATCTCGCCTATTGGAAGTCGGGCATGACCGACGACGCGATGGAGCCAATCCGGTGGAACGATAATCATCAGCGCCGTGTCTTGATTCATGCCGCCGCGGGTGGCGTGGGCACCGCCGCGGTTCAGATCGGGAAGATCCTGGGCGTTGAGACTTACGGAACCTCATCATCCGACGAAAAGCTCGAGCGGGTCAAGCAACTCGGCCTCGACTATGCAATCAATTACCGCGAACTCGATTACGAACAGCGCGTGAAGGAACTTACGAACGGCGAGGGGGTCGATGCCGTTTTCGAGATGCTGGGCGGCGAACATACGATCAAGAGCCTGCGCTGCTGCCGACGTTTTGGGCGCGTCATCATCTACGGAACGGCGACCGGAAAGCCTCACCAGTTCGACGCGGGAATCATGATGGCCAGAAGCCTGAGCGCGCACGGCCTGTGGCTGAGTGTGCTGGCCAAAGACCGCGACCTCATCTCCCACAGCCTGGAAGCCATGCAGCCCTGGATCGCGGACGGGAAGTTGCAGCCCCAAGTTGGTCATACCTTGCCGATGGAACAGGCCGCGGAGGCCCACCGCCTTCTGTTGGATCGCGCCAACTACGGCAAGATCGTCCTGGTGGTCGGATAAAAAATTCCGCCAGGCTACTTGAACGGGCGTTTCTGCTATCTAAGTTTGCATGGCTGGCAGGCGGCTAGTGCGGCGACTGGTAACGGTGCTCCTCGGAATGCTGGGATTTCTGTTATTTCTGCACGCCGTCGACGCTGACGCTGGGACGCCGGCTGTCGGCTCTCAGCCGTCAGCTGTCAGCTACAAACCAGTCATTCCTTCGCAGATCGCGTTTCACTCTTCCCATTAAGTTGTCGCGTCATTCTCCCAACATTGGCTTTCTGCACGAGCGATACTGATTTCTCATCCCGCACACAGTCCCATGCATTGTGCCTTGGCTGAGAGCTGACAGCCGACAGCTGTTTACAATGGCCCTGTGGACGCAAAACGCTGGCTCATGCTCATCCTGTTTTTCGCCATCTGCCTCGGCGCGGGTGGGCTGGGCTCTTTCTTCACGGCGAACGGCGTCCGCGATTGGTATCCGCAGCTGCGCAAGCCAGCGGGCACTCCGCCCAGTTGGGTGTTCGGTCCGGTCTGGACCACGCTTTATGTATTGATGGCAATCTCGGCGTGGATGGTGTGGCGAGAGTACGGCCGAGGTGCGCGACCCGCGCTGCTGATCTTCTTCGCGCAGCTGGCCCTCAATGTCGCGTGGTCGGGAATCTTCTTCGGCTCGCGGATGCCAGGTATGGCCTTCGTTGAGATCGTTGTCCTGTGGCTCGCTATCGCCTTCAACGTCTTCGTCTTCTATCCACTGCTGCCCATGGCCGCATTGCTGCTGCTGCCGTATCTGCTCTGGGTCAGTTATGCCGCCTACCTGAATTGGGGTATCTGGCGCTTGAACCGAGCATAGCGATTCCTTATCCCCAGATCTGCTTGGCAAAGTAATACGCGGTCAAAGTGAAGCCGATCACAATCACGATCATTCGCACATGCTCGGGTTTGGTCTTCTGCGCGAAGTTGGCGCCAAAGTATCCACCGGCCGTCGAGGCGACGATCATCAGGATGGTCTCCGGCCAGTACACCGCGTGGGAGAAGACGAACAGAATCATCGCGACTCCATTCGAAACAGTCGTCAGCCACGCCTTCAGCGCGTTCATCGCGTGAATGTGCTCCATGCCCAACAACGCCAGCATGGCAAGAATGACGATGCCAGCGCCCGCGCCGAAGTACCCAAGATAGAAGGCGATGAAAAGTTGCAGAAGAACGCCCCACTTGGTGGATAACTCGTTGTGGGCATGCGAGGCTCGCTGTCGCACCCAGCGAGTGATGCGGCCACTCAGGGTGAAGATGACCGTGGCCGTCAGCAAGAGCCATGGCACCAGCCGCATGAAGGTTTGTTGTGGCGTAATCAGCAAGACATAAGCGCCAGCAATGCCGCCGACGATTCCGGTAATGGTGAGGGGAATGACCGCGCGTCGCGGAATTTTGCTGAGCTCTTTGCGGTAAGCCCATACGCTGGCCGGTTGCCCTGGCCACAAGGCCACGGTGTTGGTGGCGTTCGCGTTCACGGGGGGAATTCCGACGAATAAAAGCGCAGGAAAGGAGATAAAACTGCCGCCGCCGGCGACGGAGTTGATCCCGCCCGCTATCAGTGAGGCGAAAAAGAGAATCACTCCCTGTGAGAGATGCATAAGGAAAAAGAGCTACGGGATGATAATACGGCTTCCGCGTTCCTCGGTGCCGTGAACCGCATCAACTGCGGGCGGGAAACGCTCCTGCAGAAAATCAATAAACGCGCGGGATAGCGGCCGGCCCGATGTATGCGCGTGCGCCAGCCGTAACGCGAATACTAAGGCATAAAATATGTCGCCGTCTTTAAGTCGCGCATATCCCAAGTGCTTTTTCTCAAGTTGGCGAAATTCTTCCAGTACCTGCCGCAGTTCGCTGATAATCGCCTGCTGCGCCGGATTCGGCAGCGCTTCTTCATAAACCAGCCCGGAGGCTATCAGCGTTTGCTGGCTGCGGGCCATATTCGCAAGCGCCCCGATTAGTTGGCGATCGTGCAGGTAGCGATCGGCGTAAGCAGCTCTTGAGCAGGTGGCCAGGATTCCGGCGATCAGCGGCTCGCGCTGCTCCAGGAATTCTTCTTTCAGGCGGACCGACGGAAACATCTCCTCCGGCGGATTCTCAGGAATGTCGCGCGGTTTCTCATGCTGTCGAGCCTGCTGCAGGTAGGGACACTCCGAGGGACATTCCAGCGTGACCTCCCGCTGCTCGCCGCAACATTGCGGACAGATGCGGTCGTGCATGGCGAGGCAAAAGCGCTTTTCTTTGCGCAGATTGCAAATCGAACAGCTCAATGATGCACCTCGGTGGCCCGATTACGGAGCTCGAAACTCCCCTATTATGGCATCTCCGGACGCCGTAAGTTGTCAAACCCCGCATGGACGTTGCCTTTTCGAGCGCTCCTGTGGAAAAAACCGCATAAAATATGGTGAAAATGCTTTGCACGAGAATGAGGTTAGTATACGATAGCCCTCGAGTCGAGCAATCAGTGCTCACCCTTCAAGGAGGATTACGAATGGCAACAGGCATGACCAAGACCCAACTCGTCCGTCACATGGCCGAGAAGAACGAAATGAACAACAAGCAGGCCGCCGCGTTTCTCGAGGCGCTGGCTGAAGTCGCAATCAAGGAAACCAAGAAGAACGGCGTATTCATCGTGCCCGGCCTCGGCCGTCTGGTGAAGTCGAATCGCAAAGCCCGCATGGGCCGCAATCCGCAGACCGGCGAAGCCATCAAGATTCCTGCGAAGACCGTCGTGAAGTTCCGCGTGGCCAAGGCCGCGAAAGACGCGATCGCCCCCAAGAAGTAGTTTTTGTTTCTTGCGAAACTAAGGCCGGCCGCGCGCCGGCCTTTTCGTTTGTGCGGCGGATCGTGATTAGTGGATGGCGGAAGAAGCCGCGTGCCCCAAACATTTATGCACTATCCACTACCCACTGTGTTCCAGCACTGCGGCGAAAAATCCGTCGCACGGATGCACACCTGGAATCGTGCGCAGAAACTTCCCGTTGATGAGCGAATCGACGTCGGTCCACACCAGCTCGCCGCTCGATTGCAGCTGCTTCAACTCGTCCCGAGAATTGCGCAGGTGATATCCCGGCGCATCCCGCAATACTTCCTCGATGACGGACTCGTTCTCTTCGCGCTCCAGCGAGCAGGTGGAGTAGACCGCGCGGCCCCCCGGTGATAGGTGGCGCAGCGCAGCTTGGAGAATCGCGACCTGCCTTGCATGCAGATCAACCAGATCGCTGGGTTTCAGTTTCCACTTGATCTCCGGATTACGCGCGAGCGTTCCTGTACCTGAGCAGGGCACGTCTGCAAGAACGCGATCAAATCTACCTTCTACCGGCAAATTGAGCGCATCGGCTTGAATGACCTGCACGTTCTTCCAGGGCACACGCTGGCGCAACAACTCGGCACGATGCGCGTGCAACTCCGCGGCGATGATTTCCGCGGTGGGATTGCGCGCTGCCATAGCCGCAGTCTTTCCGCCGGGTGCCGCGCAACAGTCGAGCAGTCGTGAGCCGTTTCCCACCAGCGCGGCGACTAATTGCGAAGCTTCATCCTGGATGAAGACGCGGCCTTCTTTGACGGCTTGCGTCTTGAAGATGTCGCCGCCTGTAACGATGCGCGCACTCGATAACAGCGCTCCGGGCTTAAGCTCGATACCTTCACGTTTCAATTCCACTTCAATGCTCGGATCGTCGAGACGCAATGCGACGTGTGGCACCTGCTGATCGTGCTGACAGATGAGGCGAGTGTGCTCCCATCCGTATACAGATATCCAGCGTTCGACGACCCATTCCGGATGGGCAGAATCTTGCGCCAGGGAGGTCGCACCTCGTTGCTCCGGCTGGGACGGCAGCTCAGTCTGCGCCCCAGCGACTTTGCGAAGGACAGCGTTGGCGAAAGGCACCGCAGAGCGTTTACGAGCGCGCTTCACCAGGTTTACGCTTTCGTTAATAGCAGCGTGAGCCGGGATGCGAAGGTAACGCAGCTGGTAGGTGCCAAGTCTCAGCGCAGTCAGTACTTCGGAATCAAGCTTCTCGAGTGGACGCCCCGCCGCCGACAGAATGGCCTCATCCAAGCGCGAGCGCCAGCGCAGCACGCCCATGACCAGCTCCGTAGCGAGGCCGCGATCATCCAAAGCAAGTCCGTCTAGTCGGTGGGAATGCAGTAACTCACTGGCGTAAGCGTCGTGCTGCTCGACCCGCAACAGAACGTCGAAGGCGACCGTGCGTGCAGGGGAGATGGGCATAAGAAACAGCTATTGGCAGTTGGCAGTTAGCACTTGGCGTTTCCCACGTTACTGCGCACAGACTCTTACGATCCAGGCCAACTGCTAAATGCCAAGTGCTAAGTGCCAAGCTCTTCATCGCTCCGCGGCCGGTATCCGTTGATGAAGTCTCGCGCATTCATCCGCTTCTTACCTTCCATCTGCAACTCCTGAACATCGAGCGCAGTATCATGAGCGAAGCCGAGCAGCAGACGATCATTCTCAATCGCAAAGTGCGCCGGCAATACCCCAACTGCGTTAGTTGCTGGCCTTCCGCCGTGCAACTGCAGCATCTTGCCACGAAACTTGGTGAAGGCTCCCGGCCACGGCTGAAATCCGCGCAAACGGTTCCAAGCGTCGGTAGCTGTATGTGTGAAATCGATCAGGCCATCCTCTCGCTTGAGAATCGGCGCGAGCGTTGCCTGCGAATGATCCTGCGGCTTTGGAGTGATGCTTCCGTTCTTCAGCCCAGCCAGCGTGCAGATCATCAACTCGGCGCCAGTCTGTGCCAGGCGGGGAGCGAGTGTCGCCGCTGTGTCTTCCGGTGCGATGCGCTCTTCTGCCTGCTGCAGAATGTCGCCTGTATCCAGTCCGGCATCGATCCGCATGGTCGTAACGCCGGTAACGCTCTCGCCCATCGCAATCGCCCACTGGATAGGTGCCGCGCCGCGATACTTCGGCAGCAGCGAACCGTGCAGGTTGATATTGCCCAAGGGCGGCAGATCGATCATCCACTGCGGAATGATGCGCCCGTAGCCGACGACAATGATGGCCTCCGGAGCAATCTCCGCCACTTGCCGCCGAAATTCTTCGTTGTTCTTGATCTTCTCCGGCTGGAGGATCGTGAGTTCTAGCTCCAGTGCCGCGCGTTTTACCGGAGAAGCTGCCGGCTCCATGCCACGGCCGCTTGGACGATCCGGCTGGGTGACCACCAACTTCACGCCAAATCCAGACGCTACCAGTTTTTCCAGTGTGGGTACAGCGAACAGCGGCGTACCGCAGAACACCAAATCCATCATCGCGGGGTTACCATTCGCCTAGCTTCATAAGCTTGCGGACCTTGCGCTTCATCATGTCACGCTTCAGCGCGCTGATGTGGCCAATGTAGAGTTTACCGTTCAGGTGATCAATTTCATGCAGTAACGCGCGGGCCAGCAATTCCTCTCCTGTTACCTCAATCGTATCGCCTTTAAGATTCTGCGCGCGCGCCGTCACTTTGAACGCTCGGGTAACGTTCTCCCGGAACTCCGGCAAGCTGAGGCACCCCTCACTCGAATTCTGCCGCCCCTCAGTATGCACGATCTCCGGATTGACGAGGACGATCTTGGCCTCGGGATCTTCCTTGAACGTAACGTCGATGACCGCGATGCGCTTGCTGACGCCGATCTGCGGAGCCGCCAGGCCCACGCCGTGTGCGGCATACATGCTCTCAAACATGTCGTCCGCCAGCTTGCCCAACTCATCGTTGAATTCGGTGATGGTTGCAGCCGGCTTCTCCAAGACCGGATCGCCGTATTTCACGATGGGATAGATCATTTAGAAGTTTCGCAACTGTTGGCAGTAGCCGTCGAAATTTCTCCGCAGCTCCAGCAGGGAGTCGCCTCCAAATTTTTCCAGCGCACACCGCGCGATGGTCAGCGCTACCATCGCCTCGGCAGCAACTCCGGCCGCCGGAACCACACACACATCAGAACGCTCGTAAGCGGCTTTCACCGGCTCTCGCGTGGCGAAGTCCACCGACGCCAGCGGACGCCGCAAGGTCGAAATCGGCTTCAAGTAGCCGCGCACGCGAATGTCTTCGCCATTCGAAACACCGCCTTCCAGACCGCCGGCATGATTCGACCGGCGCGTAAACCCCGTGAACGAATTGGCTGCGCCCTGCTCGTATCCTATTTCATCATGTACGGCCGATCCGAGCGAAGCGGCTGCCTCCACGGCATCACCAATCTCCACTGCCTTAACCGCCTGCAACGACATTACGGCCGAAGCCAGTTGCGCGTCGAGGCGCTCATCCCAGTTCACGTAGGTCCCCAGACCGGGCGGCACATTGTGTGCAATTACTTCGAAGATACCGCCGACGGAATCTCCCGTGCGCAGCGCCACGTCGACCTGCTCCTTCATGCGCGCTTCGGACGCGGGATCGGCACAGCTGAGCAGCACTTCGTCTTTCTTAGCTAGCGCGACAATCGCCTCCCAGCTGACCGGCTTATCCAGCCGCGCGCTTCCTACCGCAATCGCGTGGCTAAATACTTCGATGCCAATCTCGCGCAACAACAGTTTTGCGACGGCGCCGGCTGCCACGCGCGCTGCCGATTCACGTGCCGACGCGCGCTCCAATACGTATCGCGCTTCCGAGAAGTTATACTTCACCGCTCCAGCGAGATCGGCATGGCCGGGACGCGGAGACGCTACCCGCTTGTGTTTCGCCGGATCGCCTTCTTCGACGGGCAGCGATTCGGTCCAGTTCTGCCAATCGTTGTTGGCGAGCAGCATCGCGATAGGCGAGCCGATGGTCTTACCGTGGCGTACTCCGCTAAGAATGCGCGCCGTGTCGCGCTCGATGCGCATGCGACCGCCGCGACCGTAGCCTTGCTGCCGCCGCCAAAGCTCGCGGTTGATGAACTCCAGGTCAACCGTGACCCCGGCCGGCATACCCGAGAGCAGCGCTACCAGAGCCTCGCCGTGAGATTCACCCGCTGTAGAGAAGCGCAGCATAGAGGAATGGTGATTGTAGAGATAGCGGCTGGTAAGTAGCAACTATCGGCTATCAGCCGTCAGCCGTCAGCTAAGGATTCTTGTTTGGCGAAGCCGGCACCTACGAGGCGACGATCATCTCTTCTTCCATGAAGGATTTGTCTTCCTCCAGCTTTCCCGTCAGTACGAACGATTTCGTCTCTGTCGCACGACCTTTGTCCACGCTGGTGATCACGTAGGAGCAGCCTATCCAGTGCGCCTCTTCAAGGTCGGTGGACGACCATTGCGGCGGATGGTCAGGATGGGAGTGGTAGAAGCCAAGAATTTCCAGACCCCGATCGCGAGCCTTGCGCTGGGCTCGGATCACCTCACGCGGATCAATGGAATAACGGTTCTGCGGTGAATTCGTGCTTGCGTTGGCGCATGGAACGGTCGATATTACCACTCGCGTATCGCCCGAGAATGTGCCGATCAGAATGCCGCAGCACTCGCCGGGATACGTTTCTTCGCCATGTTGCCGAATCTGCTCGTACTCCGCAATTCCGATTTTCAACATCTGGATTAACCGGTTCCCGCCCGATCGCGGCAGGAGATCACCGCTTATGGAGAAACCTACTCGCTGTCTGCGCTACTGGTATTGCATACCGGGTTGGAGGGCTTGTAGTCGGACTTATTCTGCTCGAAGCACCACTTCACTTGTTCATCCGAAAATTCGTTGACCACGCTGGCGGGAACGTTGGCTTCGTTGATCTCCCTCACTTGGAAGGTGACGCTTCCGTCCGGTGCCACTGTCCCCAAGAGATAGGCATAGATGTCGGTTTTATCGATGGTGGAAAGAGCACGATCGTCGGGCAGGCGGTAGCGCACGGCGCCTGCGCTGCCCATAATCCATCCCGGCAGCACGTCACCCTTATGGCAAGCAGTGTTGTAAGCGTCATTCATCACGAAATGCGAATGGCTAGCCAGCACGTACACATTCTTCTTTGTCTTGTCGCGGAAGACAGACAATTGCGCATACACTTGACGCCCAGTCACCAGTTCCTGCGGGCTATCATTCATGCTGTGACCGGCGGAAGAACTGTCTGGCAATGCCGCGTGCATCCCTAGTACGACCGTGCGAACCGAACTGTCCTTGGCATCGTTCGCCAGAACCTTCTTGAACCACTTCATCTGCACCGAATCGAACATATCCGACGAAGCATCGTCCATGGTGATGAAGTCCACTCCGCCCTGCACCCAGTGGTAATAGGTCGTCAACATGTGATTGGATGGATCATCGGCGAGCCGCTGTCGCTGCAGAGCGGGCTGATTCAGCCAATCGGCAAATTGAGCGACGTATTGTCCGCGCGTCATCGGCGATACCAGTTCGTGATTGCCGATGCCGAGATACACCGGCAAGTCCCCAAAAGGCGTCAGCTGATGCTGGATAAAATCAGGCCACGCTTCTTTCAGATATTGCGCAATGCTCGCCTGGGGATGAGTGCGCCGGTAGTCTTCATCGAAATTCGACAGCGCGCGAAAATCGCCGAGATGCCAATAGAACTCCGCTCCGTCGCTGCGAACACCGGCAGCGATGGCCGGCATGGTGATGTCGCCGCAATTGCGTGAATCGCCTGAAACGGCGAACTTCCAACTGCCATTCGAGGCTGGGTCGGTTTTCTGCGCGTGCGCACTGACGGAAATCAGTAGCGCCACAAGGATCGTCGAGATCGAGACGAAAACACGCTGTATTTTGCCATCGGCTACGTTGTTCAAGGACATGGGCTCCCAAGCGCATGATGATAGCGACCTTTGCGGCCATCAGCAATGCAGCCCGTCATTTGGGAATCGCTTTTGCAATTTGCTATTGCAGCCGCAACTCGATAAGCTGCTCGCATTTCCTGCTGCTTGGAGAGGTCTGTATGAAGGCTGCTGCCCGCGCTCTTATTCTTTTCATTCTTGCCGCGTTGTCATTTGCCGGAACCAGCGGCGTAGCTGCCACGAAGCAGGATGCCTCCAAGACTGACGATGCACGTCTCAAGCCCGCATACCGCTTCAATCGAAGCGGGTGGGTCTATGTACACCTGGAAGGCTCGCCATCCGACATTGGATACCAACATGGCTATCTTCTGGCGCCAGAGATAGAAGACGGTTTCAAGACCGTTCAACTCCTGGACGTGCATCGCACGAAGCGGGACTGGAACTTCTATCGGGCCACGGCCCAGAACATCCTATGGCCCCACATCGAGACCGAATATCAGCAGGAATTGCAGGGCATTGCCGACGGCCTGAGGGCGCGCGGCTCCAAGCTGGACGTTTGGGACGTGGTCGCTTTGAACGCCATGGAGGAAGTCCCCGACTACTACGTTCCTGCGCTGGATCGCCAGGAGAAGCGTGCCGGTGCGCCCAACATCAAGGCGCCGGGCAATTGCAGCGCGTTTGTCGCCACCGGTTCATGGACGAAAGATCACAAGCCGGTCATCGCACACAGCAACTGGACCAGTATCGCCGTGGGCACGCGCTGGACCGTCATCTTCGATATCGTCCCGACACACGGCTACCACATGCTAATGGACGGCTTCCCCGGCATTATCGTCAGCGATGACGACTTCGGCATCAACGCGGCTGGATTGATGGTCACGGAAACCACAATTGCCGGATATAGTCTCTTCGATCCCAATGGCGTTCCGGAGTTCGTGCGTGGCCGCAAGGCGCTGCAGTACGCAGACTCCATCGATAGCTTCGTTAAGATCATGCTCGACCGCAATAACGGCGGGTACGCGAACGACTGGCTATTGGCCGACAACAATACGGGCGAGGTAGCACGCTTTGAGATCGGGCTGAAGCTGCATCGCGTGTGGCGTACAAAGGATGGATATTACGTCGGATCGAACTTCCCTAGTGATCCAAAGCTGATCAAAGAGGAAACCGATTTCGACCCCAGCAATATGGCTAGCTCTCCAAACGCCCGGCATAAGCGTTGGGAGGAGGTCATGCCTCCGGCCAGGGGCCAGATTGATGTAGCACAGGGCGAGAAGTTCCTGGCCGACCATTGGGATACGTACGAAAACAAAGACGACCGCAACTTCCGCGGCTTGTGCGGCCATGGCTATTCTTCTCCAACGCCTGAACTCGCTTGGGGAGAGCCAGCTTACTCTCCCATGGGTGCGGTAACATCGCAAGCCGCCGACAGCACTATGACCCGGAACATGACCTTGCAGGCCCGCGCCGGACATCCCTGCGGCGAGGACTTCATCGCCGATACCTTCCTCAAGGAACATCCAGAGTTCGGCTGGCAGCAGCCCGTCTTACACGATATGAAGGGGAATCCCTGGACCGAGTTCAAGGCGTCTGATAAGCAGTAACGCTGCTCTTGGAGACCGGCAAAGAAAATTTATGCAACTTGCGTGTTACAACACTCATCTTGCAGAGTGCTGGTTGGTAGAATGCCGACACCAAAGCAATTTGACGTAACCCCGGCGGTGTTTATATCCCACGGCTCGCCCACGGTCGCTATCGAACACGGGCCCTATCAGGATGCGCTGGCAGTGTTTGGCCGAAGAGTGCAGCCCGATGCAATCGTTGTAATCTCCGCGCATTCCAGTAGTTCGAGCGCGATTTCGATCAGCGGTGCGGAGCGATATCGTGCAGTTCACGATTTCGGCGGCTTCCCGCGTTCGCTTTATGAGTTGACGTATTCGCCTCCCGGATCACCGGCTCTCGCTAAACGTGTTTTGTCCCTTTTGGACGAACAAGGCTGGGCTGCCGAATTGAGCGCAGACAATGGCCTGGATCACGGAGTGTGGGTTCCGTTGCGCGTGATGTATCCGGAAGGCACGATCCCGGTGGTACCGTTGTCCGTACCGCCCCATTTCAATCCACAACAGCTCTATCAACTCGGACAAACGCTGGCTCCCCTTCGCTCAGAAAGCGTCATGGTTCTCGGCAGCGGCGGCATTGTGCATAATCTCCGGATGTTTCGCGGCGGCCCTCCGGAGCAACCGGTAGCGTCCTGGGCGAAGGAATTTGACGACTGGTTCGAACTGAGACTGGAGGAGCACGATGTCGCCAGCCTGCTTCGCTACGAAGCGTTGGGTCCGCACTCAACGCTTGCTGTACCGACTTTCGACCACTTTGCGCCGGTGTTCCCGGTTCTAGGCGCCGCTGCCGCCTGCTCTCACGTCGAGACGATCTTTGAGGGCTTTCACTACGGGTCTATTTCCATGCGTAGTTTCGCGATCACCTGAGGGCGGTCGCCAAGGAGGAAGATTTGCGTAAGTTACTTGCCACCTCGAACGATTTGACCCTGACCATCGTGCGCCTCATTCTCGGCATCGTGTTCTTCGCTCATGGAGCGCAGAAGATGCTGGGTTGGTTTGGAGGCTACGGATTCAAAGGCACGATGGGATTCTTTACCCAGCACCAACACATTCCGGCGCCCTTGGCATTTCTGGCGATTTGCGCCGAGTTTTTCGGCGGACTCGGGCTGATCGTGGGCTTGCTGAGCCGCGTCGCGGCCTTCGGCATCTTCTGCAACATGGTGGTGGCCGTGCTAACGGTCCACTTCGCCAACGGCTTCTTTATGAACTGGACCGGACAACAGAAGGGTGAGGGCTTTGAATACCACTTGCTGGCCATTGCACTGTTGCTGGTCGTGATGGTGAAAGGCGCGGGAGCGCTGTCGATTGACCGGGCGCTGAGCGGATCGGCGTAACAGCAAAAAGCCTCCGCAACGGCGGAGGCTTGATGGTCTGGAGAAGTAAATTACTTCGTTGCCGTTTCGGCCTTTGCGGCTTCGGCCTTGCCGGCGTCGGATTTCGCATACTTGCGGCGGAAGCGCTCGACTCGACCAGCGGTATCCATCAACTTCTGCTTGCCCGTAAAGAACGGGTGGCAA
>Ga0187884_10002305_pt1 | contig 16160 bp, 15 predicted proteins | sample June2016WEW_20_4_FD_132983 | JGI IMG/M metagenome (GOLD analysis project Ga0187884, IMG submission 132983) | Peatland microbial communities from SPRUCE experiment site at the Marcell Experimental Forest, Minnesota, USA - June2016WEW_20_40 | ecosystem: Environmental > Terrestrial > Soil >...
AACTCGCACGCCAGCCGGCGGCAAACCCTTACAACCTGCTCTTCCGCAACCGCTCGCCTCCCTGGCAAGAGCAGCAGCTATAGGGCACGCCGCACCTCACCCCTGCGGAGACTGAGGGGTTACGGTGACAAAAAATGTCACCTGCTCACGGCATCGACAAGCGGCGCGTTCTCTCGGCCAGCGATTTCGGACCAAAACGGCGGATGGGATTTGGGCGAGGCACACCGGGCCGACGGCCGCCGACGACGCCCGGCGCGCCCCGGACCTCGCGCGGTGCGTCCGGGAGAACCTCGCGCTGGCGCTCAGGCACAACTCGGCGCCGGAGCGCGTGCAGCTCGCGCACGACCGCACGCGCCGGTTGGAGGAAGTGTTGGGCAAAACCTCCGGCACGGTGCCGGTGGTTTCGGGCGAGAAATCATAAAGGTGCACTCCGGGCAACGGCGGTCGCGGTGCGTGTGCTCGCCCCCCGTACTCAGGCCAACTATCCGGGCGCGGTCCAAGCGGGCATTGTGATCTCCTTGTGATTTCCAAGATTCGCGCGTTCGGCGTTGCTCACATTTGGGTCTTGGCAGCCGGCTCATCGACCCAGTATCCTTGACGATTGTAATGTCGATGCAGTCCAGTCTCATAATCCCGAGTTAGCAGAGACTCCTCCGTGTATTCCGGTGACTGCTTGATGGTCTCGCGGGAAAGGTTGACGAAGACTTTCGACTCGCTCCAACTAACGCGCTCGATCCATTGCGGTGAAACCAGGACCTTTTTCCCCGGCCACCAGTTCCGTGTATCGATGACCAGATAACGAATCGCCCACGTCTCGTCATCGATGACAAAATCCTCGACGTGACCAATCTCGCCGTCTGGGGCTTCGATGTGATGGCCACTCACATCGTGAGTGCTGCGCAAATGGGGATCCCACGCTTTCTCACCGTGGGTGGAGGCTTTCCGTTTGTCACGCTCATGTATCAGGTAGGGATAGGATCCCCACATGTACGGGCCGCCCCAATACGTCGGCCATCCATAATACCCGTAGTAGGCCTCCTCGAATTGGCGGGAGACGGGCTTGTCACTGTTCAGCGATGGACTGTCCTCGATCTGCTTTTTGGTCAAGTCGATGGCGATGTGTCGCTCTTCTTTACTCGCGGCGGCCAGCGCATACGGGGAGATCAGCACCTGCCTGCCCGTAAGCCAGTTTCCCGTGTTGGCGACCAGATAGCGAATCGTCCAGTACCGGTCATCGAAGTAGAATTCCTCGACCTTCCCGATTTCCCCGTCGAGGCTGTCCAATTTGTAGCCCTTTAGTGTCTTAGCTTTGGTGAGCATAATCCTTCCTCCTTTGCGGTTCGTTTGTGACCGCTGTTTGGCGTCCGGCTGACATCGCGGTCTCCTTTGCTGGATTACTTTTAGTGGCATAACCGCAAAGCAGTAAGCTCGGAGTACTACGCGCGTGGTTCTACGGGTGGTCTAGCGTGCCACAGACTCCCTACGGAAAAGGCCGGCCCTCCATCAACGTTGCGCCTGTGGCTCGCGATGTTGTTGCCTGCCTTCTTCGCGTACGAGCGCGCCTCCGGCTTCAGGTCCGGACGGCGAGCTGCGCGCGGACCTCCTCACGCTTCACGTCGCGGACAACGTCGGCGAGGCTCACCCTCCCGTCGGCGATCGCGTCCAGCACCTCGGGCTTCTTGTTCGTCACGGCGAGCACGCGCTTCGCGGTCTCCGACAACACGCCTGCGCGACGCGCCAGCTCATCCTTCGAGTGCTCAACGGCCGATAGTCGTGGGGCTCGATACCCACGACTATCGGCCGCCAATGGACTCCCACGCGCCCGCCCCTTCACCGCCTCGCTGCGCCGCGCATTCGCACCAGCCCGCCGCGCATCTTGCATCGCCTCCCACTCGCCGCTCGCGCGGTCGAGGCGCAGGCGGATCGCAGCCTTCTGCCCCGGCTCGGTTCGAACCGCTACCGGGCAGGCCCGACGCCGCGTGACGGTGGGCCGCTGCCATCCGCAACCGATGGCGACCATCACCCGGAGACGGGCGGTGGATCCGTTTCGAAAGGCCTTCCAGCAAGGTGCCAAGCCGCCGCAGCGCGACCGCCGGCTCCGCCGCGGCCATCTCGGCGAGCAGCGGTGAGACCCCGATCGAACCGGCGACATGCTTCGGGACACGGTGGAGGTTCCGGGGGGGCATTCCGGTGTCTTAGCGCTCGATGATCACCCTGTGCGCCTTGGTCTCCGCGGCGCGACTAAACCTACGCAGGCAGCACGGTGCAGAGATGCTGGGTGGAGGAGAAGACGCTAGCGCTGACCCGCATTCGCCGTCGAACACGAGGCCGTCATTCCGTTGCACGGTCGATGCTGCGGCCCGCCTTCTCGCCGGTGCCTTTCTCCGGACAGCCGGCGAGGCCGAGAGTCGCAGCGAGGGCCAGTCCTGTCGCCAAATGTGTCGCCACCCGACGCGCGTTCATCCTGGGCGTTGCGGGGTTGGTCGTGGTCTGCAACTTCTTCATGATCGCTGCTTCAATGGCTCTGGGCGCCTGAGTGCACACCGATACTGCCCGACGTTCGGGCGCTGGGCGAGTTGGTTGGCGTGGCCGGCTGTGGTGCCTGCGCGCGCAGATGTTCGCCAATCTCGATGCCCCTCGCTCCGATCACGCTCCGTTCTGCCAGGTTAGTCCGCGACGCGCGGATCGTCCGGCACCGAGCCGACACCCCGCGTCGACCGCCTCCTCCGCCCGTAAGCTGGCGCGCATCGGAATCATCTACCCAGCGGCCCACTGCCGCTACCGTGGCCCGCTCTCGCAGAACTCGGACCGAGCCTCACCCTCACGCGAACAACCCTTTGACCCAATCAAAAACATTTTCCACCATCTCAATAGCGTCCTCCACCATCTGCTTGATGTTCCCGCAAGCCTGGTCGGCCAGACCCTTCCGCTTCAGCTTCGCATTACCGGTCAGGGCCCCCGCGGCTTCCTTCACGCGTCCCTTCAGTTTATCCGACTTGCCACTGGCCATAATCGATCCTCCTTTCCATCAGGTCTTGAAAGCGCGGCGCGTCATACCAGGATAAATTGGCTGAGACGTGTTCAGCGATTGGCTGTTTCGAGGCGCAGATCGTCCTCGACCGCGCGCACACCCTCGATCGAGCGCGCCAGCACGGCTGCCTCTAGGCGCTGAACCCCGGTGGAGACCGTCCCCGTCAACCGCACTACGCCGTTCTTCACCTCCACGCCGATGTCCTTGAACCCATGCGTCTCAAAGGCTTTCTTCACATCGCGCTCCAGTTCGTCGTCGTGCACTTTCACCGCGGCCTGCTTCGCGCTTGCGACGACCTGTAGGTCGTTCACGACGCGCTTTACTCCGCTCACTTTGCCGGCATCGGCCGCGGCGGCGGTCTTCGCCTCCAGAGAGGGGACCATACCAAAGAGCGTGACGACCCCCGCCTGCGTTTCCACATTGATATCGAGCGCCGGCGTTCGGCTGTCGGTCAGCAAGCGCATCTTGGTTGCCGAGGTGATCCATAGATCGCTGGCCGTATCCCACATTCGGTACTCCTTACCGGACGCTCGCGCCGTCGGCTCATGCCAGATCTCCGCATCGGCCAGTGTATCCGGACTCTTGATCTCACTGGCGACCCGCTCCACGCCAGGCACAAAGGCCACAACCTCGACCGCGCGCAGGTGAGCGCTCAGGGTCTTCACCGTGCCCCCCAGCAGCACTGCACCTTTGTTGACGGCCTTTACTGAGATGTCGCTGTCCTTGAGAGAAGGATCGGCCTGCAATGCCTTTTCGATTCGCTGCTTCACGGCGTCATCGGACACCTGGACCGCCTTCTCACGTTGCGGGGTAACGACCTGCAGCAGGTTGCGCACCTCCTGCACGCCGCCGATCTTCTTAACAATGCTCTCTGCTTCCGCCTTCTCCTCAGCGGAGCGCACCTTGCCGTGCAAGGTCACTTTCCCGAGTATCGTGTCCACGTGGATGGCCGTTCCGCTGACGCCCTCCGTGGTGAGCAGAGCCAGCTTTGTCTTCGTGGTAATCCAGGCGTCCGGCGTGGCCGCCCCGATCGGCACCGCCAATGCAACACTTGCGGCTACGGCGAGCACACTGCACTTTATCCAATATGTTCCGTTCATGAGTTTTTCTCCTGTGCCTTTCTGAGACGCTTCGGAGACTCACGCCCACTAACATCAGTCGGCTCGTGGTCTGGCCTCGTGTCTCTCCGTTCAACCCCTGATCCGTGCGAGTACGTGGTTCCTTTTCAGTCCACGCGGCACAGCGAGTATCAGCCGCGCCGAGCAAGGTTCGCTTTGGACTACAACCGCCCGAGCAGGAACAGGATGAGCACGATGATGAGGACCGTGCCGAGAATCCCGGATGGGGCATACCCGTAGTTATGGTAGCCCCAGTTGGGCAAGCCACCGAAGACGAGGAGCAACAGAACAATCAGAACTAGCAGTGACATAGTGACCTCCTTTGTGCCCGAGGTTCGCGACCCTTTCTTCGCAATCTCGCTACGTCCCCATGTGCCCCGCGGCGTACCCTTAACCGCCAAACGCATTGCGGAAGCGCTTGACGACCGCAGTGGCGGTCGTCCGGGCATCGACGAGGACGGAATCAACCGAGTGTTTGATGTCCTCCCAGGAGCCGCTGGCCGCGGCGGACACGTGCTTGAGGGCACTTGCAGCCTCGCGCTGCTTCGCCTTCAAGACGCTCACATGAGTGCGCGCGTCCTTGCGCAATTGGCGAATCCGCCCGCGCGCATCGGCCTCGATCTTCTGCTCCGCCTTGCGCAAGTCGCGCTGGATCTCGCCGATCGCTTGTTCCAGGTGCTTGACGCCCTGTTGAATGGCGGTGTACGCGGCCCGCGCCTCGCGGGACATTGCCGTCTGCGCTCGCTGGGAAGCGCCCTTCGCGCTGGAACGCTTCTTTGGTGCCTTGGGGGACATTGTCTTCTCCTTCCCACGCCGCTCGACCTTACACCAGGATCAGTGCGACGATCGCGTAGATGACCAGATAAATGAGGCACGAGAGCATGGCCTCCTCCTCTGCGCCCTACGGAACGGTGTTGTTGTCCGGACATTGGCCCGGGACCCCACCGCCGCCTTGGATCATGTGAGCCCCAGTTTCTCACGAAGACCGGGGCTCACCCGGCCGCATCCTTCACCTTATCAATGACCTTCTCCACCTTCTGCTTGATCTTCCCGACAGCCTGGTCGGCCTGACCCTCCTTCTTCAACTTCTTATCGCCGATCAGAGCCCCAGCCGCTTCCTTCACGCGTCCCTTCAGTTCATCCGATTTGCCGCTCGCCATGGTCGATCCTCCTTATCCTCTCATGGATGCTTGCTCGGCGAACTTGCCGAGTCGGCCTCGATTGTAGAGGAGGTACGGGCGCGCCGTAAGATCGCAGGACTACGCGCGTGGTTTTACGCATACGTCGTCTCTGCTGTGGGTCCCGAGAATTCGATCATCCTGAAATCGCGCGGGTAATTTCGACCAACATCGCGGGCGACGGAAAAGGGATTGAGTCTGCCCGCCGGCAACGATAAGGCAGGCGGCCATGCAAGCCGTGGTGATGGCTGTCGTGGCGAGCTTGGCTTCCGTTGTCCGCTCCCGCATGGCGTTGCAGATCGAAATCCTCGCCCTGCGCCACCAGCTCGCGGTCTACCACAGAGCCGGGCGCCGCCCGCGGCTTGGACCGGCTGACCGTCTCCTGTGGGTGTGGCTGTCACGAGCCTGGTCCGGGTGGCGAGCAGCCCTCGTGTTCGTGCAGCCGCGCACCGTGATCGCCTGGCAGCGCAAACGCTTCCGTGACCACTGGAGGCGCCTGAGCCGCCAGGGCCAGCTCGGCCGTCCCTCCGTCGTTCGGGAGATTCGCGATCTCATCCGTAAGCTGTCGGCAGCCAACCCGACGTGGGGGTCCCCACGGATCATGGGGGAGCTGGGCAAGCTCGGCATCGAAGTGGCGAAGTCGACGGTGGAGAAGTACTGGATGCGTCGCTCCCAACCGCCCTCACCCACCTGGCGAAGCTTCCTCGCCAATCATGCCAAGGATCTGGTGTCGATCGATTTCTTCACCGTGGCCACGGTGCGCTTCGAGATTTTGTTCGTGCTGATTATTCTCGCCCACGACCGGCGCCGTATCCGGCACTTCAACATCACGGCACACCCGACCGCCGCATGGACGGCGCAGCAGGTGGTGGAGGCGTTTCCCTGGGAGACAGCGCCGCGTTACCTCCTGCGGGACCGCGATGGCGTGTACGGCCTAGACTTCCGCGGGCGAGTGGCTGCGATGGGCATCGAGGAAGTGCTCACGGCGCCGCGCAGCCCGTGGCAGTCCCCCTACGTCGAACGGGTGATCGGCAGCATCCGCCGCGAGTGCCTCGACCACGTCGTGGTGCTGCACCAGCGACAGCTCCGTCGTCTCCTCACCGCATACTTCGACCACTACCCGCATACTTCGACCACTACCATCGCTGGCGCTGTCATCAAGCCCTCGACATGGACTGCCCGGCGCCGCGCCCGATCCAAGGCCGCGAGCAGGGCGCTGCCGTCGAGGTCAGTGAGGGTGGCGGTCTCTATCGGCACTATGAACGTTTGGCGGCCTGAGTTTCCACGAGCGGAAGATGACCGAGGCTCCTGCAGGTTGTGAGCCTTGGTTATCGACATCTGGCCATCGCGCACTGCCGACCGAGAACTACACAGAGACGCGCGGTGGCGACGTCGCGGCTCACTTTTCGGCCTCGCGGTGCGCCAACTGGGCGTGATGCTCTCGTGCTCAAGAGCCGCAGAATGCGTAGGCATGACTTTTCGGGATGGACACCGTTTCATCGGTAAAGCCGTAAGGTTTACAAGGTTTGCACGGTGAACGGTTCCGTTACGAAGGCCGCGTCCGCGCCGGTGTCGACGAGCTCGTCGACCGTGGCCGGCACGCTGACCGGCGGGTTGAGAAACACCAGGATCGCTGCCTGCACCGTGGTCCCGCAGCACAAGCTTACGGGAGCGCCGATATCAACCGGGACCTCGAAGGTTGGGGTCGTGGGCCCGCTGGTCAGCGCGTCGCCAATCGTCCAAGGCGCGTTTGGATTGACTCTGCGAACGGCAACACGAAAGATCGCGGTCTGCGGAAACCCACTTGGCACAAACGGCAGCACGAACGTACAGCTACCGCCCTGTGCGGACACGCACAGCACCGACACCCGCGGATCGATGCCGATGTCAACCTGTTGCACGCTGCTCGTCGGTGTGGCCGTGGCGGTCGGCGTCGCCGAACGCAGCGCAGTCACGGTACGGGCCGCTGTGGAGGTCGGGGTCGCAGCAGCGGCCGGAGTCCGGGAAGGCGTCGGGGTAGTGGCCGCGCTCGACGCCGGGCTTGCAGTGGCTGTTGGGACCCCACCCGGAGTGAAGGCACTGTTTGGCGTTGCCGTCGGTCCCGGCGGGGCAGAGCTAGGTGTAGGTGTGGTGGCGGCGGAAGGCGCTACGGTTGGTGACGGCGTCGCACCCGTCTCCGCGGCGGGGCAGATGGTGAGCGATTCGTGCTGCACACAGTGCTGTGCGACCAACGCCTCGTCGATGGCGGCGTTCTCCGAGCGCACATCGAAGCCGCTGGACCCGCTGCCACCTTCGCAGGCGGTGAGCCCGAAGATCAGCAAGCACGTGAGCCAGACATATCGCTGCATATCCACCATTGCCTTGCCTCAAAACGGAGTCGACGCCACCAAGACGTTGAGGAAGCGCGTCTCCGGAGATGCCTCGGTCGCGAATTCCTCCGCCAGCTTGCGCACTCCTTCATCTAGCCGTTTCTGAAACTTCGCCAGCCGCTGCTGGTCGATGTGGAGGTAGTGATTGCGCAGATACGTGCCGGTGTCGGCTTCCGGCAACGCCAGCTTGTCCAGCAGCCCTTTGGCAAACAGGGCGCAGAACTCGAGCGCCAATGCCTGGCGCTCCTGCGTGTCCGTGGCGATGAAATGGCGCCCCCGCCGCCGCACCTTGCCGCCCCGGGTCTCGATCAGCTCACGCCGACGCAAGGTGTCCTCGACCTCCTTGGCGAGCGCGTCGGTCACCACGACGGCGCGCGCCTGCCGCGGCGGTGTGGTACGGAACTGCGCGCGCCAGCGCCGCACCGGAATCCAACTGCCGTCGTCAGGAAGCGCCGCAATCGCCTGACTGATCAGAACCGCCAGGTTGGCGTCCTCAATCCCACTCACCCCGCGCGGCGCGTGCAGCACCCGCCGCAGCTCCTTGCCGAACGCATGCAAGATGCGGTCGCGCCACAGCAGTGCCAGCAGCGGCTCCGGCTCTTCCTTGCGGATCGCCGCCAGCCGGCGCACCAGCGCTTCGCTCGGGAATCGCTTGCCCTTCTCGATGTAGCCCAGCATCACAGGGTCGACGCTGCCGGCGAGTACCTCGCTGGCGAAGCGGCGCACGGTGTACTCCCGCCCCGTGAGCACGCGGGTCTCGTAGAAGACGTCTTTGATGCTCCGCCGCACCGGAACTGCTGTCGCCACGGGCCAAGAATACCCGAATTTAATTTGCTTGACAAGCAAACAAAAGTTGTTTACTGAGGGAACTAACTGAGGAGGAACATGGCGCACGGAATGACATGGCGCACGGAATGAACGCTGGTCCGACTGGCCTGCGGCATTCACTGCTTGTCGAAAGGCCGCGAATGCCACAGCCCCTGCGGCCCGGGCGCCAGAGTGTCCTGACGCTCACGCCCCGGGAACGCCGGCGGCGTGGACGCAGCGGATGGTGGAACATGACGCCTGCGGCCTTTGCATTCCTGCGATCTTGCGTCCGGAAGCCCCCCGGGGGCGGCGTGAGAGGGAAAGTGGCTGGAACGTTGCTGTGAACAACGAGACCAGCGCGAACACTCACGGGAGGAGCACATGATGAAACGGAGCGCCTACCTGGCGAGAACATGGATGGTTGGTGCCATTGTGGTTGTCCTCGCGGCAGCGTGTGGCAACGGTAACAGCCCTCCATCTGGGACCACCCCGCCCCAACCCACAAATACCGGCATCACCGGTCTGCTCGTGGTCGATCATAGCGTCAGCGCCAGCGCCGGTGACGCGCTCGGCGCGCCGCCGACGCGGTGGGGCGCGCCTGCCGACGCGACCTCGTTCGATCGCTCGCTGGCCGCCGCCAACTGGTCGATCGATGGCAACGTGCAAGGCGTCACCGGCGCGGACGGTAGCTTTACCACCGGACCGTTGGCGCCCGGCACACACACGCTGCAGATCAGCAAGACGCTCGACGGCAACCTCGCTGCGCTGTCAATTCCGTTCACCGTCGGCGACGATGGCAGCACGAACCTCGTCGTTGAAGTGTCGTGGGGGCAGGTGCGCGCCGTCGCCACCTTCGTTCAGAACGGAACACCGGTCGAGCAGATCCGCGGGCCGAGCGGGAGCTGGCTGACGCTGACGGGCGGCCTAGTCACCGCCTTCGGCGACGCCAATCGGAGCTTCACTAATCCGAGCAGCGACGGCAGCTTCGTCTGCACGCTGCCCGACGGCAGCGCCTGCCCGCCGGCAGAAATTCAGGCCGTCGCCATCACGGCCGGTCCGACACAGCTGTTCGTTGGGCAACAAGAGAGCATGTCAGCCGTCGCGCAGTTGTCCGACGGTACGACAATTGACGTCACAACGTTGGCAACCTGGCAATCTTCCGACGACACGGTGGTCACCGTCGATTCATGGGGCACGGTGTCCGCGCTGGCGATCGGCAACGCATCGATCACCGCGACGCTCGGCAACCTGACGAGCACGCCTTGGCCCTTGGCCGTTACCGGCCTGCCGCCGTTACAGAAGATCGACGTAGAGAACGCTTCGTGCCTGTACCCGTTGGCGAACGCGGGCGCCGTTCCGCCCGCGGTGGCCGCGACGATGCCGCCGGCGCGGACCGACGTCCTGCCCGTGCCGAATTGCACTGACGTCGTTCAGATCGGCGGCACGCTGCAGTTCCGGGCCATCGGTGAGTTCGCCGGCGGCTACGTGCAGGACATCACTGATCAGGTCCAGTGGCAGGTGACGCCGGCGGACGTCGGCACCGTCGTTACCGGCCTGTTCACCGCCGTGCAAGCAGGTACGGCGCAGCTCACGGCGTCGTTGGACGGCGTGGCGAGTGACCCGACGCAAATCAGCGTCGTCACGCAACCAACGGTGGTGGCGATCACGATCTACGCCGAGAACAGCGGCATCCCGGTCGTCTCGGCCAACACTGGCGGCGCCGGCACCGCGCCGGCGCCCGTCGCCAGCGGCGGGCCGTGCGTCGCGGCACCGTCCGCCACCGCCGAAAGCGTCGGGCCCTGCTGTTGTCCGCCACCTATGCTCGGCGTCGCGGCGCCGTGCCGCTGTAGCTACGGGCTGACCGTGCTCGTCGGCGATCAGTTGCAATTCCACGCCACGGCGCAGTACGACACCGGCGCCTGGGCCGACGTCACGAACCAGGTTATCTGGCAGAGCAGCAACCCGCAGGCGGCGAGCATCGATGCCAGCGGCGTCATGACCGCCCTGCAGGGCGGCGATACCTCCATCACCGCGGCGCTCGGCAGCGTGGCCAGCGATCCCGCCGACGTGCACGTCGTCGATCACGCCACGGTGCAGGCGCTGTCGATCTACGTCGAAGGCCAGGATCTGGTGGTCGCCAACGGTGATCAGCTCTTTTTCCACGCCGTCGCCGGTTACGACGTCGGCATCTCGCGCGAGGTGACGGCGGACGCCACCTGGCAGAGCAGCGATGACACCGTCGGCGGCTTCGACACGCCGGGCGTCTTCACCGGCCGCGCCGCCGGTGCCGTGCAGGTCTGGGCCACGCTCGACGGTGTGCAAAGCAACCAGATATCGCTGCAGGTCTTTGCAACCAGCGAACTATCGTACTGCGATCCAAACAACATCAACCGTGCCGTGTGGACGGACAACTTCAACCGCGTCACCCTGGAGTCCGATTGCGCCTACTACGCCGAGCCCGGCGTCGCCTCATTGCGCTACACCGTCAGCGAGATCCAGCCGCACGGCGGCGTGTTCAACCCGTGCCTCGACCTCTACGTCCTGCAGGGCAACACGCCGGTGCGCACCATTCGCAACCAGGGCTGCGGCATGCCGTTCCTGGGGCCGAACGCCCCGAACGCTAGCGCCGAGACGGTGAAGTACCAACTGCTCGCCTTCTGGGATCTGAAGGACGATGCCGGCAACCCCGTGCCGCCCGGAACCTACACCATCGACGGTCAATTTTATCTTTACTACGACCCGGTTGTGAGCCTTGACATCACCGTGCTCGCACCGGGCCAGCCGACGCCGGCGCCGATCACACCCGAGCCGACGCGGTCGGCCACGCCTGCCGCGGTGTGCACGCCGCCCCCGTGTCCCAACGGAGGCACGCTGGTCTGCCCGAAAGGCGGCCAACCGATCGGCACCGTTGGCGACGGCGGGCTCGGCTGCTGTCCGCTCGGGTGGTTCCTCTACGGGTGCACCTTCCCCGACGGCGGCACGGGGTTCGCGTGCCACAATCCCGCGCTCGGGTGCGCCTCGTCGGAGGTGTGCGGCCAGGGCTGCGACCCGGTGGTGACGGGCGCCTGCGACGAATGCGCGGGCGGCTGCGGATACGTTTGCGTTCCGGGCACGCCGACGCCGACGCCCGAAGGCGAATGTTTCACCGGCCCGCCCAATTGCGCGGGTGGATCATTTCCGAGTAGTCAAGACGCGTGCTGCAAGCTCTCGCTTTACGGCGCCATGCGGGGCGTCGTCTCGTGGTGCGCCATCGCCAACTTCGACGCGTCCAGCGGAACCTGCGGTGCGTGCGCCGACCCGTGTGCCGGCTTGCCGACGCCGACACCGCCGCCCGCGCAATGCACGTCGCTAACGTGTGCGGGCAACTGCACGATCTTTCCTACGTGCACGCCGGGCGGAGGATGTCCACAGTACGTGATCCTCGGCACGTGTCAGGTCGTTGCGGATACGTGCACGTGCGTATCGAGCAACGGCACACCACTGCCGACCCCGACACCGACGTTTGTGGAGGGGGGGTGACACGGATCTCGGATCGCGCGACGAGGTCGAGCTGAACGGTCTCCCGCTGAATACTTCGCCATACTGACGAACCAGACTGCGTAGCGCAGCTCGCTGACGATGCCTTACGAGACGACCCCTCGCAGTACGACGATCGAGGCGTGAGGCAGAGTGTAGAGTACGCCCGGTCCACCGCCGACGGTCGTGGTCATGAGCGGCCCGTCTGGCGACGGGAAGCCGTTGGCGCGGCGCGGATGCCAGAGATAATTGACGGCGGCCAACGTTACCATGGTGATCGATCCCGCAAAGGCGTGATCGCTGTTGTCGGCGTCGTTGTGAAAGTTGACGCTCACGGCGTGGGCGCGGGTGCGGTCCTTGTTGATCAGCAGCAGCGCCCACTGCCCGTCGGGTCGCTGCACGGCGTACGCCGTCACCAGCACGTTGCCGCTACGGTCGACGACGTCGCTGGCGACCGGGAAGACGTGGTGCGCCGCATCCACCGGCTCGGCCCACTGCTGGGTCGCCAGCTGGGTGGAGAAGTACTGCGCGGTCTCGGCGGTGATGTCGTAGCTGGCGTCGGCTGTGAACATGCTGAAGGTGCCCCAGCTACTGCAGCGGCTGGCGCGGCCCAGTGGCAGCGCCTCGTACTGGTAGAAGAAGGCCCCGCTGCCGCCGGCGCTGAGAAAGCTGCCGAGAAAGTCCGCGTGCCACAACGCGCCGAACAGCGCAGGCTCGTACGAGGTGTAGTCGTAGCTAACATTGTATTCGGTGACGTACACCGGCACGCTCGCCGGCAGGCCTTCGGATGCCCACGCTTGGAAAAGACCGGTGATCGTTGCGGGCTCGCCCAGCAGTTGCCGCCAGCTGATCCGGCAGGGATCGAACGGATAGTGCTCGAGCGAGAAGAAGGCAAAGTCGCTGAGGCGACCGTAGGCGCTCAAGTAGTTGAGGAAGCGGTTGAGCCACGAGGTGTTGTTGTCGGTGTCGGGCCAGAAGACCGGGTCTTCGACGGCGAACACCGGGCCGCCGAGCAGCAGGGTCGGGTCTACCGTGTGCAGCGCTGTCGCCCACTGCAGGTAGAGCGCGCCGTAGTCCTCCGGGTTCATGAGCTGCTCGTCGGCCTCCTCGCCCAATTCGACGCGTGCGATCGGGTAGTGCTGAGCCTCGAGATAGGCGATCTCCGCCGCGGCGTCGCCGGGAGTGCCGTACGCCATGGCCACGGGCACGGTCGCCGGCAAGCCCTGCGTGAGGCCGCTGGTGAACACCAGGTCGAGACCCGGCTGCTCCTCGTCGGTCACCTGATCGGCGACCTGGTGCCACGAGTCGACCGATGACGCGTAGGTCACCGTCTGGATTGTATTGTCGGCGGCGTGGCGGACAAGGTCGGTGAAAGTGCTGCCGCTGAGCCGGCCGACGCCGACCTCGGCGATGGCGTAGCCGACGCAATGGCGCGGGTCGCTGCTGCCGTGGCTGTCACAGGTGTTGGAGGAGGCGCTCATGAGAATGCGGACGTAGCGCACGCTAAGCGGTGCCGGCGACAGGCTGAGCGTGACCGTGCCGCCCGCGCCGTTGGTCACCGTGCCGATCGGGAACGTCTGCCACTGGCCGTTGGCCGCGTCGTAGATGGGGTCGTCGCCGGTCCAGTACTGCACCGCGTACTGCGTGGCGTAGGGGGCACTCCAGACGATGCGCACGGCGTTGACGGCGCGCGCGGCACCCAGATCTATCATGGCCCACTGCGGGTGCAACGCGTCGCTCTCGCCGGTGAACGCGGCGCTAAGATACGGATTGCTCTTCCGGTACGTGGTCGGATCTCCGTCGTCGAGCCGGGAGTAGCCCTCGTCGTTGCCTTGGTCGTGCGTGAAGCCACGGTGCGCCAGCTTGTAGGCGAACGAATCCTGGATCGGCGACGCGGGAACGGTTGCGCCGGTCCAGTAGCCGTTGCCGGACCCGCTCCACGTGCCGTTCGGATTCCAGTGCCAGTCCTGCACGCTCAGTTCGGTGTACAGGCGGTACGTGACCGCACCCCAGCCGGCGGTGAGCTGCTGGGTGACGTTCGCCGGCGTGTAGATGCTGTCGACCGTCCCGGCCGGCACGGCGTCGACTCCGGCGCCCAGCGCGCGCAGCGGGTTGAATTGATTGACGGCATGGGCCGGCGTCGCGTCAACCGTTATGGTGTTGGCGCGCGCCGCGCCGACCGGCGGCAGCACGAGCAGACCCAACAGGGCGGCGGCCGGCACCAGGCGTTCCTTCCAACGCACGTCGGTTCGTCCTACCGGCAGGGCACCCGGTACGCGTCGAGCGCCAGGTGCTTCTTCATGGCGTTGAAGTTCATGGCGTTGGCTAGCGGGCAGAACTGGCTCGTCGCCAGCGCGTATTCCACCTCCATGACGGGCTTGCCGGCGTTGATGAACGGCAGTAGCAGGTCACACTCCTGAAACGTGAAGCACTGCTCGTCTAGCTCCCAATCGAAATAGGGGAGCAGGTCGGAGATCTGGCCGAGGTCGTTCTTGAGCGCGACCGATAAGTTGGCGGCGTGCGCCGCGTTTGCCAGCCACACATTGTAGGTGATCTGCTCCGCGTAGGTGAGCGGAAAGCCAGTGGCGTTGGTGTAGCCGTCGACGTTGTCGAACTCGACGCCGTCGAAACCCTTGCCGGCGCACTGGTTGATGCGCGCCTGCATGATCGGTGTGAGAATCGAAAATTGGCGGATGTCGAGCCAGCGCTCGCCCGGCCAGCCATTTGGCAGCCCGAGCACCGACGACGGGAACTCGTCGGCGTCAGGCCGCCACTTCTCCCACGTGCCGGCGTCGATGTAACAGATCGCTTTGCGACCTTGTGCATGGAGCGCCGTGACGACTCCGGCATCGGTGTCGAACAGGTCGATGTCGAAGGCCTGCATGCCGCTCACCTGCGCCGGCACCGACGGGTCGAGCGGGCTGCTCAGCTGCCACTGCCACTCCACCTTCAGCGGCGGATGCCAGCACTGCGGGCAGTCCGCGGGCGGGGGCGGGGCGACCGGCGCGGCGATGCGCCAGAGCGGAGCCGGCGTGGCGGCGGCGCGGTGCGACTCGAAGATGATGGCGGTGCCGTCTGGCGACCACGACGGCAGGTCATCGGCCCGGGTGTCCATCCAGGTGACGCGTTGCGGCGTACCGCCCGCCGCCGCAGTCATCCAGATGGCGGGATGCGGCAGCATACCGCCCTGGTCCGACGAGTACACGATCGACTGCCCGTCGGGCGACCAGCTCGGATCTGTATCCGACCCTGAACTGGTGATCGCCTGTACGCCGCTGCCGTCGACCGCCATGACGTACAGGTTCCAGGCGTCCATGCCGAGCGCCGTGCGCTCGAAGACGATGGCGTTGGCGACGGGCGACCAGTTGGGTTCGCGGTCGTCGCTGCCGGAGTCGCTGGTAAGCTGCGTCAGTCCGCTGCCGTCGCTCTTGACCTTCCAGATGGTGCCTTGCTGGCCGCCGCTGGGCAGATCCGCAACGGCCTCAAACGCGATCCACTGCCCGCCGGGCGACTGACTCGCCGCCCGGAAGTGAGTGGATGGCACGGTAGGGGCGGTGACTTGGACGAGACTACTCCCGTCCGCGGCGATGGTCCAGATCGCGTCCGTGCCGAGGCGGTCGGAAGCGAACGCGATACGGTTGGCGGCAGCGCTCCAGACGGCGCCGGACTCGGCGACGCTGTGGTGACCAACCTCGTCGAGCACACGGGCGCGTTGGCCACCCGTCAGCGGGATGGTGTACAGTCCGGCGACGCCGCGGTCGTAGCCGAGGTGGAACCAGGTGAAGAGGACCGTTTTCCCATCTGGTGAGAAGGCGGGGTTCTGCGCGCTACCGCGCGGCGGCGCGTAGATCCGTACCGCGCCGTCGGCGCGGAAGCCGCCCAGCGCTTGTGCCGGGGTCGACCACAGCACCGTGGCTAGGCCGAGGCCGGCTGCGAGCAGCCACGGAACCGCTCTGCCTGTCCTCATTGGTCGCAGGATACGTGTTGACCGCGCCGCAGGCAAGGGAAAAACTGCCGCCGTGTTAGAAGCACCGGAGATGTCCGGGGGTATAAGCAGTTAGAGAGGTCCGCCTTAACCGGCTACGCCGTCGCCGATGGAGCGACGGATACGGCGAGAGGTGAAGGCGATGACACGCAAGGA
>Ga0187884_10002306_pt1 | contig 16158 bp, 15 predicted proteins | sample June2016WEW_20_4_FD_132983 | JGI IMG/M metagenome (GOLD analysis project Ga0187884, IMG submission 132983) | Peatland microbial communities from SPRUCE experiment site at the Marcell Experimental Forest, Minnesota, USA - June2016WEW_20_40 | ecosystem: Environmental > Terrestrial > Soil >...
TCACTTTCGTAACCCCCCCCTTCTGCAAGGCTTGTAAGAGAAGGGAATCCTAAAGGGGGGTGCTGAGACGGTTAGTGAACAATCCGTGCTGAAAAGGGTAAAAAGGGGATAAAACGCAGTAAGAATGCTAAAAAATGACCGTTTTTGCGCTTGTTTGTGCACCCTTCCCTCCCTGCCGGTCGGGTGGGTACCCGGGCGCCCGGCCTGCCTATTACCGATTATCGCCGAGACCCACCGGGAATGACATACGGACGCCCTTCACATTTTCACATTTTCTGGGGAATGACATGAGGGGCGGTAGGGTTGGTTCCTTCTCTACATTCTCATTCACCGGACCAACGTGTCGGCCTTTCCGACTGCCATCTCCTTATCATTCATTATCAGAGAAATAGCGCAAGGTTACAACAACTATTTCAGGCTTTCCGTGGCCCTTCCGCGAAAGTGACCTCAATTTTCAACAACTTGTGGACCGCTCCATACCCGGTTCGGTAACAACGTCAACGGGACTTTGGCCCATGTTTCGTAGTGAAACCCGGCACCCTAGCTAAAGGCAGAAATAGGGTCAACGGCTTGTCCACTGTCTCAAGAAAGCCATGGTGTCGATAAAAGTCCGCAGCTGTGTTGTCCTTGGCATCGACTACGAGTGCATAGGCTGCAATCCCGGAGCGAACCACGCGCATGAGCGCATCGGCCAGCAATGCGCCACCGAGCCCCCGGCCCTTGAACGCCCGATCAACGGCAAGACGCCCCATCCTCACCGCTGGAACGGAGGGGTAACGTGGCAGTTTCTTGATGAGTTTTGCCGGCAAGTCGCCGAGGAAGACGCTTGCCGATGCTAATGTGTAGTAACCCGCAATGCGGCCATTCCTCGAGAGCGCGACAAAACACGCCGTTACCCTACGCCTGATATCCTGTGTGACTCGTTCTCTGAAGTAAGAATCCAGCGTTTCGGAGCCGCTATTGAACGTGCTGCGATCATGAGTACGGTCCATGGGGACCACCCGAAACGGCTTGTCGCTCATTCAACGCTCAACAGTCTACGATGACGGGTAAAAGCGCGCTTTAAGGCGGGTGTAGCTTTGGGTGGTGACAACAGTGCGTGGGCGAAGCATTCCTGATCGGCCAGCGACAGCCTGAGAACCTCCGTTTCCTCGATGGCCTTTTTGGCCGCCTCCTGAACTGCATCAATGACGAAGTCGGTTATGGTACGGTTTTGCAGCTCGGCAGCGCGCTTGAGAGTCGCATGCAGTTCCTTGCTGATACGCGCTTCAAGGCGCGCGGTCGATGTAGCGGGTGAGCCCATGATGCACCTCCTTATGATATTATACGGCAAGAAGCCGTACATATCAAGTAAATCTGGACGGTAGGGACGTGATTTCCCTCTGTACATTCTCATTCACCGGACCGGCATGTCAGCCTTTCCGACTGCCGTCTCCCTGTCCTCCATTATCAGAGAAATGCCGCAAGGCCGATTTCTATCGGTTTCGGTCAGATACTGTTTCGGATTCGATAGCGACGCGGTTCCTCCCTGCGTTTTTTGCCGAATAGAGTGCCTGGTCGGACCGATGGATAAACTCTTTGGACAATTCTCCCGGACAATAACATGCCACCCCTACGGAAACCGTTATGACTCCCAGATTTCTCGCTGTTTCAACCGCCTTCAGAGGCGTTGCCGCGAAGAAACTCCGTATGTTTTCCGCCACGGCTGCGGCTCCTGCAAGGGAAGTGTGGGGAAGAATAACCGCAAATTCCTCTCCACCAAACCGCGCCAGGAAATCCCTGCCCTTCACTATTTCCTTGATCTTCTTCGCCACGAATTTCAGCGCTTCATCTCCGACAAGATGCCCGAATTCGTCGTTGAATCTCTTGAAGTTATCTATGTCGATCAACAGTAAGGACAGGTCTTTGTCGCCGGACGCGGCTTCGCCGATACGTATGGTAAGAGCATCATCGAACGCTTTTCGATTGGGGACTCCTGTGAGGAAATCTATAAACACCTCAGCCTTGACCTGTTCAAAATCCTTCTTTAGTTCGACCAGAGCTTCAGTCGTTTCCTTCAGCTTATGCTGTATGGTCTTTCCGAATCTTCCCAGGGCTTTCGTCTTGTCGATGATTTCGCTGACGACGTTTTTGATCTCCTGAATAGAGGCGTCTTCCGACAGTGTGTTGACCGAATGGGAAACGAAAGACTCATATTCTTGCGTCTGACCGGTCAACTCCGTTACCTCTTTAAGAATGGTCCGCAAAACCTGTTGTAGGTCCTCCCGAACTTTCCTCAGTTCATTCTCATCTCTTTCTGCGCAGAATCGCTGATAAAGAGCTTCGTTTTTTTCCTCGGAAAACTCCTCTCCCTTTTGAAGTATGGCATCGATGGTTCTGCTCAGTTCTCCATCGGCGCCGGAAACATACCTGTACCACACAGCGTAGTTTCTTGGCGTTATGGGTATGTTCTGCTTTGACATAAGAGGCACGGCAAGCCGAATATATCCATGCACTTCTTCTATCAAACTCTTGTTATCCATTATTTTGCTTTTGCCTTTTTCTTCATCGGTTTGTGGTTTTTTAAAAGACCCCCATACTCGGTCTCGGGTTTCAAAAACGCCTCCCTATTCTACGAATATTGACAGAAAAAGCAAGAAATTGTTTAATTGTTTGCCTCCTGTCCAGCCGTACCCACGTGAAACAGCAGGAGAAGGAGGTTGGGCAGGCCGGCGTAAAGGGGAGAGTGGTGTAAGGGCGGCAGGGACATTCTTCTCCTTCATGCTGAAGGGTATTTCCCTCGATCCCTTAACACGGCCGCAATATACTGCACATAATCAATGTCTCCCGAAAGCAAGTCAAGATAATATTTACAATATTTCGCATTTCGCTGCATCTTATACATCGCATATCGCAAAATATATCGATTGAAATAAATCTTCTTCATAAGGCGCGCTTGTCGCAAAATGGGATGAATCTTCGTTCTTATTAGTGAGTTATATCGTTCCGCGGCCTCACCGCCATTTGTCAAAGCCTCGGCCACGTAAGTGCCGCTAAGTATCGCGAAATATATACCTTCTCCAGTCACTGGTTCTACCAATCCGGCAGCATCTCCCGCAAGAAATACATTAACTCGGGCCGGTTTCAGGATAAGGTTGTGGAAAGGGACCGGAAATGCACTAATCTTGTCAAGCAATAACGCTGCGTCATTACTCACCGCCTTCAAGAAAATTCGGAAGAGCTCCCTCGCATTCTGCTCGTTTTGACGCAATGGCCCGCCAAGTCCAACTGTGACTACGCTTTTTTTTGGAAAGACCCAGCCATAGCCGTAATTTATATAACCAAAATATATCCTCGGATAAGATTTATCTCTACTATCGAAACACTTCAGCTCATCATAACTCGCATCAATTTCTAAACCTATAGAATAATCTTTTCTGTTATAGCTCGAAGCTAACAACGGACGTACCACGCTATTGGCGCCGTCGGCACCCACTATGAACTCCCCCGAAACGTGTAACCCTGAATCTGTGATAACAGACTTACCTATCACTCGGACAACTCTTTGCCCGCAGATAACATCGCAGCCCGCGGTCGCCGCCTGGTTTAACAGAACATCATCAAAAACGGACCGATCAACGAAATAGACCTTCTTAGTGGGATGAGAATATTTGCAAATTTTCCCTCCGACAGCGTCAAAGATGCCAAAAGCTGAGTAACTCGAATCAACATAATCTTCTTGCCTGATATTCGGATAGACATGCGCAAGCAGGTTGACGGTCTTCTCCGTGATCATGCCTCCACATAACTTTTTCCGTGGGAACACAGCCTTGTCGATAATAATGACTTTCTTGCCCACCCTGGCAAGCATATATCCAGCGGCGGCCCCTGCACAGCTACCCCCTACGATAACCACGTCATATTTTGTTTCCATAGTGAATTCCACTTCAAAGTGCACCACGTAGAGCCTTACGGTACACCTCGTGGGGTGTCCTTTCCTTTCCTTCCGGTCTCGACGCCCTTGCAGGACGGGGAGAAGTTCGGAAAATAAGGTCCGGACCTATTGCCCCAACTCCTTTTTTAACCGCATAAAATAGCCCGTGATATATTCATAGTCCTCTAATGCAAGCTGTCGCGTCTCCCGGAGAGCAAGCCCCTGCCACCTCTGCTCGATATCGTCGAGCATGTAATCTATCGGTTGTTTCCCATAATAGTGTCGTATATACCTGAGGATGCCTATGACCCCCAGGGTATCTATCTTATCGGCATCGTAGAGTATCCTGGATTCTATGCTCGTCCGCTGATCCGATGTCGCACTCACATCATGCACCCTGATCGCATGGAGAACGCGCTCTCTCTTTTCCGTGGGGAAATGGATCCTCTCCAGCACCGGCTCCGCTTTCCGGGCGCTCAGGGCGCCGTGAGCCGTATCGGGAATGTAGTGCCGACCGAGATCGTGTAGATAGACAGCGGCTATCAGTATCTCGGGGTCCGCGTCGAGTTCTTTTCCCAGATGATCGCAACGTTCCCGTACCCGGAGAATATGATCCAGGGCGTGCACCTCTGACACCGCCGGAGCCTTTTCCATCTCATCAAGGAGTTCTTTTTCAAGCACTGGTATCCAGCTCGTCCAACGGTCCTTCCAATCATCCATGTGTACCTCACGATGCACAATTCTAGTGTAATTCTACGTTTGTGAGGCTGTTGCGTCAAGCATTTCTTACCGTTTTCGCGCTTGGTCGTACATTTCCGAACATGCCGTTGGCCAACGGAACAAGACGAAACATAGAGGCTGAAAGGGGCGTGCCCTACCCTCACCCGTAATCGCTCCTTGAACTTGCGTCGTTTATCGGGTTTAATTATTACGCATGAAGGAAGCGGAGTCGATATATCAGGTTTTTCGCGAGCTGGCCGATCTCATCAGGGGCGACGCTGCCGACCCGGCGGAAGCGCAAGGCACGGCCGCCCCGGTTAAGGCGCCGGAGCCCGAAGCGAGGCAGCCGGACGAAGACGAGGCGTTCCTGGAGGAAATGAAAGATGTAAGGAAGGTGGACCGGGATAACGAAAGGGTCCGGGGACCGGCGAGAGACGCCGCATCAGCCCGCCCCGGCGACGAGGGGATGCGGATCATGGGGGAGATACTGAAGGATTCCTCGCCGTTCAACGTGGTCAACCTCCCTGAGTATATGGAAGGCTACGTGGATGATATAAACCCCCTCATCATGGAGAAGCTGCGGAACGGAGAGTTCTCTATCCAGAAGGTCCTTGACCTCCACGGCCTCTCCGCTCAAGTCGCCTGTGAAGAGTTCCACGCCTTTTTGGGCGAGGCGGTGCAATCGCGGCTGCGCTGCGTCAAGGTCATTCACGGCAGGGGCTTGAGGTCGAGGCAGGGGCCTGTGCTCAAGGAAAAGCTGAAAGAGTGGATCGTCCGGGCAATGCACAGGAAATGGGTGGTCGCCTTTGCAAGCTCCGGGATGGCCGACGGCGGGCCGGGGGCGACAACGATATTGCTGAGGACAAGGGCACAAAAGAAAAAGCTGCACGTTATCGGGTAGACGGTAACGCACCCGCGCGGGTGTCCCAAGAATTGTCTTTATAATCTGCGGCTCATCTGTTATAAGAAAAGCGAGGAGGCTGACCATGAAGAGAGTCGGAATAATGGGTCTGGGAAACATGGGGGAATCGATCACACGCGCCCTCCTCGGCGCCGGCCTTGCAGCGGCCGACATCCTTTCCTTTGAGATAAAGCCGGAAAGAATGCGGACGGTAACCGGTGCGTACGGCATCGGGGGAGCGGCCTCACCCCGGGAGCTGGCGGCAGAATGCCGCTACCTCATACTGGCGGTGAAGCCCCAGGACGCGAAAACCGCAATCGGCGCGCTCGCGCCGTCCATAGACGAGTCGCGGATCATCATTTCCATCATGGCGGGCATCACCACGTCGAGCATCACCTCCATGCTGGAGAAACCGGCCAAGGTAGTCAGGGTTATGCCCAACATCGCCGTGGCGGTGGGGGAAGGCGCGTTGGGCTTCACGGCAAATTACCTGCTCGCGCCTGATGAGCTGGAATCGGTCGCGGCGCTGCTTGCGCCCCTGGGCCGTATCGTCGAGGTCAACGAAGAGCAGATGGACGCGGTGACGGCCCTCGGCGGCAGCGGACCCGCCTTTTTCCTCTCCTTTCTCGAAGCCATGATCGACGGGGGAGTAAAGATGGGGCTCCCCCGGGACAAAGCCTACGCCCTTGCCGTTCAGACCGTCAAAGGCACCGTGGCCCTGCTCGAAAAAGAGCACAGCCACCCGGCCTTGCTGAAAGAGAGGGTCACTTCTCCGGGGGGTACGACCATTGCCGGCCTCATCGTCCTCGAGGAAAAGGGCTTCAAGGGCATTGTCGTGAGGGCGCTGGAAGCCGCCCGGACCCGCGCGGGGGAGCTCTCCGGATAATGGACAACGAATACGCAGGCAAACGGCAGCAAATGGTCCGCATGCTCATGGAACAAGGCATAAGGGACCCAGGGGTGCTCGACGCGTTCCGCAAAGTCCCCCGCCATCTTTTTCTCGATGAGGCACTCCGGCCTCAAGCCTACGACGACCATCCCCTCCCTATCGGCGAGAAGCAGACCATATCGCAGCCCTATATAGTCGGCCTCATGACCGAAGCGCTCCAGCTTAAAAAAACGGAAAAGGTGCTGGAAATCGGCACGGGCTCAGGCTACCAGGCAGCCATACTGGCGGAGCTGGCCGACCGGGTCTTCACGATTGAGCGCGTGCCTGCCCTCGCAAAAAGGGCGCGGCGGACCCTCGATTTGCTCAGGTACACGAACATCGTCACCCGCATCGGGGACGGGACCCAAGGGTGGCGGGAAGAGAGCCCCTTCAGCGCCATCATCGTCACTGCCGCCGCCCCCCAGGCGCCCGACCCGCTCCTGAAGCAGCTCGAAATCGGGGGAAGACTGATCATGCCCATCGGCCATGAACAACTCCAGGACCTGATGCTCTACGTGAAAGACGAGGAGGACCGGTACCACGAGGAAAACTATGGCGGGTGCAGGTTTGTCAAGCTGATCGGCGAGTACGGCTGGACAGCGTAGAATGCCGATATGAAAGAGGCCGGAAGTCCCAGGGCAAATCACCACGCAGCACTGGTGGCATCGGGTATCTTGCTCAGCCGCATCGCTGGTTTGCTGCGGGATCGTGTTTTTGCCTACTATTTCGGAAACTCTGACGCGGCCGACGCCTTCAGGGCTGCGTTCCGCATCCCGAATCTCCTGCAAAACCTCTTTGGTGAGGGGGCGCTCTCGGCTTCCTTCATCCCTGTATACGCCAATCTGCTTGCTCGTAACGCAGAAGATGAGGCGGACGATGTCGCCTGCGCGGTGTTCTGCCTGCTCACCCTGGCAATGTCGTGCCTGGTTCTCGTCGGCATACTCGCCACGCCGCTCTTGACGAGCGTTGTTGCGCCGGGATTCACGGGAGCCAAGCTCCAACTGACCATCAGTCTGGTGCGCATTCTCTTCCCCGGCGCCGGCCTCCTCGCGATCTCGGCCTGGTGCCTTGGCATTCTCAATAGCCATCGGCGGTTCTTCATCTCTTACTCTGCACCGGTCGCGTGGAACGTGATGATGATCATCTCATTGATCGGATTCGGAGGTCGCCTGGACCAGTTCGCGCTCACGAAAGTCCTGGCATGGGGATCCGTGGCGGGCAGCGCCTTGCAGCTTGGGGTACAGTTGCCCCTGGTCCTCCGTCTCATCCATAGATTCCGTCTAGTGATCGGGCTTGCCACGGAAAGCGTTCGGACCGTGGTCCGCAACTTTGCACCGATGCTCGTCAGTCGCGGCGTCGTGCAGATCAGCGCTTACATCGATACGCTGTTGGCAAGCTTCCTCCCGACGGGCGCCCTCGCCGCCCTCGTCTACGCTCAAACCTTGTACACCTTGCCGGTGAGCCTTTTTGGCATGTCCGTGGCTGCCGCCGAATTGCCCGCCTTTTCCAGCGTCGTCGGTGAAGCCCATGAAGTCAGTGCCTACTTACAGGGTCGGCTGAACGCTGCTCTGCGCCGGATCGCCTTTTTTGTCGTCCCCTCCGCCATGGGGTTTCTCGCTCTCGGGGACGTCATTGCCGGGGCAATCTACCAGACAGGGAGGTTCGGGCACCGCGACTCGGTTTACGTGTGGGCGATCCTGGCCGGGTCCGCTATAGGCCTCCTGGCCACCACGTTGGGCAGATTGTACGCGTCCGCGTATTATGCGCTGCGGGATACGCGCACCCCCCTTCGTTTTGCGGTCCTGCGGGTTTTCCTGACCGCTGTGCTGGGATATATAGCGGCCCTGCATCTGCCGCACTTCCTGGGCCTTGACCCACGGTGGGGGGTCGTGGGACTTACCGCATCGGCCGGACTGGCGGGGTGGCTGGAGTTGGCGCTCCTGCGGAATGCGCTAAAAGCACGGGTCGGCAACACCGGTCTGCCCGTTTCGTTCACAGGCAAGCTATGGATCGCGGCTGCAATCGCCGCAGCTTTTGGCTGGGGACCCAAACTGATGATGAGCTGGCGCCATCCGATTACGCGTGCCCTAGCCTGCCTGGCATTGTACGGCGTCGTCTACTTCGCCATGACGGCCGTTTTGCGCGTGCCGGAGATGGGAGGGCTCATCAAGAAGGTCACCGGTTGGGCGAGGGCCCGCCACGGCCGCCGCCGTTGAAGACTTCCACCATCCGCGCCTCGTTGTGCTTTCTTAGTCGGTGAGCTTCATTCTTTGTTCGTGGTGGCCGCGCCGGTCATCCTCGACTGATTCTTGCAGCCTAATTCGACGCCCAAATTGCAGCTTATCTCGTAATCAAGCAGGGCCTCGGCGGTGCGACCGAGCCGTTCATAGGCGAAGCCTTTGTTGTTAAAAGCTAACCCGCAATCGGGATTTATCCTGATGGCGGTGTTGCAATCATCAATGGCCTGCTGCAGCGACCCCTTGTTTGCGTAGGCGCCCCCTCTGTTCGCGTACGCGATATCGTTCTTGGGGTCAAGCGTTATGGCCTTCGAAGTGATCTCGATCACTCTGTCCATCTGGCCGTTATTGAAGCAGGCAATGCTTTCCGCAAGGAGGTCTTTCACTATCCTGGGGATTTCCGCGGGTGGGAATCCCGCGAGGCGCGTGAAATTCTTGCAGGCTATCCCGACGCCGCCACGGCAGGCATCCTCGTAGTCGGCCTTGGCTTTGTCCGTCGCGCCCCGTTTTTCGAGCACAACCCCGCGATTATTGTAATAGCTCATATTTTTCGGAGACAGCTCTATCGCCCGGACCGCGTCGATGAGCGCCTGGTCGGTGAACCCTTTTTCGCAATACGCGAGGGCCCGGTAGCTGTATGCCAGATCGTTGAGAGGGTCCAGCTCCACCGCCCTGTCGCAATCTGACGCCGCGTCGTCATAGAGCGTCCTCTTATAGTAGGCAAAACACCTGTCCGCATAGGGGCCGGAGAGTCCGGGATCGAGGGCGATGGCGGCAGAAGCGGCCCTGATCGCCTCGGCCCACCGCCCTTTCGCGATGTTGTCGCGCGCTTTTTTTGCCCACCCGGTCGCCTCGCGCGTGTCTGCGATTACCACGGCGCCCTTTTGCTGCGCGCCAAATCCCTTCTCCGGAGATTGTTGCTCCCTGCTTTCAGATTTTTCCGGTTTTTCGGACGTGTCCGATGTCTCTATCAAGACGACGGCATCCCTGTATGCGGCAAAGATCTTATCGCCCGTCAGATCCGGCAGGTCCCCGTCTTTCGGCACATCTTCTTCAGCGAAATCCGCCACCATGCTCGACAACAGCGACGATTTGATGGCGAAATTCGTTCCTTCCGGCGCGTTACCGCGGAACTTGAGAAACCAAACCGGATTCAGACCGTAACAGATCACCCCGATGACCCTGCCTTTCGCGTCGAGCAGGGGACCGCCGCTGTTGCCCTGGTTGACCTGCGCGGTAACCCTGAAATGTCTGTTATCCTCTTCTATTCCAACCGTGGACGCGATGATGCCTTTTGTGATGCTCAACCTGTCGCCGAGCTGGCCGCGAAGAGGATAACCCATCACATAGACTTCCTGGCCGGGTTTCACCCCATCCGAGGGGGCGATCGTAAACCGCGCGACCCCTGTGGGGGGCTTTTCGGCAGGCTTGTCAAAGCCGATCAGGGCCAGGTCGTTGTGCATATCGAGGCGGAGCACCTTGCCTTTGGCCGTCCGCCCGTCCCTGAAGGTCATCTTGATCTGTTTTGCGCCGGCCGCGACGTGGTAATTGGTCACCACGACCGGCAATGTGCCGACGAGAAAGCCCGTGCCGCTACCGCTCCATTCTGCGGCACACAAGAGAGAGACCGAAAAGCAGAAAACGAGAGGGGCGAAAAGAAGAACGCGACGCATCGTATATGCGTGAAGCTTCGACATCGGGATCTCCGGCTTTGTAGTCTTTTACTCATAGTACCCCAAAGAAAGAGAATTGAAAACAAAATATTTACTGCATGTCTTCGGCCACCCTCTCCTTCCACCGCGCTATGGCGGAAAGCGCCCTCTCCGCCACTATCTCCTTCTTTCGCTTGTGATACCCCTCAAGGAGCCCGAAGTTCACGTTCATCGGCTGAAAATCCTTCCTCTCCGTCCCTATATACCGGTAGAGCGCCCCGATGCAGGTGGTCGGCTCGGGCGCCGTAAACTTTTTGCCCCGCTCGTAGTAAAGCGCTGCGACCCCTGCGAGCAACCCCATGGCCGTCGATTCCATATACCCTTCCACGCCCGTGATCTGTCCCGCAAAGAAGATCCTCCCGTCCGTCCTGAGCTGAAGGCCGGCTAAGACGGAAGGCGAATTGATGAAGGTATTTCTATGGATGCTGCCGTATCTGAAAAACCTCGCCTCCCGCAGGGCCGGGATGAGGCGGAATACCCTTTCCTGCTCGGGGTACGTGAGCTTCGTCTGGAAGCCCACCATATTGTACATGTTCCCCGGGACATCCTCCCGCCGGAGCTGCAGGACGGCATACGGCTCGCAGCCCGTCCTTTTGTCGCGGAGACCGACGGGCTTCATGGGACCGAAAAGGAGCGTATGCGTCCCCCTCTCGGCCATCACCTCTATGGGCAGGCATCCCTCAAAGTAGGGCGTCTCCTCGAACTCCTTCAGATCGACCCTCTCGGCCAGCCGGAGCGCCTCGTAGAACACCTCGTACTCTTGCCTCGTGAGGGGACAATTGAGGTAGTCATCGCAGCCCGGGGCGTAGCGGGCGCCGAAAAAGGCGCGAGACATGTCGATGCTGTCGCCATCGAGGATAGGCGATATCGCGTCGAAAAAATGGAGGTTCGTCATGCCTGTCGCCGCCCTTATCCGCTCGGAGAGGATAGGCGCGGTGAGAGGACCCGTGGCGACGATCACGATGCCGTCCTGGGGCAGGTCCGTCTTCTCCGCCCTCACCACCCTGATCCGGGGATGAGCCAAGATGGCGGAGGTGACCCTTTCCGCGAACCGGCGCCTGTCGACGACGAGGGCTTTGCCGCCCGGTATGGCGCACTCATCGGCCACCCCTACCATAAGGGCGCCGAGGAGGCGAAGCTCTGCCTTCAGAAGACCGTGCGCGTTCGTCAGCTCCTTCGACTTCAGGGAATTGCTGCAGACAAGCTCGGAGAGATAGTCGGTCTTGTGGGCCGGTGTCCGCGAGACGGGCCGCATCTCGTAGAGCACAGCATGCCCGCCTAACCGGGCGATCTGATAGGCAGCCTCGCTTCCGGCCAGGCCGCCCCCGATTATCCTGATTTCCACTCGCAGCCCTTCCGCAGGCAGCTCGACCTTCCCCTGTAGCCGAAAAGGACAGGCGCCGCGCACACAGGGCATTGACCCTCCTTCGGCTGGAAGCTCGTGGCAAAGTCACAGTCGGGATAACGGGAGCATCCGTAGAATTTCTTTTTCTTCTTGGAGATCCGCTCCACCAGCTCACCCGGGCAGCCCTCCTGAGGGCAGTGGAGACCCGTAGTGAACGGTCTTGTATACTTGCAGTCGGGATAGTTGCCGCACGCGATGAAACGGCCAAAACGGCCGCTCTTTTCCACCAGAGTGCCGCCGCATTGGGGGCACGCGCCGTACGTCGTCTCCTCGACGATAGAGATGTTTCCGTCTTTATCGACGGTGACGTTCTTCTTGTTCTTGCAGGCAGGGCGGCCGCTGCAGACCAGGTATTCCCCATTCTTGCCCCAGCGGAGGATCATGTTTTTGCCGCACCTGTCGCATATGATCGAAGTCTCCTTCTCCTCAGCTTTTAGGTTCTTCATCTTTGTCTTGGCGGAGCCCATCTCCTCCTGCAGGACGCCGTAAAACTCGCTCAGGGACGTGACCCAGTTATTCTCCTCCTCCTCGATGCGGTCGAGGCCCTCCTCCATCCGCGCGGTAAAATCGACGTCGATCACCTTGGGGAAAAACTCCGCGAGGAGGCGGTGGACCGTTCTGCCGAGCGGCACCGGCGCGAGACTCCCTTTTTCCTTGTGGACGTAGCCTCTCTCCTGGATGGTGCTCACTATCGCCGCGTAAGTGGAAGGGCGTCCGATCCCCTTTGCCTCGAGGGTCTTTATGAGGGTGGCTTCCGAGTAGCGCGGAGGCGGGCTTGTAAAATGCTGGCTCGCGTCGAGGTGCGTGAGGGAAAGGATATCCCCCTTTTTCATATCGGGCAGGTAGGCCCGCTCGTCTTCGCTCTTGTCCACCTCAAAAACCCTGGTAAAACCGTCGAACACCACCTTGGAGCCGCGGGCGACAAACATGCAGGTCTGAGGGGGGAGGCTCGGTGAGCTTTGCTCATCGAGGGGGCGCTGAGCCCCAATGGTAGTGCAGCCCTTCGCGGTGATCTCCGCAACCCTGAGATGCAGCCTCTGCCGCGCCATCTGGGACGCCACGAACCGCCGCCATATCAGCTCATAAAGGGCGAACAAGTCCTTATCGAGATGGGCTTTCAGTTTCTCGGGTGTAAGTTTCACGTTCGTCGGCCTGATCCCCTCATGGGCGTCCTGGGCCGTCTTGCTGTTGCTGAAAATATTCGGCTTTCCCGGGACATAGGCCGCCCCGAATGCTGCGTCGATGAGCTTTCTCGCCTCACCCATCGCCTCATTCGAGATGCGCACCGAATCGGTTCTCATGTAGGTAATGAGACCTGTCGTGGTATTCTTGCCGATCTCCACACCCTCAAAGAGTTTTTGGGCCACGAGCATGGTCTTTTTTGGAGAGAACTTGAGCCTGCTCGACGCATCCTGCTGGAGGGTGCTCGTTTTGAAGGGCGGATAGGGGCTCGCAAACCGCTCCTTCTCCTCGACCCCGGCGACGATGAACGGCGTGCCTTTCAGGGAAGACCTGATCTTTTCCGCCTCCTCTTTTGTTCGTATGCGCGCCTTTGCACCGTCAACCTTTTCGAGCTTGGCTTTTATCTTCTCCCCGCTTGAAAGTGTCAGCTCGGCCTCGATATTCCAGTACTCTTCCTTGACAAAAGCCTCTATCTCATCTTCCCTCTCACAGACGAGCTTAAGGGCGACCGACTGCACCCTCCCGGCCGAAAGCCCATACTTTACCCTTTCCCACAATAGCGGGCTTATCTCGTAGCCGACAAGCCGGTCGAGTATGCGCCTCGCCTTCTGCGCGTCATACTTCGACTCGTCAAGGTTCTGCGGCGACGCCATCGCCTCCAGCACCGCCTTCTTGGTAATCTCGTTGAACAACACCCTTTTTACGGGGGTGTTGCGGCCGATCACCTCCGCCACGTGGAACGCGATGGCCTCACCCTCCCTGTCAGGGTCCGAGCCTATATAAATGTTGTCCGCCTCCTTGCTCGCCTTCTTGATCTCGGCCACGATCCGCGCCTTGCTTTTCATGACCGCAAATTGCGGCGTGAAGCCGTGATTCACGTCCACACCCATCGTGCTCTTGGGCAGGTCCTTGATGTGGCCGTAGGTGGCCCTGATTATATAATCTTTCCCCAGGAATTTGGAGAGAGTCTTCATTTTCGTCGGTGACTCAACGACAAGCAGCGATTTCGTCATTACACCTTCCTCACGTAGAATCCTCCGGGTACAGGTCTCACTATATCCTTCATTTCGAGCCTGGTAAGGACCGCCATTACCTTCCGCGCCTCAAACCCGCTCTTCTCGATCAGCTCGTCCACGTGCAGCCTCTCGGAACCCAATAGTGTGTAAATATAATCCTCATCGCCATCCATATCAATAGCCGATTTCGTCCGGAGCTCTATACGGGGGAAACAACAGGTCAGGATATCGTTGACATCCTCCACCAGAAGCGCCCCCTGTTTGATGAGGCTGTTCCCGCCTTTATATGCCTCATCGAAGACCCTGCCGGGTATGGCCATTACCTCCCGCCCATAATCGAGCGCCAGCCGGGCCGTGATGAGAGAGCCGCTTTTTTGAGATGCCTCCACCACGAGCACGCCCTTGGAGAGGCCGGCTATGATCCTGTTCCGCGCGGGAAAATGGCCCAACCACGGTGTTTCTCCAACTCTGTATTCGGTGAGCAGGGCGCCTTCTTGCGCGATGCCCTTAAAGAGCGACCAGTTCTCCGCGGGATAACACCTGTCGATGCCGCATCCCAGCACAGCCACCGTCCCGCCCTTCCCGTGGAGCGCCCCTTTGTGGGCTGCCGCGTCTATCCCCCTCGCGAGACCGCTGACGATAGTGATCCCTGCCGAGGACAATGCATCGGCGATACGCTCGGCGAGAAGCATCCCCTCGAAGCTTGCCTTCCTCGCCCCCACCACGGCGAAGGCCTCATGCGGAAGCGGGAGAGGCCCCTTCTTGTACAACACAAGAGGCGCGTCGGGTATCTCTCTGAGGAACGGCGGGTACGCGCTGTCCCTTATGGTGAGGACGGCAGCGCCCATGTGGGAAAGCCGCGCCAGGTCCTCGTCAATCGTCTCGAATGCGCGAAAGTCGCGTATCGCCTTGTCATCGGCGGCATTTTCAGCCTTTTCCCTCCCCTCGAAGAGGGCGGCGATGCTTTCGTGGTCCTCGACCAGCCTTTTCTTGCGCACGTGACCGATCTTGTCGACTCGTGAAAGCGCCAGAAGGGCCGTCAGTTCTTCCATGGCGAGTGAACGGGAGAGCAGCCCGGGGCTTAGAGCCGCGTGGGTCTCTACTCTTTCCCGCTATCCCCTTTTTCGTCGTGTGTGAAACGCCTTATATAGAATTGACCCATCCGGTAGAACTCCCTTCCCATCAGGGTCCTGGAGAGGTCATCGCTCCACCATTTGTCCGCCTTGAAATACGACACGCTCACCGGTTTGACCAGAACGAGCATAGAATCGTCCGCCTTTGCCGGGCCGTAGAGCAGTTGGTATCTCTTCGAGGCATAGCCGGGCACGACGAGGACGATCTTTTTGATCCCCTGTTTCAAAAGCTCCGCTCGGGCAGCCTGCGCCTTTGCCGCGTCATCCCCTTCGACGGTCAGCGCGTGCACCGCACCCTCTTTTATGCCCCTCTCCCTGGCCATCCTCCCCACAATATCCTTCATGCTGAAACCGAACAGACGGTCGTCTTCCACCCATATGGCCTTGCCATTGCCCGCCCAGTATTCCCTGAAGGCATCGATGTACAGTTCCCCGTTCTTGTCTTCCTGGATGCGCGGGACAAAAATGGCGTCACAAGGGACTACCTTGTCCTCGTGACGAAAACGGCCCGCCATGATCTTCAGTGAAAACGGATGGACCAGGACACCGGCGAGAATCATGCAGGCAATGAGCAGAAAGACCACGCACCCGCAACCCGCCTTTCCCTTTCCGGCTTTACCCATCACTCCTCCTGTATCACCATTGTTCCCGCGATGACATCGTGAAGCGCCCGGCCTCCGGACACCAATGCCATGCAGAAGCCCAGGAGCAAGGGAAGAGCCGATAACCAGTATGCCAAAGCCCTTACCAGAGACCTCGCCACACCGACAGGCGCGTTATCTCTCCTCCGCACCACCCTGAGCCTGAAAATATACTTTCCAAAAGTGTTCTCACCGCACGCGGTGAGATACGTAAAATAGAACAGAAAAAGAAAAATTTCAAAGAAAAAAAAGACGGGGACGAAGGCCCGCAGGGTAGAAAGCAGTCCGGTTAAAGACGCATTACCTGCGCCAATGCCCATCACGGCGCCAATCAACCCCGACGCGAAGAGGAGCACGGAGACAGACAGGA
>Ga0187884_10002307_pt1 | contig 16154 bp, 19 predicted proteins | sample June2016WEW_20_4_FD_132983 | JGI IMG/M metagenome (GOLD analysis project Ga0187884, IMG submission 132983) | Peatland microbial communities from SPRUCE experiment site at the Marcell Experimental Forest, Minnesota, USA - June2016WEW_20_40 | ecosystem: Environmental > Terrestrial > Soil >...
GCGTTTCGTCTCGACGATACAGTATTTGATTCCAAGACGCGTGACGACAATATCAGCGTAGTCGACCTGATTGTTTATGTCACCAAGATTCCATCCAAGGGCTATCGTGAAGAGGTCTTCAACAATGTTCTCGGCAACGCGCTCTGATGCCTCGCCAAAGCGGCCCTGTTGTCTAAGGCGCTCGCTCCGTTTTGCACGGAAGGTCGGCCAGTTTGTGGTAAGGTGAGTCTCAAAGCGCTTGTACGAGGCAAGGTTTCGATATGGCATCGTTGGTCATACAAGAGTCGAATAAGATTTAGCGTTTTTCCATTTGAGTCTCGTTCAATCCTGATGGCTATCTTGTTTTCACTTTCTGCACGTTCTTGCAGTTGGGTTATCACCCTTGGCACGAATGCGCCGTTAGTGCAAGCAACATACACGCAGACCAACAAAAGCGAGAAGAAGCAGGCCCTCTACAACCTCTTCGCCGCCTACCTCCACACTGTGCCGCTTGAACGGCTGATAGAAAGCGTGGAACGCGCACGCCTAGACGCTAAACTACGGTATGTGGTTATTTACGGGGCAGCCTGCAGCTACTGCCTTGCGAGAGCTGAACGGCTCGAAGGGTCGTATTTGCGAACATTTGCCCTTGAGCTAAAAGAGCAGCTTGCCCAGACCCTCGCAGTAATGGTCGCATCGATACTAGCGGGGCCGCGGAGGCCCACTATCGCGGAAGAGGAAGCAGAGCCGCCTCTTCGCCAGATCATTGACGTGTTGCAGCAGGTGATGTGTACACACGACGCAGAAAAGCTTGCGATTTCGGTGCTCGAAATCTACGACGACAGGTACCATCAAGAATGAACTTCGAAGTGATGAGACTCCATCTTCGAACCCTTTGATTCTGCCAATCTTGCAGTTATGATGAACCGCAGCGTGCTCAAAGGGCTTTTTAAGGCGCAACTACGTGCTTTTGCCGCCACACGTCTGAACGGGCCTCAGAAATCGGAGCAATCGGGGAAATAGATGACTTGCTAGGAGATACGGAGTGGTCGAACGAACACGCTACGTAACGAAAAGCCCTACCTCATAGTCGGAGTGGCAAGCAGTGCAAGCGTTGCAGCCGCAATAGTTATGTAAGAACATACGTATGTGCCATGCACGGGTGATGGAGTTCACCGTAATCGCATAAGGCTGATGACTCCTACGCAATTCGCAATGCGACGGAGGAAGTCACCTTGTATCCTGATGCAACCCCATTGCTCGTCGGTATCGCTATTTTACTCGCCAGTTTGATCTCGTTACGGCTAGGTCTCTCGGTCGCTATAATCGAACTCATATTAGGCGTTCTTTTTGGAAATTTAGGCGTTATTCACGTCGAGAGCTGGATGACGCTCGTAGCCGGGTTCGGGGGAATCCTGCTCACGTTTCTCGCGGGAACCGAGATCGATACCGATTTGATGCGCGAGAAGTTCACGCAGACCTTCCTAATCGGCTTTTTCTCCTTTCTGATGCCGTTTATCGCGGTCTTTCTCTTTGCCTACTTCGGAGCACAGTGGGGCCTCGAAGCGTCGTTGATTGCGGGAACTGCCCTTTCAACGACGTCGCTGGCCGTCGTTTACTCCGTGCTCATCGAGACTAACTTGTCACGAACTGATGTCGGCAAGCTGTTAATGGCATCGTGTTTCGTGACCGACATGGCAACGGTCATCGCCCTTACTGTGTTGTTCATTACCCCGACCGTGTACACCGGCGTCTTCATCGCGGTATCAGTTGTCGTGATTGTGCTCGCGACGAAATTCTCCCACGTCGTCTTTGATCATCCGCAGCTGAAAGACAAGGTCGTTGAGCCTGAGATAAAATACCTGCTCGTGCTTCTGCTCGTCTTTATGTACTTTGCCAGTCTCGGAAACGGGCAGGCCGTGCTGCCGGCGTTTCTGTTGGGCCTTTTCATGTCAAAACACTTCGTTGAAAGCTCAGAGACAAAGCGCGTGCGCAACCGGCTTCGCACGGTCGCCTATGCCATAATCACCCCTGTATTTTTCATCGTTGGTGGAAGCAATGTTTCGGTGCCGCTTATTCTCACAGCACTTGGGCTTTTCGTAGTGTTTCTGGCGATTAAGCTCTCCGCAAAGTTCGTAGGCGTGTATTTCCTCGCAAAGAAGTACATACCACACGGGAGCGCCTATACGACCCTCTTGATGAGCACTGGCCTCACATTCGGCACAATCGCGAGCGTCTTCGGCTTGACTGCGGGCTACATCAATCAGATACAATACTCGGTGCTGGTGGGCGTCGTGGTTGCGACTGCAGTACTCCCGACCTTCATCGCGCAAAAGTGGTTCATGCCCGTGCATTCTGAAGACGTGCTCGACATAAACGGAGGCAACGGTGAATCAGAGACTGCTGCAGTTTGACGTAGGCCAGCTCATCAACTACGTTGAAAGCACTCGTAGCAACGATGGCGGGTACTGCTTTTATCGCCTAAACGAGTCGAACGCGGCAGATACCTTCTATGCCATCTTTGTACTCACTGCGCTTAATCAACCCGTGCCAGATCCCCAGCTTACGGCGGCCTTCCTGCAACAGCGCCAAAGCAGCGATGGCTCCTTCCAGAGCATCTACTCCGCCGATTACGTTTTACGCGCACTCGATCTTTCGGGGGTGCCACCGCTCTTCAATCCGAACGACTTTCTTCACAGCCTGTTGGAGCGCACGCTCGGTATCGTATCTCAGCCGTACTACGAGCTTAGTAACTCCTTCCTTCAGTCTCTAGGCAGGGCCGTTGCGATCCTCGCCATCCGACATGAAGAACCCTCGCCAGCCGTCAAGAATGAGGTTGTTGCAGCGGTACGCGATTACAAGCGTTCCGAGGGGGGATTCGGCGTTGACCACGCATCAGTCTACTCGACTTACAACGCGTTACAGGCCCTCTCTTTTTCTCAGTCAGACTGCCTTGCAGGCGTCTCCCAGTGGATACGACGATGCGAGTGGAAGACGGGGGGGTTCTCCCAAACCCCCATGAATACGCCCAACTACCTCGATGAGATCCACCGGGGGCTCTCCATCATACGGGCGGTGAACGAACGCCCCCGTTACCCACAGGAGACCACCGGGTTCATTGGCCAGCTCCAGAACGCCAACGGCGGGTTTCGGCGGGCTGCCGATTCAGGCATCTCAAGTCTCGAAAGCGCCTATTACGCGCTGAAGGCGCTCGTTGAACTCAGCTACTGGAACGGATAATATGAAAGAACGTCAGCACACCGGCTCTGGTGCGCCCCAGCGTAATGCAAGGGCTTTTAAGGCGAAACTGCGTGCTTTTGCCACCACGCTTCTTAACGGGCCTTAGAAATCGAAGGAAATCGAAGAAAGAAACAATGAATGCGTTGGGAGCTAAGCAACGGGGCAAAAGAAACACGCAAGAGTGACTGGATGCCCAAATTTTCCATACAGTAGCACGTCGCCCATTTTAGATGGATCTGCCGCACCGGTCAGTTACTTTACATTGTAACACCTGTTCTTGTTTGGATGGCGATCTAATGCAGTCAGATCTATTACTAGAAAAGGAATTGGGCGAAGGGTTTGTTGTTGCTGGGGAATGGTGGGTGCCCGACCCTCGTGATCCCTTAGAGCCTAAATTTAAGCGTTACGGAACACTCACGTTCTATCCCAATCAGAAAAAAGGAATAGAGTTAGAAGTGATAGGGTGGCTTGAGCCCGCAGACTCAGAAATTGACTTGATTAAAGAATTTTTCGAAAGTCGCTCTACTGACCGTCACGAGGTCATATTAGGGATGTCTACTGAGGGGGAGCAAATCACCCTCTTCGACTGCTTCAGAACTGGATCGAGCGGCCGCATACATACATATCTCGCTCATTGCGTGTTTACTTGCAAGAGACGTTGGTTCATGAATGAGCACGACTTGAAATTCAAAACGCTCAACATCAATTACAGCAATTTACACGATTGGGTCGGGCTTAGCTCACTTCGCATCTCTTCGCACCCTTCAAACTTTGGCTTTTGCACATCAAGAATGAAAACGGTGTCAATTGAAAAACCCCATTTGCTTACATCAGCCGAAGTTGGTGACTATATCGTGTCAATTGCCATTGGTGGTTATTTCCGCGGTGTCGGCTCTCCGCCTCACACTGCAATCATAAAACAAAATACTTCATTCCAAGTACGGCCAAGAGGCGAAGAGATCCCCTATAAAGAACTCTTCAGGCTGGAGTCGGGCATCCGCAACTTCATAAGCCTCACCAGCAATCAGCCTGTATTTCCACTTATTATTGAGGCGTCAGCAGCCGTCGAGGGTGAGCCATCCGCGACCACGCGAGTCTTATTCGAGCAGGTTGGGGCCTCTACAAAGAAAGACTCAGCATCAAGGCACATGCTTTTTACGTATCGCGCAATCGCTGGCATTTTTGAGCATGCATTACAGAGGGTGATGGAAGACGAAAACATGCAGCCATTGTACGATCAATACTTTGCTGAATTTCACAACCCTTCAGCCTTTGTTGAAGACCGGTTTATGGCGATCATTCGCGCCATAGAGGTTTTTCACCGTAGAGCGTCTGTCGGGGATCATTATTTGTCTGAGACTGAATACAAAAAAGGCTTGCTGAAGGATCTTATGAAGCCGGTGAACGAAGCAAACATTGAAACCGAATTTCGCAACAGCCTTACGAGTAGGCTCAAATACGGCTATGACTATTCGCTTAGAACGCGGCTAAGAGAGCTCCTCAATGAATATGGGAATGAGTTTCTTAGCCTCTTTGTAAACAAGAAAATGTCAGACTTCATCAACGACGTTGTCTTCACTCGTAACTGGTTGACTCACTTTGATGAAGATGACAGAAAAAAAGCGGTTACAGATAACAAAGAGCTTGCATATTTGAGTGGCAGGTTGGAAATTCTTCTCACTATTCTGTTGCTGAACTACATTGGAATTAAAAAGGGAACTATCGCAGATACGATTCGCCGCCACAGCCAAAGCAATTTCATGAAGTTTGGATGGTTGCGACCAAACTAACTCAGTGCGCTCCAACTCCTGCCTGCTATTGCAACCCGCTATCGTAAAATCGGCTGATTCCTTGAAAGCAGCGACGACTCTTAGCCAAAATGACAAGACATCAGTCAAACACGGCGCGGCGTGCAGCTACTGCCTCGGCAAGGCGCAGCGGCTTGACGGATCGTATTTGCGAACCTTTGCGCTTGAGCTGAAAGAACAGCTTGCCCAGACACTCGCAACATTTGTCACGTCGATTCTAGCAGGGCCGCATAGGCGTCTTAAATTGGAAGAGGCTGCTGAGCCACCCCTTCGCCAGATCATTGAAGTATTGCAACAGGTGATGTGCATACACGACACAGAAAAGCTGGCGATCTCTGTTCTCGAAATCTACGAAGCCGGTTATCGCGGCGAGACTCTTCACGTTTTACGTCACCTAAGAAAAGAAAGCTAATTTGAGCTTAAAACTAATAAATGAGAAACGAAGCGTCAGTTAGAGGATCGCTTAAAGAAACTTGATTGCATTTGAAATATTAAGGTCACTTTCGGTGTGTTCTTACAGCGGCTTTATCACCGGCAGGTTAACCCCCTTTTGTGCAAGCCATTAACAGCCAGAAAGTCAGAGCCGAGGCTTGAATATGATGAGGTTTAGTAAATTAGGCTCTGTTGAACCAAATGTTGCCAAACGGAGCCGATTGAATGAGGTCGCGCCACCCGAAGGTATATCGTGGTTGTTTGATATTCTTCGACCGTGACCCCCGTTATTGTAATCAAAAGCCCAGCGGGGTTAGTTTTTGCTGCTGATAGTGCACACTTGGGAGTACTGCCTTTGGGATTATCCAAAAAACGGAAGAACAAAGAGTGACAGGAAGACATACTGATGAACAAGCCAAATATTGGCAGAGTCGCTTTGATTTGCTCGCAAAGCGGGTAGCTTGACTGTCAAAAAAAAGGTTCGTTCTACGGTAATAACGTTCTCGATGAACGGCTTTAGAGTGTTTCACAGCAAGCGAGACCTAAGGAGACACTATGAGTAAAAAAGAAGATAAAATCAAAAAGAAATCAAAAAGCAGTCCGAAAGATATTGCCGATGCATTCGCTGGAATTGACATGTCAGCATACGCAAAAATTGCCGATGCATTCGCTGGAATTGACATGTCAGCATACGCAAAAATTGCCGATGCATTCGCTGGAATTGACATGTCATTATACGAAAATATTGCGAATGAGATTTCGAGAATGCTTGGAGCTTGCTTAAAGCTTGCACCAAAACTACCAGCGCTTTCTAAAGAGCCAAGACTTGCAGTACAAGGGCTAAAAATACTTGATAACTGGCAGCGCGACTACGACGTGATTCTCACTTCACCTGTACTGCTCGATCTACCGGGGAGCAAAAGAAGTGAGGTGGAACGGTTACGGCAAGAAAACAAACGACTGAAGCAAGAACTGGAAAAAGCAACCGCAGCGATGAAGGTCAAGCCGCTTGAAGATGATCGAGACTATCAGTAGTCATTTGCATGTTCGATTTATTTTATAGTGTAACAGTCGCTGGCTCGATCGATTGCTGACCCTATCGATTCCGATATCATCAAATTGTGCAATTTGGGGCGTAAACGGTTCAAAAGTGCGAGATCATCAGGTTATTCTTCGTTACAACGGGTTATGATTTCTAAAAGGTTTCTAAAGCTTTCAATCTCATAATCTGCTTTCGCTTGCTGCGTCTGACCGTATTTCGCAAGGCAGGTCTTCATGCCCGCTAGTTTTCCGCCCTGCACATCTCGTTCAGGCCAGTCTCCAAGCATTAGACACTCGTCTGGCTTTACGTCTAGCTGATCGCAAATGAGCAAAAAAGGCTCTTTTGCCGGCTTTCTTTTTCCTGTATCATCGTATGTAACAACCGCATCAAAATAGCGATCTAAACCCGCCTCATTTAACCGCATCCAGGCCTTTAACCTGAAACCGTCGCTTACCACGCCAAGCTTGTATCCCTGCCGCTTTAACTCTCGAAGGGTTTCTACGACTCCAGGATATGGCTCGAGGTGCAGGTACTTCTCCTTTAAATACGCGTTAATGGCCGCCGCGAGAATTCGATAATCAACGGCTTTGTATTCTTGTTTGAGGTATTCCTCGAACGCATCATCCGATTCAATTCCGTGCTCGAGATAAAACGTGAAAAGCTTTTCAGGGAGGTCTTTGGGGGCATCGTGCAATCCGGCTTCGATCATCGCGTTGGCTGCAGCCGCAGAAGCCGCCCGTTTCATACTCATGAAGTCGATGAGCGTATTGTCGATGTCGAAAATGATTGCTTTTATCATACCGGAGGTTCAGCAAGTTGCGTTTGCTTATTACTCAAAGTTGCTCATGAAATAGATCATTGGTGCTAGGAATCCTCTTCAGCATGACACAAAAGACTTATTGCTCATCGTTTCAAACCACGTACTTTCATTCAAATGGGAAGCGGTGCTCTTGACATGCCTATTTGGAAAATAAGCCAGAAAAAGCCAATAAAGGTGCGTAATACCACTCTAGAAACGGAAAAGTTGCTAGAAGACCGCCTAGAAGATTGGATCGTTGAAGACTCCTCAATTCTTGGCGAGCCGTTGCTGTTGATTGGGCGTCAGGTAAGCATTCCAGAAGTCAACGACCGACTGGATTTGCTGGCGCTCGATGTGCAAGGAAACACTATGTACACGGGTGTGGTGAAAAATGGGGAAAAGACGCTCGTACCATATGCTCACAACGTTACTATCGAGGAAACGAAAAGCCGTAATGATAGTATCGCGCGATATAACGCCTACGTCGCACAAGCAGAGCAACAAGGATACACTGGGTCACAACAAGAACAAGGAATGTGGTACGGGAAAATAGGCACTGGAGAGAACCCACCTCAGGAAGTATGGATACACATTAATGAGCCGCAATGGTGGGGGCTTCTTCTACAAGGGTCTAAAGTTGAGATAGATATGTCGCACAACCAATACACTGTTGCAGTTGACTATATGACACAGGCGTGATATTGTTGGGATTGGCATCTTTTTTTCACTTTTTTCACATAAAAGAGTTTTACCGTTCCAAGTAGTAACAACACCGATTGAAATTGACAAAAGCATATAACGGAGCATATACGAGAGGGCGAGTTAGGATACAATTTCACTATTTTGAGAAGTGTCCAAGATCTTCACGCGCCGCACGATTTTTGAACCTAGTCCATGCAGCGCGGGTCAGCCCTGAGACCCGCTCGCTGTGTCCGTGCTGTCCCCCCTACCGATAATATGCCTCAGAAAAAGGCGTTTGCTCAATGGGTTAACCGATATTTGACGTGCTTCCTTATCCGGTTCTAACTTCTCTGCGTCCCTGAAATGTGCAACAAGAGCGTTGAGAGCCCCCACATCATCTAGGTTAATCTGGGACTCCTCAAAGGTTTTTGTCTTCACTTCTTCAAGTGCACGGCTTAGCAAGTCAGCTTCGCCGTCCGTCAAAACTAACGCCTTGGTGAGCATTTTTTCCCTCCTACTCGGTGCTAGTCACATGGCCTGCACCACATAATTCATGTTCGGTTTCTTCTAATGGCGATATATGCGTTAAAATGGCCGTTATTCCTAGCGGAGAGTGCCAAACAAGCTTCAAAGAGCAAATGGCCACCTGCTAGTCCCTGAAATAGCGCGGACGGCGGTAACGCTCACAATACGGAACGTCCTCTCTATCGCTACGCAGCTTACAATGCGCGTACTTTTCGCACCTTTGGCAGTTCATCATAATTGCGTCTCACGAATGGTTGAGCAAAGAAGTCTATCCGTGCGGGGGGAAACTAACCGCAGTTAAAAAGCAATGCTTAAGCTTCATCGGCCCCGTCCTACGTATTTGTTTTCTTATTGGGGGGTAAAGAAATGAAGCCATTAACATTGGTGATATGTGTGACTATTGTTGCTGCGATGATTATCGGCACGTGCGGTTGCACGTCATCGTCGAATACGTCGTCATCGTCCGGTTATGGAACGACTCTCGCGCCTGACAACTTAGCTGGCGCTATTAGCAACCAGTACACAGCAGCGAACTATACTGTAAACACACCATTTGTGATGACCAAGCAAGGTGACACGATCACCTACAAGGGCGTAGTAACAGACGCGCCGAAGGTGGCAACGCCTTATACAAGGAATATTACGATCGTCCTGGCGCCCGACCGCACGACCGCATGGACTACGTATAACAGTACGATCAGCCAACAAGAAGCCCGAGGGTATCAGAAATTCATGGCATACAATGCTGAGGGAGATACCTACTGGACAGGTTACTTAGGGGGGCTCTCAAGTAATGCATCGACGCCGCAAGTCCGAGACGACCTGCACGACCCGTCTAACATCGGCTTGATATTACCCGCTGCCAACTATGGGTGGCTATACCTTACTAATGCCGACCTGAGCAATCACTACGCGATTCTAACAAACGAACAAACGCCGGCATAGACATAAACAAAAGATTCATTTTTCCGTCAAGGTGGGTGAAAAATGACAAAAATTACATTAAAAATAGTTTTGATGCTAGGCGTCCTCGCGGTGCTCATCGTGAGCGTCGCGGGTTGCACTTCCAATGTTGCGAACAACGCCACGTCGAGTAACACACCAGGCACGAACACGCCGATGGCAGTGACCTACGCGAACAACTACCTTACCCATCTCAAGTCAACCCTGGAACCGAACAACACCATCCCCAGTTCCAACGTTGTCCAGAACGGTTCGGATGCCGCGCAGTTAACTTTTACGTTAAAGAATACGACGCCGAACAGCATCTGGGCGAACGGCACAGCCACGACGATGGCGTTCAATATCAAACAGTTCCCGAGTGTCGATGCCGCCACGGCGTTTTACAACAGTCAGTCCTTTGGGTACACTATCATGACGAACGATAGTCTCAAGGGTACGGGCGTTCCGCAGGGCGTCGTATACGCTCAGACGATGGGACATAACGCGACGTTAATTCACGGCGCGTCAAAAATAGGGAGTGGCAGCTCATTTTTGCAGGTGACGGGAAGCATGATCGTGCAGCAGGACGAGTTTGTCGTGTGGGGCGACATCTCGGCGATGCCTGTGTAGGTCGGGGGGCTGAGCGTGCTCATCGAAGGGGCTGTGCTCACGGTCTTGAAGCGCCATCCCTTGCGTCAGACGTGGATAGCGGCGGTCGCAGTAAATACAGTGAGTTATACCTTTCAGCTTGTTCTGGCGGTCGTTTTGGGATTGTCGCTGGCGTGATATGTCATGAGCACTAAGTATGACGTAGATGCGTCAGTCGCGTGATCACGAATGGCGTGATCACGAATGCGATGCACACAGGACTTAAGACGTGCACACTGGGTAGCTGCGCACTGATCTTGGCTTCGACCACTAAAATACGCCGCGATCCTGCGAAGTCTTCTAGAAATCTACGGCACGCCTGACGATGGCATTTCTATCCCTTTGAACTATGAGTGGCCCTTTTCAACGAGCATTTCGTGCCTAGCGATCTCAGAAAATACTGTGAGCAACAGGGCGATCTTTGCAGTGAGATCGGTCAAACAAGAACGCCGTTAGCGGGGTTGATTGGTGTTTTTACAAACATCCGTTGCCAGCGCACGTGCATAGTATCTACTTGTAGTACTGGAAAGATGTTGACCTCACAATCTGACTCTTTAGCCAACGTCAATCTTGATGCCGAGCATTTCCCAGCAATGGTTAAGACTTTGAGAGCGGGAACAAACTACACTAGGATCGGTCAAACAAAAACTACATACTGACACACGGCGTTTTGGGGTCGACTTGAGGTTGTACATTACTCCGAGGCGAGGTCCGTTTTTGACATTTATTTGCGTTACGCGGGGGTCCAACTTATCGCCTGATGCGTAATCGCGTTTATGCCATGAGATCAACCTCTCGCCAGTACTGCGTGTACACATCGTAGTGACCACCGTTTTAGCTATACGATAGCCGAGATGAAAAAAACTGCAAAAGCTATCTAGTGCCTTCTGTTCGACGCGCGTTTTTTACAGACGTTCCACCAGATCTGTGGATCGTCGAGTATTTTAACCGCGTTCAATTTTCAAAGGTATAATCAATTCCTGGCTGTCCTGAAATGAAATGATTTCATTTCAACTATATGGCGTATAAAACGTTTTCGTTGCCGCAGAGGGAATCTACAGCCAAAACGGAAGCTTTAAGAGCACGAAGCTAATTTTACGTGCTACGTCGATCGCTTACGGATATACACTAGAATTAAGATACAACACAGGTTTTTGAGGTAAACAATGGGATTCTTAGATAAGCTCTCATCTACCAAGCGACCGCAGCCAGGTACAACAGTCGCGCCGGCTTCGCAGGTGCGCGTCGCGCTCCTGAGCTTGAACCGCCCCAGCGCGCCTTACCAGATCGTAGACGGCACTAGCGAGCGCGTCGACCTGATAGCGGAGTGGAAGATCGTCGACGCCCAGTGGTACGAAATCTTTGCTAAGGCCGGCCTGTCCAAGGTCTTTAAAATCTCCCTGAAACTGGATGAGACGAACCACGCCGTGCGTGCTTCGGATCGCGAGTACTCTGTCTCATGGTCAGCAGGTGTGCCGAGCCTTTCGCTGTCTGTGACCGCCTTCAAAGGGCAGCAGCAATCGATTCAGTTCGGCACGGCTTATGCTTTTACGGAGGAGTTAGAACCAGGTCAGGTGTACAACTACCGCTTCGACACGCGAGAGATCAAAGGACCGATCCAGGAGGCGGTCACGAGCTGCGGCTGGACGTACCAAGGGGTAGCCTTTGGGAAGCTTTAGACGTTATCACGGGCAGGGGGGCTAGGATGTTTGATAGAAATGCTAGAATAGCTGCTAACAACCTCAAAGTAGAAGATACAACCAGAGATCTTCTTGAAAAATATAAGGCTCGCCATGATCTCCCCACTATCAAAAACATAAAGAGCGCGCCGAATAAACTGCCGAGCGTCAGAGGCGAAGTTGTACACTTTTGGGTATACCCGGCGTACGAACTAGTGCCTCAAGAGGGCGTGGAAAAGCGATTCGAGGGGACGCTGTTCATGACAAACGCCCGCCTCTGGTTCAATTCGGATGAGTATACGTCGAGAGGATTCCCCCCACGATCAGTGGGCAAGTCGACGATAACCCACTTCGAGGTAGACCCCTACGAGATCAGAGAGGGGCAACCGGGGGGGCAGAGGCTCAAGGTAAAGACGTCGAGCAACGGGGCACAAGCTGACTTTTGGTTCGCGATGTCGGAACCGTATGGTGACGTGTTCCTCCTCTGTTTATCTCGGCTTGTACCGGTGGGACAACGCACGAACGAATCTCTGCCCACAGCAGACAGGGAACGTCGCACGCCGGATACGAGGAGCTGTCCAAATTGTGGTCACACTGTGCCTCTTGGCGCACGATTCTGTGCATCGTGTGGGAGCGCGTTGAGAGCGCCGGAGCAGGAGACTACCCACGAGGACACATCCCAGGGAGAGGCGTTCATCGGCTGGACCACAGGCGCGTTTCCCAACACGGTGCTTACCCGGACTCCGACTAGCCTGATGCTGCTTTTTACGACAGATCGGACGGTTGTGGCGAAGGACGCGGCGGCCGTGATGGGTTCACGATATTACACAGGCCACGCCGCCGTCGATATGAGGGGTGTGGGCTCTGCGAGCATCGAGTACCGAGAGAACCTCTACCAATACCTGACAACGCCGCAACGGAGTCCCGACGGTCGATACATTGAGACCACCACACAGAAGATAGACAAACTCCTCGCTGAAAACGAAAAGAACTACGCCATTCCGCACGAAGAGGTGACGCAACTTCGGGTCAAGCTCCCCCGCGTACTACACGGCGGCAGAGTGACGTTTGTGACGGCACAGGGTGAGACCACGTTTAAGCTCGCAGTACTGACCGCCTCATCGAAAAAACCCAAGCCGCTGAACGCGTACCCCGCTGAGTGGAGTTTCTTGAAGAATCCGCCGCCCAAATTAGCTGGGAAACTGACTGTTGAGGGCTCACTCGATTATGAAGGACCGACGTGACACACCGTGGCTTTTTTGTGGACCGTCGACGAGAGCGTATCTCTAGAGACGACGATGCGAGTCCCCCAACAGCATCGCTAGGTACGTTGCCACGAATAGCCGGTCTGTCCACTCGAACCCAGCGCACTAACGCCGGCGGATGTTCGATCGCACCAGTTGTTCAGGGGTCGGTGTTGCCGACTAACCGTCTTTGTGCAACCGCTCCTGCTACGTGAGCTGGAGCGAATTCATCATCTGCTGCGCTGCGCCTACGTAGGTGTCGTAACTGCTCGCTGGAGCCGTATAGACGGCCTGGTAGAGGGTGCTGCCTTTGAGAATCCAAGTCTCAAGGACTTTCATCTGCACGCCGTTTATGGGCATCGTCCAGACTACCTGAGTGGCGGGAAGTCCCGCGACTGTGGTGTTCGTTGTCGAAAGAATTGAAGCGTTGCCTGCAACTGCCGTAAACTCTGTAAGGTTCGATTCGTTCAAGCTTTTGACTAGAGAAGTTACGAGGTTCAGTCCTTGCGATACGTCCTGAGACGTCACGTTCCGGATTACCGAAACTTCAAGGCTAGTCACGTTATCAGGCGCCGTAAAGTTGGCAGTTGCGTTGTTAGGAGCCACATGAGATAGCGTCCAGTTCGAGGGGTACATTATCGAGAACCCTTGCGTGCTGTTATAGGTGTTTGTCAGTGAGATCGAAGACGTCGTGTTATTCTGGTTGGACGTGCAGCCGGCAGCAACAATCGAAACGATCATTGCTGCAGCGACGAGCAGTAATACCATTTTTTTGACCATTCTTTCTTCGTATGCGAGTCCCCTCTCTTAGCTTTTTTGATCTAAACTTCTGGCAGAAAGGGTTTCTCGACGGCTCCGTGGCTCTCGCTTGCCGAAAAACGTATCCCCTCGCGCGTTGAGTGCTCATTTGTGCCTAGTCGCAGAAGGCTAATCATCACGATTAAGTCTGCAGCGCCCGGATTTGCGCGCTATGTGGCCTGAGTGCTGCAATCTACTTGTGTCAGTTGCTCGTTTGCGATGTCAGCTCTGCCGCGACCCGCTCGCTGTGTCCGTGCTGCCTTCTCTGCCGATGAAATGCCCTAGATAGAGGCGTTTACTCACTGGGTTAACGGATATTTGACGTACTTCCTTCTCCGGTTCTACCTTCTCTGCTCCCCTAAAATGTGAAATTAGAGCGTTGAGAGCTTCTAAATTATCTAGGGTTATTTGAGAGTCGTCAAAGGTTTTGGTCTTCACTTCTTCAAGCGCACGACTTAACAAGTCCGCTTCGCCGTCCGTCAAAACTAACGCCTTGGTGAGCATTTTTTCCCTCCTACTCGGTACTAATCACATGGACCGCATCAGATAATGCATGTTCGGATTGCTCTAATGACGATTTTAGCGCCTAAAAGGCCGTTATTCTTCGAGGCGAGCTTCGATTAAACTTCAATCGCTCGATAACCGCCGTTATCTGCCGATACGCCATGTCGGTTGGAACGACCTGGGACGCCCTTATAGCTCACAATGAAACGGAATTCTGTCCTGGTCAGCTCGTTTTTTGCAGCCCACATAAAGAGCGCAGGTGGCGCAATATGTCATGGTTGTTAGAAGACAAGGACCTGTTTCTTTCTCTGTAGCTGTGACACAAACGCGCTGTCACGCTTTTCCACATAAACGTCCTATCACGCTTTTCCACACAATCCCTGCCTCACGCGGCCTTATGAAACTATTCTGAGCACTATGGCTCGGAGATGAACGTTATGGCAACGAACGCAAAGACCATAAAAAACGGGGGCTGCTGGTATGGCCTTCACATCGGCTGCTTGAACACAGACAATCCGAACTGCACAAAGTGCGCATTGCGCCTTGTCCACGCAGTGAGCAGCACGCTTGGCCCCCAGGCGCCGGCATGGGTGCAATCCGTTGATGCGGCACGAGCGGATGCGCGTGATGGTGCAGACCTGCAGACTCACCAACTACTTACGCCGACGGTGGCCCCGGAGCCGCTCTCGGAGCAGCGGTGAAACGGCAGGGAACTCCGCGAGATGCAAGCGTGAAAGCTAGAGCTGTAGGCGCTTTCGGCACAACCGCGCTCACGACCCCTCATGCGCATAGCCATATTCCCGCTTGATATATCTGCACCTGAATCCTTTTGATAATTTGTCGTAACTGCTAACGTGCGCTGTTGGGTAGCCAGCTGTCGTGGACCAGGTCTTGTAGATAATGATAAGCTTCCCAACTGGTCGAGCACTTCCTCAAGTTTTTCGGCGGCCATCTCGGAGTAGTCGTTAGTGTAGTCCGCAATTTCAAGGATGAGTGCATCGACCTCTACGCAATCGTTGTTCATGGGGCAAGATGGCAGGTCACTCTGGGTGGCGTACTAAACTCCTCATCGTCACTTAACTGGCTGGGAACGTGAGTACGACGCTGCTCAGAAGATTGCGGCAGAGGCATATCCGGCTCCGTCAGGCTCTGCGAGCGATCAGATAGTTATGAAGCGCCTTCTATTACCTTGTCGAAAAAAACGGTGAGTTTTTCAGACCATTCTCTGTTGCGTTTCGCAAAATCAAAAAGGGCCGCCTCCCCAGCAGGTGTAATTTCAATGAGGATTTTCCTGCGGCTTCCTGGCTCTGTACCGGCAGCCTTGGACTTTTTTGCTTTTACGAATCCACTTTGCTCTAGGCTCCCCAGCACCGGGTAGATGTTTCCTGGTGTCGGGGAAAAGTAACCCTCGGTTATCTCGGTGATGATCTTGGCGATCCTATATCCGCTGAGTTCCCCCTGCTGGTTTAGAACGTAGAGCACAAAGAACGCATACAGCTTTTCCGCCATGAGGAGCACTGTACAGAAAGATATTTAAATAGATATCGCTGACATATATATCGGCGACCGATTTATGAACAAACGAAGAACCAACTCCCCTCCTGCGTTCTGTTGTCCGGGGAGGCGCTAGCGATGCCAAACGCAAGAACGAGCCTCCTAACTGATGTCTATTCGATTTGGCTCCGGGAGATGACCCGGTACCTCAGAGCTCGGTCGCGGGTCGTTATCTCGTTCGTCCAACCGATGACGTGGCTCATCATATTCGGAGTAGGATTCAGCGCATCACTCGGCTCATCGCTGCAATTCGCCGGGTCGACAGGCACGACGAATTAC
>Ga0187884_10002308_pt1 | contig 16154 bp, 16 predicted proteins | sample June2016WEW_20_4_FD_132983 | JGI IMG/M metagenome (GOLD analysis project Ga0187884, IMG submission 132983) | Peatland microbial communities from SPRUCE experiment site at the Marcell Experimental Forest, Minnesota, USA - June2016WEW_20_40 | ecosystem: Environmental > Terrestrial > Soil >...
ATGACGATGGCGACTAAATGCTTGCATGCGTGGTTCCTAATCACCCGTAATAAGTCGAAGTCCCACGATACGAGCTCTTCCCGCACCATGTAGAGGAGGAACGCTTTCGCGTACTCTTCTTGTGCCAACATGCAGATGGCTAGGCGCGCGCCACCGCGTTCTTGGAATTCAAGCTGCACGGCATCGTCCATCAGGCGTTCAGCATTCTCCAGACACGCGCCTATGGATGCTTGCACGTCCTCTTTTCGAGGGGGCCTAAATAATTTCGATATAGTCATCGGTCACCTGATCGGTCGAGACGCTGACACTTTCGCGCCTGAGAGGTTTGATTTCGGATACCGGGAACGGCAGGAAGCCGATATAGCGCCGCCCCATCCCGGATGCTGGATCGTTGCGCCCTTGTGACCACATGCGCTGCAGCGGGCACATCGCCGCAGCCGGTCGCTCGACGTTTCAGGACCCCAGCGGATCACCGCGACGGCGCAGGCGAGCGTGACGAATGCCCACACTTGTTGCAATATACCCAAACCCATGGTGTGGCGCGGTGTAGATCGCCGAGGGTCGTCCCTGTTGCGGTGTTTCGATTGCTGCTCATTGTCGTTTACCCTGGCCGCGTACATCCAGGCCGCCGGATCGGATGGTCCTACCTCGCGTGCGAGCCCTTCAAGGCCGCCTATCGTGGGCGTCTTGGAAGCCCCGGAGAAGAACACTCAATGATCACTCTGAGAGAAATGACCGACGCTGCGCTCCGCGATTTTGCAAATGTCAGTGCGCTAACCGGTGCCGAATGCGACGTAGATAGGGCCAAGATTGAGGCTCTCAACAAGCCGCACAAACCAAGCGGGCTGCCGACTGGCAGAATGGCCGTCTATTGTTTCTTTTTCAACGGGCAAGCATTAAAAATCGGAATTGCGGGGCCAAACAGCGATGCCCGATATCGGTCTCAGCATTACAACCCAAATAGCGCTGGCAGCAATCTGGCCAAATCCATCTTGGCGTATCCTAGCAAAATTGGGATTGCGCCGCTGCATATCAGCTTCGTAGGTAATTGGATCAAGGAGCACACCGACCGTATCAATATTTTGCTTCCGTCTTCCTACGGGAAGCCAATGCTCTCGATGCTTGAAACCTTCCTGCACGCCAGATGGAAACCAGCATATGAGGGCCGGGAGGCCCGCGAGATCGGAACGGCCAGATCGCCTTATTCAAAGTAGCCCACTACCCGGCGTACTGCTCGCTACCGGCCTCACATTAGCCCTCACAGCACAAGCCTGACTGGACCTGATGGCCCCGCTTTCCTATATCGCCGCTCATGGTGGTGTTGCGTGAGCGTTCCCGCCGTCTTGCCGGCTTCATCGAGCCATGCCTGCCCCGCCCCGCGAAGACGCCGCCGGCCGTTCCGGGCTGGATACATGAAATCAAGCACGACGGTTTCCGGATCATGGCCCGCCGGGAGCAGCGACGCGTTCGCTTAATTACCCGCAACGGCCGTGACCTCTCGCACCGCTTTCCCTTCATCGGCCTGGCCGTCACGGCGTTGCCGGTGCGATCCTGTCTGATCGACGGCGAGGCAATTGTCTGCGACGACAACGGACTTGCCGTGTTCGACCTTATCGGCGGCCACGGCACGCTAGCGTCGGCGGTGCATTGCGCTTTCGATCTACTTGAACTTGACGGCAAAGACCTACGGCGCGAGCCAATCGAGGTACGCAAGCAAGCGCTCGCCAAGCTGCTGCGCGGTGCCCATTCCAGCATCGTACTGAATGACCATTTCGAGGGTGACGGCGTCACCATCTACAAGCACGCGTGCGCGCTCGGCTGCGAAGGCATCGTGTCCAAGCGGCTGGGATCGCCATATCGGTCTGGCCGGTCCGGTGATTGGATCAAGATCAAGAACCCGGATGCGCCTGCAATCAAGCGTGAGGCAGAGGAAGATTGGGGCAGGTGAGCTAAAGGGAAGAACGAACGCAGGCACGGAGGCCGCCAACTGAGGCTGCCTATCTTACGGCTCGCGGCATTGCTCCATGTCCTCTTCCTCGGCCCGGCGTCGGGATGTGATCCTTTTGCTTCATCATGCGGCCAAGTATTTCGACGCAAGTGCTGCCAGTTCGGAGCGGATTGATCAGGTCATGGAACCGCTAAGCCTCCGTAAGCTTCACGCCGAGATTGTCTTTATGCCAGCCCTTGACCTTCATCGACCTGACGCCGCCGTTCAGCACGTATCTTTCTGAAGATAGCGGCAGGTTCTATGCCGATTTCGCCCGACATGGTGACGGTATATCGCGGCTGCAAACGAAACGCCCACGGTCGCGAGGGCGGCCCAAGCTCGAAATCAAGGCCAGTCGTGCATCTACCGGAAGGAATTGGATATGGAGACGCTGGTCTGCACGCGCGGCCGGACGTTCCCACTATCGCGCCTCGAAAGCCGATTGCGATGCCTACGGTGCGGCAACAGGCGAATGGTGGTAATGTTTGAGCCGCCCTCAATCCGGAAGGCGTCAGCGTCATTTTGAGCGACGACCGCCGATCCTAGCAGGGGTGAGCATGGCGAGGAACCGGATTAGCGCCCGAAAACGCAGGACGAGAGCGCATGTAATTGCTGATTTGAGCCTCCACTATTTGGCATATCGAGTGGTGGGTTGTGGCTTCACTATCGAAATCGTCAGATCGGACTATGGTTATGATGTGTCGATCTTCACCTTCGACAAAAATGGAGAGATCGAAAACCTCAATATGTACGTGCAACTCAAAGCAACGGACAAAATAAAAATATCAAAAGACAATAAACGTGTTCTTTTTAGCCTTTCAAAAAGAGATATCCGTTCTTGGCAAGATGAGCCTGTGCCGGTGTATCTCGTGGTATTCGATGCCAAAAAAAAGCGAGCCTATTGGCTGTATTTGCAACGATACCTTAAATCGAAGAATTTAAGGGCCAACCAAATAGTGGGGCAGTCAATAACCGTCGAGATCAGCACTAAGCAGGTCCTACGAAAGAAGACAATAAAAGCATGGCGACGTGACAAGGCGGCGGTGCTGAAGAAAATAGGAGCTGTGGACCATGGCTAAAGATCGCGTGTCCACTAGAGATTTAGTTGACACCCTGCGAAGGCTTGGCTTCTCAGAAAAGCGGCGACAGGGGAGCCACGTCATATTTGAACATAAAAAGACAGGCTACATGGTCACCGTTGCTACAAACCGACCCTTCGTGCCCTTGATTGTGCTCCGCACGATCCAACGGGGCCTGGAATATCACAACATCCTTTCTCCAAAGAGTTCCGGCCATACGCTTCTCAGCGACCAATAGCGCCGCGCGGGCGACGCGCGCATTTCATCCTGTCCGACGCTAGCTTGATGTGGCGCGCTGGAAGTTACTTTCACCATGAGCGGGCCCACGGCTAAGGGCCACGCACTGGCATTGGTTAAAGCCGCCCTCAATTTAATTCCGGTTGTTGGTGGTGCTATAATTGCAACAATTCTCGCGAAGCTGCCGTTCGTCTCGGCGAAACCAGCGGTCGCGAGGCAGGCTAACTCTGTCCGGCGACCGTGACCGTCGGCGTTGATTGAAACTCCGTCAATGAAGCGCCTGACGCTGCGATATAAAAAGTGGTTGATGCACCGGCAGCGTTACGCCTCAAGACAGCGGAGGGCGGCAGCAGCCCGATTATCCCATGCCCCCTCGACCCAGCGAATAGTGCAACTTTACGCAACGGTTCAAAAACTTGCGCGGCAATTGGCGTACCGCGACGCCTTCTACGTTATCTGGGCCTATAGCCAATATTTGCAAACCCAAGGCTTTCACATCCCAAATGACATCGAAGTCGCGACCCAGTTCAAGACGGCAGTTCCGCCACAAGCTCTGCTCGCGGAATGGACGCTGGAGCAGATCGCGCGTGAGGTGATCCAGTACGCCAACGAAACGTCCCAGGGGGGCCGAAGCCTCCGCCAATGGGCAACGCTCGCACAGATCGCAAACGCACTGCGGGACCTCGAAGGAGAAATATACGCGCGGCTGGTGGGTGGAAAGAAAATTCACCTTGAACTGATGAGAATTTCGCATCGCCAGTTTATTTGGCAACAGCAAAGCCTGAATTGGCGCTGGATCATCCGCTACTACAAACTATTCAATACGCCACCAATTGACGCGCTATCGCAGAAAACCACCGGTCTCACCATCGATCATATCCACTTGATTGGCATGTCGTACCTCGGGATGTTTCTCAAAAGTCCGTTCGCGATGCGGCAAATCAAAGTCGAAATACCCGGTCTCACTGAAGGACACATCGATCGCTTTTTGCGGTTTACGTCCCTCGACCTTGCCGATCTCCGTAAGAGGCTTCGTGCAGAGCATGCTTTAGATGAGGGCTTCGTTTACCGCTATTCATCTCTCCGAGAATTTCCATTAATCAGAATTTCGCAGGGAGCCTCGGCTGAGATCGCTTGCCCAATCCCGACGTTGCTCTTTTGGCGGGTAACGACTGGCCTCTACTATGCTTTGAAAGATGAAAAAGGCTTTCCGACCGCGCTTGGTCAATCCTTTCAAGACTACGTTGGCGAGGTGTTGCGCCACCGGATAACCAATAAAGCGATGCGGGTTCTTGGCGAGGCCGAATATCAGGTCGGGAGACATCGCAAGGATACCGTGGATTGGATCCTTCAGCAGGGCGATGAGGTCGCCCTATTTGTTGAATGCAAGACGAAACGATTGACTTGGGCGTCCAAGGCCGGCCTGGCTGATCTCACAGCCCTTGAGCAGGACATACGAAAGCTCGCGGGCGCGGTCATACAGGTATACCGGACGATCATCGATTACCGGGCGAACCGCTATACTCAGCTGCCTTTTTCTGCTGGCCGACGCATCTATCCAGTGATTGTGACCTTAGAGGATTGGTATTTCTTCGGACACGAACTCCCAGTTAGATTGGAGACGGCTGTGAAAGAGGTCATGATAAGGGCGGACTTACCCATCGATTGGTTGGAGGAAATGCCCTATTCGGTCATGTCAGTTGACGAATTTGAGACCGCGACGGGCGTCATCAATACGATCGGCATTCATCCCTTTATCTCCGGCAAGGTACTCGACCCGCAACGTCGCCATTGGAGTTATGGCCCTTACGGCAATGATCGGTACCCGAACGAGGTTCGCAATCTTCCCCCACTCTTTGAGGGCGAGTACGAGGCGATGTTCGCAGGGCTGGTGCCGTAGTGGCGAGCACTCAGCACCTAAAAATTCCCTTGGGGCTCGACACGACCCTTCGGAATAGAAGGCCCGATCGTTATCACTTCCTTTTTCATTGCTTCGCGTATACAGGAGAAGCGGAATGATTGACTGACATCCGGGCCAGCTTCAGCATTGCAGAAACTTACACTGACGAGGTTCAGTGGTGCGCCGTATTGCCAGGCTTGTTGCCTCCACCTTTTTTAGTGTGTTCGTGCTGACGATCATATTGGCGGTTATCAGTGAGTTCTTCATCGAATGGGCCAGAGAGAAGGGTTGGTATGCCAATCCTTCGCAAAGACTTGATGCTGGCATCAGCGCCTTCAATCATTTTGTCACGCAAATATGGTTTGTGATGGCGACAATGTTCGCAGCAGGACTAACCATGGGCCTGTGGTTCGATTGGGTCGTACGTTGGATCGAAACCAGACGATCAATAAAAGACGAACTTAGTGAAAAACAAACATTGCTAGAGCTATATGATGCCGTTGAAGCGACTAAGAAGCTGCTTCTGACGGAAGAGCTAAGTCCGCTCTCTCATGACAGTTTTCATGAAATGACGTCGATATGCCTAAAGCTAGCGAAGCTGGGTGTCGATATTCCTTTCGACCGACAGTACACAGAGAACTACACATACGAGGAGTTTGCTTCGATTTCATATCGCTATCTTGCATCGATTGCGCCTTATCTTCGGGAAGGCCGCTTAGAACTCGTACGATTTTGGGCCAAAGGCACATTAGGTAGGATGAAAGAGGAAGGACCGGTAAATTCGACCCGAACGACACAAGGCCCGGAAACTGGCACGTCGCAATAAAATGTGGGGGGACAGCCTCCAACTACATTCGTCAGAATGGCAGCAGAAGCGACCCTTCGCCCAACGCCTCCTCCTTGCCTTCGCCGCGCCGTGGCGGATATCCATGCCGGCTATTGCGCACGAATGGCACGTAAGATCAATCTGGAGCGGATTTTTCCAGGCGACGCAAGCTACCCCGCTCTGAGCCCGGAATTGAAATCGACGGTCTCACGGCGACGTCGGGCTACTCACCAACGTGGGTAGTGTGAGCTGGCAACGTGATCCTGCTACCCGTCGCAACATGCGCCGATTTAACCACACGCCCGGGTGACAGTGGCGCTGATTGCCATTCGCTTATCCCCATGTCCTTGAGCGTCGCCGCGACCATGAGCAACGTGCGCTCGCCGTGCCGGGTCCAGTGCAAAATGGCATAGGGGAGCTGTTTGCTACGGAGCAACGCTGGATCGCGACTTCGACGAAGTGCAAGTTTTCGGGGGAAATCACGACCTGCTGCGCAAGGTGCATTTCGGTGATGCGCGTCGGTCTTGATGGCAAGACGCTCACCGGGATGTTCGGGAGAGCTCGATCGGAGCCATCACTCAAGGAGACCGCGCAAGCGTAGTTGCGACTCGATGACGGACAGTTCGAGCTGCGCCCGCTCCAACCCCGCGCGTCCCCTGTTGGGTTTCCTTTTGCGGTCGTTGTCGATTCGGCGTTCTGCCGCCGCTACCCGGTCTCGTGCGCGCTCCAGGTCGACAACGGTGTACTGCCGAGGCTCCGGTCGCGTGCGTTTCTTGCGCGGTCCCTTCGCCGCCCTCCTGGCGAGGATGGCCGCCTTGAGCTGCTTCCTAGTCGCCATCGTGCCACTCCGATTATCCCGGCTGATCCCGCCAATTACATATTAGGCGCGGCATCGTTAGCCGAGTCGCGCTAATCTTGGGGTGCATGGAGCTGAGCCAACCACCGCTCGTCATCGCCTTCGAGCTGAGCGAGAAGCGTAAGGCGATCGTTGCCGACGCTTTCGCCGGCGCAAGCGCCGTCGTATATCTCACCGAGCTCGATGAGGCGGCCCGCGCCGAAGTGCTGCGCAACACCGGCGTGCTCTTGACATTTAACACCTCCAAAGAACTGCGGTCCGACGAGGCAGAGCTGTTGGACGGCGCGCGGCTGATCCAGTTCATGATCGCTGGCGTGGACTTCATTCCGCTGGGCGACCTCCCGGAGGGTGTGCCAGTGGCAACCAACGGCGGCGGCTTTGCCGAGTCGATGGCTGAGCACGCGCTCGCCATGGCACTTGCCGCCGCCAAGCGCCTGATCGTGGAGCACGAAAACCTCAAACTTGGCCAGTTCAATCAGTTCACGCAGAACCGCATGCTCGCGGGCGGGCTCTGCGGAATCTTCGGCTTTGGCGGCATTGGAGCCGCGACCGCCCGGCTGATGCACGGCATCGGCATGCGGGTGCACGCCATCAACCGACATGGCCGGACAGATGAGCGGGTCGACTGGATCGGAACGCCGGAGCGGCTAAATGAGCTCCTGGAGGTGGCCGACGTTCTGTTGATCAGTGCGCCGCTCACCCGTGCCACTTACGGCCTGATCGGCGCCGCCGAGCTTCGCCGCATGAAGGACGATGCCATTCTCGTCAACGTGGCCCGTGGGGAGATCGTGCAGGAAAGACCGTTGTATGACCACTTGGTCAGCCACCCGCGTTTTACCGCCTGCATCGATGCCTGGTGGATCGAACCGGTACGCCACGGAGAGTTCCGCGTCGATCAACCGTTTCTCGACCTGCCGAACGTCATCGCCTCACCGCACAACTCGGCACAGGGCGGAGGCGCGTACGATATCAGCTTGCGCCGCGCAGTTGAGAACTGTCGCCGCGCGTTGACCGGCGAGGCGCCACTTCACGTCATTGGGCTCGATGAGCGGCTGATGTAGAACTGCGGCTGAACGTGCGACTTCGGAGACGAAGATGACTTGAACACCTGAGCCGCGCGGTCCCTCATCGAGGTGCCGTCCAATATCGGCAATCCCCTAGATCGTGAGCACCGTCGATCGAGCCGCTGCTTAGGCTACTGCGATGCCAATCAACACCGGGGCCAGCACGCCACCCCAGAATATCCAGCCGACTCTTCGCGATCCGACACGACACCCGTTTGGGGAGAAGGGCGCCGCCGGCCGGATCACCGGGACGTGTCTTTCTCCTTACCGTCGTCATTGTCGCGGACCAGCGCGGCCTCGCGAGCGGCCCGCAATTCGTCAATGCTGACAACATCAGCATCCCTGAATACATCGCCGACCCGCATGTAGACCCGCGTGCCCGGAGGCGCTTCACGTAGACGCCGCAAAAATTCGTCGATGAACAGCTCCCTTTGCTGCTTTTTGGTCAGGTAGGCCATGGGATTTCTCCGGTTATTTGCGGTGCCATCAGGCAACCGCCTCGTCTGTGCGATCCACCTTGCTCGGAGAAGCAGGCTGGCATCGGGTCGATTTCGCAGAAGCCCGAACTCTTGACGATGGGGGAGTCTATGGCGGTGGATCAGATAGAGCAACAACTGACGGCGGCCGACCAGTTCACGTGATTAACGCGGCGTTGCCGAAGCTGGCAATCGCGCCAAGATGTTCGTCTCATTTTCACGCAAGGACTTCGCTTTTGCGCAGATGTTGGTTGGAGGTGCTGGCCGAGCGCGGTTGAAGTGTGATCGTCGTCACGGCTCTTGAAACGCCAGCTGTCGTTTCCAGTCTCCACGAATGTCGCGGTGTTGGATCAGCCGATCGACAGCAGGCCATTGGCCTGTCGCCTTGGCTTGCTGCGCCGCAGCGATATGTCCGGTTTCGGGGCCTAAGCGGAAGTCGCTGGAGCATGCTCAAACGGTCGAGAATGACCCACTTCAGACATAAGACATCGGCTCCTGCATGGAGGGCGGCTACAACCTCGTGGCCAGAATTGCTAAGCTCGGGGGGCGCAGGGAAATCGGCACGGCGCTGCCGCTAGAGTCCCAACCTGCGTGGCTGTTGCTCCCAGAAAGGATGAAGGACCGTGATTGTCGAGAAAACCAGTTGGTGGAATGTTGTTTTCGGCACGCGCGCACCCAGCTGGTCGATTCTTATCCGCCTTCTCGTCGGCCTAGTGGTCTTTTTTCCCGAAGGGATTCAAAAACTGACCTTTCCGCAAATTCTTGGAGCTGGGCGTTTCGCCAATATCGGCATCCCCTATCCCGATCTCATGGGTCCGTTTGTAGGTGTGGTCGAAACGATGTGCGGCGCATTCATCGTTGGCGGCCTCCTCACCAGACTCGCGGCGATCCCGTTGATCGTCATCATGATTGTCGCAATCGTGTCGACAAAAGTGCCGATTCTGCTCGGGCACGACTTTTTGATCTTTCAAGCGCCGAAATTGGCGCGTTATGGATTCTGGAGCATGGCGCACGAAGCCCGCACCGACTTCTGCATGCTGCTGGGATCGATCTATCTGCTGATCGAGGGTGCCGGCACATGGTCTTCGGACGCCGTGATCGTTCATAAAATGGGCGCAGCCACCTCCTCGAGGATGAAATCATGACTCTCAACCGACGTTCGCTGCTTAAACACGCGGCCGTGCTCCCGATCATGAGCGTGGGCCCCCGCCTCGCGCGCGCGGCCGACCCGCCACCGGAAAAAGCCGACTACACGCTGCGCATTGCAACCGGGCTGGTCGAGCTATCGCCGCAGCGTATCGTTTCGACCACGCTCTACAACGGACAATTTCCAGGTCCGCTCGTCCGCCTCACCGAAGGCAAACAGGTCGTAGTCGATATCTACAACGACACCGACACGCCGGAGCAGCTGCACTGGCACGGCCAGTTCGTTCCCGTTGATGTTGACGGCGCCGCCGAGGAGGGCACGCCATACATTCCTGGGCACGGCATGCGTCGCATTGCCTTCGTACCGAAGCCGTCGGGTTTCCGATTCTACCACACCCACGTCGTTCCTATGAACAATCTCGGTCTCGGCACCTACACCGGCCAAGCCGGGCCGGTCTATATCGAGCCGGTCGAAAATCCGGGCGCCTATGACCGCGAAGTCTTCCTGGTGCTCAAGGAATTCCTGCCGTCATTCAGCCAGGGCGGCGACATGGAGATGGATTTTCTTGTGGGCGCCCCAATCAAAGAGTTGCAAGAAATCGGCAAGAAGGCCGACGAACAATTTAACGGCCCAAAGGGTTATGAAGTCGACTACGATCTCTTCGGTATTAACGGCAAAATGCTTGGGCATGGCGAGCCAATCCGCGTCAAGCAAGGCGAGCGTGTACTATTTCATGTACTGAATGCCAGCGCCGGCGAAACCCGCAGCCTTGCCTTGCCCGGCCACGTCTTCCGGATCGTCGCGCTCGACGGCAACCCCGTGCCGACGCAAGCGGTCGTGCCCGTGCTGTGGCTCGGAACCGCCGAGCGCATCTCAGCGATCGTCGAGATGAATCATCCCGGCGTGTGGGTGATGGGCGATCTCGACGACGACGACCGCCGGCGCGGCATGGGTATCGTCGTCGAATACGCGGGCGCCAAGCGCAAGCCGCAATGGATCAAGCCGAAGCCGTTCCGCTGGGATTACACGCAATTCTGCAAGCCGAGCGCGACCCCGGCATCACCGGACGAGACGATCGAGATGACGATCGTCAAGCATAATGGTGCGCTTGACGGCTTCAACCAGTGGACCCTGAACGGCGAAGCCTTTTCGATGGAAACTATGAAGCCGATGTACAGGGTGCATGTAGGGCGTCGCTACCGGCTGAAATTTCGCAATGCCAGCGACGACATTCATCCGCTGCACCTGCACCGTCACAGTTTCGAGCTTGTGCGCGTCGGCGGCAAGCCGACGGCGGGCGTGATCAAGGACGTGGTGATGTTGGGCGGCTTTCAGGAAGTCGAATTTGACTTCGTTGCCGACGATCCGGGGATGACGCTCTTCCACTGTCACCAGCAACTGCACATGGATTTCGGGTTTATGGCACTCTTCGACTATGCCTGACTGATAGAGATGATCGGCCGAAGGAAAGAAAACGGCGCGATGACCTCGGCCGCAAACAAGAGTGTGACCAGGGAGCGGCGGATTGGCTCGCCGCTCGAAGTGCTGCTCGTTTTCCTCAAGCTCGGGGTGAGTTGCTTCGGCGGGCCGATCGCTCACATCGGCTATTTCCGTGAGGAGTTTGTGGTGCGCCGGCACTGGCTCGACGAGCAGGACTATGTCGATCTCGTGGCGCTGTGTCAGTTTTTGCCCGGCCCCGCCTCTAGCCAGGTCGGATTTTCCATCGGTCTCATGCGGGCTGGTTATCGCGGTGCTCTCGCTGCGTGGGCGGGCTTCACGTTGCCTTCGGCGATTGTGCTCGTCCTCTTCGCCTACGGTGCTAGCGCTCTCAGTGGACCGGCCGGAACAGGGTTGCTTCATGGCCTCAAACTCGTCGCCGTCGCCATCGTCGCCCAGGCCGTCTGGGGCATGGCGCGCACGCTATGTCCGGACCGAGAGCGGGCATCCATCGCCGTGGTAACCGCATTGATTATCCTCTTTAGCGCCTCGTCCATTGCTCAGATCGGCGGCATCCTGCTCGGCGGCATTGCCGGCCTGTGGCTTTGCCGCGGTTCGCCGCCAACGGCAACGGGCCACATTATGATGCCGGTCTCGCGCACCGCAGGTATGGCGGCCCTGACGGCCTTTTTTGTTCTGCTCATTGGCCTGCCCATCTTGCAGAGTTTTCGAATCTCGCCGGGCATTGCGCTTTTCGACGCCTTCTACCGCTCGGGCGCGCTGGTCTTCGGCGGCGGCCATGTCGTGTTGCCGTTGCTGCGTGAAGCATTTGTGGCGCCGGGCTGGGTCAGCGACGATGCGTTTCTTGCCGGCTATGGCGCAGCGCAGGCGGTTCCGGGGCCGCTTTTTACTTTTGCCGCCTATCTTGGCGCGGTCGTCAGCCCGTCTCCGCACGGCGTAGCCGGTGCGGCGCTGGGGCTCTTTGGCATTTTCCTTCCCGGCATTCTAATCCTTCTCGGCACTTTGCCGTTCTGGGACAGCTTTCGCAAGCGCGCGAACGCGCAGGCTGTGATGCGTGGAGTCAACGCTGCGGTTGTGGGTCTGCTCGGCGCGGCGCTCTACAACCCGGTCTGGACGAGTTCGGTCAAGACGCCGGGCGATTTCGGCATCGCGCTTCTCGGCTTCGTTCTGCTCACCGCCTGGCGTGCGCCGCCGCTGTTAGTTGTCGTTGTCAGCGCACTCGGCGGAATTGCTCTGGCGCTGGCCAAGTTGTGACCCTCGCCATGCCGGGTGCAGCGATCCAACGATATTTCGCCGGTCTTTCAAGAACTACGTTTCTTTTCGCATTCGCCAGCCTGTTCTCCGATATTTCGACGGAGATGCTCTACCCGGTACTGCCGGTCTTCCTGACGCAAACGCTCAATGCCAGCGGCAGCATCGTCGGGGTAGTGGATGGCTTTGCTCAAGCCACGCAGAACATCGTGCAGGGCTTTTCCGGAACGCTTTCGGACAAACTGCAACGGCGAAAGCCTATAGCGCTCGTGGGTTATTTTCTTGCGGCGATCAGTAAACCGCTGATGGGGCTTGCGACGGTCTGGCAGGTCGTGTTCGGCGGGAGATTGCTGGATCGGCTTGGCGCGGGGACGCGCTCGGCGCCGCGCGATGCGCTGATCGCGTCGTCGGTGTCCGCGGAAAGCCGAGGCCGTGCTTTCGGACTTGAAGGAGTTGGTGATAACGCCGGCGCATTTCTTGGCCCACTGCTCGCCGTGTTTCTCCTCTACGCGCTGCACATTGGCATTCGCACAATCTTCTATCTCGCGGCGATCCCGGGCTTGTTGGCCTTTGCAATGGTCCTGTTTGTCAAGGAACAACGCGCGACAGTGGCTGCGAAGGCGAAGATCGACATCAGCCTGCGGCAATTTCCGATGGGCTATTGGAGATATCTCGCGGTGACTGCCCTTTTCGGGCTAGGCAATTCCAGCAATGCGTTTCTTATTCTGCGGACGCAGGATATTGGCGCTTCGCTGGAAAAGACGATCCTGATCTACGCGGGGTTCAATCTGGTCGCTGCGCTGATTTCTTATCCCGCGGGATCGCTAACCGACCGATGGGGCGGCAAACGCGTCCTGCTCACTTCGTTCATCATCTTTCTCACCGCCTATCTCGGCTTTGCCATGACGCAGAGCATCGCCCTGATAGCCGGCCTGTTTGTTTTCTACGGATTGTACCAGGGGATATTTCGTACCGTCGGCAAGGCGTTCGCTTCGCACTTGGTGCCTGAGGGTCTGCGCGCCAGCGGCATTGGCTGGTACAACGCGACAGTGGGGCTATTGCAGCTCGTCGCCAGCGTCGTCGCTGGCCTACTGTGGGACCGGGTAGGGCACGCTGCTGTGTTCTATTACGGTGCGGTTTTTGCAATCGTCGGAATTATCGCCTTGTTGTTGCTGATCCCACCGGCACATAACCTGCAGCGTCAAGGTGCTGCATGATCGGGACAAATTAGCGGACGCGTGGAGATTTGCCGTGTCTCCTATTGGCAATCCTCATCGACCAGCACGGCCTTGCTGGGTTACGCACGACGCGCATCCAGCAATATCGGATGCAATAGCGGCTTAGCTCGCCTTCGACATCGCGGCGAATTCTCCTATGTCGTTTCTCGGTCCGAGGACATTGATCTGAAATAATGTTCGGCGTGCTGATAGTAGTTCTCCGCCCCAATCGTATCGCCGGACTGGACTTGAGCTTGGGCTAGCGCGAGATACCGCTCATAGCTTCTTTGCGCGTTTTGAGAGCCCCTCGACTCGGGGCGGGCGACATTCGATGTCCACTGCTTCGAGCGGTTAACAAAGGGCCTCGCCGATTTGGGGCGGCGGGTACTCGTCATTGCTTTTGGGCCATTCTGCATGGCTCACTCCTTGGTAATGGCAGGTGAAAGTTACCCCGCGGCAGGATGGGAATCAGCGCGAGCGGAATTTACGCCGCCCTTGCTCATGTCCGATCTGCACTATTCGCAGTGGAGAACTGTTCCTGAGAAAGCGCTCACGATTTCTGGAGCTGAGTGGTTCAGTCGTCGCGGCGGTACCTGCCGACTACACGCGATATTTATGAACCAATTGTCTATCATTTGGGGGTATCAGGAGGAATTGTCAAGCACGGCGGTATGTCCGCGTGCCGAAGGCATATATTCAATCAAGGATTAGGCAACACTCGGGACGCTGCTGTTTCGCCACGTTTGCAACCCGCTGAAACCGGTCAATAGTAGTGGAGTGGAACCAAAAAAACGGTTTCGAAAGATGCTAAGGAGAAAACTTTCCAGGTTTGGCCGAGTTTTTATTTTTTGGTGGATCGAGAGTTGGCATCGAAGCGAGAGCATTAAGGGAGCATGCCAATTTGCGCGAACCCCCCGAAGTACCCAGTAGCTCCGGCGAGACAGGACGGCCCTCAGGCATCCGCCTCCATGATCAAGGCGACGGCCAGCGCCGATCGCTGATATCCTCTGCGCATTCAGCACTGCGTGCTGTGCAGATCGCCTCGCGTGCGGCGCAGAGTAGGTTCCATAATGGCCAATTCTGCGAATGGGCGTTTGCCAACGAAAAGTCGCTGCGGCACCGGGATTGCTGCGGTAAACAAAAGGTTAAGCTCGCCGAAACCATGCACTCAACCAGGGCGCGCGGCGTTCAATCCGGCGCCCATGGTGAATTTTGCGTTGCGACCGTGCATGGAGCTCGGTTTCTACGCAGCAGCTGCGCTTGCGGTCGCCCCATTCAACGCGATTGTCACTCCGGAAACTTGCGCCGCGTGGTGGTCGTTGCCAGCACGGCGCCGTTCGGCCCCAGCGCCTCGATGCTGAACTGGTAAGTGTGGACCTGGCCGGGCGGCGGCGACGGGCCGGTGAAGCCAGAGGAGAAGGCGCCGCACGGCACCGCCGGCTGCCCGCGGTAAGCGACCGTGCCGCCGCCGTGATGAAAACTCGGCACGTTGAGGTCTGTCATCGCGAACTGCAACCTCGCCGTTCCCGGCGGCACGTCCGTGAGCGCGAAGCTCGGCGAGCCGGAGCACCACGCGAAGGATGCGGAAAAAGCAAAAGCGGCAGACATGGTGCAGACATGGTCAGGACAAGCGCAAAGCCGGCAATCCCAAGCGTAGCTTAAGCCTAAACTTTGGTTCCTTACGCGCGCGAGTCGAGCGACAATCCAAGACTAAACGCCTTTTGTCGCGTCGCGCCCTCAGTCCGCTTCAGGGACTTGGCAATTTTCCCGGCAGGCGTTCTCTTGCGCGCGAGCGACTTCAACTCACGAACCTGTTCTGTGGTCCAGGCGCGTCTCTTTCTTGCGTTTTTCATGCGAATCTCCATTTGGGGCGGATGCTTGTAGCTCTAAGTTTGTCAAAAGAAAAGCCCCGCAGGTGGCGGGACTGTCCACAGTTGGGTGATGCCACGAAGCGATTGTGATATGGTGCCCGGATGAATAGGGCTCTTGTATACCTTGTCGGTTTTATTGGCGCTGCCTTCGCGGCGGTCGTGCTGCTTGTGCTCGGGCAGAACGTGTTCGACGTTTCTTCAGAGTCAATTGTGGACAATTCGCTGGCATCCGCTGACTTACTCTGCATCGCTTGTGCATCGGTGCGCTAATGACGACGAACAGGTAGAGCGTAGAAGGCAGACAGGTAGGGTTTGTTCTGGGGGTAGCGACTGTGATGACTCGCATCTTGTCGGGGCTCTGAAATGAGCAAGGTCGGCGGCAGCGATTCAAAGAACACGCTCTACTGCTCGTTCTGCGGCAAGAGCCAGCACGAGGTGCGCAAACTCATCGCTGGGCCGACGGTCTTCATTTGCGATGAATGCGTCAATCTGTGCACGGACATCATCAGCGAGGACACCAAGTTCACGCTGATGAAATCGCGCGACAGCATCCCGACCCCGAAAGAGATTCGCACGGTTCTTGACGATTACGTCATCGGCCAGGACCACGCCAAGAAGGTGCTCTCGGTCGCGGTCCATAATCACTACAAACGGCTCAAACATCAGGCCGACCACAAAGATGTCGAGCTGGCGAAATCAAATATCCTGTTGATCGGCCCGACCGGCTCGGGCAAGACGCTGCTGGCGCAGACGCTGGCGCGCATCCTCGATGTGCCCTTCACCAT